>Ga0209887_1000464_pt1 | contig 12187 bp, 7 predicted proteins | sample GWRWN1_30_40_FD_187230 | JGI IMG/M metagenome (GOLD analysis project Ga0209887, IMG submission 187230) | Riverbed sediment microbial communities from areas with no vegetation in Columbia River, Washington, USA - GW-RW N1_30_40 (SPAdes)... | ecosystem: Environmental > Aquatic > Freshwater > River...
CGAGAGGGAAGAGGCGACCCGGCTGATCAGTGAGCTGATAGAGTGCCGGAATCAGAGAGACCAGCGCATTGCGGCATACCATGATCACCCAAAGGAAGGTTTGTCTCCTGGTTCCCCCGTTGTGATCATCTCACCCGGCTACGGTGAAACAAAGAAGGAGTACATCGCGCTGGCCTATTATCTCGCGAGTAACGGATTTCAGGTTATTCGCTACGATCACTCCGATCACGTCGGTGACAGCGAAGGAGACATGGTCCAGACGACACTAACCGGCATGAAACAAGACCTCTTCTCGCTGCTGGAGTACGTAAAGCGTACTTGGCCGACAAGCCATATCGCAGTTGTCGCCACGAGCTTGACAGGCCTCGTCGCCCTAAAAATGGTTACCCAGAACAGCAGTGTGGAACTCTTGGTCCTCCTGACAGCCGTCGTTGATCTTCAGGCAACTCTGGCGGCAGTCCACCAGGAGGATCACATTGACGCATTCTTGCGCGGTGTCAGACTCGGAGTGATGAATGTGCTCGGGTTTAATGTCAATGCTGATCACTTCTTAAACGATGCGATCAAAGAGGGCTATACTGATCTTCAGACAACGATCAAAGACGCTCAACGGACCCAGATCCCTGTTGTTTTTTTCAGTGCTGAGCACGACGCGTGGGTCAGCTTTGAATCTGTGAAAAAGGTGCAGGCCGTCCTCCCGGCTGGATTATGCCGCTTGTACCTCGTTCCGGAAGCTCTGCATCGTTTACATGAGAATCCAAGGAAGACTCGGGCAGTCTACCGACAAATTGTCACCTGCTGTCGGGAAGAGTTTTACCCCATCGCTTCGCGTGGACAGATCACAGAACCGTCTCAGCGCGAGATCGGGATTCAGAACAGGGTGGAGCGTGAGCGAGCGAGGATTCAGCGCCACATGGGGAAAGCTGAGAACATTGAGTTTTGGCGAGATTACCTCGCTCACTTTCATTACATTGTGAATTCTTCTGACTATTGGCACCTCTTGGACCAAATCTACAGTTCGCTAGGAATGTTGGAGAGAGGGGAACGGATCTTGGACGTCGGCTGCGGGAATGGACATTTTGGCATGTTTCTGCTGATCAACCAAGCCTATCGCCAGAGGAACGCTCCAAGTGTCAAGGCTAACCCGCCACATTATATCGGAGTGGACTTTGTGCCAAGCGCACTCCTGCAGACCCGAATCAACTTAACCAATGTCTCCAATGAACTCGGAAGCAAGTTTCCCGCCTCGGCCATTACAAAGTCGCTAATGAGAACCTCGCTCTCCCTGGCGGATCTGAACAGGCCTCTTCCCTTCCAAGACAGGCAGTTCGATCGTATCATAGCCAATCTGGTCCTCGGCTACTTACAAGACCCTCTGTTCACGTTGCGCGAACTTATGCGGGTTCTTTCACCAAGCGGAAGGTTGATCGTAACAAACCTGAAGCCCCAGGCAGACCTGTCCCAGATTTATCGCAACTTTGTCCAGATAGCCAAACAACCTGAAGACATTGAGCAAGGAAGACAAATCTTGAGCAATTCGGGCAAAATCAAACAGGGCGAGAGCGATGGAATCTTTCGCTTCTTCGAAAAGCAGGAACTCGCCATGCTGTTAACCTTCGGCGGGGCGGCTCGACCCCGAATTTATTCCACCTTCGCCAATCAGGCATACATCGCAGTAGCTGAAAAACCTGATTCTAGTGGCTGAAAAGACCGGCGCAGTGTATACTTCTGCCCGCGTATCTGCTCTCCCTAATAGCCTCTGGCTAGTATGAACTTCTATGCCTTCAGCGGCCTACTCAACGGGATTACCGCCGCAACATTAGGAATTTTCGTCTATTCACGGGCCCCGCGCGATCCAAGACATCGCGCATACGGGCTGTACTGTCTCAGCCTCTCAGTCTGGAGTGGTTTCTATTTCGCTTGGCAGCTCTCCGAATCCAGAGATCTGGCCATGATCTATGTTCGCCTGCTCATGGCAGGCGCGATCATGATTCCGATCCTTTATTTGCACCATACCCTGACCATTCTCAATCTTGTTGACAAACACCGGCCTCTGCTTCGAGCCGGTTATCTGCTGAGCGGAATATTTCTTATCAGTAATTTCACTTCGTTGTTCGTTGCCGATCTGCAGCCCGAAATGTCCTTCCGGTATTGGCCCAAACCGGGTCCGATGTTTCACCTCTTTCTCACCTGGTTTGTCGGGTATGTGGGGTATACGACCTATTTGATCATCGTAGCGTGGAGAGAGGCAAGGGGGCTTCGGCGCACCCAATATCTTTACCTGCTGATTGCATCGCTGATTGGATATGGCGGTGGAGCCACCAATTTTCCTCTTTGGTATGGCATTCAGATCCCACCTGACGGGACGATTCTGGGCACCGCCTACACCTCGATCCTTGCGTACACGACAGTTCGATATCGGCTCCTGGACTTTGGCATCATGATGCAAAAAGGACTGCTGTACCTGCTCCTGCTGTTCACCCTCGCCGCCATGCCGTCGATCCTGCTCGGACCAGCCCAAAGACTGTATTTCGGCGAGATCAGCTACCCTTTTTCGATCCTGCTGTTCTCATTGTTCGTGCTGATCGCTATCGGAGGCTATCGCCTCAGAGAGAAGGCCGAGGTGGCCATCGCACGCACGTTGTTCAGACAGCGCTACGACAGGTATGAAACGCTGTCGGCGTTCTCAAAGTCGCTGGTCACGATCCTTGACCTTCGATCACTCACTGACGAAATCGTCCGGACTCTGGTCCAGGTTATGGATATCAAAATGGCCTCCCTGTTTCTGCTGAATAAGGAGAAAAGCATCTACGTTCTCTCGTCCTGCTATGGTCTGAACCGCGACAAACTTGGATCAGTCCGGCTAGCGACGGACGACGCCTTGCCGCACCAGTTGGCCTGCTTTCAGGGCATACTTGTACGCGAGGAGTTGGAGCATGCTTCCAATCACGATGCCAAGCGGCCTGTGTTGGATTCTCTCCAGATGATAGAGTCCGAAGCTTGTATTCCGCTCGTCAATAAGGACCGTCTCATCGGTTTCTGCAACTTGGGTCCTCGATCCGACCACCAGATGTATTCGGAAGAGGACCTGAACCTCTTGACCACGCTTGGACAGAACGCGGCGATTGCGCTCGATAATGCGATACTGTACGAGGATTTGAAGCGATCCCAGACCCTCGTGCGGCGCACCGACCGACTGCGTTCGCTTGAGACCATTGCCGGCGGATTTGCCCACGAGATCCGCAACCCATTGACATCCATCAAAACGTTCATCCAGCTCGCCCCGGAGCGAAAGGATGACCCGGAATTTATCAGTGAGTTTAGTAAGGTGGTGAATGATGATGTGGACCGAATCGAGCGGTTGATCCAGGAGATCCTTGACTACGCCCGCTATATGGAACCCAAGCTGACAGAGGAGGATCTCAACGAGATCGTCTCATCATGTCTCTATTTTGTGGCCGTGAAAGCAGATAGTCTGGCGATCACCCTTGAGAAGGATCTGGCGAGCGATCTGCCTCGCACGATGCTGGACCGTCAGCAAATCAAACAAGTGATTCTGAACCTGCTGCTCAACGCCATGGATGCGACGGCTGAGACAGGGGGGCATCTCACGGTCAGGACCCACCGGCTTCTGAAACCCTCCGGCGACGAATGGGTTCAGATCGAGGTGGCTGACACCGGCTCCGGCATTTCGGAGGCTAATCTGGAACATATCTTCGACCCGTTCTATACGACTAAGCACGAGAGCGGGGAGCATGAAGGCACGGGGTTGGGGCTGACGATTGTCCACCAGATTGTCCAGGAACACCGCGGCTCGATTCAGGTTGAAAGCGTCGTCGGAAGTGGAACCACCTTCTTCGTCAACCTGCCGGTCAGCCCGGTGCAATCACATCTGTCACCAGTAAGGGAGGAGCATGAAGAAACGGGTTCTGTTGGTCGATGATGAACCAGGAATTCGCGCCACCCTGAAGGCGGTCCTCGAGCCGACCTACGAAGTAACCTGCGCCGCAGACGCCCGGTCAGGCCTGGACCTGTTCCGACAGGAGGCTCCGAACCTGGTCATCCTGGACGTGATCCTGCCTGGCACGGATGGATTGTCGGTCCTGCAAACAATCCGGTCGGAGGATCGGAGCATGCCCGTGATCATGCTGACGGGCACCAAAACGGTCAAAACGGCTGTTGACGCCATGAAAATGGGAGCGGCCGACTATCTGACCAAACCGTTTGACGTCGAGGAGCTGCGCCTGATCGTCGCCAAAGCCCTGGACACTCATGACCTCGAACGGGAGGTACGCTATCTTCGCGCCCAAGTGGTCAATCGGTATTCATTCCACAACCTCGTCGGAAAGAGCCCGAGCATGCAAGAGATCTACTCGAAAATCGAGCAGGTCGCGGACAGCCGAACGACCGTCCTGATCACCGGCGAGAGCGGAACCGGCAAGGAACTGGTCGCACGCGCGATCCACTACAACAGCCCCCGCCGGGATCGCCCGTTTATCCCTCTTAACTGCGCGGCGTTACCGGAAACACTGATCGAGAGCGAACTGTTCGGACATGAAAAAGGCTCCTTTACGGACGCCTCCGCACGCCGAGTCGGGCAGTTCGAGCTCGCGCACAGCGGCAGTCTCTTCCTCGACGAGATTGGCGATCTGAGCCCCACCACCCAGGCAAAACTGCTCCGGGTCCTGCAGGAACGCGAGTTCACGCGGATCGGTGGCACCCAACCCATCAAAGTGGACGTCAGAATCATTGCCGCGACGAACCAGAATGTGGAGGATCTCGTCCGGCAGGGGCGGTTTCGGGAAGACCTCTATTATAGGGTCAACGTGATCGCCCTCTACCTTCCTGTCCTGCGTGACCGGGCGCAAGATATCCCTCTCCTCGCCAAACATTTTCTGGCCAAACGAATCGAAGAGGACAAACGCCCCCCGCAGGAATTCTCCAAAGAAGCGCTCGAGCTTCTTACGAGATATTCCTGGCCAGGAAACGTTCGGGAACTCGAAAACGTGGTCGAGCAGGCAATCGTCTGGTCTCAGGGAACCACGATCACCCCCGAGCATCTTCCCGCTGTCTTTCGAACGGATACACGCTCCTCGTCGTTGCGCGAAGACACCCTTTCAGGCCGGCTCTCTCTCGAAAAAGCGGTCATGGAGTTTGAGAAAGAGATTATCCTGGATACGCTCAAGCGAACAAACTACGTCCAGACCCACGCCGCAGCTGCCCTGGGAATCAGCCGCCGGATGCTCAAATACAGGATGGATACCTTGGGAATCAGCCGACCCGATGCTCAAGCTGTCAACGACCAGACACAAATGTTTCAAGAATGACACAGAAGCTATCATTTTTGTGCACGTTCCGGTGCGTTAGGCCAGGGAATGGGATCGAGGCCAGCCCCTCGAAGATTCGAGGCGTCCCGCCTATTATTCTGAATGACTCTGAGACCTTGGACTGACTCGCCTCGTTGAGAGCCTGATGCGGTGAGACTTCTATGGCATTGTATTTGCTTGACAAACGAGTAGGGCTGAGGTAGAAGGCTACCTATGACTCAAACCCCAATGATCATTCCCAGCTCTCCCAAGCCTACCATTCTCATTGTTGAAGACGAGGCCGGCCCTCGTGATGCACTGAAGGTCATTCTTCGTCCGTTCTTCAATATCCACGTGGCCGAGAACGGCCACGCTGCGATGCGAGTGCTGAAGGAACAGGCCGTTGACTTGGTGACGCTGGATCAGAAGCTCCCCGACCGGCAGGGCCTTGATCTGTTGCAAGACATCAAACTCGAGCACGGGGATGTGGAAGTGATCATCATCACCGGATACGGAAGCCTCAAATCAGCGATGGAAGGGATTCGACATGGGGCGGCTGGCTACCTACTTAAACCGTTCAACGTTACGGAGCTGATTTCGCTGATCAATCAAACGTTGGAGAAAAAGCAGCGTCTTGACTACCTGCGGGGCTTCCTGACACACCCGGGAGAACTTGTGGCAGCCGAGCGTGAGAGTGAGCAAGCGTGGAAACGACTCAGTGAGCAATACTCCTCGCTGATGAAGGCGAAACAGGAGTCCGACCATCGGTTCGGTGAATCCGCCGGCTTGATCCCTCTCCTCTCGGACATCTTAGAGGCGAAAGACCGGCAGCTCTTCAATCATTCCAGTCGCGTCAGTTTCTATTCGACTCTGCTTGCCAATCGCTTGAACCTGAGCTTGCCAGAACAGAAATCCCTCGCGCTTGGCGCGTTCCTCCATGATATCGGCAAAATTGCGATCGAGGGCCAACTTCTTTCCAAAACCGAGGGGCACGAGACCGCAGAGCAGGACCTGCTCAATCGCCATCCCGAAATCGGGGCCCGGATGATTCTCCCGCTTGGCCTTCCCGCTGAGGTGGGCCAGATCATTTCCTACCACCACGAGCGTTATGACGGATCCGGTTACCCATACGGGTTACAGGGCGAGGGAATTCCCCTCCTCGCGCGCATCGTCTCCATTGCCCAGACATTCGATCACTTGACCACAGACCCTCACACGCCGCAAGTCTTACCGATCGATGCAGCCATTCAGCAGATCACCCTCCAGGCGGAGACCCGCTTTGATCCAATGCTCACCGATGTGTTCGCGCGCGTCATGAACGAGTGCAAAGCCTCCCTCCCGGCCTTGGCGATGTCCGCAAGGCCGATGCCCATCTCCGAACTCTGAGCAGTCTCGAGCCCATTACAAACCATTTTCACCGATCTCGGGAAGCCTCTCCAATCATCTCGGCCGCTGTCTGGCGAACGGCTTTAGTAATCGTCAGCCCTCCCAGCATCCTGGCAATTTCTTCCTGACGTCCAGCCTGATCGAGCAGTCTCACGCGGGTCACGGTTCTCTTTTGCCTGGCCGCTTTCTCAACGACGAAATGGCACTTGGCCTGAGACGCGATTTGCGGAAGGTGTGTAATACAGAAGACCTGGTGATATCCCGCCAAATCCCGGAGCCGCCGTCCCATCACCGCAGCCACCGCCCCGCCGACCCCTGAATCTACCTCATCGAAAATCAGCACAGGCACGTGATCGGCCTCAGCCAGGACGGTCTTCATGGCCAACATCACCCGGGACAGTTCTCCGCCCGAGGCCACACGGGCAAGCGGCAAGAGCGGCTCTCCCTGGTTGGCCGAGAGGAGGTACTCAACATGGTCGCGTCCCGTCGGTCCCAGCGCAGACTCGCTACCCTCCGAACGGACTTGGATCTGAAATCTGGTCTGGTCCATTCGCAGGGAGGCGAGTTCCTGCCTGACCCGGCTCTCCATGTGCCGTGCAACCCTGACGCGACTCTCGGAAAGCTGCCCGGCCAGGGCCTCTACGTGGACAGAGTGCTCAGCAACCGACTTCCGTAGCTCGGCCAGCGTCGTCTCGCATGAAACGACCTCCTCGAGTTGCCGTTTCAACTCATGAAGCAGGGAGCGCAGCGATTCTTCACTGCCTCCATACTTCTTCTTGAGCCGTTGGATTCGATCCAGCCGCTCCTCAACCTGAACCAGCCTGGCCGGGTCTTGGTCAAGGCGTTCCCTGTAATCACGGAGTCGCTGCGACAGTTCGCGCAACTGCACCGTCGCACCTTCACTGAGCGACGACCACTCCTCCGTGTCAGCATCGATGGCTCGCATGTCCTTTAGCTGGTCACGGACCAATCCCAAGCATCCCAGCACTGAGGCATCGCCGCCATACAGCAGCTCGTAGGCGCCCTGGGCCAGCTCGCTCAGCTGATGCGCATGAGCGAGGCGGTGACGCTCGAAACCCAAGGAATCCTCTTCCCCAGGCTGCACGTTCGCTTCCTCGAGCTCGCGACACTGAAACCTCAGGAACTCCTCACGCTGGCTCCGCTCCGCCACCGTCCGCTCGGCCTCGTCCAGTTCTCGCGCCCTCACCCGCCACTGGTCATACTCCCGCGCATACTCGTCTCGTAACGCCCTCAGCTGCCCGAACGCATCCAGTGCATCGAGCTGAGCCTGCGTGGAGAGCAACGATTGCTGCTCATGCTGGCCGTGGATGTCGATCAGCGTCCCAGCCAGACTCTGGATGACATGGAGCGGCGTGAGAATCCCGTTCAGGTACAGACGATTGCGGCCAGTGCGTGACAGTACACGACGAACGATCAGCTCTGTATCGTGTGTTGCGAGCACGCCTTCGTTGCGAAGACGATCGGTCAGGGAACCGGTGGGTGGAAGGGAGAAAGCCGCATCGAGCACCGCTTCATCGGCGTCCGAACGGATCTGGTCCGCAGATGCCCGCCCTCCAACCAGCAGCGCGATGGCATCAACAAGGATGGATTTGCCGGCCCCCGTCTCACCAGTCAGGACATGGAAGCCGCGCGAAAACTCAAGACTGAGACGGTCGATGACCGCAAAGTTGGAGATGCGCAGCTCGGTGAGCATACGCGCCAGTTATGACATGGGGATGTTCACGCTGTCGCAGAAGATTGCGCAAGCAGGGAATCAATGACTTCCTTGAACTGCCGCTTGGGTCTGGCGCCAACCAGCTTTTCAACCGGCCGGCCGGCCTTGAAAAACAGGATTGTGGGAATGCTCATCACCTGATAGCGGCCCGCGATTTCAGGGTTCTCATCCGTGTTGAGCTTCATGACCAGAAGTTTACCCGCATATTCGTTCGCCAGTTCCTCGACGATCGGGGCGACCATTTGGCAAGGGCCGCACCACACAGCCCAGAAATCCACCATGACCAACCCCGGCGCCTTCATGACTTCGGTATCCCAACTCCCTTCATCCACTTTCATCGCCTGTGCTGCCACTGGATCTCCTCCTTACCCATAACCACACTCGACTCGCTCTGTCTCCGTGACGCGGCGTCATCCTATCCTACCCCGCGCGAGAGTGTCAACCGGACGTGCGCACCAGGATTCGCCGGCCACTGTCTTGTTCAGAGTCCTTGAGACCGTTCCGCTGAACCTCGGCGGACCGCACCGAGCGTCTTGAGGAACCCGATGAGATCATCCAGATCCCGGGCGGTCAGTCCAGTGCATCGGGGCATCTCAGGATGGAGGTGATTCCCGCCGGAATCGACGCCGGCTACGATAGCTGCTTTGACGGTCTCTTCGTTATAGTCCGGGCGATTGCGACCATTGTGTTCACTCCCGCGAGGGTCAGTCAAGAACGGAAAGGTAATGTCCGGGACAGGAATACCGTGCATCGTGCCGCCACGTCCGTTTGGGCCGTGACACATCGCGCAACCGACTCCTTCCATCCCATGGCTGTTCTGGACCACCCGACCTTGCGCCGTGACTCCGGACATATAAATACGCTGCCCGTTCTCCAGATGGGACACCAGCCACAAACCAGATTCCTGTGCGCTCACTCCTACGGCTGCCGACAGAAGGATTATGAGGCCAGCGCTCGCAAGAAGAACACGCTGCAGTTCCATGGTCCACCTCTCTCCGACGAGGACCGCAGCCGCTCCCTCGTTCAGGTCCTACCAGACCCAGCCATCCGGAACACCGGCCCACCAACTGTCAGGCCGAGCCGAGCGCCACGCTATCTGCTGCTGCCACAGCCGGGCGACGGTTTTTTCATCCAGCTTGGCCGCCATGGCTGCACTGACGTCCGACTGTTTCTGGACCGCGCCCTGAATAATTTCCTTCGCGATCCGAGCGAGGACATCCGGCGGATCCACCAGATCTTCGACTCCCCTCGCGGCCAAGTTCAAATACAGGTGCTCCACCGCCACCCACCGATCCGTTTTCGAGAGGTGCTCTAAATAACCGTCAATGGCCTGATAGACGTAGGTAAGATAGACGTAACTTTCGGCGGAAGGAGCTTCCTCTACCTCGCGCTGACAGGCTTCCAGGGCCCTCCGGTAATCCCCGGCCGCGAGAAAAATCTTGGCTCGCTTAAGGTGATCGCGCGATTGCACGGAGGAAGCCTGGGTCGGATTCGTCGCCAGCGCCATCGGCGGACCCAGTACCAACGCGGCGAGGGCTACGGCCGCAACCCAGCGCATGAGGCAGTGGAGCGGGGCAAGACTGCTCATCGGTCACCTCCAGGAGCCAATAACATTCTCCTTCCAGACCTGGTTCGCATCGCGTCAGATCTGAACGCTTAAGAATCGCGAATCGTTGGCGATGATCAAGGCGTACCAGCACCAAGCGGTCCTTGCGGTCCAAGAGGCGTCACCGCGGGCCGCCCATAGGGACCACCTGGGGCTGCCCAGGGCAACCCTCGTTCCCCGATCAACAAGGGCTCCAGGATGGACCGGATCACCGCTGTGCCGAAGTTCTCGGTCCAACTGATGCCGGTCAAACTCACCACAAAGTTATACTGCGCTCGATCGGGGAACTGGAGATAGTACAGCCCAAGCGCCCAGCACTTGCAGGGGTTTTGGTAGAGGCCCACCAGGTCGAACTCCGGGCTCTTTCCCTCCTTGAAGTCGTAGTAGGCCTTGGCCCCCACGGTCCAGCCCAGGGGGGTCCTGAACGCCACCGAGGCAGTCGTAAAGAAAACTTCCTGCGTCGGGGCAAACACGTCGCCGAAGGAAAGCGGATTCCAGATATCGCCACGCCGCACTCGGTTCCCCTCGTTGGTGTACCGCTGTCCGACTTCCACATACCACAGGTTTTGCTGCTGGAATCGAAGGTCCGTATTAAACTGGCTGAACGTCCCTCGGTAAGGGTCAAAAAATGAGTCGATGGTGAGATACGTCCGTAGCGGGGGAAGCTGACTGGGGCGTTTCGCCCCGGTCACGTCCGTCTGACTGACGCCAGTTGGAAGCACTCCGGTCGGATTCCCTATGACCGCGCGAGTCCAGATGTTAGAAAACTTCTTGCCTTGGACGGGAACTGTAGCAGGCTGGATTGGCTGGGTTGTCGTGCCAACCGCTGGTGGAGCAAAGAAATTTGCAGCCTGATTCTGCACGCCGTCGGGGTGATAACTCTGGGCCAAGGTAAGATCCAGCCAGTTACTCGTCCCTCGGGATCCCATCTGCAACAGCCGACTTCGAACTGAGTAGGTCAGGAGGTTTTTCTTAGGCAGAAAATCCCGGTCATCAATCTGGATGATCTGTGACCCATTGGTCGGAGGAACATATTCATAGATCACATCCGGCTCGATGGTATGGAGCAGGCTGGCGCCTTCTCCGAGTTGAAATCGTCGGGACAGTCGCGAGGTGGCGTCCAGACTGGCCCAGAAGGTCTCACGGTTCACCATATCCACGGTGGAGACTCCCCTGGTGTAAAAGAGTGCGCGCGGCCGTACTTGCGGAGTGAGCGCGATGGCATGCCCGATATTCAGCGGATCTGTCGTCAGCGTGGGCATCACATCCGCACGGCTCACTGTGAATCCGTCAATCCGATAGAAATTCGCGATGGCATTCTCCATTCCCAGCAAGACAGGGCCGCCGAACGGAGCGAACCCCACCAGATTGTTCCCGATTTCCGGGAGACGCTGGAAGGTATCGTCGCCGCCGGATTGCAAGGGCTGCATGAATTGCCCCAGCAGATACAGATTCCCGCGAGTCAGTCGCTGCCGGATATCCAGGTTCGATTCGCCACTGGGAAGGGCCCGCTGGACGCCGGAATTGCTGAGCTGCTGCAGATAATCCGGGTCCGAGACAGCGAACACATTCGCCCGGATCAACAGATCGGGATTCACCTGCTGTGTGTGCGTGCCGGTCACCATACCCCGAGCACGTTTGACATCACCGCCCTGTTCAGGTCCAGAATTCTTAGGCAAGCTTGTTTGTTGAAGATAGCTCAGAGACCACTGTCCCCTGGACTTCCTGTCCAGTGCATAGCGATATTCGAAATCGCTGCCGTACCCGAGGTCACTATAGTAGAGTGGCGCAATGATGAGATCTTGGCTCGGGCTAAATGCCCAATAATAGCCTTGCCTGTACAGAGCACCGAATCGGTTATCAATCCCTACGTTGGGAACCAGAAATCCGCTCTTACGGGTGGTCTGGATGGGGTAGGAAAATGCTGGAAACGGGATCACGGGAACATCGTTGATGCAGAACCAGGTATCTTTGAGGTACACGCTTTCGCCCGCATTGAGATCCATGTCCTTAAATCGAAACCTCCACGCCGGGGTCTGCCCCTCCTTCGCGTCGCAGTTAGTAAACGTGCCCTCCTTGATCCGATAGTGGTCCTCGGAAAACCGTTGGATGAGGCGACCGGTCATCAGGCTGTTGGAGATCTTGTTGTACAGC
>Ga0209887_1000466_pt1 | contig 12153 bp, 13 predicted proteins | sample GWRWN1_30_40_FD_187230 | JGI IMG/M metagenome (GOLD analysis project Ga0209887, IMG submission 187230) | Riverbed sediment microbial communities from areas with no vegetation in Columbia River, Washington, USA - GW-RW N1_30_40 (SPAdes)... | ecosystem: Environmental > Aquatic > Freshwater > River...
GCGCCCGTAGAAGGTTTGGACGAAGAAGAAGCGGCGCATCTCGCCGTCGCAGATCACGTCGACGCCGGCCCGCTCCTGGTCGCGGATGGCGAGCTGGGTGGCGTCGTCGAAGGTCTCCTTCTCGTCGGTGGCGCCGTACTCGCCCACCTTGATCTTGTCGAGCGCGGTCCAGAACCACCCCGGAAAGCCGTGGCTCCCTATCACGTGGGTCGGCAGGATCGGCAACGTTGCCACCATCACGGGTCCTTTTCAGCGTCGCGGTGAGGGGGTTGGGTCGGCCCGCCTTCCGGGAGGGCGTTGACGTGCAGGATCATAGCGGCAGCCGCCACGAAGTAGAGGTCGCCGTACACGCCGTTGGTGGTGAAGATCTTGCTGCCGCGAAGCAGGTAGTGGTCGCCATGGCGCTCGGCGCGCGTCGCGATCGCGGCCATGTCCGATCCCGTGCCGGGCTCGGTGATGCCCAGCGCGCACACCGTCTCGCCGCAATGTCGGTGTGCGCCAGCACGCTGAACGCCACGCCACCCGAGCGGCAGCGCGCCATCTCCTCGCCCAGCACCACGCTCGAGAGAAAATCTCCGCCACCACCTCCGTACTCGACCGGGAACTCGAGCCCGAGGAGGCCGAGCGCGCCGAGTCGGCGCCAGAGCTCGCGCGGGATCTGTCCCGCGTCCTCCCAGGCCTGGACGTGCGGCACCACCTCCTTCTCGACGAAGGCGCGGATGGTCCGTCGCAGCGTCTCGTGCTCGGTCGTGAAGAGAGGATGGCCCATTGCGCACCTCAGCTCGAGGTCATGGCCTATCGATGACGTCATCCGCCAGCAGCAGCAGGGACTGCGGGATCGTGAGCCCGAGGGCCCTCGCGGTCCTCTTCCAGCAGTGGGCCGGCACTTCGAGCCGGAAGGTCTCCATCGTCACGCCGTAGTCGGTCATGTGGGGCGCCAACTTGCGTGACCTCAGGGGCTGTGAACGAATCGCCTGGCGCCTGTTTCTCGCCGCCGACGCATGTCCAAGCCCCCCATCGTTTGATGTTCCACTCCCAGCGGGGCTTGGCCGCCGCAACCCTCCTGGGGGACGTTCGGGAGGGGGCCGTCGAGGCCCCCCTCCCGCTGATGTCAGGGCACCCGCACGAAGCCTTCCATGAGCCGCCGCGCCGTCCGGTACACGGTGACCCGCTCCGCCCGCGGCTCGGGCTCGACCGTGGTGACGGCCGCGGCGATGGGGAGCACTCCCGACGGGTGGCCGAGCCTGAGGTCGAGCGCCTGGGCGGATCCGACGCACTCCCGGACGACGGTCCCGTCGATCTGCGCGGCCACGGCAAGGCACATGGCCGCCGTCAGCGCGAAGGCACGGTGGCAGTTGCCCATGGAGATCACGCGTGCCACGAGATCGACGCGCTCGGGTCCGTACCGGGTCCCGTCGAGCCCTGTGAAGGCGCTTGGCGGCGCCACCAGGGCGATCTTCGGTGTGGCGGCACTGCCCGGGATGCCCATCCTTGCCGCGCCGGCGCCGCGAATCGCCTCGAGCCGCTGGGGGAGACCCGGCTCCGCGTCCAGGGACTCCGGCCGCTCCGTGCCCTCGAGCCCGAGGTCCTTGGCGCGGACGAAGACCATCGGGTTCGTCGCATCCACCAGCGACGCCGGGACCGCGCCGAGCCCCGGCACGTCGAGAACGTCGCGCGCGCGCCCCGTGGGCAGGAGTCGTCCCGTGACGGCGCCGCCCGGGTCGAGGAAGTCGAGGGTGATCCGCGCCCCGGTGCCGGGCACGCCATGGAGCGCGAAGTCGCCGGCGACGGCCGCCGCGCCCCCGGCCACCGGCACGTGCGCGTGGATCAGCTTCCGCGTGTTGGTGTTGTGGATGCGGACCAGGGTCTCCGGCTCGCGCGCATCGACGAGCGCCTCGTCGACGGCGAACGGGCCAATCGCCGACGAGATGTTCCCGCAGTTCCCCGTGTAGTCCACGACTGGACGGGTCACGTCGACCTGGGCGAATGTGTAGTCGACGTCGGCGTCGGGGTGACTGGGCGGGCCGACGACTGCGATCTTCGAGAGCGACGAGATCCCCCCGCCCAGGCCGTCGAGCTGGCGTCCGGCGGGATCGGGGCTCCCGAGGGCGGCGAGGAAGATCGGGTCCCACGTGGACGGACCCGGAGGGAGGTCCGCGCGGTGAAAGACGAGGGCTCGACTCGTGCCCCCACGGACGAAGACGGCCCGGATTCGGCGCTGTGTCGTCACGATCCTGGGGGAAGCGCCGGCACGAGACAGCCCGTCACCCCCGGGTGGGGGGGTCCGGGGGGGGAGTGGCTGGGACTCCCCCCCTGACGGACAATTGACCGGCGGCGCGGGTGTGGGCTAGCCGGCCACCGGCCAGCAGGATCTCCCGCGCCCGCTCGGTCAGGATGCACCGGACCGCGATCCGGCGGCCGCCGGCGTCGTCTTCGACCGTGAGCGATCCGGTGGCGAGGCCGGCCCAGACGTCGCTGATGCGCAGGCGGTCCCCGGCGCCGATGGCGTCGTAGTCAGCGGGGTCGACGAACTCCAGGGGGAGCACGCCCCAGTTGACGAGGTTCGCGCGATGGATCCGGGCGAAGGTCTTGGCGATGACACCGCGGACCCCGAGAGACATCGGTGCGATGGCGGCGTGCTCGCGGGAGGAGCCCTGGCCATAGGTCTGGCCAGCCACGATGAAGCCGCCCCCCGCAGCCGTTGCGCGCGCGGGGAACCCGGGGTCGACGTGCTTGAACGTGAACTCGGCGATCGCCGGGATATTTGAGCGGAAGACCAGGATCTGAGCGCCAGCCGGGAGGATGTCGTCGGTCGAGACCTTGTCACCGACCTTGATCAGGACTGGGCCCGCGACCCGGTCGCCGACGGGCTGGCCGATCGGCACCTCACGAATGTTGGGTCCCTTCACGATCGCTCTACTGCCGCCGTCGCGCGGCGGTGGGATGAGCCCCGCCGTCGAGGGCGCGAAGCGCGCGGGAAAGACGACCTCCGGCGAGCGGCCGAGTTTCCGGGGATCGCTGATCACACCGTGCAGGGCGGAGACACACGCCGTCTGCGAGGAGGAGAGGTAGATCTGGTCGTCCTTCACCCCGCTCCGGCCCGGGAAATTGCGGTTGAACGCGCGCAGGCTCTTCGATCCGGAGGCGGGCACATGCCCGATTCCCGGACACGCCCCGCACGTGGACTCGGAGATCACCGCCCCGGCGGCGAGTAGATCCGCGACGAGTCCCTTCCGCGCCATCGTCTCGAGGATCTGCTGACTCGCCGGGAAGAGCACGAACGAGACGTCGGGGTGGACGCGCCGGCCCCGCATGATCTCCGAGACCACATACATGTCTTCCCACGAGCCGTTCGTGCACGAGCCGACCATGACCTGCTCGATCGGGGTGCCCTCGACCTCGCCGACCGGCACCACGTTGTCGGGGGAGCCCGGCAGCGCCACCAGCGGCTCGATGGCGCCCAGATCGACCTCGATCGTGTCGTCGTACGACGCGCCGGCGTCCGGCACGGCGCGCTGCCACTGCGCCTCTCGCCCGACCCGCGCCAGGTAGCTCTGGGTCACGGCGTCCGACGGGAACACCGAGGTCGTGAGCCCCAGCTCCGCGCCCATGTTCGCGATGGTCGCCCGCTGGGGGATGGTGAGCGCCGAGACCCCGGGCCCTCCGTACTCGAAGATCTTGCCGAAGCCGCCCCGCACGGTGAGCCGACGCAGCAGCTCGAGGATCACGTCCTTCGCGGCGACCCAGGGCCGGAGGCGGCCCTTGAGGACGATCTGCACGACCTGGGGCATCGGGAAGAAGTAGGGACTGCCGCCCATCGCGCAGGCCACGTCCAGCCCCCCGGCTCCGATCGCGAGCATCCCGAGCGCGCCGCAGAGCGGGGTGTGGCTGTCGGAGCCGAGCAGGACGAGGCCGGGGGCGCCGAAGGTCTCGAGATGCACCTGGTGGCAGATGCCGTTCCCCGGCTTCGAGTAGTGGCCCCCGTAGCGTTGCGACGCGGTCGCGAGGTAGCGGTGGTCGTCCGTGTTCCGGGAGTCGAACTGATAGACGTTGTGGTCCACGTAGGTCACGACGGTGGGGATCCGGACCCGGTTGAAGCCCATCGCCTCGAACTGGAGCCACGCCATCGTGCCGTTCGTATCCGTGAGGAGCACCTGGTCGACCCGGATGCCGAGCTCCCGGCCCGTGACCGGCTCGCCGGCGACGAGGTGATTCGCGATGAGCTTCTGGACGAGGTTCTGGGGCATCTCTCAAACGCGTTCTGCAAGAGTCCGGAAGGGCCGGCGGGGGGGGCCGACGTACTCGGCGCGGGGCCGGATGAGCCGGTTGTCCGCGTACTGCTCCAGGAGGTGCGCGGTCCAGCCAGCGATCCGCGACACTGCGATCACCGGGACGAAAAGGTCGACCGGGATCCCCAGGGCCGCGAAGAGCGGCGCGGAGTAGAAGTCCACGTTGGGGATGAGCCCCTTTGCCCGATTGACCGCCTCATGAAGCGCCACCGCCGTGTCGAACCAGACCCCCTGGCCCGACTGCCGGCACGCCTTGGCGGCGAGCGCGCGAAGGATGCGCGCGCGCGGGTCTCCCGCCTTGTAGACCCGATGGCCAAAGCCCATCAGCCGCCGTTTCTCGGCCAGCGCTTTCTGGGTGAACGCCTCGGCGCGGTCAGGCGCGCCGATCTCCTCGAGCGTGCGCATCACCGCTTCCCCCGCGCCTCCGTGGAGGGGGCCCTTGAGGGCGCCGATCGCTCCCGACACAGCCGAATGCATGTCGGCGAGCGTCGAGGCGATGACCCGTGCGGTGAACGTCGAGGCGTTCAGCTCGTGCTCGGCGTAGAGGACCAGGGCCGCGTCGAAGGCGCGGACGTTGACAGCCTTCGGCTTCCGGCCCGAGAGCATGTAAAGGAAGTTGGCGGCGTGAGAGAGGTCGGGCCTGGGAGGAACGGGGCGCTTGCCGCCCCGGACGCGGTGAAAGGCAGCCGTCAGCGTCGCGATCTGCGCGACCAGCCGGATCGCCTTGCGTCGGTTGGCCTCGGCCGACCCGACGTCCGCGTTCGGGGCGTCCAGGTCGAGCCCTCCCAGCAGGGCAACCGCGGCCTGAAGGACCCGCATCGGGTGCATGTCCCCGGGAAAAAGCCTGAAGGCCTTCAGGACGAGGGGTGGCAGGAGGCCCGCGTCGGCCAGCTCCTTTCTGAAGCCCAGGAGCTCCGCCGGCCGCGGCAGCTCGCCGTGCCAGAGGAGCCAGACGACCTCCTCGAACTCGGCGTGGCGGGCCAGGTCGTCGATGTCGTAGCCGTGGTACGCGAGTCGCCCCTGGGCGCCGTCGAGATCGCAGAGCCGAGTGGTCGCGGCGACGACGCCCTCGAGTCCCCTGATGAGCCCGGCTTCTGTCGCTGCCATGCGATGCCTTTCCTCAGAGGTTCACGTTGTGGCGCCCGGAGCGAGCCGCCACTCCAGCGGGCAGGGGCAGGCAGGCGGCGTTAGCCCGCAGACGCTCTACTGTGATAGCAAGCTGTGGCGATCAGGTCAACCGCCGGCCGCGGCACCTGGACGGCCGGAGGGAGGGGATCTACGGGCCGACGATCCGATCGACGGTCTTCTGAATCTGATTGAGGTCCACCGGCTTGCTGATCATCGTGAACGGCCCAATCTCCAGCGCGCGAGCCATCAAGTCGGAGTCGGGGTAGCCGGTGACGATGACGACGGGCAGGCCAGGTCGGAGCGCGTGCAGCTCGCGGAACGCATCGACGCCATTGAGGCCCGGCATCGAGAGGTCGAGGAGGACAAGACCGACATCTACCTTCCTGACGATCTCGATAGCTTCCTCTCCGCTGGCTGCCGTGAGCACGTCCCGCTGCTTCGTCTGGAGGACGGAGACCATGAGGTCGCGGACTGCCTCGTCGTCGTCCACGACGAGGACGGTCGATCGGGTGCTGGCGGCGCGCTGGCGGAACCACTCGTCGAGGACGGGCTTGTGGAACCGCCACTGCCGTCCGACCTTGTGCCCGGGAAGGTCCCGCCGCTCCGCCAGCCGATAGACGGTGGACACCGGGAGCTTAAGATAGACGGCAACGTCCCGGATTGTCAGGATTTCGGCCGCCCCACGCGGTTTCCGGTCAGCGGGGTCCATATACGCCCTGACTCCTCCTCGCGCAGCTTCGAAGTTGAACTCGCCTGACGGATATTAGCGCCTATTCAGCGTAGTACGCCATTGTTTCATCACGCCCCAGGGGGCTGTCAAGGGAAATCTTACCCCCAGCCACACGCCTTGACACCCTGTCGCCCGGTGGGGTACCGTGGCGAGTGTCAGTGACCAGCACGAACGTCACGGTCGACCGCACCCTGGACTGTCTCGGGTTGTTCTGCCCGATGCCCATCGTGAAGACCCGTGAGGCCATTAAGAGAATGGCCGTTGGACAGATCCTGGCGATGCTCTCCGACGACCCGGCCAGCGACGCCGACATGAAGACGTGGGCGCGGCGAACTGGGAACGATCTCGTTGCGGTTACAAAAGACGGCTCGGTCTACCATTTCCTTGTCCGAAAGACCCGATAGGCTCGGGCTATCCCGCTCCGGTCGTCGGATCTACCTCGACTATGCCGGCTTCGCTCCCGTCGATCCTCGTGTCCTCGCCATGATGCGTCCGTTCATGGAGGGCTGGGTGGGGAATCCTTCGGCCTTCCACGCCCTCGGGGAGGAGGCCAGCGAGTCTCTGGCTGCGGCGCGCGCCAAAGTCGGGCGCCTCGTGGGGGGCCGCCCGGAGGGCATCGTCTTCACCAGTGGCGCCACGGAGGCGAACAACCTCGCCATCAAAGGTGTGGCGCTGCGCGGGCGTGGACGCCACGTCGTGACGACCGCCGTGGAGCACGCATCCGTGTTGGCCCCCTGTCGTGACCTCGTGAAGGCCGGCTTCGACGTGACGTTCCTCCCCGTTGATGCGGAGTGTCGCGTCGCACCGGAGCAGGTGCGCGCCGCGCTGCGGCCGGACACGTGCTTGGTCTCCATAGGAGCCGCCAACGGTGAAGTGGGCGCGCTCCAGCCCTGGCGCGCCATCGCCGCGGTGACGCAGGCGGCGGGGGTGCTGCTTCACGTGGACGCGGTCGGGACGCTCGGGCGACTCCCGCTAGCGGTCGATGCCGATGGGATCGACGTCCTGACCCTGGGGGCCAACGACCTCTACGGCCCGCCCGGGGTCGGCGCGCTGTGGATCCGACCGGGCACCCGGCTCTTGCCTCAGGTGCTCGGAGGAGGCCAGGAGGACGGACTCCGCTCCGGGACCGAGAACCTCGCGGGCGTGGTGGGCCTCGGGGTCGCGGCCGAGCTGATGCTTCGCGACGGCGCCGCGGAGTCGGGGCGGCTCGCGGCCTTGCGCGACCGACTCATCGATGGGCTCGCCGCCCGCTGCCAAGCCGCGCGGCTGCTTGGACCGCGCCGAGGTCGCCTCCCTCATCACGTCGGCCTGACCGTGGGAGGTGTCAAGGGGGAGAGTCTCGTCCTGGCCCTCGACCTGGAGGGGATCTCGGTCTCCTCGGGCTCGGCGTGCGCGGCGCTGACGCGCGAGCCCTCCCATGTATTGCGCGCGCTCGGCCTCGAGCCGCTCGAGGCTGCAGGGGCACTGTGCGCCACGTTGGGGCGCTGGACCACGGCCGAGGACGTCGACATCATCCTCGAAGAGCTTCCGACGATCGTCGAGCGGCTCCGGGCCCTCTCCCCCCTCGCGTGAAGCTCATACTGTTCGACATCGACGGCACGCTGCTGTCGGCGAGCGGTGCCGGCCGGCGGGCGCTCGGCCGGGCGCTTCTCGATGTCTATGGCACAGCGGGACCGATCGATCGCTACGATTTCCACGGGGGAACGGATCCGCAGATCATCCGGGACCTGCTCGGGACGGCGGGCCTCCCCGCTGCCGAGATCGCCGCCCGTGAGGGCCGGCTGTTCGCCCGCTATATTGAGTGCCTCGAGTCCGAGGTCGGAGACGGCGCCCGGGTCACGCTCTACCCGGGGGCTGCTGCTCTCGTCGAGACGCTCGCCGGGGCCGAGACGTGTCTGGTTGGCCTCCTCACCGGCAACATCGAGGCGGGCGCGCGGATCAAGCTCCGGTCCACGGGCCTCTGGCCCCGATTCCGCCTCGGTGCCTACGGCTCCGACGACGCCGACCGTACGCGCTTGCCCGCTGTGGCGGCTCGCCGGGCCGAGGTGCTCGTCGGGCGGATCTTCCGCGGCACGGACATAGTTGTTATTGGCGACACCCCGCGCGACATCGGCTGTGCCCGTGCCTTCGGGGCCGCGTGCGTGGCGGTCGCCACAGGGCGCCACAGCGTTGGCGACCTGGCCGCGCACCGGCCAGATCACGTGTTCACGGACCTGACCGACACGGACCGAGTGCTGGCAGCGATCCTCGACGGCGGAAGCGGCGGCCAACGCTAGATGCGTGTTGCGAGGCCCTCGTCGCCTGCATCGGGGGGGAGGCAGGCCCGAACCGCTCCCCTTCGAGGCAACTGAGTGGGTCGCATCGTCGTCGTGTGGGTCCACGTGGCGGCGACGGCGGCCTGGGTGGGGGGGCTTCTCTACACGAGCCATCTCGTCGTGCCGGGGCTCGTCAGGGGTGAGCAGTCGTATCTGGCTCTGCTCGCTCGTGGGCGCTTCATTGGCTGGGGGGCGCTCGGGCTCGTCGTGGTGACCGGTCTCGAGAATCTGCGACGCGTGGGGCTCGAGAGCTATTGGCTGGCGGCGAAGCTGCTCCTCGTGATGGGACTGCTCGCGCTGGCCGCCCAGCGTGACTTCGGCCTCTTGCCCCGCGCCATGCGCGCGATCGAGGAGGGGCAGGACCCGGCGGACGCCCTGCGCGGTATCCGTGGTCTTGACCGGGCCCTCGTCCTCCTCGCCCTGGTGGTCCTCTTCCTGGCCGTCGGCGTCGCCCGCGGCCGCTGATTGATCTCGGAGGGGGGCTGTGCCCCCCTCCGACGGCGCTCGTGGCGGGCACCACCTCGGTCGGCGCCGTTCGCCTGCAGCTCGGCCGTGACGCGCTCGGCCTTGCGCCTCGGGGACGTCGCGGCCTAATGGCGACGAACGGACCGCGCCGGCCTCCCAAGAGGTTCCGTTCGAGCGTCTCTCAGGGGCGGCGGGCGAGCTGGCGGAGGGCGGGGAGCACCTCGGTCCCCAGCCGATTGATCGTCGCCTCTTGGTCCACGGACGTGACCTGGAGCGTCACGAGGTCCGCGCCCACCTCGACCAGGGGCCGGTAGATGTCGATCAGATCCTCGGCCCGGCGCGCCCAAGCGTACTTCCCGATGATCTCCCGCCGATCCATTGAGTCGGCCCGGGCACGGAGCACGGCTGGGTCCACTTCCTCGAGCCGCCCTTCCACCCGGAGGCCCCGCCATGCCGCAAGGGCCCTCCAGGCTTCATCCTCGTCCCGCGCGAGGATCGACCACCGCTGGGCCACGATCGTGGGCTCGGGCCGTCCCGCTTCTCGGGCCGCGCGCCGGGATGGTTCGATGATGTGCTCTCGTGCGTCGGCGGGCGCTTTGACGCTGAGGATCAGCCCATCGGCGAGCCGTCCCGCCAGCGTGGCCGACTGAGGCCCGCCGGCCGACATCCAGATCGGGACTGCCCCCAGCGGGGGGCTGTAGAGCTTGGCGGCGCGTGTCCGGTAATGCGCGCCTGTGAAGTCGAGCTTCTCCCCGGCCAGGAGACGCCGCATGATCGGGATGGCTTCGGCCATGCGGGCCGCGCGCTCCTTGTAGCCCGGGAACTCCCAGCCCAGCGGCCGCTCGTTGATCCCCTCGCCGGTGCCCACACCCAGAGCGAAGCGCCCTCTGGCGAGGCGGTCCACGGTGGCAGCCGCCTGGGCGATCAGCGCCGGATGGTAATGGAAGAGGGGACAGGTCACCGTAGTGGCGATGCGGACGCGTCGAGTGCGGACCGCCAGCGCTCCGAGCCAGGCCCAAGCAAAGCCGCAGGCCGACGCGTCGTCTACCCAGGGGTGGAAGTGGTCGGAGACGGTGATGGCGTCGAATTCGGCGTCCTCGGCTCGCATGGCATGCTCGAGAAGGACCTCGGGCTGGAACTGCTCGTGGCCGCAGAAGTACGCGAAGGCCGTCATTCCGCCCTCCCTAGGGTGAACGAGATCCCCAGCTCACCGGCCAGCGCGCGCAGCTGAGCCACGAGGCCCGGCGCGAGGGGGATGCCTTCCGTCCGGCGCTTCTTCTCGCACTCCCACTCCGGCTCGCCGGCCACCCAGATGCGCCCCTCGCCTTCCGCCCTCGGCGAGTCCTTGAGCGAGCGCAAGAGGTCGTCCATATCTTCCTTGACATCCCCATGGTGTGCACGGGTGAAGAGACCTCGACGACCCGGGGGTTCAGCGTGTCAGCCACCAGACTGCCACGGCAGCGGCACCGGCGACACCGCCGAGGATTGCACCGACGACCCGCCAGAAGTTCGTGCGCAAGAAGGGGACCGCGAAGAAGGGGGACCGGCGCTCGCGAGGGCGGAGGCGGCCGTCGAGGAGACTCTCCACGAGGTGCATGGCCTCGGCCATCAACACCTCCATCGTGGCCCTGGCGAAGGCCAGGTCGGCCATGGCAGGGTGTCCCACGTACCCCTGGCCGCCGTTCCGGAGCGGGTAGTTGGGACGCAGCTTCTGGGGGAGCGAGTAGCGGGCCGGTGGGAGCGTCCGGTAGGCGCCGTCCACGAGCTCCGGGCGCAGAAGCAGCATCATCGAGGTCTCCCACCACCCACCGTGCGCGTCGTCGGCGAACGCTTGCCGCTCCTCCTGTGTGAGCGAGCGACCGAGCTCTGCCTCGAGCTTGGGCAGGTATCGACCGCGCAGGAACTCCCACGCGATGTAGCCGGTGACGGACGCCATCATGACCCCGTGGCGCCGGGAGACGATGGCCGCAGCCTCCTCCAGCGCCACCAGATGACCGGGTCCCGCGTGCCCGTTGGCGACGAGGATGTAGCGGAAGCCGGCTCGGGCTAGCGACCGGCCGTAGTCCACCACGACATCCCGGACCACCCGCTGGCGTACCCTTACCGTCCCGACGGCGTCGAAGGTGAAGGCGCCGAGCGCGAGCGCGGGGGCCAGGACCACCGTCCAGCCCGGACGGGCGGCCACCAGACGCTGGGCGAGGTCTTCCGCAAACCGGCGGGCACTGAACACGTCCACGCCGAGCGGGAGGTGCGGGCCGTGCTCCTCCAGGGGGCTGACCGCGAGGATGATCAGCGTGCGTGTCCGATCGAGCGCGTCGAGCGCAGGCGCCGAGACCTCCTCCAGCAGGAGGACGCTCACGCCGGAGTGCTCCGGGCGCTGCTCAGGTAGTCGGTCTTGGCGCGCTCCAGCTCGGCAAGGATGCCCTGCCGCTCCGCCAGGAGGCGCGAGGCGGCATGGCGATGGGTCAGGGCGAGCGCCGCGAAGCGGATCTTGCTGTGAAGCCGTCCCGCGCCGGCCAGGTAGTGGTAGGCAAGCACGCCGCTCACCGGGAGCGAAACGGCGAAGGCGACGGCCCAGACGGCGCCGGTGAGGCGCCAGACGATCCAGGTCTCGAGTCCCCAGAACACGGGAAAGGCGACGATGCTCGAGAGCAGTCGCACGGTGGCATAGTCGGTCTCCTTGCGGGCCATTCGCCGGGAGAGCCACCGGGGCACGAGATAGGGAAGGGCGTTGACCACCGTGCCGTAGACGAAGACCGGAAAGCCGGCGACCGCCTGCCACGAGGTCCGAAGGCGATGACGGTCACCCGCTCCCTGTGTCCGGGCCCGGACCGTCTGGTCGCGCACCCGGTAGGCCGCCAGCATGGCCCGGTAACCCTGGATGCGCTGCCAGAGTCGCTCGACCCGCTCCGGATCTCGCGCCTTGAAGTGGCGGACGGCACCCACGATGGTGCGGGAGAGGCGCAAGGTGTCGATCTCACCGGGTGAGAGGCCTCGCTCCGTCTGGAGCTGGCGGACCAGGTCGCTTCGGTAGAGCCCCTCGACGGCGCGAACCAGCTCGGCCGCGTCGATACGGTCCACGTGGACGACCTGGGCCTCCATGCCGTCCTGGATGGCAGTGGTGAGGGCATCCACGGCCTTGGCCGGGTCGTCACGGTATTGCTCGAGATACGGCGTTACCGGGATGGGCTCACCAACCGCGATCAGGACGCGACCACGGAACGAC
>Ga0209887_1000468_pt1 | contig 12143 bp, 10 predicted proteins | sample GWRWN1_30_40_FD_187230 | JGI IMG/M metagenome (GOLD analysis project Ga0209887, IMG submission 187230) | Riverbed sediment microbial communities from areas with no vegetation in Columbia River, Washington, USA - GW-RW N1_30_40 (SPAdes)... | ecosystem: Environmental > Aquatic > Freshwater > River...
GGTGCTCCCCCGCCTCCACGCTCGTGCGGACGAGCACGCGCTCGTAGCCGTGGGCGGCGAGGCCGGCGATCACTCCCGCCTCCGTGAGCTCGCGCCGGAGCGCGTCGGCGTCGAGCCGGCCCAGGAAGAGCGCGGAACGCACGGGCGCGGCCGCCTCCAGCTCCGCCGGCCGGAGGTCCAGGAACGTCCGGCGTGGAGGGCGAATGGTCATAGCGGGCGCTCCCCGGGAGCGAGCGAGGCGGGCTCGACGTGGACGACCACGTCCACGATCTCGGGGTGAGCGCGCATGAGCGCCTCCTCGATGCGGTCGGCCACGTCGTGGGCCTCGCGCAGGGTCAGGTCTCCGTCCACGTGCACGCAGAGGTCCACGTAGACGGCGTCCCCCGCGCCCCGCGTGCGGATGTCGCGATACGACGCCACTTCCGGGATGCTCCGGAGCACGCTCGCGATCGCCTCCGCGGGGAGGGCGGCGCGGTCGGTGAGGACGTTGAACGCGGCCACCAGGATGCGCGCGGCCTGCCACGCGATCACGGCCGCGATGCCGAGGGCCACCACCGCGTCCGCCTGGACGAGCCCGAGCCGGCCGACGGCGAAGGAGACGATGACGCCCAGCGACACGAGGAGGTCGGACCGCGTGTGGGCGGCGTCGGCCAGCAGGTAGGCGCTGCCCAGGCGCCGGCCCTCCCGGCTCTCGTACCAGGTGACGAAGAAGTTCACGCCCAGGGTGGCGATCATGACCGCCCAGTTGAGGAGCCCGATGGCGGGAGGCTCCGCCCGGCCCGCGCTGCGGACGGCGCCCAACGCAATCTGCCCGGCCAGGAGGAGAAGGGCGCCCCCGATGAACAGGGTAGCCGCGGTCTCGAACTTCCGGTGGCCGTAGGGGTGCCCGGTGTCCGGGGGAGCGTAGGCGAAGGTCGCGACCACGAGGCCGATGACGTTGTTCGAGCCGTCCACGAGGCTGTGATAGCCGTCCGCCACCATGGCCAGGCTGCCCGAGAGGGTCCCCACCAGGATCTTGGCCCCGCTCACCGCGAGGTTCAGGAGGAGGGTCGTCCCCAGGACGCGCCGCACTCCCGCGCGCGCGACCTCGGCGGAGGCCGCCATGGCTATTTCATCCGCGCGCCCTTCTCCTCGGTGGCGAAGATCCAGCCCACGACCTTGCCGGGCTGGATCAGCCCCTCCGCGCTCCAGAACTGGCGGTCGCGGAGGAAGCGCGAGGAGGAGTCGGCGGCCGGGATCGTCTCGATCTCGGCCTCGATGCGGGCGAAGCGGTCCTTCCAGAGGGCCATGTTCTCTTCCCGCAGGTCGACCCACCCGGCGTGCGCCCAGGCCGCGACCGCTTCCGGGGTCAACTCGAAAGCCTGGTCGGGCGCGGTGGCGCACCCCAGGAGACCCAGGACCCCGGCCGTGACGAGCGCGCCGAGGCGGCCGCGCGCTCTGAGCGGCACTACTTCCGGCCTTCCTGCCGCTGCCGGACCTCTTGGACCTTCTGCCTGACCGACTCGTTCGCGGGATCGAGCTCCAGCGACCTTTCCCAGGCGCGGAGGGCCTCGGCCTCGTTGCCGGTCTTGAGGTAGGCGTCACCCAGATGGTCGAAGATGACGGGGTCCTCCTTGCCGCGAGTCAGTTCGACGGCGCGGGAGAGCTCGCGCAGCGCGTCCTCGTACCGGCCCTGCTGGAAGAAGGCCCACCCGAGGCTATCGATGTAGTAGCCGTTGTTCGGCTCGAGTTCGAGGGCCTTCCGGATGAGCCCTTCAGCCTCCTCGAGGCGAATCCCCTTCTCCGCGTACATGTACCCCACATAGTTGTAAGCCTCGGCGTTCTTCGGGTCGAGGGCGATGACGCGGCGAAACTGACGGACCGCGGCGTCGAAGTTCCCCTGCTTCTCGTGGACGACCCCTAGCTGGAAGTGGAGTTCCTTGTGCTTGTCGTCGAGGGACAGGCCCTCCTCATAGACGCGCACGGCGCGGTCGTATTGGTTGCTGCGGTAGTGCGCCATCCCGAGGTATAGGAAGATCTCCGGCCGCTTCGGGTCGATGTTTACCGCTTCGGTGAGAACCTGGACGGCGTCCTCGTACCGCTTTGCGCGACTATGGAGGAAGCCGAGCTGGAGACGCGCGTCGATCGACCGGGGGTCGGCCTGAAGGATCTGCTGGAGCTCCGCGAGCGCCTCGGCCTCTCGCCCGGCGTCGAGATACGCCGACGAGAGATAGAAGCGAGCCCGGAGGTTGGTCGGTTCCAGGGTGAGGACCCGCCGGAAGGCCTCGATGGCCTGGTCGTACGCCTTCTGCTCGTACTGCACCGCGCCGAGCTTCATCCAGACGCGCGGATCGTTGGGGAGCTGCTCGGCCAGCGCCGCGTACTCTTCTCCGGCGTCCGGGTACTTCCCGAGTCGGATCAAGAGCTCGCCGAGCCGATCGCGGAGCGCCGGGTTCTCCGGATTGGCTTCGATGGCCTGGCGGTAGACGCGGACGGCTTCGTCGTTCTTCTTCTGCTGCTCGTAGACGAAGGCCAGGGCGGCCCATGCCCCATCCTGGTCCGCGTCCAGCTCGACCGCGCGCCGCAGCAGGCGGACTGCGTCGTCCCAGGCCTCCCGCTCCAGCGCGAGGCGGCCGAGGAGGTAGTGGGCGCGCGCGTGCCGCGGCTGGACCTGGAGGAGCCGCTCCAGGACGCCGCTGGCGCGGTCATAGTCCTTGCGCTCGGCGAAGTAACGGGCGAGGGTCTCGTAGGGCTCGGGCACGCGGGGGTTCAGCCGAATGGCTTGCTCGAGCGCCGCCGTCGCCTCCGCCTCCTGCTTTTGGGCGTTGTACAACTCGGCCAGCGTCAGATAAGGCGTCGCGCTCGCCGGGTCGAGCGCGAGGGCTTGCTTTGCCGCCGCAACCGCCTCGTCGTGCGCGTTGAGGCGTCCGAGCCATCTCGCCAGCAGGATCCAGAGTGAGGCGGTCTTGGGGTCCCGGTCGATCGCCTTTCTGAGCTCGGCCACGGCGTCCGCGATCTGGCCCGCTTGGGCGTGGACGTGGGCGAGGGCCACATGAAGGTAGGCTGTCTGATCGGCCGGTCGGCTCGGTTCCGCCGCGGGCGCGCCGGAGGCCGAGGCGGACCTCTGAGTCGGCGTCGCGGCGGGCGGCGGCGCCGCCGCGCACCCGAGCAGGAGTGAGATCACGAGCGCACATGGCCAGTAGCGAGTCACCATCATTAGGAGACCTCTCCCTCGGCGCCGCCCTTCGGGTCCGCCGGCAGCGCCGACCCGGACCTGTCAGACGGCGGGGCCGCCCCGAGCGGCGCCAGGTGAAATCGGATCGCGCGAATGTCGGCGATCGCCCGACAGCGCGCCAGCAGACGGGCCTCTTCGAGGGTGAGGTGGTGAAGCCAGCCGGAGCTGTCCACCGCCACGTGGAGGACGCCGGCGTCGACGCGCTCTGCGCGGGTTCGCGGCGCCGCGGGCCCCGCGAGCTTGGGCCACGCCTGAAGGACCCGGGCCTCGGCGAGACGCTCGGCCATGCCGGGGAGAGCCGCCAGTAGCTCGCCGACCCGGATCGGCTCAGCCATGGATCGAGGGTTCCGAGCCGGTGGGCGCGAGGCTTCGCTCGACGCGCTGCATGTCTCCGCCGACGACCGAGGCGGCGGCGAGCGCGATCAGCCCGGCGAAGAAGACCATGATGGGCAGCAGCAGCATCGCCGCCTGCAAGGACTGTCGCCGGTCGGAGATCAAGCCCACGATGGCCGGCGATAGGGCCGCCCCGCCGAGGTTGATCACGAAGACGAAGATCGCCACCGCCGTCGCGCGCAGGGACGGGTGGACGACGTTGTGGATGACCGCGTTCACGCTCCCCGCGTAGAGCACCAGGAAGAAGACCGCGAAGAAGAGCGCGGGGAGGAAGACCAGGCGGTTCTGATTCAGCAGGAGTAGAAGCCCAAAAGGCGCGGAGAGGATGAAGCCGCCGGCGATGGTGAGGAGGTGGCCGGCCGGGGTGCGTCGCGTCAGCGCGTCGCCGATGACCCCGCCGGCGACCACCCCCGTGAGCCCCCCGCACGCCGACAACGCGCCGAACCAGAAGCTGGCCTCCGCGACGGAGAACCGCTTGACCCGGTGGAGGTAGAGGGGCAGCCAGTGATTGAGGGCCCCGATCGCGAACGCGACCAGCATGCCGACCGCGCAGACCATCACGAACGTCGGCGTGCGGAACAGGCGCCGGATGCCCGTCACGAGCTTGGGCAGGGAGGTCGCCCGCGCGGCGGGCGCGATCGGCCCGTCGGCCACCGTCACGTCCTGGCCCCCGCGGGGTGGGTCGCCGAGGCGCCAGGCGAGGGCGGCCAGCGCCAGGCTCGGCCCCCCGACCAGGAAGAAGGCAGCCGACCAGCCGAAGCGGCTCCCCACGACGCCGCCGACAATGACCCCCATGGCGCCGCCGAGGGGGATGGCGGCGTTGAAGAGCCCGTTGACGAGACCGCGGCGAGCCTTCGGGAAGAGATCCGACACCATGGCGGTCGCCGTCGGCCCGTACGAGGCCTCCCCGATCCCGACCAGGGCACGGGTCAGGAAGAGCTGCCCGTAGGACTGGGCGAGGCCCGAGAGGAAGGTGGCAGCCCCCCACACGCCGACTCCGACCGCGATCAGGCGGTGTCGAGCCACCCGGTCGCCAAGGACCCCCAGGGGGACGGAGCCGAGCAAGTAGAGGAACATAAACGCCGAGGCGAGCGCCCCGAGCGCGGCGTCGGAGAGGGCGAGGTCCGCCTGAACGAGAGGAAGCACCCCGGAGATGATCTGGCGGTCCATGTAGTTGAACAAGTTGATCGTAAACAACACCCCGAGCGCGTACCGCGCGTAGCGCGGAGAGAAGACGCGGGCTCTCGAAGAGCTCATCAGGATCGCGCTCAAGCGTCTATCGTAGCACGCGCGCGCAGCGCGTCACAAGGTTCGGCGCTCGTTGACGGGGTCCACTCGGTGACGTAGCATGCAGGGCGACATGGCGCACGCCCGGCGCGGTGATCTCCTGACCATCGATGTGACGGACCTCGCCTTCGGGGGCGAGGGAGTCGCGCGCGCGGGCGGCTACGTTATCTTCGTCCCCGGCGGGGTGCCGGGGGATCGGCTCGACGTCCGGCTGACTCAGGTCCGGCCGCGCTTCGCCCGAGCCCAGATCGAGGGGGTCGGGACCGCGTCCCCCTTGCGCACGCCCCCCCCGTGCCCCTACTTTGGACGCTGCGGCGGCTGCCGCCTGCAGCACATCGGCTACGAAGCCCAGCTCGAGTTCAAGCAGCGTCAGGTCGCGGACTGTCTGGCCCGCCTCGGCGGCCTCGGCCCACCCGAGGGCATTCCGCTCGCGCCCATCATCGGCGCCCCGGAGATCTACGGGTACCGCAACAAGATGGAGTTCACGTTTGCCGAGGCCGAGGGGCAGGCGATCGTCGGTCTCCACGAGGCCGAGCGCTACGACGCGATTCTCGACATCGAGCGCTGTCTGCTCCAGTCAGACGCGATGAACGCGGTCCTCATCGAGGTGCGCGCGTTCGTGCGAGAGCATGGCTGGAGCGTCTACCGCCAGGACCGGGAAGAGGGCCTCCTCCGCTTCCTGATGCTCCGCGAGGGCAAGGCGACGGGCGAAGGCATGGTGAACCTCGTGACCGCCTCGCCCGACGTCGCCACGGCCCGGGCCCTCGCGGACCGGCTGCGCGCGCGGTGCCCGCAGGTCACCTCCGTCGTCCTCAACGTCAACCCCAAGAAGGCAGCGGTGGCGGTGGGCGTCGAGGAGCACCCGATCGCAGGTAACGAGACGATCCGTGAGCGTCTCGGCGGCCTCGAGTTCTCAATCTCGGCGAACTCGTTCTTCCAGACGAACACCCGGCAGGCCGAGCGGCTGTTCGGCATCGTGAGGGACTTCGCGGCCTTGACCGGCCGCGAGACGATCTTCGACCTCTACTCGGGCACGGGTGCGATCAGCCTGATCCTGGCGCGTCAGGCCCGAGCCGTGTATGGCATCGAGCTGGTGCCAGCGGCGATCGAGGACGCGACGCGCAACGCGCGAGCGAACGGGATCGACAATTGCACGTTCCTCCCCGGCGAGGTGCGCCACGTCCTCCCGGAGCTCTTGCGTCAGGGCGTTCGCGCCGACGTCGTGGTCGCCGACCCGCCGCGGGCCGGTTTTCACCCGAAGGCCTTGCGCGGCGTGCTCACCCTCGCGCCGGGGCGCATCGTGTACGTGTCGTGCAATCCCGCCACGCTCGCCCGGGACCTCGCCACGCTCCGCGCCGGAGGCTACCGCCTCACGGCGGTCCAGCCCCTGGACATGTTCCCTCACACGCCGCACATCGAGGTCGTGGCCCGGCTCGAGCGCGCCTGAGAACTTCGGAGGGGGGCTTTGCCCCCCTTCCGACGGCCCTTTGGGCAAAGCCCAACCGTTCGCCGTTCAGCGAACGGCCCGGGCCTGCCTCCCCCCAGGATCGCCCACGCGACGGTGTGGGTCCGGCATCAGCACTTCTGATCGGCCAGGCAAATCCACGCCCCGACCAACTGCTCCGAGGACAGGGCCTGGAACTTGACCCGCTTCGACACCCCATAGATGTCCATCTGCTGATAGAGCGGGATCGCCGCGGCGTCGTGCATGAAGATCTGGAGGGCCTTTGAGTAGCAAACCCCATGGCCCGCCGGAACCTGGCGATCTCCTCCGCCGAGGCATCGGGCGGCAGCATGAGCAGCGTGGGATCCCCGGTGAGGTGCAGGATGATGAACACGACGACCGAGATCCCCAGGAGGACGATCAGAGACTGAGCCGGCGGAGCAGGAAACCTTTCATGGCGTCACGTCATCCATCGGGTAGTCCGCTCGGTGCCAGCGAGGGCCCGTCGAACTCGGCGTCCCGTGCGGCGCGGGAACGATGATACGCCCATCACGGCACGCGGCGCCAGCGCCGCTCTACGCTCCGGAGCCCCCACCCGGCGACCACCAGGCCGAGCGCCGCGAGCACCAGGTCCCACACGGGCAGGCCGAGGCTCCAGTCCACGACCGCGGCCGCCAGGGTTCCGATGGTGAGTAACAGGGTGACGCATCGTGCAAGACGCACGACGGTCCGAGCGGGGCGGCCCGGCGCCTGGAGCCAGGCGACGGCCAGGCCGGCCCCGGCGGTGTCGATGCCGACGTCCCAGGCCGACGGCGAGCGGTTCGGCGTGAGGCCTTGCCGCGCCTCGTCCACCACGGCGTAGAGCGCCGACAGGCCCACAGCCCAGGCCGCCTCGGCCCCGGGGGAGCGACCCGGAGCGAGGGCCCGCAGCCAGAGGACGGCCAGGATCCCGTACTCGACGACGTGCCCCATCTTACGGAGAACGGTGTGGACGCCGCGCAGGGCGTCGGGGCCGGCCCACGGCAGGAGCCGCACGAGGAGCGCGTAGACATACGACTCGGTCCGGTCCGCGCCGAGGAGACTGCTCGAGAGCACGGCGATCACGCCCATCCAGACAATCGGGGGACCGAAGCGCGCCACGCCTCGCAGGAGCCGCTCCATGGCGAGCCATTGAACACCCATGGTCGCGCGTTGGCAACCTCCGGCGCGGGATCGGCATACCCGGATAACGTCCGCGCGAACGCGTCCCGGCTCATAAGTGACTGTTACCCTCCGGATACGTTGACAAGCCTCGGCGGCCCCGCCTAGGATGGGAGGAACATGGCGGAGTTCGACTGAGGGCAGCGGTGGCGGGCGGGAGCGACGCACCCCTCGCCGAGCTGATCGACCGGCTCCTCGCCGAAGCCGGAGAGGCCGTGACGACCCTCCGGCGCCTCCCGGCCCGTCCCGCGAGCCTCGTCGCGATCCCCGACAGCGTCGATCCGCGCCTCGCCGACGCGCTCCGCGCGCGAGGCATCGAGCGCCTCTACACTCACCAGGCTCGCGCGGTGGAGCTCGCCGCGAAGGGCGGGCACTGCGTGGTTGTCACCCCAACCGCGTCGGGCAAGACCCTCTGCTACAACCTGCCTGTCCTCCAGGCGCTCCTCAGCGACCCCGCGGCGCGCGCGCTCTATCTCTTCCCGACCAAGGCGCTCGCTCAGGACCAACTGGCGGAGCTGGAGGCGCTCGCGCGAGCGCTCCCCGAGCTCCGGATCCACACGTATGACGGGGACACGCCGCAGGACGCGCGCCGCGCGGTCCGCACCCGCGCCAACCTGGTCCTGACGAACCCAGACATGCTGCACTCGGGGATCCTCCCACACCACACGAAGTGGATCGCCCTCTTCCAGAACCTCCGCTACGTCATCATCGACGAGCTCCACAGCTACCGGGGCGTCTTTGGGAGTCATCTCGCGAACGTGCTCCGGCGCCTCCACCGGGTGTGCCGGCACTACGACGCGGTGCCCCAGTTCATCTGCGCCTCGGCGACGATCGCCAACCCGCAGGAGCTGGCGGAGCGCCTCACAGGGCAGCCGGTGGGCCTCGTGACCGAGAACGGCGCCCCGGCGGGGGAGAAGGTCGTCGTCTTCTACAACCCGCCCGTGGTCAACGCGGAGCTCGGGATCCGGCGCCCGTATCTCAAGGAGGCGGCGCGGCTCGCGACGCCCTTCCTCAGGTCGCGCGTGCCGACCATCGTCTTCACCAGGAGCCGACTCGCCGAGGAGGTTCTCCTGACCGCGCTCAAGGCTGCCGTCGAGCGCGTGCCGGGCTTCACGAACGTGGTCCGCGGCTACCGCGGTGGCTACCTTCCTGGCCGCCGTCGCGAGGTCGAGCGCGGGCTCCGGGAGGGCGAGGTCCTCGGCGTGGTCTCGACCAACGCGCTCGAGCTGGGGATCGACATCGGCCGCCTCGACCTCGCCGTGCTGGCCGGCTACCCCGGGACGATCGCCTCGACCTGGCAGCAGGCCGGCCGCGCGGGCCGGCGGAGTGGGCTCTCCGCCGCGGTGCTGGTCGCCTCGTCGGCCCCCCTCGACCAGTTCATCGTGGCCCACCCCGAGTATTTCTTCGGCTCCCCGCCCGAGCACGGCCTCATCAACCCGGACAACCCGTACATCCTGGTGAGCCACCTGAAGTGCGCCGCATTCGAGCTGCCGTTCGTGGACGGCGAGCCGTTCGGCGACCAGGACGTGGTGGCCTACCTCCGCCTCCTCGAGGAAGAGGGCGTGCTCCACGCAGCCGGCGGCCGGTGGCACTGGACGAGCGAGACCTACCCCGCCGACCACCTGTCTCTCCGCACCGTCGCGAGCGACAACTTCGTCGTACTCGACACCACGCACCGCGAGATCGCCGACCGCCAGCTCACGAAGACCCGGCAGGTCATCGCCGAGGTGGACTGGAAGAGCGCCTTCGCCATGATCCACCCGAAGGCGATCTACCTGGTTGAGGGCGAGCAGTACGAGGTGCAGGAGCTCCGCTTCCGCGAGGACGAGGAGAAGGTTGCCTACGTCAAGCGGGTCGCCGTGGACTATTTCACCGACGCCGTCACGGCCAAGGGCGTGTGGGTGCTGGACCGGTTTCAGGCGACGACGGCGGGGGCCGGACGAGTCGAGCAGGGGGAGCTCCTCGTCGCGGAGCAGGTCGTCGGGTTCAAGAAGATCAAGTTCGACACGATGGAGAACGTCGGCGCGGGTGAGGTCGAGCTACCCCAGCAGGAGATGCAGACGGCTGGGCTCTGGCTCACGGTGCCCCCGGAGACGCTCGCCGCCGTCTCCCGCGATCGCGACGCGCTCGTGGACGGTCTGCGCGGCCTGACCTACCTCCTCCACCACCTGGCGCCGCTCTTCCTCATGTGCGACGTGCGGGACCTGGGCTCCTGGCTGGGCGACGCCGCGCCTCCCGAGCCCGGCGCCGGGGGCTCGGCGGCGGACCCGCGCGTCCTGCCCGTCCAGGGGGCGCGGGCGCGCCTCCTGACCGGGGCGCGCTTCGAGCCGACCGTGTACCTCTACGACAACCAGCCGGGCGGGATCGGGCTGGCGGAGCGGCTCTTCGACTTGCTCGCGCCACTGGTCGCGCGGGCTCGGGAGACGCTGGCGGCGTGTCCCTGCCGGGCCGGCTGCCCGTCGTGCGTGGGCCCGGTCAATGAAGTGGGCCGCCAGGCGAAGCCCATCGCGGGCGCGCTTCTCGAGCGGCTCGCCCGCTGACGGCGTTGGTCGTGGCCTCGCGGTCGGGCCTGATCGGGGATCGGGAATCCGAGCTCGCGCGGCTCCGTGCGCTCCTCCGCCGGCTCCACGAGAGCCCGCCGCCGCGGCGGCCCCGCGCCGCCCCGCCCCCGCCGCTGGCGCTCGACCCAGTCGAGACCCCCTACGGCGTCGCGCTCCGCCGCGTCGAACAGGTCCCACTCCCCCCCTCGCTGGCGGGCGAGGTCGCGCCGGCCGCGGCGCCGGGGACCGTGTTCCTCGACACCGAGACGACGGGGCTCGCGGGCGGTACCGGGACGTATGTCTTCCTTGTGGGGCTCGCGTCGTGGACCGGAACCCGGCTCCGCGTGACCCAATACTTCCTCGGGGACCTTGGGGCTGAGGCGGCGTTCCTTCACGCGGTGGGTGAGGCGCTGGCGACCGTCCGCCAGCTTGTGACCTTCAACGGCCGGACGTTCGACCTACCGCTACTCGAGACCCGCTACCTTCTGGCGCGGGCCCCCTGGCGGGGTGCGGACCTCCCGCACCTGGATCTCTATCCACTGGCCCGAGCGCTCTGGCGGGCCCACGTGGCGGACTGCCGGCTGACGACATTGGAGGCGGCGCTCCTGGGCCTCGACCGGGGCGACGACCTCCCGGGCGCCATGATGCCTCAGCTCTACTTCCGCTATCTCCGCGCGCACGACCCGCGCCCCCTGCCCCGGATCTTCGAGCACAACCGGTGGGATCTTCTTGCCCTCGCCACGCTGGCCGCGCGCGCCGAGGCTCTCCTCGCCGGGCCGGATCCTCGTCATGACCCGCTGGAGTGGGTGGGCGCCGCTCGCTGGCTCGAGCGCCGCGACCCGCTGCGGAGTGCGACATTCTACGCGGCCGCGCTCGACGCTGGCCTGCCGCCCTCCGCCCGCCCGAGGACGGCGTGGCGCCTGGGCGCCCTCTGGCGGCGCGCCGGCCGTCACGCCGACGCCCTTGCGCTCTGGGCGCAGGTGGTGGAGGGAGGCGGCCCGGCCCCGCTCGGCCTGCTCGTCGACCTCGCCAAGCTCTACGAGCACCACGCGTGCGACCCCGGGGCGGCGCTCGACCTCACGCGCGCCGCCCTGGGGCGCGCCGAGGCGGACGGCCTCGCGGCCTGGCGTCCGGTTGTGCTCGAAGCCCTACACCACCGAGCTCGACGCCTCGAGCGTCGGCTCGCCCGTCGGAGCATCGTGGGCTAGCTTCGCACCGACCTTTCCGGCGTCCGGTCGGGGCCCCCTGTTCAGGTGGCGTCCGGCAGGGGAAACGCGACGACGTGGAGCAGGTTCGCCACGATGCGGACGCGGGTCCCGCTGGGGTAGATCGTCGTCGACGGCTGGACGGAGTGGACTCGGGCGCCCGAGGTGAGCCGGAGCCGGTAGAGGTGCTCGGCGCCGCGGAATTGCCGCCCGACGACGACGACGTCGCCGTCGGGATGGGGGATGAAGTCGATGTCGTCCGGGCGGATCATGATGTCCACGGGGATTCCGACCGGATGCCCGCCGGGGTTGGCGACGGTTCCGAGCTCCGTGACAATCCCCTCCTCTTTCACGAACCCGCGCAGGAAATCGGCAGAGCCGACGAACTCGGCGACGAACCGGGTCGCGGGATAGTGGTAGACCTCGTAAGGGACGTCGACCTGCTCGAGGTGCCCCGCGTGCAGCACCCCGACGCGGTCGGCCAGCGTGAAGGCCTCCTCCTGGTCGTGGGTCACGAAGACTGCCGTCGTGCCCGTCGTCCGCAGGATCTTTCCGACCTCCTCCCGCATGACCGCGCGCAGGTCGGCGTCGAGGTTCGAGAACGGCTCGTCGAGGAGGATCAGCGCCGGGGCTGGGGCGAGCGCGCGCGCGAGGGCCACGCGCTGCTGCTGTCCCCCCGAGAGCTCGTGCGGGAACCGACGATCGAGCACCGCGAGCCCGACGAGCTCGAGCACCTCCCGAACCCGCTGCCCGCGCGCGGCGCGCGAGAGACCGGCGAGGCCGAACGCGACGTTGTCGGCCACGCTCAGGTGCGGAAACAGCGCGTAGTCCTGGAAGACGACGCCGACCCGGCGCCGCTG
>Ga0209887_1000469_pt1 | contig 12138 bp, 11 predicted proteins | sample GWRWN1_30_40_FD_187230 | JGI IMG/M metagenome (GOLD analysis project Ga0209887, IMG submission 187230) | Riverbed sediment microbial communities from areas with no vegetation in Columbia River, Washington, USA - GW-RW N1_30_40 (SPAdes)... | ecosystem: Environmental > Aquatic > Freshwater > River...
CGACTCCGACGCCGCGTTCAACGAGGTCGAGGACGCGCTGCTCCGCGAGGAGATCGGCGACGCCGTGGAGCGAGTGCTCGACGAGCGCGAGCGACACGTTGTCGCGCTCCGCTACGGCCTGGAGAACGGCCAGCCGCTGTCGCTCCGGGAGACCGGGAAGGTGCTGGGCCTCTCCGGTGAGCGGGTGCGGCTGATCGAGCGCGAGGCCCTTCGGAAGCTGCGCGACTCGAACCTGATCTCGACCGTAGCGCTGTAGAACGACCAGAACGGCAACAGGGGGGCCGGTCCGCGAACGTGGACCGGCCCCCTTCGTTTCCCTGAGGCGACCGACCGGCCGCCAACCAGAACCCTTATCAGCCGACGCCGGAGCCGACCTCGGTTTCCACCTCCTGCGGGAGCGAGGTCGGCGCCGGCGGAGCGGGCGCCCGGCTCGCCGCCGCCGTCACGCCCGTGACGAGCGGCACGCTCGCTTCGCTACGAACGTCGAAGGCCGTGAGGTCCAGCGCCTCCCCACATCCCCCCGCGACCACCAGCACATGCGTGCGGTCCAGCCACCCGAGCACTCGAGTGGGCCCGGACGCATCGGGAAGGATCGGGATCAACGTACGGTCGGGCCCACGCACCGTGGCCGTGCTGTCGTCGCACGACGTCCCCAGCGTCAGTCCCAGGAATCGACCCGTCCTGCCAGGCGGTTGGAACACCGATATGACGTGCTGGCCCGGCTCGCCCCTCCACAACCAGCGGATGAAGCTGCGGTTCGCCAGGTCCAGGGCCAGGACCTCCGGATGCCCGTCCGCGTGCTGGGCCGCGTAGACCAGGGTCCCTCCGTCCGGCGAGAACTCGAGCGCGCCGAACTCGGTCCCCTCCGTGCTGAACACCAGGCGCTTGGGGTCCTCCCCGAGGTTCGAAGAGAGCCAGATGGACTGCCTGCCGTTCCGCTCGGCCACGAAGGCGAGGGCAAGACCGGAGGGGTGATAGGTCACGCTCAGGTACGACACCCCATGCAGCGGCGAGATGTCGTCGATCGGCTTCTGGTCCAGGTACCGCTTGTCGAGCTCGGTCCCGTCGCCGGAGAGACGAACACCACGGCCGTCCCCATGGGGTGTCCCCACGCTGACGGGCCGGGCTGGATGTCGAGGGATGCCCGAAGGGTCTGGCCGCCGACCGCCTCCATGTGCAGGCCGCCGAGAAGACCCGGTCGCCGAGCGGGCCCCACGCGAAGGGGCCCGGGTCACTCACCTCGAACAGGCAGGTGAGCGCCCCGCTCGAGGGATCGAGGGCCCACGCTCGCCCCTCGGCGACGAAGGCCACGGTCTGGGCGGCCCTCGATGAGCGATCGGGACAGCCGTTGGGGAGCGGGTCGCCGGAGGCGAGGAACGTCCGAACGCCGGAGGCCCCGGTGGGTGGGCCTGCGGTCTGCGACGGGCCACCCGGCGTGCCGGTGGAGGACGTGCATGCCACCACCGCGAAGAGCGACGCTGCCAGGCCTCGAAGCCTCACGGATCTCGCAGCTCTCCCAATGGCCAACTGTACCGCCTGACCACCGCCGCAGGAGCTCGGTTCCCGCCGAACGCGCGTTTGTGGTTCGCTGAGAGGGTCGGAGGGTGGGGATGAGCCAGGTCGAGATCGAGTCCGGCCGGGTGTCGCTGCCCGGCGAGCTGACGGTCCCGCCCGATGCCGTCGGGATCGTCGTGTTCGCGCACGGCACCGGGAGCAGCCGCCTGTCGCCCCGCAACGTCGCCGTGGCCCGCGCGCTGAACGGACGGGGGATCGCCACGCTGCTGTTCGATCTGCTTACGCCGGCCGAGGCCAACGACCGGGGGAACGTGTTCGACATCGATCTGCTGTCTGACCGACTCGAGGACGCCGTCCGGTGGGCCATGCCCCGGCGGGAAGCGGCAGGGCTCGCCATCGGCCTGTTCGGCGCCAGTACCGGCGCGGCCGCGGCCCTGGTCGTTGCGGCGCGCCGGTCAACGGGGATCGCGGCCGTGGTGTCTCGGGGAGGTCGCCCCGACCTGGCTGGTGCGACCCTCGAGGAGGTCACCGCCCCGACGCTCCTCATCGTCGGAGGCGAGGACACGGTGGTGATGGAGGTGAATCGTGAGGCCGAACGGCTGCTCCGCCGCGAGAAGCGCCTCGAAGTGATCCCCGGCGCAGGTCACCTGTTCGAGGAACCGGGCGCGCTGGAACGCGTGTCCGAGCTCGCAGCCGAATGGTTCGCCCGGTATCTGCGGCGGGCTCGAGCTGGCGCGTCCGAGACCGGCTGACGGCTCAGCCCTTGACCACGCCGAGCGGACGGAGCCGCGCGACGCGCTTCGCCAGCCCCGCGCCCTCACAGACGGCGACGACCTCGTCGATGTCCTTGTAGGCGAACGGAGCCTCCTCGGCCAGGCCTCGCATCGAGCCGGCCCGAACGGCGATGCCTGCGTCCTCGAGCTGCCTCCGGAGCGCCGCGCCCTCGATCCTCTTGATCGCCGCGTGCCGGCTCATGGTCCGGCCGGCCCCATGACAAGTGGAGTGGAACGCGCCGCTTCCCTCCATCCCCGTGCACACGTACGACGCGGTTCCCATCGAGCCGGGGATGAGGATGGGCTGGCCGGCCGGGCGGAGCTCCTTCGGGAGCCTGGAGTGGCCGGGCGGAAGGGCGAGCGTCGCGCCCTTGCGTTGCACGCAGAGCGGGCGCTCCTCGCCGTCGACCACGTGGCGCTCCAGCTTCGCGAGGTTGTGCGAGACGTCGTACAGGAGCCGGAGCTCGCGCGTGCCGAGGGCCATGGCGAACGCGTCGCGCGCGGCTTCGGACAGCAGCTGTCGGTTCGCCAATCCATAGTTCGCCGCCGCCGCCATCCCGCCCAGGTACGCGCGCCCCTCCGGCGAGTCCACGGGAGCGCACGCGAGCTGGCGGTCTGACACGCGGATCCCGTATCGGGCCATGGCGCCGGCCATCCGCTTCACGTGGTCGGTGCAGACCTGATGGCCGAGCCCGCGCGACCCGCAGTGGATCATCACGCAGACCTGGCCGGGCCACAGCCCGAACACGCCCGCGACCCGCTGGTCGACGATCGAGTCCACCACCTGGACCTCGAGGAAGTGGTTCCCCGACCCTAGGCTCCCCACCTGGCGGAGGCCGCGTGCCCGAGCGTGCGCGCTCACCTGATCCGGGTCGGCGTCGGGAAGGGCGCCGCCGTCCTCGCAACGGTCGAGATCTCGCTCGTTGCCGAACCCGCGCTGCACCGCGAACCGAGCGCCTTCGAGCATCAAGCGGGTCAGCTCGCTCTCTGACTTCTTCAGGTCCCAGACGCCGCCCTTGCCCACGCCCTTGGGCACGGCCGCGTTCAGCGCGTCCATCAGCCCCTCGAGCTTCGGCGCGACCGCGTCCTCGTCCAGGTCGGTGATCAGGAGCCGGACCCCGCACGAGATGTCGAACCCGACGCCTCCGGGCGACACCACGCCGCCGCGCTCGACGTCGGTCGCGGCCACCCCCCCGATGGGGAACCCGTACCCGAGGTGGACGTCGGGCATCGCGAAGCTCGCCTCGACGATGCCGAGGAGGGTGGCGACGTTCGCGACCTGTTCGAGGGACCGGTCGTTCAGGAGGTCGGGCAGCATCCGCTCGGACGCGAACACCAGGCCCGGGACGCGCATGTCGCCCGAGCGCTGCAGCCGCCAGCGGAACGGTCCGTCGGGAGTGAGCTCGAAGCGACCGTCGCCGGTCCGAGTGGTGGGCTCCGTCGCCGTCGGGCCTCCTTGCGACCAGGGCCGTCCTGTCGAACGCTAGCAGGTTCCGGGGCCGGGCTCCTCGCCGCGGAGATCGACTGCCAGCCTTCGCTCATGCTCGCGGACCTCGGTGCCCAGGGCGACGCAGGCATCCCGGAACCGCCGGCGGATCAACGCGGCGTCCTCGCCGGTCGCGACGCGCGTGTGGCAGTAGTCGAGCTTGAGCGGCAGCGCCTCCACCCGGGACAGGCCGGCGTCGTCGAGGGTCACGAAGAACAGCAGCCCGAGGTCGTTCCGAAGCACGGGATCGACGATGTAGTCGTCCACGAAGTCGCCGAGGTCGAACAGCACGGTTCCGGCCACGCCGTGGAAGACGTGCGCGGAGTGGCCGGCCACCAGCGTCGCGCCCGCTTCCCGGAGGGCCGTCGCCGCCGCGCGAACGTGAGCGACGGGATCGGGGGCCATGTTCGGGCCCCAGTGCGGAGTGACCAGGACGGCGTCGGCCTCCGCCCGGGCCGTTCGGATTGCGTCCTTTAGCCACTCGGGGACCTCCCGCCGGAGGTCGGCGAACGCAACTCCCGCGTGATCGTGCGTCGCCGCGAAGTCCCCGGGGTGGTCGGTGACGCCCAGGACCGCCAGGCGGAACCCGCTCACCTCGAGGTATGCCGGTGCTCGGGCCCGCTCCGCGTCGCGACCCGCGCCCGCCCAGGCGATGCCCGCCCGCGTCAGATGCTCGAACGTGTCGAGGAGTGCGACCTCCCCGAAGTCCAGCGCGTGGTTGTTCCCGAGGGTCACGCAGTCGACGCCGAGCTTCGTAAGGGCCTCCACGGCCATCGGCGGGGCGCGGAAGAAGAATGGCTTCTCCCGGGCCGGCCAGGGTTCGCCTCGCTCGGAGATGCAGCACTCGAGGTTCAGTACGAACAGGTCGGCGGACCGGGCTGCCTCTACGACCTCGTCCGCGAACAGCGGGTCGGGCCCGGAGCGCTCCAGCTTCTCCGCGACGCCTCGCCCCAGCATCGTGTCGCCTGCCAGCGCGAGCGTGATGCTCATGTCCGTCCACCCACGAGCGCTCGCGCCGCCGTAACCTGCTCGGCGATGCCGGCCATCACGAGGTCCGTGAAGGCCTGCACCTCGTCGAGCGAGCCGGGATCGCCTTTCGGCTCGATCGGCGGGCCGAAGGTGAGGGCCACCCAGGGCCGAAGCGGCCGGCGGAAGGTGAGCCCGCCCCTTGGCCACCGCACCTGCGTCCCCCAGACACCGACCGGGATGACCGGCGCGCAGGCCGCGAGCGCGATGCGGGCCACGCCCGTCCGTCCGCGAAGGAGCGCGCCACCCGGGCGGGGGTTCACCGTTCCCTCGGGGAAGATCGCGGCGATGGCCCCCGCCCGGACCGTGGCAACGGCCTCGTCCAAGGCCCCGGAATCGCCCGTTCCCCGGCGGATGGGGATCTGCTCTAACGTGCGGAGCCAGAACCCGTGGAATCTCCTGTCGAAGAACTCCGCGGCCACCAGGTACCGAGTGGGGCGGTCCCGCCGCCGGGCCACCAGGTACGCGAGCAGGATGCCGTCGAGGGCGCTCACGTGGTTCGTGGCCAGGATGGCCGGGCCGCTTCGGGATATGCGCTCGACGCCGGCCGACCGGATGCCGAAGAGGAGCCGGAGCGCCGGCCCGACGAGGGCGAGCCCGGCGCGCCACCACCCGTTCAGCTCTGGCTCGGCCCCCGGCACGGCCGGATGCTACCGGCCGTGCCGGGCCCGCGCCCTACTCGCTTCCCGTTCGGGCGATTTCGCCGTTCCCGGCGCGGGAGAGCTCCAGCACCCGCCGGGCCGTCTCCAGGAAGATGACCTCGGGGATCTCGATCTCGCGGTCGCCGTCACGGATCACGTACGTGCCGTCGCCGGCGGCGCCGACCGGCGTGGCCACGCGCTCGGTCCAGGCGTACGCCGCCTCGCCGTGCTGCGACAGGTCGAGCCCGACCTCCTCGTCGTCCTCGCTCGCGCGAAGGCCGACCAGCAGGTCGGTGACCTTCAGGATCAGCCACGTGGCGCAGAACGAGAAGGCCAGCGTCACGCCGATGGCCGCCGCCTGCCTGCCGAGCTGCCCGATGCCGCCCGCGGCCCCCGCCGGGTTGATGGCCAGGCTGGCGAACACGCCGGTCAGGAGCGCTCCGACGATCCCTCCGACCATGTGCACGCCGACAACGTCGAGCGAATCGTCGTAGCCCAGCCGTGACTTCAGGCCGACCACCAAGTAGCACACAGCCCCTCCCGCCAGGCCGATGGCGATGGCCGGCAGCGGGCCCACGTAGCCGGAGGCGGGGGTGATGGCCACGAGCCCCGCCACGGCGCCGGTGGCCGCGCCGATCGTGGTGGCCTTGCCGTGCTGGAGCCATTCGGGGATCAGCCACCCGAGCACCGCCGCCGCCGCGCCGAGCTGGGTGGCCACGAACGCGCTGCTGGCCAGGCCGCCGGCGGCCAAGGCGCTCCCCGCGTTGAACCCGAACCAGCCGAACCACAAGATGCCGGCGCCGAGGATCACCATCGGCACGTTGTGGGGGACGAAGGCCCTGGATCCGTGCCCCCGCCGCTTCCCCAGGTACAGGATCGCGGCCAGCGCGGCGACGCCTGCGTTGATGTGGACCACGGTTCCGCCGGCGAAGTCGATGGCTCCGACCCCGTTCGCTCCCAGGAACCCACCGCCCCACACCCAGTGCGCGAGCGGCGCGTACACCAGCACCGACCACAGGCCCAGGAATATCAGGTACCCGGAGAACTTCATGCGCTCGGCGAACGCCCCGGTGATGAGGGCCGGCGTGATGATGGCGAACATCAGCTGGAAGGCCATGAACGCGCTGGCCGGAACGGTGGGGGCGAGCGCGCTCGGGGTCGCCCCCACGTCCTTCAGTCCCAGGAAGTCCAGTCCGCCGATGACCAGCCCGCGGTCCGGCCCGAAGGCCAGCGTGTATCCCACCAGGACCCAGACCACGGAGACCACGGCCAGGGCCACGAACGACTGCATCACGATCCCCAGCACGTTCTTGGCCCGGACCAGCCCGCCATAGAAGAGCGCGAGGCCCGGGGTCATGAACATCACCAACGCCGCGGAAGCCAGCAGCCACGCGGTATCTCCAGGAACGACCTTCGGCACGGCACACCTCCCTCGACCCGTTGTCTGGGTTATAGGCGATGGCTGTTTCGCCGCAATATCCGACGTGTTTCGAGTGCGTTAACGATGCCTCGCCCGGCCTGGGCCCCCGCGACCGTGGCGCTCCTATACTTCGCCCCGTGGACCCCCAGGAGCTCGAGCGGATCGCCGCGCGCCGGTACGACGAGTTCCTCGAGGACCTCCGCTCCATGGTGAACGTCGACTGCGGCTCGTACACCCCGGAGGGCGTGAACGACATCGCCGACCTGTGCCAGGCCCGGTTCGAGGCCGGCGGGTGGAAGGTCGAGCGGATCCCACACGTGCCGGCCGGCGGGGAGCCGCAGCTCGGGGACCTGGTGATCGGACGCCTCGACGGGGGAGGCGGTCCCCGCGTCCTGATGATCGGCCACACCGACACCGTCTTCGAGCCGGGAACGGCAGCCGAACGCCCCTTCCGGATCGAGGGCGACCGTGCCACGGGCCCCGGCGTCTCCGACATGAAGGGCGGCCTGCTCACCGGGTTCTTCGCCGTGGAGGCGTTGCGCGAAGCCGGCTTCGACGGGTTCGGCTCCATCACGTACATCTGCAACCCCGACGAGGAGATCGGTTCGCCCTTCTCCCGCTCGCACATCCAGCAGGCGGCCACCGAGGCCGACGCCGCGTTCGTCCTGGAGGGCGCGCGAGAGAACGGCGACATCGTGTCGGCCCGCAAGGGGGTGTCCGACTTCCGGATCGAGATCCTGGGGCGGGCCGCCCACGCCGGCGTCGAGCCGCAGCGGGGACGAAGCGCGATCCTGGAGGCCGCGCACAAGGTCATCGCGCTGCACGAGCTGAACGGCCGGTGGCCCGGAGTCACCGTCAACGCCGGGGTGATCGAGGGCGGGACCAGGCCGAACGTCGTCGCCGAACGGTGCGTCCTGCACGTCGACGTCCGCTCGCCGCTCGAGGACACCCTGGCGACCGCCGAGGCCGAGGTGCAGCGGATCGCGAACGCCACCACCGTCCCGGACATCCGGGTGAACGTGGACGGCGGCGGATGGCACCGGCCGATGGAGAAGAGCGAGGCCGGAGCCCGGCTCGCGGCGCTGGCCATCGAAGTGGCGAAGGACCTCGGGTTCGAGCTGCGCGACGCGGCGACCGGAGGCGCGTCCGACGCCAACACCACGTCGGCGGCGGGCGTCCCGACGCTGGACGGCCTGGGCCCGGTGGGCGGCGACGACCACGGGCCCAGGGAGTGGATCGACCTCACGAGCGTGGTTTCTCGTATCTCGCTCCTGGCCGGGATAGTCTCCAGGCTCGGCACGCTTCCCCTAGGAGGCTCCACCGATGGACATCTCCACCGTCCGGTTCGAGAAGCCTGAGGAGCTGAACTTCATCCTCGGGCAGTCGCACTTCATCAAGACCGTGGAGGACCTCCACGAGGCGCTGGTGCAATCGTCGCCGGCGCTCAAGTTCGGCATCGGGTTCTGCGAGTCGAGCGGCCCGAGGCTGGTGCGGTGGAGCGGCAACGACCAGGAGCTGATCGACCTCGCCGTCAAGAACGCGCAGGCAATCGGGGCCGGCCATGCGTTCGTGGTGCTGCTGAAGGACGGATTCCCCATCAACGTGTTGAACGCCATCAAGTCGCTCCCCGAGGTATGCAACGTGTACTGCGCCACGGCCAACCCGGTGGAGGTCGTCGTGGGAGAGACCGAGCAGGGGCGCGGCATCCTCGGCGTCATCGACGGAGGCTCACCGCTCGGGGTGGAGAACGAGGACGACATCGGGGAGCGAAAGGCGATGCTCCGCCGGTTCGGGTACAAGCTGTGAGCGTCACATGAGCAGGCCCCAGCGACGATCGATCCTGGCCAGGCTGGAGGAGGCCCAGGAGGAGGAGCGGCGCCGGATCGCCGCGGACCTGCACGACGACTCGATCCAGGTGATCACGGCGGCCGACCTCCGCCTCGCGGCGCTCGACCGAGTGCTGGAGGATCCCGCCCTCAAGCGCGAGGTGGCCGAGATCCACCAGACCCTCCAGCTCGCGGTGGACCGGCTCCGCAAGCTCCTGTTCGAGCTGCTCCCGCCGGCCTTCGACCGCGAGGGACTCTCCACGGCGCTCGAGACCTACGTCGCCCACCGCGAGCCGGGCCTCGAGTTCAACGTCAAGGACGAGCTGGAGGCCGAGCCGCCGGACGAGGTCCGGCGGACGCTGTTTCGGATGGGTCAGGAGGCGATCAACAATGCGCTGAAGCATGCCGGCGCGACGCGCCTCGACGTTGCCCTCTCCTCCGAGGACGGCGGGATCAGGCTGATGGTGGCCGACGACGGCCGTGGCTTCGACGTCGAGGTGCTGGGATGGCCTGCCCCCGGACACATCGGGCTCCCCACGATGGTGGAGCGAGCGGCGCTGGCCGGGGGATGGTGCCGCATCGACAGCAAGCCCGGCGGCGGTACCACGGTGGAGGCCTGGCTCCCGGCGAGCGTCGCCTCCTCGGGCGAGCAACCCGCGTAGCGAAGCCCGCGATCAGGCGGGGGCGGCGGCCGGCTTCGCCGCGCCGACGGCCAGGCCGGTCAGGGGGTCGAAGAAGTGGAACCGCTTCGGGTCCAGGGACAGGCGCACGCGCGAGCCCGGGCGGGCCTGCGAGCGCGCGTCCACGCGCGCGCAGAACACGGCGCGGTTCTCCTCGAGCAGGAAGGCGGCCACCTCGGCCGGCTCGTCGGCCGCCTCCATCACCTCTTCCACCCCCACGGGTGGTGCGTCCACGGTGAACAGCACGTTCACCTCCGAGCCGAGCTCCTCGGTCACGTCGGCGGTGACCTCGATGGTCGGCAGGTCCGGGTTGGACCACACGGCCGCGTCCTCCAGGTCGGACGGGCGGATCCCAAGGATCAACGTCCTGCCGCCGTGGTCGCCGAGGTCGGTCCCGACCGGCAGGGGGACCTCGAACCCGGCGAACGCCACCCTGCCGTCCGACACCTTTGCCTCGACCAGGTTCATGGGCGGCGAGCCGATGAACGCCGCCACGAACAGGTTCGCCGGGTTGCCGTACAGGTTCTGCGGGGTGTCCACCTGCTGGAGCACGCCGTCGCGCATGACGGCCACCCGCTCGCCCAGGGTCATGGCCTCGACCTGGTCGTGGGTCACGTACACGGTGGTCGTCTCCAGGGTGTCGTGCAGCTTCGCCAGCTGCGCGCGCATCTGAACCCGGAGCTTCGCGTCGAGGTTCGACAGCGGCTCGTCCATGAGGAACGCCTTGGGCTCGCGGACCATGGCCCGGCCCATGGCCACCCGCTGGCGCTGGCCGCCCGACAGGGCCACGGGCTTTCGCGCCAGGAGCGGCTCGAGCCCGAGGATCTTGGCCGCGTCGGCGACGCGGCGCTTGATCTCGGCCTTCGGGGTCTTCCGGAGCTTGAGCCCGAAGCCCAGGTTCTGCTCCACCGACATGTGCGGGTACAGCGCGTAGTTCTGGAAGACCATGGCAACGTCGCGTTGCTTCGGTGGAAGGTCCGTCACCTGCCTGCCGTCGATGTAGACCTCACCGGCGGTGACCTCCTCCAAGCCGGCTAGGATGCGAAGGATCGTCGACTTCCCACAGCCGGACGGCCCGACCAGGACCATGAACTCGCCGTCGCCGATCTCGAGCGAGAGGTCGTCCACGGCGACGACGTCGGACGCGAAGACTTTCGAGACCCCTTCCAGGACGATCCCGGCCATGCCTCAATCCTCCCTCGTGGCTGCGCTCAGCGTTCGTGACAGGCGCTCGTGGGTCAAACCGGCCCGGAGCCGGGCCTTGGATCCCTCCGGGGCTCCCATCCGGTCGAGGCCCAGGAGCGCGGCCCCGGCCACCGGTGGCGCGGACAGCACGGTGACGCGAACATCCGGGGCGACCCGGCGCAACCCCTCATCGATCCGATCGAAGAACGGTGGGAAGTCGTTGTGGAAGATGCCGCCGCCCAGCACGACCGGGACGTCGAGCTTCGTCATCCGCAGCTTGCGGATGGCGGTGCCGGCCATGGTCACGATCTCGTCCGCCTGCCGGTCCAGGATGCTGCCCGCCACCGCGTCGTTGGCGGCGGCCGCCCGGAACACGACCGGAGGCAGCTCGGCCAGCCGGTCCATGTCCAAGCGGCCGAGGTGGATGGCCTCCATGACGTGTCGCGGCCGCTTGAGCGCGAAGTGCGACGGGACGCGCCCGGCGAGCTCGGTCTCCTCCCCCCGCCCGTCCTCGGCACGAACGGCATACCAGAGCGCTGTCCGCCCGATGTCCATCCCCCCGCCCCAGTCGCCGGAGATGTCGCCGATCGCCGGGAACCGGAACGTCCGGCCGTCGGGGGCCACCGCCGAGCAGTTGGTCCCGTAGCCGCAGACCACGCCCACGCCCCAGGTCCGGTCGGTCCCCGCGCGGAGGATGGCGAAGGTGTCGTTGCGGAGCACGTCGTCCTCGGTCCAGCCGTGCTTGGAGACCCACCGGAGGATGCGGCGATCGTCTGCAGGAAGATCCGCCCCGGCCAGGCAATACGTGCCGAGCCTGGCGACCGGCCGGTGGTCGGGGTCCAGGCCGGCTTCCCGGCACGCCGCCTCCACGGTGACGGCGACGCCTTCCAGGTACGAGTAGCTGTGGGGCCCGTCGTGTTCTGTGTTTCGGATCCGCACTGCTCCGACAAGGGTTCCGTCATCGGCCACCAGTGCCGCATCGACCTTCGACCCTCCGCCGTCCACCGCGAGCACCGCTGGGGGCTTCACGGCAGGGACTCCAGCTCGTCCACGGCGGCGAACCGGGCTCCGTCCTCCGCAAGCTGCTTCAGGATCCGGGGGAGGGCCTCGGCGGTGGAACCGGGCCACGTGTGCAGCAGCACGACGGCGCCGTCGCCGTGCTCGGCGACGCCCTCGAGCGTGATCCGCTCGACGTCCTCGGGAGTGCGCGCGGGGTCCCAGTCGAGCGCCTCGACCTGCCAGTGGACGTTCCGGTAGCCGATCCCCTCCAGGGTGGCCAGCACGCGTTGATGGTCGCGGCCGTCCCCGAACGGGCACCGGAACCAGGGGCGGGGGTCGACGCCGGTGATGTCGCGGATGACCTGTTCTCCCTCTCGCACGTCGGTTCGGATGCCGTGGTCGGTGAGAAGGGTCATGCGGGCGTGATACTTCGAGTGATTTGCGATCAGGTGGCCGTCGCTCGCGATCCGCTCCGCGGTCTCGGGCTCCGACTGGGCCCACCGGGCCTGGATGAAGAACGTGGCCCGGGCGCCGGCCTCGCCGAGGGCGTCGAGGATGCGCTCGGCGTTGCCGGGTGGGCAGTGGGG
>Ga0209887_1000470_pt1 | contig 12125 bp, 11 predicted proteins | sample GWRWN1_30_40_FD_187230 | JGI IMG/M metagenome (GOLD analysis project Ga0209887, IMG submission 187230) | Riverbed sediment microbial communities from areas with no vegetation in Columbia River, Washington, USA - GW-RW N1_30_40 (SPAdes)... | ecosystem: Environmental > Aquatic > Freshwater > River...
CATCAACGCTGCGAGCGCCACGAGAAGGATCCCGGTAACCAGAACCCGCTTCCGCCCGAAGCGATCACCGAGAAGCCCGGAAGGGATCTGCATGGCGACATAGCCGTAGAAGAAGACCGAGAACAGGAAACCCCCCTCGGCGTGGCTCAGCTGAAACTCGGCCATCACCGGCTGGAGCAGCGGCGAGAAGGCCATCCGGACCATGTAGTTGCCGATCCAGCCGAAGACCAGCAGCGCCCAGACGCTGTGGTAGGTCTGCCAGGGCATCGCCATACTATTGCACAAGACCGGGCCGACTCGACCGCCAGGAACATCGCGCCGAGTCGTCGTGCTCGTCCAGCCGGCCGATGCGCTTGCGCAGACGGGCAATCCCCTCAACACAAGTTCGTCGCGGCCGCGTTGCGCGGGCGGGTCCTCATGGTGGGGGTCGGGCTGGTACCGCGATCTCGCGACCAAGACCCGCTTCGACGGCCGCGTGACCTTCGGAAAGCGGGCGGGAAGGTCACCCTGAAGAAAGGGCTCCTGCTACGGTCAGACGTTCACTGGGTCGCCCCACCCCTCATCGCGGAGCAGGGTGATCAGGCGGCGCTGGCGACGATCCTCGCCGCCAGCGTCCGCGAGGTGCTGCAGATGCCGTAGCGAGCCCCCCCTCGCATGGCTCCGCTCGCTCGAGAAGGCAGCGGCTTACCAGTAATGGCCGTGGTGGTGAGGCCCGTGGCGGCCGTGGTGGTGAGGATGTCCGTACCAAAAGGGCCCGGCTGGGACCACGACGCAGCCCGCGAGGAACAGCAGCGCCATCACCAGGGTTGCGGCGAACCAGCGGTGAACCATGTCGGCCTCCCTGTCAAGAGTCTTGCCTCGTTCGACGAGGGCGCCCAACCGGTTCTTCACGAGGTCTCACTCCAGTGAGAGTCGCGCTCCGAGGGTCGGCAGGACCTCCTTCGCGAGGAGCTCCATCGAGCGCAGCACCTTCTTGTGGGGGAGCCCGCCGTAGTTGCGTCACCAGCTTCATCGGGCAGTCCGTCCATACGCGCGGTCCATATCGTCGAAGAAGAGCCACCACATCCGGAGTGACGTCTGGACGGCATCCCGAATTCCCGCCTGCACCACATCCGTGGTGGCATGGCGGACGACGATGTGATCGCCCACATCCGAGTGTTCGGCGTCGGCCAGCTCGTGGATGTCCCAGAACGCGACCGCCGTCTTGGTAAGTCCGTAGTGCCGCTGGAGCGCGTCGGCGAAGGGACCGAAGGCCCCCACGACCTGCCCCTCGGCTGCCAGGTTGATCGCCGCCACGCCCTCGAGGAACGGGCGCTCCTTCGTCGACAGCTCGAACCAGTGGATCAGCGCGGCCGTACCGGCCAAGGGCTCGGCCGTCAGGACCTCGTGCCGATCGAGCGCCAGGCCGGCGCAGAAGTCGAGGAAGAGCTCCGGGTGCGGCTTGGATCGGCTCAGCCGCCCGGTCTCCTCCTCATAGACCGACTCGGCCAGCTTCCGTCGTTCCTCCAGGTCCGGGCAGCGCGAGTGAAGCGCGCTGACCGCGCGCGGGAACTCGACGACCTGGAGGAAGAACTGCTTGGCAAACCCCTGGAGCTGCTCCCTGTCGAGTCGCCCCTCGGAGATCTTCCACCAGAGGGGATGCCCCCCAAAGCTCCGCCCGCGCTTGATCAGCTCCATGAGCTCCTGGACGAACGCCACCTTGCTGAGCGCCATGATGCCCCCGGGTGTGGGCAGGGGTCCTCGGTCCGCGCGTGTACGATACAATACACCCCGATGCAGCATGAGCGCGAGCCCTCCTCATCGGATCGGGGTTCGCGAGCGAGGCACCCGATGCCTGAGCCGCAGCCCATCCGAGTCCTCGTCGCCAAGGTCGGTCTCGATGGCCATGACCGGGGCGCCAAGATCGTGGCGCGCTGCCTGCGCGACGCCGGTATGGATGTGATCTACACCGGGCTCCACCGGACGCCGGAAGAGGTCGTCGCGGCCGCCGTCGAGGAGGACGTCGACATCCTCGGGATCAGCATCTTGTCGGGCGCACACATGACCATCGTCCCGCGCATCATCGGCCTTCTCCGGGCCGCCGACGCCGGGGATGTCATCGTCGTCGCCGGCGGCGTGATCCCCGACGAGGACGTACCGCCGCTGATGGCGCTCGGGGTCGCGGACGTGCTCCTCCAGGAGACGCCGCCCGAGACGATCGTCGCCCGCCTCCGCGAGCTGGTCGCGACGAGGCGGATCGGCTGAGCAGGGTACGGGTGACGAGACTCGATCTGGGCGCCCTCAAACGGTCACGCGGAGTCGATCTCAGCGTCTGGCCGCCCGGGTACGACCCGGCCTACCGCCCCGAGCCGGGTGATGATCACTGGCTGCCGGAGGTCGAGTGCGCCGAGCCCGCCACGCGCGACGAGATCATCCTCGCCAAGCTGACCGGCCAGATCCGGTATGCCTGGGAACACAGCCCCTTCTATCGCCGCAAGTGGGACGCGGCCGGGGTCTCACCCGACAGCCTGAAGCGACTCGACGATCTCGCGCGGTTCCCCGTGCTCGACAAGGCCGAGCTCCGCGCCGCGCAGGCCGCGCACCCCCCCTTCGGAGACTACCTCTGCGTGGCGCCCACGGAGGTCGCGCGGATCCACGGGACCAGTGGCACGACCGGCCGACCCACCGTGTTCGGGATATGCTCTGACGACTGGAAGCGCATCGGTGAGACGCACGCCCGTATCCTGTGGGGCGCGGGCCTCCGGCCGGAGGACCGGATCCTCATCTGTTCCTTCTTCAGCCTCTACATGGGCTCGTGGGGCGCCCTCGAGGGGGGCGAGCGGCTCGGCGCGACGGTGTTCCCGTTCGGGGCCGGCGTACCCGGCCAGACGCTCGCCGCCGTGCAATGGGCTCACGAGCTCCGGCCCACTGTATTCTACGGGACGCCGTCGTACGCGCTCCACTTCGCGGAGACCGCACGGCGCGAGCGGATCGACCCCCGGAGCCTCGGCTTCCGCACGCTGTTCTTCTCGGGTGAGCCGGGCGCGGGCATCCCGGCGACTCGTCGGCTGATCGAGGAGACCTTCGGCGGGGCCTGCATCGACATGGGCAGCATGGCGGAGATGACCCCGTGGATGACTAACGGGGAGTGCCGTCACCGCACGGGCATGCACCTCTGGCAGGACCTGGTCTACACCCAGGTGTGCGACCCGGAGACCTTCCTGCCGGTGCCCTTCGGCGCGGAGGGGACGCCCGTCTACACGCACCTGGAGCGGACTTCCCAGCCGATGATCCGGCTGGTCTCCGGGGACCGGACGCGTTGGGTCGGCGACCCGTGCCCCTGCGGTCGCACCTACCCACGGCTGCCGGACGGGCTCTACGGCCGGTTCGACGACATGGTCATCGTGCGCGGCGAGAACATCTACCCGAGCGCGATCGAGGACACGCTCCGCGCGATCGACGGGTTCGGTGGCGAGTTCCGCGTCATCGTCTCGCGCCGCGAAGCGATGGATGAGCTCTTGATCCGCGCCGAGTACGCGCCCAGCCACGGGGACCCGCCCCGGCTCGAGGCGCTCCGCGCGAGGATGCGCGAGTGCCTCCGCGCCCGGCTGGGCGTCCACCCCGTGATCGAGCTTTCGCCCCAGGGCGCCCTGCCCCGCACGGAGTTCAAGGCCCGACGGGTCATTGACGACCGCGACCTCTACCGCCGAGCGCTCGACGAGCGCCCCGGTGAGCCTGGAAAACAAGGCTGAAAGGGGGTCCCCGATGTTTGACCCTGATGCGATCGCCCGCGTGAGGGCCATGCGACTCGACTGGGAGGCGAACGAGCTTCAGGCCTTTCGTGACCGCCAGCCGGAATCCCGCGCCGCGCACCGGACCGGCTCCGGCCTCAAGGTCCACCGGATCTACACCCCTGAGGACGTGGCCGACACACCGTTCGAGGAGATCGGTCTCCCGGGCCGCTACCCGTTCACCCGCGGGCCGTACCCCACGATGTACCGCGGCCGCCTCTGGACCATGCGGCAGATCGCGGGCTTCGGCACGGGGGCGGACACGAACCAGCGGTTCCGCTATCTAATCGAGCAGGGACAGACCGGCCTCTCGGTCGATTTCGACATGCCGACCCTCATGGGCTACGACTCCGACGACCCGAAGTCACTCGGCGAGGTCGGGCGGGAAGGCGTGGCCATCGACACAATCGAGGACATGGAGGCCCTCTTCGAAGGCATCGACCTCGAGCGCACCTCGGTGTCGATGACGATCAACCCGACGGCGTGGATCCTGCTCGCCATGTACGTAGCCGTCGCGGAAGCCCGCGGGAACGACCTTAACGCGCTCTCCGGCACCGTGCAGGCGGACATCCTCAAGGAGTACGTCGCACAGAAGGAATGGATCTTCCCGATCCGGCCCTCGATGCGACTCATGCGCGACATGATCGTGTTCTGTGCCGAGCGCATGGCGCGCTACAACCCCATCAACATCAGCGGCTACCACATCTCTGAGGCCGGGGCGAATGCCGTGCAGGAGGTCGCCTTCACCCTGGCGAACGCCGTCGCCTACGTCGAGGAAGTCACGCGCGCCGGCGTGCCCGTGGACGCCTTCGCGCCGCGGCTGGCGTTCTACTTCGTGGCTCAGGCCGACCTCTTCGAGGAGGTCGCCAAGTTCCGGGCCGCGCGGCGCATCTACGCCAAGCTGATGAAGGAGCGATTCGGCGCGACGAAGCCCGAGTCGATGCGGCTTCGTTTTCACTGCCAGACGGCGGCGGCCACGCTGACCAAGGCGCAGCCGCTGAACAACGTCGTCCGCACCGCGCTCCAGGCCCTTTCGGCGGTGCTCGGTGGGGCCCAATCCCTCCACACCAACGGCCTCGACGAGGCGTACGCGATCCCGTCGGAGGAGGCGATGAAGGTCGCCCTCCGGACGCAGCAGATCATCGCCGAGGAGACCGGAGTGCCGAACGTCATCGACCCACTCGGGGGGTCGTACTACGTGGAAGCCCTCACGAACCGGATCGAGGCGGAGGTCTTCGCGATCCTCCGCAAGGTGGAGGCGATAGGCGGGACGATCAAGGCGATCGAGGAGGGGTACTTCCAGCGCGAGATCGCGAACACCGCCTACGAGGTCGCCCGCCGCAAGGCGTCGGGGGAGCAGCCCCTGATCGGCGTGAACAAGTACGTCGAGGCGGCCGAGCCCCCGCCGTTCTCGATCCACAAGATCGACCCGGCCGTCGAGGCTCGGCAGATCGCGCAGCTCACAGCGGTCCGGCAACGACGGGACAGGGCGCGAGTCGAGGCGCTCCTAGAGCGACTCGAGCGCGAGGCGCGCGACCCCTCTGTGAACCTGATGCCGGTCACCATCGAGCTGGTGCGCGCCCGGGCCTCGATGGGCGAGATCGTCAACCGGCTCCGTCAGGTCTTCGGCGCCTACGTCGAGCGCCCGGTGTTCTGAGACCCTCCCGATCAGCCGCCTCTCGAGCCGGGCGCGCTGGGGCTGACCGATGGCTGGTGTCGCGGAGAACTTTCTCGATCCACGCGCGTCCGCGACTTTCTCGTTGACAGGGAGGCGAGAGAAGGCTATCTAGGCACACATGGCGTGCCAGGGTGCCTCGGTCCGGTCACGGCCGTCCTGCTGCATTTGCAATGCCGTGTGAAGAAACGAAAGGATGCGAGGAGGTTCCGCTATGAAGAAGCTCCGAGCGGCCATGGTGTACACCATCCTAGGGATCGTCGTGCTGACCTCCGTGCCAGGGATGGCTCAGGCGCAGGAGAAGAAGATCGTTGCAAAGCTCGCGGATATCTTGTCTCCCGACCATCCTCACACCCGGACGTGGAATTACTTTGCCGATAAGGTGAAAGAAAAGACCCAAGGCCGCGTGGAGATCCAAGTGTTCCACAGTGCGCAGCTCGGTCAGACGAAGGATCTCTACTTGGGCATGCAGGCGGGAAGCATCGAAATGGCCAAGATTCCCGTCTCATTCGCTGGGGAATGGATTCCGGAAGTCTATGTATTCGATCTCCCCTACCTTTTCAATGATCGGGAGGAACTCTGGCGGGTGTTCGAAGTGCGGTCGGGAAGAAGTTCCTCAACGAGATCTATCCGAAACAGAACCTGATCGGCATCATGTGGGCCGACGACGGCGCACGAAGCATCTATGCAAACAAGCCCGTGAGAAGGCCTGAGGACTTGAAAGGGCTCAAGATCCGGGTGCAGCCCAGCGCCATCCACATCCAGTCCCTCAACGAGATGGGGGGAATCGCGACGCCCACCGCATTTGGTGAGGTCTACTTGGCCCTTCAGCAGAAGGTCCTGGACGGCGCGGAGAACTCCCCTGTGCTCTTTTTTACCTCGAAGCATTGGGAGGTCAGCAAGGTCTATTCTCTGACGCAACAGTTCTGGCTGCCTACGCCGCTCCACGCGAGCAAGAAGTGGTGGGACACTCTTCCCAAGGATATCCAGGCGCACATCAGCGCCGCTGGCCAGGAGGCTGAGAAGCATTTTCTCGATATCTACACGGCGGACGAGAGTAAGGCGATTGGGTGGCTGAAGGAAAAGGGGGTACAGGTGATCACGGACGTGGACAAGGCTGCCTTCGAGAAGCGCGTCCAGCCGGTCTACGAGGCCTTTACGAAGAAATATGGAACGGAGATGCTGGAGCAGGTTCGGGCAGCAAAGAAGAAGTAACCAACCCTGATCGGCAATGCCAGAGGGCCCGCAGGGCCTGTCGCCGGCTTGCCTCCCGGCCCGGGGCTTCATCACCCGTTCAGGCCCTTCCCCGAGTCGGGCGACTCGCGAAAGGAGCCCGAAGGGGTCCCCTGTGCGCCCCGGCCCGGGAGGCGCCGCCGGCGCCACCCGCGGGCCTACGCAGCCCAGCGCGACACAGGAATTGCCGATCAGGGCTATCCCCGCGTGAGGCGAGCGTGCTATGACTATGGTCAATGTCCGGTGCATGGTCGACGACGTCGATGCCGCCGTCTCCTTCTACACCACTCACCTCGGCTTCACCCTCCTCTCCAGCGCCGCCCCCGCGTTCGCCGACGTCACCCGTGGCAACCTTCGGCTCCTGCTCAGCGGGCCCACCAGCTCGGCTGGACGGGCCATGCCTGACGGCCGCCAGCCCGGGCCGGGCGGCTGGAACCGCATTCAGTTCGTGGTGGACGACATCGCTGCTGAAGTGGAGCGCCTTCGCGGCGCTGGGCTGCGGTTCCGCAACGACATGGTAAGGGGCCCCGGCGGCGCCCAGATCCTGTTCGACGACCCCTCCGGCAACCCCATCGAGCTCTTCCAGCCTGCTCGCTGAGGACCCCGCTGGACGGCCGTGAGCGGGTTTCGAGCCTCCGCGGGCTGGCGAGCGATCAGACTGAACAGCGAGCCATCCAACGGACCATTCGCCCGTCGCGCCTGACGCGTCGACCAAGCTCTCCCGATCGCCTCGCCCCCTTGCCGCCTGACCGATGCCCGGGAGATACGTCGCCGTAATTGCGAGCCAGGGTACTGAGACACCGGGGGCCACGGGTCACCGGGGGGCGATGGCACGGGTACGACATCGCTCCCTCTTTCCTTTGCAGCACGTGGAGGGAACATCGTGAAGAACGCGCTTACCAATTGTGTCGAGTGGGCGAGTGGGACCCTCGTCGTCGCGCTCGCCCTTGTCGTCTTCGTCCAGGTCTTTAACCGCTTCGTGCTCAAGACCCCCCTGGCCTGGTCGGAAGACCTGGCCATGCTCCTGTTCCAGTGGGTGGCCTTCCTAGGAGCGGCTATCGGGGTCAAGCGTATGCGTCACTTCGGCATCGAGCTGGTGGTGAAGATCCTGCCGGACCGGACACGCCATCGGATCGAGCTGGTCGTCCCGGTGATCATGGGCGTCGTCGCGTTGACCATGATTACCAAGGGTTGGGAGCTCCTCAGCTTCAACCGAAATCGAATCTACTCCACCATGGACCTCTCCTATACATGGGCCTACCTACCCATCCCCGTGAGTGGACTCCTCATGATCCTTTACCTGATTCAACACGAGGTGGAGCGCTGGAAGGGAAAGCAGGAGCGGAGATCATAGCGCACGATGGCCATTGTCACTCTTCTTGGCGGGTTTGTGCTCTTGCTGGCCATCAACGTCCCGGTGGCATTCTCCATGGTGCTCGCCTGCATACTGACCCTCCTCTCGCAAGGGAGCATTCCCATCTCGACCGTCACCCTGAAGTTGTACTCCGGCATCGACACCTTCCCGTTTCTGGCCATTCCTCTCTTCATCCTCGCCGGCGGCTTGATGGAGCACGGAGGAATCTCCCATCGACTGGTGCGACTGGCCAAGAATCTGGTCGGTCACATCAAGGGCGGATTGGGATTCGTAGTGGTGGTGTCTGAGATCTTCTTCTCCGGCATTTCGGGGTCCTCGATCGCCGATGCCTCGGCCATCGGGTCGCTCCTCCTCCCCTCGATGACACGCGCGGGGTACTCGGCCTCTCGGGCTGCCGCGATCGTCGCGGCTGCCACCGGGATGGGGATGATGATCCCGCCCTGCCTGAACATGGTGGTCCTCGGCGCGGTGTCCAACATCTCTATCGCCGGGCTGTTCATGGGGGGCTTTCTTCCCGGGCTTTTCATGGCCGTGACCCTGATGGTGGTCATCTATGTCCAGTCGTCCAGGGGGATTCTGCCGGCCGCCGTGGAGGCCAGGCCGAGCTTCAGGGAAGTCCTCAGATCGATCAGGGACAGCATCATTCCTCTGATGATGCCAGTCATCATTTTCGGCGGAATCTTTGCGGGGATCTTCACAGCAACCGAGGCCGCGTCGGTGGCTACGGTCTACGCCTTCGTCGTATCCGTCTTCATCTACAAAGAGATCAAGGGAAAGGATCTGTATCGCATCCTCGTGGACACCGCCGCCCTGACCGGTGTCGTCTGTCTGTTGGTCGGGGCAGCCACGAGCTTTTCCTGGATCTTGGCCACCTATCAGGTCCCACGGATGATTGGTACTTTCATCAGCTCGGCGCCAGGAGGCGCAACGGTCTTCCTCCTCCTGGCGATTGCGGTCTTCCTCGTGTTCGGGATGATCCTCGACGGCCTGCCGGCCATTCTTATCTTTTTCCCCATCCTCTACCCGATCGCCCTCTCGGTTGGCCTGCACCCGCTCCATTTTGGGGTCTTGGTGATCGCCGTCGTAGGGATATCGATTGTGGCCCCGCCCATCGGCCTCTGCCTGGTGGTCATTTGCAGCCTTGCCAAGATCAAGCTCACGGACACCATTCGGCCGATGATCCCGTACACCATCATCCTGGTCGTGGACTTGATCGTCATCGCGTTCTGGCCGTGGTTGATCTTGATCCTCCCCACAATCTTCAAGCTGTGACTATTCGCCTCCCCTCGGAGAGTTCTGGTGCCAGGACCCGCGCACCCCCGAAGCTGCCGCCAGAGCGCTCAATCACCACTCCACGGCCAGGCCGGGTGTGGTTAGCGGCGCGACCTCTCCCGGCGAGCGTCGCGAAGGGCCACCACCGCAGGCACGGGATCGTCCCAGCAGAACATCAGCTGCCTGGCGCCCAGCCAGGAGCGGAGCCAGGCCCACAACGTCAGCTGGCCAGCCCGGTGCAGCCCTCGGCACGCTTCGAAGTCGTGAGGCAGCCAGATGGCCCGACGGCCCACCTGGAACTCAGTCAGCGGACGGATGGGGAGCTCAAGGGCGTCGCGGTACGCTAGCGCGCAGAAGTCCACGCCGCACGCGGCCTGGAACTCGACCCACGTATGCATGCGGCTGTTCACTTCGAGAATCTTGAACGTGTCGTCACGGTGGTCGTATTTCACCTCCGCCTGAAATACCCCGCGGTAGCGCAAGGCAGCCAGCAGACGGTCCACCGCTTCCGTCGCCGTGCCTAGCTCCGAAAGCGGCACGCTCACCGCGGCCGAGCTGTTGCCAAACTCCGGCGGATAGATGCGAAGGCGCCGGCGCCCGAACCGAGCACACACGCCACCGGCTCGGTCTATGAAACCCTCGACGAAATAGTGAGCGGTTGCCGGGCCGGGGACGTACTCCTGCAACATGACGCTCAACCCCGCCTGCTGCACTTCCAGAAGACGCGCGGTCGCCTCGGCGAGGCTCTTCACCCGAAACGCCTTGACGCTAAACCTTCGCCCGAATGCCTGAGAGTTCGTCGGTTTCAGGAACGAATCCTGAAGGACCTCCGGCGGCAGCGCTTCGAGATCGCCGGCCTTTTCGACCTGGATCGTTCGGGGATGAGGCAGCCCGAGACTGCGCAGTGTGTGCGCGAAGCACGCCTTGTCGACGAGGGCTCCAATGGCATCAGAAGGGGCGATGCTCGACGGGAACCGAACCGCCACGGACGGCGGGAGCGCGGCCACCGCGGTCGCCCAGGTGTCCGTGCAGGGCATGAGCACGGCGCGCTCAAAGGGCAGACGCGCGAGAAATGCTGCCAGGGGGCGTGGATCGGGGCACTCCACGATGCGGGTGGGAAGCGCGCGGTACCACCGGGATCGCGCGACGTAGCCTTCGGTCTCCGAGGCGACGAACGCGGGGATCCTCGCGCGCCCGAGGTTACGGACCACCGCGAGAGCCGTGAGGGTAGAGCCCAAGACGAGCACCGGCACGCTTGCGGTGCCTTCTCCTACGGTAGAAGCGCCCATGTGTCCGCGGTCCCCCCTTCGTGCCGGACGAGGTAGCGACTCACCGGGGCCGTGGCGGGACCGGCGATTCCCGCCCCGCCGCGCTCAGGGTCGCGACGACTCCTTGACAGCGCTCCTCGGAAGCGATCCAGGCCGACCGCGCGCCACGAGCGTCCGGTAGGCATCGTAGGCGCGCTTCGGCTGGGCACTCGGGCGGACAAGGCCGCTCCCCGCGTACGGCCCTTCCTCCCTTTCATGATCGTGCATGCTCGCCCAGAAGACCCGCTCGGCCCCGAGCGCCAGCCCCAGGGAGATGGCATCCACGAGGTACCGGGCCTGGCCCTGCTCACCCCCCTGGTATGCGGCCAGCGCCTGGTACCGAGAGTCCGAGGTGTAGCTGGATTCGGTGATCCAGATGGGCTTCTGAAGCCCACGCCGCGCGAGCACCCGGCGGTTATGGGCGAACTGTGCCCGGATCTCGCGCATGCCCCGGAAGTTGGTGTGAAACGCCAGGATGTCGAAGCACCCGCCGCCGGCTGCCCCGCACTTCGAGAGGACCTCTTCGAGAAACACCGGGTCGTGTCGTCCGCCCTGGGCGAGACCGCCGAACACCACCGTAGCGGAGGGATCCACAGACTTAATGGCGGGGTACGTCGCCACGAGGAGGGTCGCGTATTCGTGAGCGGAGCCCGCCCAGAACGCATCGTGGTCCGGCTCGTTCCAGACCTGCCAGTACTTCACGCTGCCGCGGTACCGATGCACGGTAGCTTCTACGTAGCGGACAAAGTCCTCCACTTTCCTCGGGGGGTACTTGTCGCTCTTGCCCGCCGGGTCGGAGGACGCCCAGAGAGCGCTGTAGTCGAGAATCCCGAGAAGCTCGATGGAATGCTCTCTGGCCGCGCTGACAATGAGGTCGTACCGGTCCCAGAGGAATAGCTGGGGGGTCGGTTGGATGAGATCCCAGAAGAAGTCGGTTCTCACCCATCCGATTCCGGCCCCCCCGACTTGGGCAAAGATTCCGCGGATGACGGATGAATCGTTGAGCGTGCCGAAGCCGACCAAGACGCCGTAGGGGTTCGCCGACGCTCGCCCGGGCCGTGCGGGCAGCGGACTCATGCGAGTGGGATGCACCAGCAAGAGCGCGCCAAACAACGCGAGTATCAGCAGGACTACGGGCACCCTCTGCTCCCCGACATCTTCCGGAGGAAGGCGGTGATCCGATCCTGGAAGTGGACCTCGTCGAACTGCAAAGCGTGCTGGCGGATGCGCCCAGGATCGAACGTGAGGCGCTGAAATCGCTCGATGGCCTCCACGAGGCTCTCCGATGTCTGATCGCGGAAGAATAGCCCCGTCACGCTCTCCACAACCGTCTCGAGAGTCCCGCCGGCCGAGATGGCGATGACCGGCTTACCGCACGCCTGGGCCTCGATCGGCGCGATTCCAAAGTCCTCCTCTCCGGGGAACAGGAGGGCACGACAGCCCTGATAGAGCGTGCGCAGGGTCGCATCGTCCACGGCCCCCAGAAACGTCAC
>Ga0209887_1000471_pt1 | contig 12124 bp, 10 predicted proteins | sample GWRWN1_30_40_FD_187230 | JGI IMG/M metagenome (GOLD analysis project Ga0209887, IMG submission 187230) | Riverbed sediment microbial communities from areas with no vegetation in Columbia River, Washington, USA - GW-RW N1_30_40 (SPAdes)... | ecosystem: Environmental > Aquatic > Freshwater > River...
TCCGACCTCGAAACTGCGGCGTTGGCTCTGAACAAATAACCCCAGCCCTAAAATGCCATAAAGGCGATAAACTAAAACTGGAGTGTGTATATGCACATCTCACTAAAAGACAAAACCACGTTAGTCACCGGAGTTACTTCCGGCATCGGTCGGGAGATCGCACAGTTGCTGGCGGAGCGAGGAGCGCGGGTGTTCGGCACGGTGCGAAACCCGCAGTCCGCCAGCCCTATTCCCGGCGTTGAAATCGTCCGGATGGAGGTGACGGATGATGCCAGCGTGAACGAGGCGGTCCAAAGCATTGTGCGAAAGGCCGGGCCAATTCAATACTTGGTCAATAACGCCGGTTACTCATTCATGGGTGCGCTGGAAGAAACCAGTGTGGCGGAAGCCCGGCAGCAGTTTGAAACCAATCTCTTTGGCGTGTTGCGCGTGACGAACGCGATCCTGCCGGGAATGCGGCAACAGGGCTTTGGGCGAATCGTCAACATCAGTTCGGTGCTGGGCTTTCTGCCCGCGCCGTATTTGGGAATTTATGCCGCGAGCAAGCATGCAGTAGAAGGATATACCGAGACGCTGGATCACGAGATCAGGAGGTTCGGCGTGCGCGCGCTGTTGGTCGAACCGGCATATACGAGGACGAAAATCAGGGAAAACACCAAATCCGCTAAAATCACTCTCGACGTTTACGCGGATGAACGAAAGCGTTTGACCGACACGGTTCAGCAAAACATCGAACGCGGAGACGAACCTCGAATGGTGGCGGAAGCGGTTTGGAACGCATTAACCGCTAAGTCGCCCCGGCTGCGTTATCCGGTCGGGAAAGGAGTCGCCCTGAGCCGACTGCGCCGCTTCGTTCCCGCCGGCATGTTCGACAAGAGTTTTCGCAAGCAATTTAAACTGGACGGACTTGTGAACACACCAGTCACGGAGCATCCAACGGTCAATGCGCATCAGGAGTCGCCGACGCCACAGAACGCATCCGAACCCGCAGACACAGTGGTCGCGAATGAAGTCAGCCTTGTGAAAAGTTATCGTCGGCTGTTGATGACCATTGGTCTGCTTGCAGGAGGGCTGACGGTGGCCATGATGGCGGGCTGGTCGTCCAAGCCGGCCGTGAAAGATCCGCGCCTGCAGTCTCCGAGGGTGGAGGTTTTCAAGGCGGAAGCGGAAGGCTCGAATCGCAGAACCTTCACCGGGATCGTGGAAGCCCGGGTGCAAAGCGACTTGGGCTTCCGAGTCGCGGGAAAAATCCTGGAACGATCCGTCGATGTGGGACAGCGTGTCAAGAAAGGTCAGGTCCTCATGCGGCTTGATTCCGTGGACCTCAAACTCTCATTCGCCGCGCAACAAGCAAACGTCGAGGCGGCTCGGGCCAAATACACACGAGAGAAGGCGGATGAAACGCGGTTTGCTGTACTGGTCAAATCAGGTTTGGTTTCGCGTCAGGAGTATGATCACGCCCGCGCGGCGCTGGACAGCGCCAAAGCACAGTTGGAAGCGGCGGAGGCTCAGGCAAAAGTCAGTAATAACTCCAGCGAGTATGCCGTCTTACTAGCGGATGCCGACGGGGTGATTGTTCGGACGTTGGGCGAACCAGGTCAGGTCGTGGCAGCAGGGCAAACGGTGATCCAGTTGGCGCATGATGGTCCCCGAGAAGCCTTGATCAACCTGCCCGAGGGCGTGCGACCTAATTTAGGAACGACCGCCTCGGCCCGGCTGTATGGGCAGGATCAAATGTATCAGGCCAGACTGCGCCGGCTCTCCGATGCGGCGGACCCGGCGAGCCGAACTTTTGAAGCGCGCTATGTGCTCGAAGGTGAAGCCGCCTCGGCGCCGCTCGGCTCGACCGTTACCATCACATTAGCCACAAAACAAACCTCAGGTAATCAGTCCGTCTTGGTGCCCCTCGGCGCGATCTATGATCGCGGCAGCGGGCCGGGAGTCTGGATCGTGGACGACAAGTCGGAAGTGAAGTTCCGCTCCGTCAAAATTGCCTCAATCGGCAAGGAGGAAGTCGTCGTGTCCCGTGGAGTCCAAGCCGGAGAAAAGGTGGTGGCGCTCGGGGCGCATCTACTACACGAGGGACAAGTCGTTAACCTGCCAAACGAGGAGAAGACGTCCTATGCAAAATTTTAATCTCTCCGCTCTGGCGGTGCGGGTACGCGCCATCACCTTGTTCTTCATCTTTGCTTCGGCCTTGGCGGGCATCTATGCCTATTTTCATCTGGGACGAGCGGAAGACCCCTCCTTCACGATCAAAGTGCTCACGGTGACTGCGGTGTGGCCCGGAGCAACCGCGCAGGAAATGCAGGATCTCGTGGCCGAGCCGCTGGAGAAGAGACTCCAGGAGTTGCGCTGGTATGATCGGGTGGAAACCATCACGCGCCCGGGGCTGGCACTGATGACGCTGCAACTCATTGACAAAACTCCCCCCAAAGAAGTTCCCGACCAGTTTTACCAGGCGCGAAAGAAACTAGGGGATGAGGCGCGCAAATTGCCGCAAGGCGCGATAGGGCCTTTCGTTAACGACGAGTATTCGGACGTTTCGTTCGCACTCTACTCGGTGGAGGCTCCTGGTTTCCCGCTCCGCCGACTAACCCGCGTCGCCGAAGAACTCCGGCAGAGATTTCTCCACGTGCCGGGAGTCAAGAAGGTGGATATCGTGGGGGAACAGCAGGAGAGGATATTTGTCGAGTTTTCCTATTCGCGACTGACGATGCTGGGCATCTCGCCAGCGGACATCTTTTCTGCTCTTTCACGACAGAATGCGGTGACTCCGGCAGGGTCGGTTGATACGGATGGCGCACAGGTGTTTGTTCGCCTCGACGGGGCATATGCCGACATTGATAAAATCCGCGACACCCCGATCGTGGCCGGCAAGCAAAGCTTCAAACTATTAGATATCGCGAATGTCACGAGAGGCTACGAAGATCCGGCAACCTTTGTCATTCGGCATAATGGAGAGTCCTCCTTGTTGTTGAGTGTCGTTATGAAAGATGGCTGGAACGGGCTGGATCTGGGCGATGCCCTGCGGGCGGAAAGCGAAAAGATTTCCGCCGGCCTGCCATTGGGAGTCAGCCTGAAAAAAATCACCGATCAGGCCGTCAATATCAACTCGGCCGTAAACGAATTCATGGTCAAGTTCGCGATGGCGGTCTGCGTGGTGATGCTGGTCAGCCTGCTGAGCTTGGGGTGGAGAGTTGGAATCGTCGTGGTGGCGGCAATCCCGCTGACCTTGGGCGCGGTATTTGTGATCATGATGATCACAGATCGGGTTTTTGATCGAATCACATTGGGAGCGCTCATTATCTCGCTGGGGCTCTTGGTGGATGATGCCATCATCGCCATCGAGTCCATGGTGGTGAAGATGGAGGAGGGAATAGATCGCATCCAAGCCGCGGCTTATGCCTGGAGCCACACCGCAGCGCCAATGCTTGCCGGGACGCTGGTAACCGTAATCGGGTTTTTGCCGGTGGGTTTTGCGCGTTCGACCGCGGGAGAATATGCCGGAAACATATTCTGGATTGTCGGATTCTCTTTGATTGCCTCGTGGATCGTGGCGGTGGTTTTCACACCATATCTGGGGGTAAAACTTCTACCCGAGATCAAAGCCGTAAAAGGAGGCCATGCGGGGATCTATTCCACTCCGGGATACCAGCGGATTCGCCATTTTGTCACCTGGTGCGTGAGGAAAAAATATACGGTGGCCGGCATTGTAGTGGGGGCGTTTCTAATGGCGGGCGGAGGGATGGCTGTCGTGAAGAAACAGTTTTTTCCAAACTCTGACCGGCCTGAATTGTTGGTTGAGGTTCAGCTTCCATTGGGGACCAGCATCGAGACGACCAGCGCGGCGGCGAAAAAGATCGAACACTGGCTGTCGGAACAACCCGAATCGAAAATCGTGACTTCCTATATCGGAGCGGGTGCTCCACGGTTTTTCTTTTCCTACAACCCGGAGTTGCCTGATCCCTCCTTTGCGAAGATTGTGGTTTTGACGCCGAATGCGAAGGCAAGGGATCATCTCAAATTGCGCCTGCGCCAAGCGGCCGCCGATGGCCTGGCGCCGGAAGCGAGGATTCGGGCGACGCAGTTGGTATTTGGACCGTACTCTCCCTTCCCCGTTGCTTTTCGGGTGATGGGGCCTGATTCGGCGAAACTTCGGGAAATCGCTCGCAATGTGGAAGAAATCATGCGCAACGATCCGACTATGCGCACGGTGAATGTGGATTGGGGAGAACGCGTTCCCAAGTTGCACTTCGTTTTGGATCAAGAGCGATTGCAGCTCATCGGACTATCGCCCGAAGAGGCAGCGCAGCAGTTGCAGTTTCTCTTAAACGGTCAAACAATCACCCAGGTTCGTGAGAACATCCGAGCAGTAAATATTGTCGCGAGAAGTGCGGGTCCCGAGCGATTAGATCCAACCAAGCTGGAAAATTTCACCCTCACGACCCGGCATGGAAAGCCGATCCCTTTAAGCCAGATCGGACGGGTCGAGATCCAATCAGAAGATCCACTCGTCAAGCGGCGAGATCGTGTTCCCACCATCACCGTGCGGGGCGACAATATCGAGACGACCCAACCGCCGGATGTCTCGTCCGGGATTTGGGCCAAACTTGCTTCGCTTCGAAAGGCGCTGCCGGAAAACTATCGCATCGAGATGGCGGGCTCGATCGAGGAAGCAAAGAAAGCCAACTCAGCACTCGCTCCACTTTTCCCCATCATGCTCCTGCTAATGCTGGCCGTCATCATCATTCAGGTGCGCTCTTTCTCGGCCATGTGGATGGTGATGCTGACCGGCCCGCTCGGACTGATCGGCGCAGTGCCGGCGCTGCTCATTTTTCAGCAGCCTTTTGGATTTAATGCCATTCTCGGTCTAATCGGTCTGTCGGGTATCTTGATGCGGAACACACTTATTTTGATCGGTCAGATTCATTCCAATCGAGCAGATGGTCTTGATCCATATCATGCGATTATCGAGGCCACCGTCCAGCGGTCACGACCAGTCATCCTGACCGCACTGGCCGCAGTGCTGGCATTTATTCCGCTCACGCATTCAGTGTTCTGGGGCTCCATGGCCTATGTGCTGATCGGAGGCACTGCCGTTGGCACGGTTTTGACGCTTGCCTTCCTTCCCGCGCTCTACGCCATCTGGTTCCGCGTGAGCTATGCGGATGCCGTTCGTTGTAACCATGGCTAACAGGCTCCACCTGATCTGATTTATGAACACACTGCATGAGAGGCTGACCCGCACCACGTTCTCGCTGCCGCTCGGCGAGGTTCACGCGCTCGTCGGCGGCGCGGTCAACACGCACCCGCTCCTCTTCCTCCACGGCTTCCCCGATCACCCGCCGACCGCCGGCCCGTTCCTCGAGCACCTCGCCGAGACCCACCGCGTCGTCGCGCCATGGCTGCGCGGCTACGCCCCCTCTCCGATCGTCGGTCCCTACGACCTCGACACCCTCGCCGCCGATGCCCTCGCCCTGATCGATCGTCTCGGCGGCCAGGTCGACCTCGTCGGCCACGACTGGGGCGGCGCGATCACCTACACCGTGTGCGCCGCCGCGCCGTCGCACGTCCGTCGCGCGGTCACGCTCGCGTTCCCGCACCCGGCCACCTTCCTGCGCTCGCTCGCCTACTCGAAGCAGTGGAAGAAGAGCTGGTACATGGGCCTGTTCCAGCTCCCAGGAGCCGACTATCTCGTGCGCCGCCGCGAGCTCGCCCTGATCGATCGCCTATGGCGCGCCTGGTCGCCGAGCTTCACGCTCGACTCCGCGCGCCGTGACGAGCTGCACGCCTGTCTCGAGCGCAGCCTCCCCGCACCGCTAGAGTACTACCGCGCGATCGTGCGCCCGCTCACGACGTTCGTCGATCGCATGCGTAAGGCCGAGGCGCACATTGCAACACCCCTGTTGCAGCTTCATGGCAGCGACGACGGCTGCATCGTGCCGCCGACCGATGAGGACCGTCGGTGGTTCGACGAGCGTGTCCTCGAGATCGTGCCGAGCCTCGGTCACTTCCTGCACGTCGAGGCTCCCGCCACGATCGCCGCGCGCGTCGCCCGCTGGTTGGCGTAGCGCTACGCGTGCGTCGGGTGCGCGGCACGCCGCGAACCGGATGGCCTGGCGCCGGAAGCGGGGAATGCGAGGATATCGTTAAAGTTTTCGCGCTGCATTTATGGCCTCTTCTTAAAGTCGATGCGGATTATAGCGGCTAATCGCGGCAATGTGTAGCGACAAGCGGCGCCGGTTATGTTTCCAGCGTGCTTGGATGAAACATCTCCTCGGGATTGAACTTCCGAGTCGTTAGCCCTTGGCGGTGGCAATATTCCAAAAGCTTATCCACTTCCGGCCGGGTTTTTTGAAAACCCCAGAGATAAATATCAGGACCCGCCACGGCCTGCTCCTCCTCCCACAGGGCGCGGTACCAGAGCGAAGTTTGATGCACGCGCTGCCATTGGAGCCATTCGTAGCATTTCTGTTTCGACTCTTGCCAGGCGTTGTACATGCTCATCGCGACCCAGGGATCTTTCTCCAAGACCGAGGTTTTGATCAACAGGGTGTGCATGATCGGGAAAAAACCCGTGCGTTTGAAATAGTCGCGTTCCAGCTCGGCGTAGTTCGGAAACAGGAAGTCGATATCCGGATGAACGTTGGGCGCCCAGGTTTCGGTGGTGATGCCGGCATCGATCTCGCCGGCGGCGAGGAGATCGAACTGGGTTCTGCCTTGCGGAACGCGCTCGATTTTTAGCCAGGCCGATGGCTTCCAGTCGCCCACACTCCGAAAGTGATCAGCAATCCAGGTCACGGATTTTTGGTCGAAACCGTATTCGTCTTCGAGCAGTCCCCTTGCCCAGACCGCTGTCGTGGTCAACCAGTTTTGCACGCCGATGCGCTTGCCGTTTAAGTCGGCAGGAGAACGGATACCGGCTTTCTTGTTGATGTAAATATAAGAATGGCGGAACATCCGTTTGACGAAAATGGGAATGGCCGTATAGCCGAGCGATCGGTAGTGCAAGTCGGCGATGTAGAGTCCGGTATAGAACTCGGCGATATCGAACTCCCGTCCGTCTATTTTTGTATGTCGGCCCGGATCTTTGTTGACGTAAACCTCGAGATCAATGCCTTCCGGTTTGACCGTTCCATCGATCAGAGCGCGGGCGCGGTCATAAGGACCGCAAGTCATTGTCAGTTTTATTGACATCTCATTGAACCTTGAAGAGTTTCCTTTTGCTAAATCGAAGTTCTCTGCACGATTGATTCTGCTCTCCCTTGAGAAACTGTGTCGTAATCGAATTCATTGGTTCGACAAGCGACTACGAACGGTTGAAATCAAGGTGCTCTGAAAATCCCCCTTTATCCCCCTTTTTCAAAGGGGGAAACTCTTATTTCACACCTCTACATATTTAATTGCGACAAAGTTTCGAAAGCGAGGAAAATTAGAGAAGGCGCGCATCGGGTTATTGCGCGAAACTTCGTAGCCCGAGTAAAGAAACAAATTACTCATAAATCGTCTCTCGCCATTTCGCACGGATTTTGTTTTTCAACTCTTCGCTCGATTCCGTGATGGGCGGAAACTGATGTCTGCGCTCGTAGGGCATGCAGGCGTCAATGAGGCAGCGCGAGCTGTGACCTTTGTTTTCTGGCGGGATGCAAACATCGAGAGAACCGCTGGCTGAGCGGCGGATGATTTCGACGGCTTGTTCGGGATCACACCTTGTCGCCATCGCCCAAAGCACATCGAACTCACTGGTGGGGTCGATGTCGTCGTCCACTACCACGACGAAGCGTCCGTTATAGGCTCCGCCCAAGACCTGAGAGGCGAGAAAGAGGGCTTGCCGCGAATGGCCAGGATAGGCTTGCTTGATCGAAATCACGTTGAAGAGGCTGCCGATGCCCGATTCGAGGGACCAGACTCCTTTGACGTTCGGCAATCCGCTCTTTTCGATGCGGTCCCAGACTTGCGCGGCGCGAATCATTCCCTTGGAGAGCGAATAATCCGTTGGTGGCCGACCCGGCCGCGCGACGCACAAGATCGGATCGTTGCGATAATAGACGCGTTCGATACGAAGAACCGGCGTGTCTTCCATCTTGGTGCCGTAATAACCGAGCCACTCGCCAAACGGTCCATCGGGTTTGACGTCTCCCGGATGAAGAAATCCTTCGATGGCGATCTCCGCGTGGGCGGGGAAAGGCAAGCCGGTGACTTGACCTTGGACGAGATCGTAGGGTTTGCCTCTGATGCCTCCACAGTAATCATACTCGGAATAACCATGCTCAATGGGGTTTCCGGCGGCCAGAAGCAGCAAAGGATCTTGGCCAACGCACAAGACGACGGGGCAGGGTTTTCCCTGCTTAAAATATTTTTCCATGTGCATGCGTCCATGCTTGCCCGCGGACGACATAAAGAGCCCCACGGAATTCGCGTCATGCACCATTGCGCGATAGGTGCCGAGGTTGAGCCAGCCATCCTCTGGATCGCGAGTGACGGCGATGCAAGCCGTGCCGATGAATCGACCACCATCTAGCTCATGAACTTTTGGCACGGGGAACTTGAGTATGTCGATCGCGTCGCCGGCCATCATGTTTTCAAAGACCGGTCCGGTCTTTACGACGCGAGGTGGAATCGGCCGGAGCTTGTGGAGCTTTTCTTTGAACCTGCTGACTAGCTTCAGTCCCACGCTGTCCAGCGGCAGGCCGGCCATGAGAGCGAGACGGCGATAGGAAGTTTGCTGACCGAAAAGAATCCGAAACCCTTCCGGGTAGCCCTTGATGCGATCGAATAAGAGTGCTGGGATCGTGCCGGAACGCTCGCGGTAAATCAGCTCCGCCATGGTGCCGATCTCCAGATTCCAGTCGGCGCCGTTGATCCTCTTGAGCTCTCCCATCGACTCCACGAGGTCGAGCCACTGCCTGACATCCTCGTAGGAACGCGGGAGATTGCCCTCCGCTATCGGCTCAGCTGTTTCCGCCGAAGCCATCTCATCCCTCCTCTCTTGATCTGTTCGAGTAACTTCTCCGCCGACATCGGTAACTCTTTGATGCGCACGCCAACCGTGCGGGCAACCGCATTGGCCAAGGCCGGGGCGATACCGAATACGGCCATCTCTCCCACTCCTTTGGCGCCGTACGGTTCCGCGGCGTAGTTTTTTTCAACGATGATCGGCACGGCGGTTGGAATATCACGGGTAGTGGCGATCTTGTAGTCTGCGAAGCTCGCGTTGGCAATTTTTCCCTCTTCGAATAGCAGCCCTTCCCAGAGAGCGTAGCCGAGTCCCATCATAATTCCGCCCTGCACCTGGCTAGTGAGCGCCATGGGGTTGATTGCTTTGCCGACGTCATGCGCTGAGGCAACTCGTATGAGCTTCACCACGCCGGTCTCGCGATCGACCTCGACCTCAACCGCCTGAGCCCCAAACGGCCATCCCGGTGCGACGAAACCTTTTCCATCTCCTGAGGCATCTCCTGCCCAAAGTCTTTTGCTTTCAATCGATCCCAAGCCGACGATCTCCGTGACCTTCGATTGCTCAATAACTCCCGCGAAAGTCATCGACCTGCGGCCTTTCGCCACAACCTTCTTACCGGCAAGACGGAGAGCATCTGGCGGCAGATTCCAGAAGTGAGACGCCGCTTCCAGCAGCTGTCGCCGGGCATCTGTCGCAGCGAGCTTTACGGCCGCACCGACGTAGGGGGTCACCCGGCTCGAATAAGTGCCATGGTCGAAGGGCGTCAGCTCCGTATCGGCGATGACAACCTTGATTTCGTTCAGGGGAATACCCAGTTCTTCTGCGGCGATCTGTCCAAGGCTCGTTCCGGTTCCGCCGCCGACGTCGGTTGCGCCAATAAACAACTCCACGTTGCCGTCGGCGCCTATGCGAACACGCGCGTTGGAAGATGCTGCCGAAGTCGTTGGTGACTTATGCAGGAGCGCGACGCCGAATCCATGATTCAAAGGGGCATGTTTCTTCCAGCGTTTGAGCTCAGCGGAGACTTTTAGCAAACAATCCCGCAGCGCGATGTGGTTTGCGCGGTCGCCCGCTGGAGTTTCGTCGCCTTGATCGAGACAGTTTTTCAGACGTAGATCGACGGGGTCAATTTTTAACTTCTCGGAGATAATATCCATTTGCGATTCGCCGGCCCATACCGCTTCGGGTATCCCAAGGCCGCGAAATGGACAACCGCGCAGTTTGTTGGTGTAGACCAGTGTTGAGGTGACGCGAATATGGGGAATCTTGTAAGGCCCAACTCCGTCCTTGAGCGCCCGATTGCTGCCGGGTAAGCCTTCCGCATAGGCTCCGGTATCCCACGTAAAATCCATAGCCCGCGCCGTGATCGTCCCGTCCCGCTTGACTCCCGTTTTGACCCGAACCGTTGCGGGTACTGAACCGGCGGCGGCCGAAAACTCCTCGGCGCGACTATTGACGAGCCGCACCGGTCTTCCGGTCTTGAGCGACAGCGCTACGGCGTAGGGTTCAAGCCGCATCGAATTCTTGCCGCCAAAACCCCCGCCCACTTTGGTTCCGATGACGCGGATCTTGCTTTCCGCCAAATCAAACAAGTCGGCCAAACCGGAGCGCACGAGAAAAACTTTTTGTGTGCTCGTCCACACCGTGAGCCGGTCCTCATCCCAGTGGACGACGACCGCATGCGGCTCTAAGGAACAATGCTGCACCTGTTGCGAGCAGAACGTGTCGTCAAAGATTTCGTCGGCTTCAGCAAAGCCGCGATCGATATCGCCTTTGGTGAAAACCGTTTGATGGGCGATGTTGGTTCCGAGAACCGGATGCCAGTCGCGGGCGAGCGCGCTATTGAGCCGATAGGAACTTAGCTTGTCGTGCACCAAAGGCGCGTTTTCCCTCAGAGCGTCATCGGGGCTGAAAGCCGCCGGCAGCTCCTCGTAGTCGCAGTCAATGAGGCCGATGGCTTGTTCAGCGACTTCCTCGTTGACGGCGGCAACCGCGGCAATGACATCGCCAACGTAGCGCACCTTTTCACCGGCAAAAAGTTCCTCGTCTTGGATCGTGAAACCGAATCTCTTGCGCGGCACATCATCAGCCGTTAGGACTGCGGCGACGCCCGCTAGCGCGCGCGCCCGGCTCACGTCGACGTGCCCTATTTTGGCGTGCGGTACCGAGCTACGAAAAAGCTTGGCGTGGAGCATCGACGGCAACACGACATCCACCGTATAGTTGGCGCGGCCCGTCACGGTATCCGGGCCGTCCAAGCGCGGGTAGGGTTTGCCTACGACTTTGAGATTGGCCATTTAAGATACCCGAAGGCACACTATCTTTTCTTTGGCGCACGTCAGAGGCCCCCTCTTACATCTCCCCCGTCGCGGGGGAGAGAAGAGAGGGGGGCCCGCTTTAAAGCGCATCTCCATCATGAATAAGGCGAGCTATTTTTTTGGTGGCGCGTAGAGCTGCAGAAGATTGCCATCGGGGTCAAAAAAGTAAAAGCCTCTTCCCGTGGGACGATCGACGGTCGGGATGCTGTGGGTCTTAACGCCCCAATCTTTCATCTTTTGCGCTGCCAACTCGAAGTCTTCAGGGGACACAGTGAAAGCGTGGTGGGTGGCGCCGTCCTCTTTTAAAGCATCTTTCTCAATCGGCGTGGGCCGCTGGAAGAGTACGACCATTCCATCTCCGGATCGAAGGTCGGCCCGGCTCAGATGATCTCCCATGTCGTCCCGGTTGAGCTTCGCGATCTTCATTCCCAAAACCTCGGTGTAGAATTTCACCGCCCGTTCCACGTCATTGACCGGGATGCCGATATGGTAAATTCCTGTCGTGGTAATCATAATTCCTCCTTGCAATACTTTCGGGACGCTTGAACTACGTCAATGCCAATTACCACCTCAGGAATCCGAGAGTCAACCGGGTCTTTTCCAGGTTCCTGTCCCGGAAGTTCGTAAAAGAAGTAGGTGGTCTGCCCGCCGTCATGCCCGCGAAAGCGGGCATCCAGACGCATTTGATTGTCCTGGATTCCGGGTCGCGCCAGCTATCGCCAGCTTGCCCGGAATGACGATTGGATTATGTAACGAACTTCCGGGACAGGACTCTAGAATCTGCCTTGACACCCCATGAGGTTTTCAACTACAGCTCTGCAAGAGAAACCGTTACTAGAGGACT
>Ga0209887_1000473_pt1 | contig 12111 bp, 10 predicted proteins | sample GWRWN1_30_40_FD_187230 | JGI IMG/M metagenome (GOLD analysis project Ga0209887, IMG submission 187230) | Riverbed sediment microbial communities from areas with no vegetation in Columbia River, Washington, USA - GW-RW N1_30_40 (SPAdes)... | ecosystem: Environmental > Aquatic > Freshwater > River...
CATGCCGTGGATCGTGTTGGCCCTGTTATACGCGGCCTTCTACGCCCGCATGACCAGGGCGAACCTCATCGAGACCATGGGCCAGGACTACATCCGGACGGCCCGGGCCAAGGGCCTGTCGGAGCGACGGGTGGTCCTGAAGCACGGCCTGCGTGCCAGCTTGACCCCCGTGGTCACGATGTTCGGCCTCGACATCGGAAGCTTGCTCGGGGGGGCCTTCATCACCGAGACCGTGTTCAACCTCCCGGGCATCGGCGCCTACGCCATCAGGTCCGTTGGCTCAGGCGACCTCTACGCCATCCTGGACATCACGATCATCGCCGGGTTCTTCATCACGTTCATGAACCTCGTGGTGGACGTCGTGTACGCCTTCCTGGACCCTCGCGTTCGGTACGCCTAGGCGGATGGGCCCCAGGACAGCGCTGCCGAGGAGGCCCGGTGCCTGAGCCGCTGCTCGAGGTGAAGGACCTGCGCGTCCACTTCCCCACGGACGACGGACTGGTCAAGGCGGTGGACGGAGTCACGTTCTCCGTCATGCCGGGCGAGACCCTGGGGGTGGTGGGGGAGTCCGGGTCGGGCAAGAGCGTGTCGTTCCTGACCGTGATGGGGCTCATCAACGCCCGCCAGGCCAACATCCAGGGCGAGGTGATCTTCGAGGGCGTGGACCTCGTCAAGCTCCCCAAGGAGGAGATGCGGAACATCCGTGGCCTGAAGATCGGCATGGTCTTCCAGGACCCCATGACCTCGCTCCATCCCTTCTACAAGGTGGGGAACCAGATCTCCGAGGCCATCCTGGCCCATCGGAGCATCGGCAAGAGGGAGGCCATGGACGAGGCCATCGACATGCTCCGCCGGGTGGGGATCCCCCGGCCGGACGAGCGGGCCCGGCAGTACCCCCATGAGTTCTCCGGCGGCATGCGGCAACGGGCCATGATCGCGATGGCCTTGTCCCTGAACCCCGACCTGCTCATCGCCGACGAGCCCACCACGGCCCTCGACGTTACCGTGCAGGCTCAGATCCTGGACCTCATCGACCGGCTGAAGCAGGAGTTCAACGCCGCCGTGGTCATCATCACCCACGACCTGGGCGTCGTGGCCGAGCACTGTGACAACATCCAGGTGATGTACGCGGGCAAGGCCGTGGAGTACGGCTACGCCCGGGACATCTACTACGACGCCGACCATCCGTACACGTGGGGGCTGCTCCAGTCGATCGCCCGGGTCGACGCGCCCCGCACCGAGCGGCTGAAGCCCATCAAGGGATTGCCCCCCTCGCTGATCTTCGTCCCGCCCGGCTGCCCGTTCCACCCCCGATGTCCCTACGTCTTCGACCGGTGCCGCACCGAGGTCCCCCGGCTCCTCCCGGTCGACGGGCATCACGCCTCGGCCTGCCACCTCTCCCTCGAGGACAAGGAGCGGATCTTCAAGGAGGAGGTGTTGGTGCACCAATGAGCGTCACCGTTTCCGAGCGTCAGGCGCTGCTGGAACACCAGGGAGTCCAACCGCTGGTGAAGCTGGTGGGGGTGAAGAAGTACTTCCCCATCACGAGGGGCATCATCTTCCAGAAGCATGTTGGCGACGTGCACGCCGTGGACGGCGTCGACCTGGAGGTCTATCCGGGCGAGACGTTGGGCCTGGTGGGGGAGACGGGCTGCGGCAAGTCCACGCTGGCCCGGGTGACCATGCGCCTGTTCGACGCCACCGACGGCTCCATCTTCTTCGAGGGCCGCGACATCACGAAGCTGAAGGGCAAGGAGCTTCGCATCCTCCGGCGCGACATGCAGATGATCTTCCAGGACCCGTACGCCTCGCTGAACCCCCGCAAGACCGTGGGGAGCATCATCGGGGCCCCCTACCGGCTGCACAAGACCGTCCCCAAGAGCAAGATCAAGAGCGAGGTCCAGCAGCTCATGGAGCTGGTGGGCCTGAACCCCGAGCACTACAACCGGTACCCCCACGAGTTCTCCGGCGGGCAGCGCCAGCGGATCGGGGTGGCCCGGTCGCTGGCGCTCCGTCCCAAGCTCATCGTGTGCGACGAGCCGGTCTCGGCGCTGGACGTGTCGATCCAAGCCCAGATCCTGAACCTCCTGGAGGACCTCCAGGAGGAGTTCAACCTGACGTACCTGTTCATCGCCCATGACCTGTCGGTGGTCAAGCACGTGTCGGACCGGGTCGCGGTGATGTACCTGGGCAAGATCGCGGAGATGGCCTCCGGGGACACCCTGTACAGGGACCCCAAGCACCCCTACTCGGGCGCCCTGCTCTCGGCGGTCCCCATCGCCGATCCCGACCTGGCCGCCCAGAAGAAGCGGATCATCCTGGAGGGCGACGTCCCCTCGCCCATCGACCCGCCGTCGGGATGCCGGTTCCACCCCCGGTGCCCACAGAGCCGGGCCATGTCGTTGGCTCAGGGGCTTGGCGACCAGCCACACCCCCGGTGCAACGAAGAGGAGCCCGAGCTCACGCCGCAGCACCCCGGGCAGGTGGCGGCGTGCCACTTCCCGTTGCCGGACCATGCGGTCATCCAGGTGGATGCGGTCTAGACTGGCCCCATGCTGAACGTCGCCGCGCTGGCGCTGAACATCGCCTCGTCGCTGTTCCTGATCGTCTTCATCCTGCTGCACTCGGGCCGGGGGAGCGGGCTGTCCGACATGTTCGGGGGCACCAGCAGCCTGACCGGAGGGACCTCCCTGGAGCGTCGGCTGGACAAGATCACCGTGGTCACGGCCATCATCTTCGGCCTCTCCACGTTCTGGCTGTCCTGGCAATGGGGGAAGTAGGCCGGGCCGGCCGGCCGCGGTTGTAGAATCCCTCTCGCCCGTCGGAGTGGCGGAACTAGGTAGACGCGCTAGGTTGAGGGCCTAGTGGGCGCATAGCCCGTCGGGGTTCAAATCCCCGCTCCGACACCCAGACTGCCACGTGTTCCGAGCTACTCCGGTGCTGAGCTCACGGTTCGGGCGCCTGGGTTTCGTGCTAGCGTCCCGTTCGTGACGGCGCCAAGGTGCCGCGGAGCATCCCCGCGACGAGAGAGCAGATCTGGTTCCGTCGGGGGATGAGCCACCGGCATTCAGAACGGCCGAGCCTCGCTCTCCGGCAACTCGCGCTGACACTGCTCGCTGTCGCCCTTCTGGCGGAGGCCTCGTGCTCCGTCGACGAGAAAGTTGGGTCGCAGACGAGCTCACCCAGGCCGGGCGGCAGCGCTACTGAAGAGACGCCGACGCAGGCGATATCTCCCGCCGAGGAGACACCGACCGCATGGGCGTCCATCGGCCCAGACAGCCCGATCGACCACGTCGTGTTCATCGTGAAGGAGAACCGAAGCTTCAACCACTACTACGCGACCTATCCCGGCGCCATCGGAGCCACCGAAGGAAACACGATACGTTGCGCCGATGAGCGGTGCGTCCCCGGTCCAAGCATCCAGCTGACCCGGGCGATCGACGTTCTCCCACACGACCTCGGCCACTGCTTCCTCTGTGGGATCGTCGCCATCGACGGCGGCCGGATGGACGGTTTCAATCGGATGAACGGGCTGCGGCGGCTGAACCCCCACGACGATGCGCGGATGCTGGGGTACGACCTCCAGGGGTACACGTACTTCACACGATCGGGCATCCCCAACTACTGGGCGTACGCGGACAGGTTCGTGTTGGCAGACCGGTTCTTCACGTCGATGTACGGGCCAACCTTCCCGGAGCATCTGTTCACCGTCGCCGCCAGCGCCAACCTCATCGTCGGAAACAAAGCTGGGAAGGAGAACCCCGGCGGTTACTGCGACGACGCCAGCGAGCACGCCCCGCGCTTCCGCGAAGGCCTTACGGAGGAGCAGCTCGGGAGGGTGATGTTCCTCGAGGAGAACATCAACCAGGACGAGAGCTATTTCGAGGAAATCCGAGCGCTGTGGCGCGACTTCCGGTTGTGCTTCGACATGAAGATCCTGCCCGATGCGCTCGAGCGAGCCGGCGTCACCTGGAAATACTACGCCACGCTCAATGGGTGGAACAACGCGCTCCAGGCGATCAGGCACGTTCGCTTCGGGCCGATGTGGGCGAAGGTTCAACCGCCGGCGAACTTCCTGCGGGACGTCAGAACCGGACATCTGCCGGCGGTGTCGTGGCTGCTCCCTCCCTCGATCTACGACGAGCACCCTGGGCTTGGGAAGAGCACGTGCTCCGGCGAGAACTGGACCGTTCAGCAGCTGAACGGGCTGATGCGCAGCCCCTATTGGCGCAGCACCGTGGTCATCGTAGTGTGGGACGACTTCGGTGGGTTCTTCGATCCGGTCGCACCCCCGCACCTCGACATCATGGGGCTGGGGCCGCGGACGCCGGCGCTGATCATTTCGCCCTACTCGCGTCGGGGCGACAATCGGCTCGGTGGGTTCGTCGACCACACCACGTACGAGTTCTCGTCCGTGCTCCATCTCATCGAGCTGCTCCACGGCCTGTCCCCTCTCACCGAACGAGATGCGCGGGCAGATCCACTGTCGGGGGCGCTGGATTTCGAGCACCCCAACTTCAAGCGACTGATCCTCCCGTACCGCACGGACTGTCCCTACTCGCTCGGGCCGGCCTAGGCTGGTTCGGCGAGTTGTTGCATCGACTTCATCGAACCCTCACGACGCATCACCGGACTCACCCGCCGCAAGGTGACGATCCCTGGATGACCGGTCCCGTCGTTCCGGCGGTGACCTGCACGCAGTCCGATTCCCCGTCGAGCCAGATCACCTTCACCTCTGCCGAGTGAGCCCGTCCGATCCCGAGCACTTGGTGTCCGATCTCGGATTGGGATCGGAAGTTGACACCGTCGGTGATCTGGCGCCAGAAGGACAGACCACCGGCCCGGACGTGGAGGCGCGCTCCGATCCCCCAGGGATTGCCGAGATCCCCGTGCAGGTCGAGGCCGACCCAGTTGCCGCCCGTCGAGGCGTTCCGCAGAAGGACGTCCGTTCCTCTGCAACCACCCTCGGCTCCATTCGTGATGAACAGATCCACCCGTCCGTCGCGATCGGAGTCCGCCGCTGCGGCGGAGTCGCCACATCCATCGAGCGGTCCTCGCACGGAAGGAAGCTCGATGCGCCGGAAGCCGCGCCGCTCGCGGAGGACGAGGAAGTCGCCGAAGTTGGCGCCGGTCCACTCCATGGGAGGGGGTGCTCCCTGCACGACGAACAGATCCAGATCCCCATCATTCTCGGCGTCGAACCACAGAGCCATCTGGCCCTTTTCCAGCGCCATGCTGAACACCGGCTTCAGGCCGTGGTGGGTGTTCTCCAAGATCGTCAGCTCGGGGATGCTCACGACTGCGAGATCGGGGCGGCCGTCACCATCGTAGTCTCCCCACGCCGCAGCGTGCCAGGAACCACCCGTCACATGGGCCAGCCTGATCTCGCGATACGAGCCGTGGACGTTCTCGTAGGCGACAGCCGGCTGTGACGTGCTCGGGTATTGAAGGACGAGCAGGTCCGGATCGCCGTCCACGTCCCAGTCCGCCCACGAGGAGCTCATGGTCTGCAATTCGTCCTCAAGGCCTGCATCCGATCTCTTGAAGCCGTTCTCGGTCCTCTCGAAGAGGGAGTTGGGCGCGGAGCGGTCCACTCGCAGCGCATTCCCGACGAACAGATCGAGGTCCCCGTCGCCGTCGTGGTCCAGCCAGTTCACCGACTTGCTCCGGCCCCACCGATCGTCGACGCCGAGCCTTTGGGCAACGTCGTGGAAGCCGTGACCGCGCTGGAGGAGGAGCTGGTTCGGGCCCACGCCGGTCCCGCGGTTCGCTCCCACGTCACAGTACAGATCCGGGCGGCCGTCGCCGTTGGCCTCTCCCCATGCGCAGCTGTGGCGGTCAACCCACGATTTCTGCTCTATCGGGTCGTAGCCCGGCGGATGGACGAAGTCAACCCGAAGACGCGAGTAGGTGCCGCGCTCGTTCGCGAGGAGGTCGGGAATCCCTTCATGCCGCCCGATGAACAGATCCGGATAGCCGTTGCCATCGTAGTCGGCCCAGAGTGCTCCCCAGCTATCCCTTGGCTCGATCTTCGCCGTTCTGGTCCGATCGGTGACGTCGCGGAAGACGTACCGGGGGCGAGACTGCGTGCATGCGGAGCCATCCTCGCCGCATGCCGGGCTTCCACGGGAGACGGGAGGGGAGGGCGCTGCTTCCAGGGAGACAGAGGGAGACTGGCGGGATGACCGCCCGCCGCCGGAAGGTTCGCCAGAGACGCACGCCTGAGCGGAGATGACGCCTGCGAGGACGAGCCCTACATATGCGCGTCCACGCAGGATCCTCACCGTCTCCGGTCGTTTCCAGTTCGACGTTCATGTGTTGGCCGCGGGCCGTGGTCATTCGAGCGGGGCCGCCGGTCACTCGGCGATGGTTCTGGCGGAGTGTAGCCGCCCCCAGTCCCGGGCACGACGGCTCATCGATCCCTCCCGCCTCTCATCTTCCTCTCACCGCTCGGGGCTACGCTTCCCTCACCGGGAGGTGCTGGGTGCGGGTGCTGGTGGTGGAGGACGAGGTCAAGATGGCCGGCCTGCTCAAGCGGGGTCTGGAGGAGGAGGGCTACGCGGTCGACATGTCCGGCACCGGACAGGACGCCCTGTGGCTGGCCTCGGAGAATCCCTACGACGCCGTGGTCCTCGACGTCATGCTCCCCGACTTCGACGGCTTCGAGGTGTGCAGGAGGCTCCGGGCCGCTGGGCGGTGGAGCCCCGTGCTCATGCTTACCGCCCGCGACGCGGTCCCCGACCGGGTGTCGGGGCTCGACGCCGGTGCCGACGACTACCTCACGAAGCCCTTCTCGTTCGCCGAGCTCTTGGCCCGCCTGCGGGCGCTGGTCCGCCGGGGGGCGACCGAGCGTCCGCCCTTCCTCGCGGTGGGAAACCTCACTCTTGACCCAGCCACCCGTCGCGTGACCCGGACCGGTATCCCCGTCGAGCTCACCGCCAAGGAATTCGCGCTCCTCGAGTACTTCATGCGGCACCGGGGCGAGGTCCTGTCCAGGACCCGGCTCATCGAGCACGTGTGGGACTTCGCCTACGAGGGCGACTCGAACGTGGTGGACGTCTACGTCCGATACCTGCGAGAGAAGGTCGATCGTCCCTTCGGGACGGATTCCATCGAGACCGTCCGAGGAGCGGGCTATCGCCTCAGGGAGGAGCCGGGGGATGCATCTACCGATCAGGGGTAGGCTCACCCTCGTCTCGGCGGCCCTCATGGCGGCGGTCCTCGCCGTCTCGGGAGCGTTCCTGTACCTGCGTCTGCGGGCCGATCTCCTGGAGGCCGTGGACGCGGGGCTCGAGTCACGGGCACAGTCCCTCCTGACGAGCTTGCAGCGATCGGCCGGGGCGCTGGGAGAGGGAGGCGGCCTCATCGACCCCGGCGACGCGTTCGCACAGGTCCTCGGGCCCGATGCCACCGTCATCGAGTCTTCTGCGGGCCTGGGGGCCGCTCCGCTCCTCACCGGGGCCGAAGTGGCCGGCCTGCAGGGACCGACGTTCCTGGAGCGGGAAGTCCAGACCGTGGATGAGGCCGTGGAGGCCCGGCTGCTGGCCGTGGGGGCCTCGGGGGGGCGGGTGCTCGTGGTGGGGGCGTCCCTGGACGACCAGCACGAGGCCCTGGCCCGCCTGGCCACCCTCCTCGCGGTTGGTGGCCCCCTCGTCCTGCTCCTCGCCAGCGGGGTGGGGTGGGTAGTGGCGGGGGCGGCGCTTCGACCGGTGGAGCGGATGCGGACCGAGGCCGCCGCCATCTCCGCATCGGAGCCCGGCCGCCGCCTTCCCCCGGCCGGCACCGGCGACGAGGTCGCCAGGCTGGGGGAGACCCTGAATGAGATGCTCGACCGGTTGGAACAGGCCCTCCAGCGCGAGCGGCGGTTCGTGGACGAGGCCAGCCACGAGCTTCGGACCCCCCTGGCGAACCTTCGGATCGAGCTCGACCTGGCACTCCGCCATGCTCGCAGCACGGAGGAGCTCGAGGCGGCCCTCCGAAGCGCCGCCGAGGAGACCGAGCGGCTGGCTCGGCTGGCCGAGGATCTGCTGGTCCTGGCCCGGGCCGACCGGGGGCGGGTCCCCGTGCGCCGCGAGGAGGTCGACGTGGCCGAGCTCCTCAGCGGGCAGGTCGAGGCCTTCGCCGCCCGAGCGGCCAAGGCCGGGGTGTCAATCGAGGTCCTTGTGCCCCGGGGCCTCCGGGCGAACGTCGATCCCCTCCGCATCCGGCAAGCCGTTGGGAACCTGCTGGACAACGCCCTTCGCCACACGCCACCGCACGGGACCGTGTTCGTCGAGGTCGGTCACACCGACAACTCCCTCTCCCTGGAGGTCAGGGACACTGGCGAGGGGTTCCCGCCCTCGTTCCTGCGCAACGCCTTCGAGCCGTTCGCCCGGCCGGATGCCTCCCGGTCGCGGCCGAACGGGCTCGGAGGCGCGGGCCTGGGGCTGGCCATCGTTCGAGCGGTGGCCGAGGCCCACGGCGGTACCGTGGAGGCCTCGAACCGACCGGGGGGTGGTGCGGCAGTCACGCTGCGCTTCCCCGACGAGCAGCTCTCATCCTCGGCTCATGGTCCTCTCACCAGCTGACGGTCATCCTGAAGCCCGGAGACAGGACGCCAGGCAGATGGGCGACGAGAGGAGACACACCGATGGATCGAAGGGCAAGGTGGATGGGGGGCGCTGCGTTGGCGGTCGTCCTCATCGGTGGGGGCACGGGGGTCGCCATCGCCACGACGGCGAGTGACGACCAGCCCCTCACGGGTTCGGCCCTGGAAAAGGCCACTGTAGCGGCGCTCCAGCACACCGGCGGCGGGACCGTCATCGAGACCGAAGTGGGCGATGACGGCGCCGCCTACGGAGTCGAGATCCGTCTCGACGACGGACGCGTGGTCGAGGTCGGCCTCGATGCGAACTTCCAGGTCATCGGGCAGGAGAGCGATGACGACGGCCCCGAAGACCCGGGACGAAACGGCGACTGACGAGACGGCATCGACAAGGAGGTCGTGATGGATCGCAGGCTGGCAGGACTGGGTGTCGTGGTCATGCTCCTCATCGGGGGCTTGCAGGGTGGGATGGCCACCGCCGCTGCGTGTCCACGGCCGCTCCCTCAGGGCAGCGACCCGGTGACCCTCGATCCGGCCGACTTCGTGGCCCAGATCGACAACCCGTATCTGCCGATGGCGCAGGGCGCCAGGTGGGTCTACCGGGAGACCGATCCCCAGGGGTCCTCGCAGAAGGTCAAGGTGACCGTCACCACCCACACGAAGCGGATCCTTGGCATCGATGCCACCGTGGTCCACGACGCGGTGACCGCGAAGGGCGAGTTGATCGAGAACACGTTCGACTGGTACGCCCAGGACAACTGCGGGAACGTGTGGTACCTGGGCGAGAACACGAAGGAGTATGAGAACGGGAAGGTCGTCAGCACGGCTGGATCGTGGGAAGCGGGCGTGGACGGCGCGCAGCCGGGCGTCGTCATGCCGGCGGACCGGCAGGTCGGCCTGTCCTACCGGCAGGAGTACTACGCCGGGGAGGCGGAGGACGCCGCCGAGATCCTGAGCCTCGTCGAGCTGGCCCAGGTCCCGTTCGGACACTTCCGTGACGTGCTGCTGACCAAGGAGACCACGCCGCTCGAGCGCCGCGTCCTCGAGTACAAGCTCTACGCGCAGGGGATCGGTGTCGTCCTCGCCCTCGGCGTGTCCGGAGGCTCCGACCGCGAAGAGCTCGTCCGCTACACGCCGCCCTCCGCGTAGCCGGCAGTCGGTCCTGTTCCTGGGCCTCCACGCGCGATTGGAACGTTCCAAGACGTACTCAGCGGGCAGCGAGGCGACTCCCTAGAATCAGTGGTCCTGGTGGGGAGGCGAAGGCGAACCATCGCCGGCCTACCCACACAGGAGAAGGGGGGGGACCCGTGAGACATGGCTCAAAGCTGATGACGATGTCGGCTGTGCTCATGGTGGTCATGGCCGGCTGCGGCGGCGGCGGAGGGGAAGAGACGGATCGGCTCGTGATCGCCGCGGTCCAGGGCAACGAGTCCGAGGGCATCAAGGCCCTCGCCGACGACTACCAGAAGGAGAGCGGCGTCACGCTGCAGATCGAGGAGCTGCCCTACCCGCAGCTGTACGAGAAGCTCGTCACGACGTTCCAGGCGAACGATGCGAGCTACGACCTGGTCATGCTCGACGACCCGTGGATGCCGAAGTTCGGGACCGAGGGCTGGCTCCAGCCGCTGGATTCGAACTATGGCTTCGAACGCGATCCCGATATCGCCGGGGTGATCTACGACGTCGGGACGTGGCCACCTCCACGGGGTCCGGTGCCGCCGAGCGAGCAGGGCAAGGACGCGCACCTGCTCGGCATCACCGTCGTCGGCAACGTGGAGATGTTCATGTACCGCACCGATCTCATGGACAGGCCGGCGACGTGGGACGATGTCCTGGCGGCGGCCAAGGCGAACGACAAGGGCGACGTCTCCGGCTACGCCATCCGCGGCGCGGCGACCAACCCGGTCGTGGCCGACTTCCTGCCGATCCTGTGGTCGTTCGGCGGGGACGTGTTCGATGAGAACTGGAACGTCGTCTTCGACTCGAAGGAGTCCCTCGCGGCAGTGGAGTTCCTGGTGAAGGACCTCAAGTCGGTGGCCGAGGCCAGCCCCGAGACCGTGGACGCCGCAGACCGCTCGCGTCTGATGGCCATCGGCGAGACGACCCAATCCACGGTCTGGCCGGGCGAGATCAACAGCATCGTGCTCGGCGAGGGGACCACGGTCGAAGGAAAGGTGTCGTTCATCCCCATGCCGGCCGGACCCTCCGGCCAGGGATTCGGCATGATGGGCAACTGGCTGCTGGGCATCCCCACGGCGGCCGAGAACGGCGAGGCAGCCGCGGAGTTCATCCGCTGGATGACCCAGGAGGACACGCAGCGGCTCTACGCCGAGAACGGGGGGATCCCCAGCCGGACCAGCGTGCTGAACGACGCCGGGCTGAACGACGCCAACCCCTACTTCTCCGCGCTCGCCGAGTCTCTGGCTGCCACGCCGAACTGGCGGCCACGGACAGATCAGTGGAACGCGGTGGAGACCGTGCTCGGAACGAACCTCAACGCGGCGCTCGCGGGACAGGTGACGCCACAGGAAGCCGTCACCGCCGCGTCCGCCGAGATCCACGACATCATGGAGCAGGCTGGCTACTACGCGTAAGTCGGCTCTGCTGGCGATGGGGGATCGGCTCGCTCGATGAGCGATCCGGTCCCCGCCGCCGCGTCACTCGTCCCCACCGCAAGACGGTGGGGCCTCGGCCACACCCCCCAGGAGCGCCTGGCCTACAAGCTGCTCCTCCCGGTCCTGGGGACCGTCTTCGTCATCGTGCTTCTGCCGTTCCTGGTCGCCCTGATCTCCTCGTTGCGCGAGGGTGGCGACGGCGCCTTCGTCGGGGGGCAGAACTACGCCCGTGCGCTGAGGAATCCACTGCTCTACGACGCGCTTCGGGCCACCGGGCTCTACGCGCTCATCGTGCTGCCGACGGAGATCGTGCTCGGCACCGGACTGGCCCTGCTGGTCAACCGGGTGGTTCGGTCACCGAACCTCCGCGCACTGATCTTCGTGTTCGCCATCATCCCCATCGTCATCCCACCCGTCGGGGTGGGCGTCATCGCCCGCCTCATCTACGCCCCCGATTACGGGGCGCTCAACTACCTGCTCCAGCTGGGCGGCCTCATCCAGCAGGAGATCCCGTGGCTCTCCCGGCCCATGACGGCGATGCTGGCGGTCGCCTCCGTCGACATCTGGCAGTGGACGCCCTTCGTCTACCTGGTGATGTTCGCCGGCCTGCAGACCGTCCCCCGGGAATCATTGGAGGCGGCGCAGGTCGACGGGGCCAGCTGGTGGCAGCAGTTCATCCAGATCGAGCTGTTCTACCTCCGACCGCTGCTCCTGCTCGTCCTGTTCCTCCGGTTGGCGGACGTGCTTCGCGCGTTCGACGCCATCTTCGTGCTGACCGGCGGGGGGCCCGGAACCGCGACCCAGCTCCTGAGCCTGTACCTGTACCGGGTCGGCTTCAAGTTCTTCAACTCCGGCGAGGCGGCCGCCCTGGCCATCATGGTCCTGGTGGGCATGAGCCTTCTCTACAGCGGC
>Ga0209887_1000474_pt1 | contig 12109 bp, 12 predicted proteins | sample GWRWN1_30_40_FD_187230 | JGI IMG/M metagenome (GOLD analysis project Ga0209887, IMG submission 187230) | Riverbed sediment microbial communities from areas with no vegetation in Columbia River, Washington, USA - GW-RW N1_30_40 (SPAdes)... | ecosystem: Environmental > Aquatic > Freshwater > River...
ACGGCCGGTTCAATCCGGCCAAAATGTTTCCGACGCCCATCAGCTGCGGCGAGATGCGCCGGCAGCCCGCGAATATTCCGGCGGGGCTATGGATTTAAACAAACCTGTTTCGAGTTGCGTGTTTCGGGTTCCGAGTTGAAACTCGAAACTTAAAACGCGAAACTCGAAACGGAAGATGACGAGTGAACCACGCTCAAAAACAAACAGCAGCCGATCACCCCAAGATCGCCGCTCTAGATCTCCCCGAGCTTTATCAATGTGTCCACTGCGGTCTGTGTCTGAATCAGTGTCCGACGTACCGGGCGTTACGGTTGGAGCCCGAATCACCGCGCGGCAGGATTCATCTGGTCCGCGCCGCCGCTGAAGGGCGCATTGAGCTTAACCAGCGCTTCCAGGATCACTTGTATCTCTGCCTGCTCTGCCGTGCCTGCGAGACGGCTTGTCCTTCCGGAGTCCAGTATGGCCGCATTGCTGAAACGGCGCGGGAGATCATCGGCCCGCCGGGATCGAAGCTTGCTCGCACGGTTTTAAACTTCGCCTTTACCCAGCTCCTCCCCTATCCCCGGCGTCTGAGATTCATTGCCGGCTTAATGCGGTTTTACCAACGTTCAGGACTTCGCCCGTTGGTCTGCTTTTTGCTGACGAAGAAAGCACGGCAGATGGAATCGATGCTGCCAGCCATTCCCAAGCGTTTCTTCGATCCCGAAGCTAGGATACTTCCTGCCATCGGTCAGCGACGCGCTCGGGTCGCGATGCTCAATGGTTGCGTGATGCCTCTCCTTTTCGGTGACGTGAACGAAGCCACCGTGCAGGTGCTACGACGAAACGGGTGCGACGTTGTCTTTCCCCGAAATCAGATTTGTTGCGGTGCGCTCAACCTTCACAACGGCGAAAGCGTAGCGGCGAAACAGATGGCCCGGCGCAACATCGACGCCTTTCTTGATGCCGGCGTTGATACCGTCATCGTTAACGCCGCCGGCTGCGGCGCCGCCATGAAAGAGTACGACCATCTACTGCGCGACGATCCGATCTACGCGGAGAAGGCGAAGCGATTCAGCTCTATCGTCAAGGATGCCGCGCAGTTTCTCGGCGATCTCGGCCTTGTGGGTAAGCTCGCCCCCTTGAAAATGACCGTTACTTATCAAGACCCCTGTCATCTTGCCCACGGTCAGCGCGTACGCAGCCAACCGCGGAATTTGTTGAAATCGATTCCGGGACTGCAATTCAAAGAGATGGACGGCTCGGATCGCTGCTGCGGCAGTGCCGGAATATACAACATTACCCATCCCGAAATGTCACAGCATCTCCTCAAGGAGAAAATGCAATCGGTGGCCTCAACCGAAGCCGATTCTGTAGTCGCGCCCAATCCCGGCTGCATGCTCCAACTTCGGTACGGATCGCAACAATACGGGCCCGAGGTCAAAGTCTATCACCTCATGGATCTCCTCGACCGCGCCTATAGCGCGGCCGAATCTCCGTCGTCAAATGAAGTTTAGCAGCGATCGACTGGCGCAATCGCTCGAAGGCGAGCTTGGCGCTGATGCCGTCACCGGCGAGCCCGCTTTACTTGCAGCCCATAACGTCGATGGAAGAGAGCCGGCACTGCTATGTTTTCCAGTAAGCCCTGAACAGGTCGCCGCCGCATTGCGCCTCTGCTCCGAGGCGAACGCGACTATGACTCCTTGGGGTGGCGGGACAGCGATGGGAATCGGCAATCCGACTCGGCAAGTCGATATCGTCATCGGATTGGAGCGGCTAAACCTATTAGTGGAACATGATCAGGCCAATCTAACCGCAACCGTTCAGAGCGGACATAGGTTTGCGGCTTTGCAAGAAGTCCTCGCGCGGCACGATCAATTTCTGCCTTTCGATCCTCCCGCTCCCACGCGCGCAACCGTTGGCGGGGTCGTAGCAACGAACTTGAACGGACCAAGGCGAAGTTATTACGGCAGCGTGCGCGACCTAGTTATCGGCATGAAGATAGTGCTCGCGTCAGGTGAGCAGATCAAAGCCGGCGGCAAGGTGGTCAAGAATGTCGCCGGCTACGATATGTGCAAACTGTTTGTCGGTTCCCTGGGAACGCTGGGAATTATTACCGAAGTCACTCTGAGAATGGCTCCGATCCCGGAGACCGCAGCGACGTTAATTGCTTCCGGGACGTTACCGAAGGTGCAGCAATTTGCAAACGAACTGTCTCGTTCAAAACTGCTTCCATCAGCGGTTCTTCTTTTGAACGCACAAGCGAGCAAAGCAACGGACCTTGCGCACGGCGATTGGCAAGTCGCCGTCTGGTGTGAGGGGTTCGAAGAAACCGTCGCGCGTCATCTCCGCGATTCACTAGCCATGGCTCAGCGAATTGGCCTTGCCACCGCAATTCTAAAAGAAAATGAGCACCGCCGATGGTGGGACGAGATGCGCGATTTTCCGCTTCAGGCCGATCGATTGGTTTATCGCGTAACCCTGCCGCGTGCATCGACGGCGGAGGTCATACAAACGGTTTATGACTGGTCAACAGCGGATTTTCGCCCGGAGATAGTCACCGACGTCGCTATGGGAATAGTGTGGCTATCTTTGGAGGTCGATGACGTGGCAACTCAGTGGTTCGCGAAACTGATTGACGAAGCTCAAGCGCATCGGGGTCATGCGATTGTTCTTTCCGCGCCAACCAATTTGAAACGAGGTATCGATGTCTGGGGACCGGCTCCACCGACTCTTTCGCTGATGCGCGAGATCAAACGCCAGTTCGACCCTGAAGGGTTACTCAACCCGGGTCGGTTTGTCGGAGGTATTTGACGCTGAGCGCGTTACCGCAGAGCCTTAGAAGAGCCGCACAACCCACTCCCTAATAAGATTATCCAAGCCGTAAGCCCCTGATCCCCGGACCGTGAAGTAAAGAGCCGCGGCTAAGAAAACAAGATTGTCGCGCACCCCGACCTCGTGGGCGTGAAAGGATTGTCGATCAAAGCTGCGAAAGTAGTCCTGTGCTTTCTCATCAATAATGGCGCTTTTGACTACCGGAACCATAGTCGGTAAAATTTTGAGCCAATAGAAGTGCAAGTTGAAGGTTGGAATCAAGAAGATGATCAACATGAGCGAACAGATCTGAGTCTGCAACCCGATCGCGACTCCAAGACCGCCGACAACCATCAACACAGTCGCGATGAAGCCGAAAACGGGCGCACCTTTGGGGAACAGGATACTGGCGGTTCTTACGGGATTCGGCCAGCGGCGGATGTTGCTAAGTCCGCTGATCAAAAAGCGCCAGCCTAAAATGATCCGAAGAACCGTTTCAGCCATCGATACTAGGGATGTAGGCTCCAGAGTTTTCCTCCTGTCGGTTCGTCAGACAAATGACGGGAACTATAGTGAGTCCATAGCTTGCCGTCAACTACCTCCGTGTTCTCATCCGGAGTCTACTCCTGGCCAAATTTGTCAACCAAACAGCTGGAATTTGATTGTTTCCGCATTAAAAATTATTTACAATGCGGCACTTATGAATTCGCAGTTCATGGCATGCAAGTTGCTCGACACTGCTCTCAAATGAGGTGACGATGAAGCACGCCCCACGATGGCTCCTCTCACTTTTAGTTTTTTGGTTGGCATTCTCGCCAGGAAACGCACAGTCCCAAACCAAACCGGGCACCGAAGACCCCTTCCCGCTACTGCCGGGCCTGGAGAGTCCCGTTGAGTTTTGGAAAAAAATCTTCACTGAGTATTCCATTTCTCAATTGGTCTTTTTTGATCCCCTCGATATGAGCAGGATCTACGATGTCTTGGATGTCGGCGAAGAAAGCCGGACCTCTGACTACGTAAATGGTGAGAGAGAACGAATTGCCGCCGCTCATGGGGTCGATCTCGAACGAGTCAGAGCTCAGCGAGGAATCAAAGAGCGCACCGCTGCCGGTTTGAAGCGATCCGGGCGACACATCGCACAGATGCAGCAGATCTTCAGGGACCGCGGCCTGCCAATCGAATTGACCTACCTTCCCATCGTGGAATCCTCGTACGATATTACCGCCCGATCTAATGTCGGCGCCCTGGGGATGTGGCAGTTTATGCGTGCCACCGGCAAACAATATATGCGTGTCGACAGGTCTATTGATGAAAGAAGGGACCCCATTGAGTCCACCCGCGCTGCGGCTTCATTCCTCAAGCAGAGCTATGAAACTTTAGGCAACTGGCCGCTGGCGATCACCGCCTACAACTATGGACCCGGTGGAATGGCCCGCGCGGTGAAGGAAATGGAGTCGGACAACCTAGTCGATCTCATCCGTGAATATCGCCACCCTTATTGGGGTTTTCCCCCCAAGAATTTTTACGCGGAGTTTTTGGCCGCCGTGGAAATTGGCAAGGACGTCAATCGATATTTCCCTGACCTGCAGCTTGACCCAGCCGCGGCGATTAAGGAAATCGAGTTAGAAAGAAGCGTATCCGTGGTTACCCTGGCCAAAAACACAGGCTTGACGCGAGATCAGCTTTTGGGATGGAACCCTGCTCTGAGCACGCAGACGCGCTTGGTTCCAGCAGGCTACCGAGTGAAGGTGCCCGTTGATGCTCAAATGAAGCCACTCGTTGAAGTCGCAAAGATCCAGACCCAGACTCTGGTCCAGGCAAAAGAACAGCCCCAGGTGGTGCGCCATCAGGTCAAACGCGGCGAAACTTTGTTCCAGATCGCCCGGCGTTACGGCGCCTCGGCGGATCGAATTCTCAAGATGAACGGCATGGGTAAAAGCCATCGGCTCCAAGCTGGAACAACGCTGTTGATTCCCAAGCTTTAACTTTCCCGTCCTGCCAAACTCAGAAAAACAGGCAGCCTGGCGCCGGGAGGGAAGTGCTGCGCACCCTTATCGCCCCTCCACCTCAAGACGCCTTAGACGGCAGCCCCATTGCCGGCCAACTTGAATCCTACTGCTTCCTCTTTAACACTTTGGTTGACAACATTTTGATGCGCGGCCTATAGTCGCCGCCGTGATACTGACATCTGCAAAAATGCGGCGCAACCGTCGCGCACTTAACGCTTGGCTCGCTACCCTTGTCCTTTTCTCTTTTCTTTTCCAGCTCACGGTTCCATCCTTTGCTCAAGAGGCGAGGAAGATACGAATGGCCTACTCTGCTTTCAGCGTTGCGTTCCTAAACGTCTTCGTTGCCCGCGACGCCGGGCTTTTTAGGAAACACAGTCTTGATGTCGAGCTCATTCAGATGGCCGGGCCGCTGCCGATAGCCGCGCTGTCCGCAGGCGAAATCGATTACTTAACCGGCTATACGACCGGATTGGTCGCAGCAAGTCAGGGTGCGCCATTGAAGGGTCTCATCGTCACCATGAGAAAACCCCCTTTCTACATTGTGTCGGAACCCACTATTCAAAAGCCAGAGGATCTGGCCGGCAAGAGGTTCGCCGTGGATAGGATCGGCAGCCTCCAGCATCTCGTCGCACGGGTGTTTCTCAAAACCAAGGGGATGAATCCCGAAAAAATCATCTTTACTCAAACCGGATCGGTATCTAACACAGTAACGAGCCTCAGCCAGGGGGCAGTGTCGGCGGCACTGCTTTCGGGCCCGCACAATGTGATCATGGTGCAAAAGGGCTTCAAGCAAATCGGCGCCGCAGATGAACTACCAGTGAATTTTCCCACCAGCGGGCTTGTGGTTCATGAAGCTAAAATCAAAAGTGACTCCAACCGAATCAAAACGGTTATAAGAGTGATGCTCGATTCCGTGAGCTTTAGCCAACGGGAGAAAGGATGGATGATCAATTACGTCAAAGACAAATGGAAACTGGATACGAAAGTCGCCGAAACCGTCTATGAACAGTGGCTTTCGACTCTCGCGCCTGACGGGAAAGTAAATCTGAAGGAACTCCAGGATTATTTCGACTTAGCCTATAGCTTCAAGCAGATTCCTGCTCCGGTTCATGTACCTGCAGTCACAGACTATACGTTGCTCGATCAGGTCTTGGCCGGAAAATAGCGACAGAGTATAACCATGTTGGGCGCGAACTGATTTAAATGAACTACACCCGCAGCAACCTGCGGGGTCTCAAAAAATTGATGAGAATTTGTCCCAAGGGCGTCACCCCCGAAAGTTTTTATCGGGGGTCCAGTCCCGAACATTCCCCTGGATTCCCGTTAAAACATGCGGGAATGACGGACTTCGGAAAGGAGCGAATTCTGCGCAGCAAGCTGCCGGGAATTCAACCCACTGAGATTAAAATGCTCGCGTCTAGTGTCAATTCGACACCCGAAACACGAGACTCGAAACCATTAGAGCGAGGAAGGAGTATTTATGGACGGCAAAGCAATCGTTCAGTCAGTGATTAAAGAAATCGTCGAACCCGGTATACAGCGTCTCATGGAGAGTCGCTATTTCTCCGAGTTGCGCGAGGGAAAGCTTTCGATCAGGAGACTGCAGGGATGGGCGATCCAGCATTATTTGCATAATAAAGCGATTCTCAAATCGTTCGCGCTCGGCATGGTTAAAAACGCTCACGACCAGGATATGTTCAATTATTATACCTACCAGTTCAACGAGGAGCAGACCCATCCCGACCTGGCCAAAAAGTTCGGGCTCGCGCTCGGGCTCAAAGAAGAAGATTTTGCCGACGCAACCCAGATCTTCGAGTGCCAGATCCATTCCGCCCGCACGATTTACAACACGCTAATAGGCGGCGGCCCGCTGAGCCGCGCATCGGCGCTGACCAGCGAAAGCATGGTGTGCCGCTACTCCGAGGAGTTCAACACTTATTTACGCAAGAACTACGGCCTAAACGATGACCCGCTCACATTTTTCACGGTGCACATGGTCGCCGACAAGGAGCACACCGCTCAATCCGCCGAGCGAATCGCCCTGGCCGTCAAAACGCCGCGCGATGAGCGAGTAGTGCGCGAGAGCGCGCAGTTTATGGTGCGGATCAAGCTGGGCAAATTTGAGGGAATTTACCAGGCCTATATCTGACCGCCTGGGTCCTATAGGGTCGGGTCCACGGAAAATCCTGGCGCGTACATCCAATCTGCATATTGCTTGACCATGCGACGCGCGCTAAAGCGGGGCATGGTCGTGCGGATCGCTTCCTTCATCAACTGAAGCCAACGTCGGGGTACTTTGTTTACATCGCGATCATAAAAGGCCGGTACGACCTCCTCTTCAAGAAGCTTGTAAAGCGCTTCCGCGTCGGCTGCGTCCACAGCGGCCGGATCGTCCACCGTAACGCCCCCATCAATCAGCCACCCGTTTGATCCCGTGTGGCCCTCTGCCCACCAGCCGTCCCCGGTACTCAGATGAAGTGCGCCATTGATGGACGCTTTCATCCCGCTGGTTCCGCTCGCTTCGAAAGGCTTGCGCGGAGTATTCAACCAAACGTCGCACCCTTGCACTAAGAAGTGGGCCACGTGAAGGTCGTAGTCCTCCACAAAGGCGATTCGACCGCCAAACGCGGGATCGATCGCACGACTGAAAATATTCTGCAGATGATGTTTGCCAGGGTGATCGAGCGGGTGGGCTTTGCCGGCAAACACGATTTGAACGGGGCGTCTGAACGCTGTCAGAATGCGCGCCAATCGCTCTGGGTTATAAAAGATCAGCTCCGGGCGTTTGTAGTCGGTAAACCGCCGGGCGAACCCAATGGTGAGCGCCGCTGGATCCAGTAGCGTACCCGCCGCCACGACCCGAGCGGCCGTTACTTGCTTTTGCGTCCACAACTGGCGGGCGCGCTCTCGAATAAACGCGATCAGGTAGCTTCGCAGCGCTTCACGAACAGCCCACAGCTCTTCGTCCGGGATCAGCGCAATTCCGTCCCAGAAGTTGGCCGCATCGTGTTCGTCCTTCCAGTTGACCCCGAGATAGCGCTCGAATAGTCGCGCCATATCTGGCGCGATCCAGGTGGGGACGTGAACGCCATTCGTCACAGTTTGCAGAAGCCTCTCACGTTCAGGCACGCTTGGCCACAGCTGCGCCCACATATCCAAGGTGACCCGTCCATGGAGTTGACTGACGGCGTTGGTGGCGCTTGTGCTTCGGATAGCCAAGGCGGTCATATTGAACATCGGTCCAAGGCCGTTGTCGTAATACCCAAGCCGCAAAAACTCGTCACGGTATGACCCGGCGTTCCCCCAGGTCCCCGCCAGATAGGATTCGACCAGATCAATATCGAACACATCATGCCCGGCGGCCACGGGAGTGTGCGTTGTAAAGATTGTGGACCGGCGCACTTTCTCAAGAGCCGCATCGAAGCGCTCGCCTCGATCCAACAGCTCGCGGATTCTCTCAAGCGTTACGAACGCCGTGTGCCCCTCGTTCAGATGCCAGACCATTGGCTGGTAACCCAGCGCGCGGAGCGCCCGGACACCGCCGACGCCCAATATGATCTCTTGCTTGAGTCTTGTTTCGAGATCGCCGCCGTAAAGTCGCGCTGAAAGCTCGCGATCCGCCGGCGCATTCTCCTTAACGGACGTGTCAAGCAAGTAAATCTTCACGCGGCCTAGGCGGACACACCACAACGAAACCTGCACAGTTCGGTCACCTAGCGCGACGGACAAAATACAAGGCTTGCCGTCTTTGGTGAAGACTTGCTCAACCGGCGCGTGTTCCCATTCTAGGTGTTCGTATACCTCCTCTTGTTGCCCGTTTGAATTGATTTTCTGGTGAAAGTACCCTTGCGGGTACATGAAACCGACCCCGACGAGCGGAATCCCCAAATCGCTCGCTTCCTTACAGTGATCGCCGGCTAAAACCCCAAGGCCCCCGGCATAAATGGGTAGCGACTGGTGCAAGGCAAATTCAGCAGAAAAGTAGGCTATCGGACGATTGGGCAGACCCGGGTAGGTTCGGCCCCACCACGATTCCTTGGAGGTGAGGGCGCGGCCAAGGCCCTCGATGGCAGCATCGTATAGAGCGACAAAAGCAGGATCCCGCGCCGCCTGCCTCAACTGTTGCTTGGTTGTCAAGTGAAGCATGCGCACCGAGTTGTGCGACGTCAGTCGCCAGAGCGGGTAGTCAAGCCGTCGAAATACCTCGCGGGCCTCCGGATGCCAAGTCCACCGGAGATTAAACGCCAGTTGCCAGAGCCCGCTGATTCTTTCAGGCAGAGAACGCCGCTCGAATTCCATATGCGCTATTTTAATCGCTCCATCGTGGGCAAACAAACGCCCGTGTTGCTTTGAGCGTTTTCTTCCCTAGCCAGGGACGGCGGAAGCTGAATTTTGATGGTGTGTCAAACGAACTCGGCGCGATTACGGCTCGCCGAAGAATCGCACGGGATTATTATAGAGAATCTTTTGCTTCTGCGTTTCAGTGACGTCCTTTCGCTCCAGCAGATTCTGCGCAGCATTTTCTCGCGCCTCGCCGTGGGGATAGTCGGAAGAGTAAAGGAGCTGATCCTCGCCAAGAAGAGCGATTTCCTCTTTCATCAGCGGATCCTCCATTTCGCCGCACATGAAGATCCGGCCCGACTTGAGATAATCCCGGATCGAGCGGCTGGGCAATTTCTCCGACAACATGCGCGGCTGGATCATTCTATCCCTCTCGAGATAATGATCCATTCGCCCGACCATATAAAAGATCCATTCGGCGCCGAATTCCATAAACCCAATTCTGAGATCCGGATAGCGATCCAGCATTCCCTGGCCCACCAGAGCCACAAAAGCCATCTGTGCAGGCAACGCCATGCTGAGCGCATGTGCGTCGAGAAAGGTCTGCACCATTTCGTCAAACGGCGGATAACTCGCGGCCATATGGACGCAGAGCGGCAATTTGGTGCGAGCAAACTCGTCCCAGAACGTGGTGAAGCTCGGGTCGGAAAGCATCTTGTCGCGGGCTGTTCCGAAGACCACCACGGCGGAGGCCCCAAGATCGATCATCTCCTCCAGAGCTGCGATTGACTCACGCGGCTCACGCAGCGGGACAAGGCCAGCCCACTTGAGGCGCTTGGAGTTGACCCGACACTGCCGGCCCATAAATCGATTATAGGCCCGAAACATCGCAGCTTCGAAACCAGGGTCCGCCGTCATCCTCGCATACAACGTGGAAGGAAAGAGAAACTGTACATCGATCCCCATTTGATCCAACTCCCGAACCCTGCCCTCCGGATTCATAAGCGTATGCGTGTCCCGATGCCTTCCTTCCACCAGCCACGCCGGCGTGTTCGCCGGCTGCAACCCCGGACCCAAAATATGCGGCTCCACCCGTCCTTCGATGAGCCAGCCGCTGGTATAGGCCGCCATATCACCGGAGTCACTAAAAGTCGCCGGCCGGGGACGTCGCGGAACATATTTCTCCGCCAGATCTTCCCACATTGCCGGCGCCAGGATGACGTGAGCGTCCGCATCATAAACGCGATAATCTCCGAGCATAATCCACCTCCTGATCCGATCTAATGCGGCTGTTAACACCCAAGGCAATTCTTTGTCAACATGCTGGTATGCCACGTCTGAGAGGTTTTTGAGATCCGTGGGATCAATGTTTAGAGCCTGCTATTTCCTCCGGGACTGCTATGGCGAATCGCTACAGTGCTTTCGGGTTCCCTTTGGGAACGGCAACTATAGCTGATAGAAGAGGGGCACTCGTGAGCGTGTCGCAATTGAAAAAGAAAATCGTGCTCAAGGACCGAAGGGATAGAAGAGGCGCGAAAGGGAAATCAGGGCTGAAAAGAGCGTCTCGTTTGAAAAACTGGACAAGAGTACTAAGGGATCGGTCTGAAGCGATTGGTTAGCCGCTTCGTTTTAGCCGTTTCCTAATCCACGAAGGATTTCTGCGACAATCCAATACCGCATGCACGCGAATCAATTCTCCTTCTACGTCGTAGTAGATCGCAAAAGGGAAACGCTTGGACAGGCAACGGTGATATCCGTAAATGATTTGATGAATTCCTGCGTAAAGGATCAACGAATCAATATCTGAGAACAGGCAATCTAAGAAATATGACCCAACTCCCGTTTCCCGGTTTTCATAGAAGCGGAAGCCCTCGATCAGATCCTCCTGGGCCTCATCCAGGATCTCGATTCTCACAGTACCTTTTTTCGGATCTCCGTCTTGGCGGTCTCCCAAGCCGTAAAATGAGCTTCGGCGTCGGCGACTCTCTGGTGTCGTTCATCGAGGATGTCTTTGTGCCAGGTAGGAGACTCAACTGATTCTGGACAACGGGCGAGGTCATCCCAAAGCAACTCCATAGCCGCAAGCTTTTCGTGGAGGGTCATCTCTTTTAGAGAAAGGGTTTTTGACATGATATTTAGTATAGCTCAGAGCCGGGCCAATTCAAATCGGTAGACCGACTGGGTGCCTACTTCACGGTTATTCAAACGGTGGCTTTCCACGCTCCTCCGCAGGGGTATTCAACGTAGCGCTGACATGATTTCGCACGACGCGAATCCCCTTGACAAAGGATTGTGCATTTGTGTCACCGAGCAAATCCCATGATTCCAAATACTCTTCGGGATCAGCCAGTATGGCATCAAGGAATTTGAGCGTCCCGCGGAGGAATTCGTCCTCGGTTTTGAAACTTGCAGCAGAAGCTCCAATTTCCGCGCGCAACACGTCGCAGACAGCATGGGCCTGTGTCAGTGTTTCATAAGCCATCTCGGTTAGATCGTCGGTGTCCATCCGCTATGCAGCCAACGCGACCTGTGCGATTCGTGGTACCAAAACTATTACGCTTCGGAAACAGATTTTATTCAACCCTTTGGGCTTCTCGGCAAGAAGTCCGCGTGGATAAAACCATCGAAGAGGTCAAAGAGAGTTTTGAGAATATCTGCCGGGAACAAAACGTCAGAAAGGCTCCCGGTCAATTGTCAGCTCCTCGGATGGGGTGCACGCCGCCGCCAGGATCACATGAGCGTCCGCATCATAAACGCGATAGTTTCCGAGCATGGTGCACCTCCCGATCCGATCTAATGCGGCTGTTAACACCGAGTAGCGTTCGTTGTCAACATAGTCGGCAAAGCGGTAATTTCTGTTGCTGCGAACTGTAACGGGAGAGTAATATTACCGAGATCTGCAATTGGCAACAGAAAGGAAAAAACTATGGCAAATCCAATAATCGGTTTCATCGGTCTCGGTATCATGGGCAAACCCATGGCGCGGAATCTTATGAAGGCGGGTTATCCGCTTGTGGTGCACAACA
>Ga0209887_1000475_pt1 | contig 12079 bp, 8 predicted proteins | sample GWRWN1_30_40_FD_187230 | JGI IMG/M metagenome (GOLD analysis project Ga0209887, IMG submission 187230) | Riverbed sediment microbial communities from areas with no vegetation in Columbia River, Washington, USA - GW-RW N1_30_40 (SPAdes)... | ecosystem: Environmental > Aquatic > Freshwater > River...
AGCATCGGGATTCTTGATCAAAGTAGAAAAGTCTCGCGGTGGCGAGATAAACGTTTCCGGCCCGCCGGAGAAAAATAGAGCCGTGCCGTCCCCGCTCGTGAGCAGCAAGGTCCCGTCTGCCTGTGGATGAAGCTGCTGCATGCCTGTAACGGTCCAGCCCACCCCAAAGGGGCTGCTCTTGCGATTCAAGACGATCACATTGCCGCTTGCGATCCCACCGATGGACGAATTCAAATAGTTACTAAAAACCGTCGCCTGGTAGGGATAACGTCCCGACACGAGGTTGGACGCATCAAACTGGATGGAAAGACGGGAGGTAGAATCCACATCTTCAGGAAGGGAACGGGCATCGGTGAAGACCTCGCCGCCTTGCTGGACGCCGCCGACTACCAGCCGTGTCGAATAGCTATTCGGAACGGCGGCGCGGACATTCAGGGTGGTATCCAATGTGATGATGGGCCTAGGATCGGCGGTTATGGAGCTGTACGTCAGCGAGAGGCTCCGGTTTTGGCTCAGCGAGCGGTAAGAAGAAAGATTGTGGGTTATGTAGAGACTTCCTTCTTCCAGATTAGCCTCGGAACCTACCGCGGTGCGGCAAGATCCACAAAAATTGTTTCCTTGATTAGGGGTTGGTACCGGACTGCTCGCCAATGGAAAGTGCCAAGCGCTGGCCGTGACTCCGCCCTCGACGGTGATGATACTCTGACCATCGGCTGAGACCGCACTCTTGCCGACAATGTTGAAAGTCCCAGTATCGGGGCTCAAAGACCAGAGATTGAGCTCGTTTCCCACCGGCATAGCGTCGGCATTGGGGAAAGTAATGAGCGCGGGAGGATTGAATCTTATCCCCGCTGGCTGGATCGTTACCGCCATGCCGGGCCGCAGCTCCTCAGGCCTCGACTCGGGGCGACCGTAATCGGGCACCGGATTGATTGAAAGCTTACCGGTGAACGGTGTGCCGTCGGCATTCCGCGCGGAGCCGGCCAATATAGCTAATTCTACACCAGGAAGATTCGAGTTGGTCACTACGGTGTTGAAATTGGAACTGACCTGGACTTCGGACTCGACGTCGACGTCGGGAAGAGTGATAGGAGAATCAAGATCGTTGAGAACCCCATCAATCAAGTTCACTGAAACGGCGAGGATGGCGAACACACCAAGATGGGCTTCCCTGCCATTGACAATCAGTTCCTGCTTGCCCGAAGGAATCCCAGTGATAGTGAAGTATCCGTTGTTAGCGGAAAACCCCGTCTGGCCAGTCGCTTTTAGGGTTACCCTGACGTTGCCCAGGGGCGATTGATTCAGGTTGTAAACTTTGCCTCTGACAGCTGTCGTTCCGCCAGGCGGAGGATTCGGCACGGTGATTGTAATTGTCTCCGAGGCGGAAGTTTGACCGCTCAAGGCGGTGAAAGTGAGCGGATAGCTCCCGACCTGCAGCATATCCGGAGTGAACGTGAATACACCCGTCGTAGAGTTGAAATTTGCGTGATTCGGCAGCGGCAGCGGAGACACAAATAAGCTTACCGGACCACCACTTGAATTCGTGGCAGTGACGGTGAACTTGAGAGTCTCACCGAGATTGACAACTTTGTTGCCGATCGGATTGAGAAGCAACCCACCCTCGATCGTGGCCGTCGTCTGTGCAATTCCGCTGGCCCCGAAGGGATCAGTGACAGTCAATGTAACTACATAGGTTCCAGGCGCACTGTAGACCCGGGCCGGATTGGCGCCAGTAGCCGTGATACCGTCACCGAAGTTCCATGTAAAAGTGAGCGGGTCGCCATCAGGATCGGTTCCAGAGCCGGCAAACTGAATTGGAACACCGACGTTACCTGTGTACGGCCCGCCCGAATTCGCCGTCGGGGCATCATTGACGCTGTTCACAGTGATAGAGACCGGCACGGGGTTGCTGCCGGCTTGGCCATCTATGGCGCTAAAGCTAAAACTATCCGGGCCATGATAGTTTGCCGCCGGGGTATAGGTGACGTTTGCTGTGCAAATTGAGCCTTGGCCCTGAAGTGTGCACGATGGGGAACCGATTACACCGAGGGACCCGTGGGTTGGAACAGTGACAACAGCGAAGCTTAGATTCGCACTGTCGATGTCACTTGCACTGAAGGAAATAATCTTGGGCGTGTCCTCATTGGTGCTTACAGTTTGGCCCTGGGCAATGGGAACGTCGTTCACTGCGATCACTTCGATCGTCACCATCGCTACATTGCTGTAGCGGCTGCCGTCGAAGAGCCGATAGGCAAAGCTATCGACGCCATTGAAGTCCTGGGCGGGGGTGTACGAGAAGGAGCCATCAACATTCAGGGTGAAGGACAGAGCCCGGCTCGGCCCGCTAACAAGGGCAGCGGTCAGGCTCGATGCCGGTGCACCGATGTCGTTGCTGAGTAAGCCAGGAGCGGGCACACTGAGAGCTGTGTCCTCGCCGGCACTTTCGGTGTCATTTTCAGCCACGAGGACGTCGTCCGGAGAAAGTACCCCAATGGTCACCATTGCGATGTTGCTCTCATTGGTGCCGTCGTTCGCCTTGTAGCTGAAGCTATCGGTACCGATAAAATTGGGCACGGGTGTGTATTCGAAGGTGCCGTCGGCATTGAAGGTGAAGGACGCGGCATGGCTCGGTCCGGTGATTACGCTCGCAGTCAGGCCAGTTGTCGGAGTGTCGGCAGCATTATCGTTGGCGAGAACTCCACGGTTGGAGACGCTCAGGGGCGTCTCCTTGTCTGTTTTGTAGAAATCATTGCTCGCGATGGGCTTGTCGTTTACCTCGACCACCGTAATCGTGACCGTAGCCGCGTTGCTATCATCGACGCTGTCGTTGGCTTTATAGGTAAAACTGTCTGTGCCGGTGAAATTTGCCGCCGGGGAATAACTGAACGACCCGTCAGCGTTTAGCGTGAAACTCGCCGCGTTGGACGGGCCGCTCACGAGCAAGGCGGTTAGCGTGCTCTGGGCAATGTCCGCGTCATTGTCATTGCCCAGCACTCCTGGGGCAGACACACTCAGCGCCGTGTCTTTGCCAGTTATGTAGAAATCGTTGGTGGCAATCGGTCCATCGTTTACTGAATTCACTGTTATGCTGACGTCGGCCACATTGGAATCCAAATTTCCGTCGTTAACCATAAAGGTAAAGCCATCTGAACCGCTTTGGTTGGGCGTCGGAATGTAAACGACGGTGGCCGTGCAATTCGACCCGGTGCCGCTAGCTATACAGTTGGGCGCAGTTAGAACGCTTAGAGTTCCCTTGCTCGGGTTGATAACGATCCTGAAGTTCAAGCTCTGGCTATCGATATCGGTTGCGCTCAGCACGACGGTCGCCGTCTTGTCCTCATTTGTTATCACCGACTGACCGTCGGCGATCGGCGCGTCGTTCACCGACGTAACAGCAATCGAGACAGTGGCCATGTTCGAATCATGGCTGCCGTCATTGACCTTGTACGCAAAACTATCATTGCCATTGTAGTTGGCTGCCGGCGTGTAGGTCAGGGTTGCTGTACAGCTTGAAGCTAATGTGCCGTCGCCGTTGGGCACGCTCGTACAGGAAGGCGAGCTGACAAGGCCAAGAGAGCCATGGTTCGGACCACTGAAGATCGTAAAGCTCACCGTCGCGCTGTCGATATCGCTCGATCTCAGCGTGATGATAACCTGTGTGTCTTCGTTGGTTGAAGTCGTAATGTTGTAAGCCACTGGTACATCGTTAACATTGTTAACCGTAATAGAGGCTGCCGCGGTATTGCTTGTGGCCTGGCTGTCGCTGACGGTGAAGCTAAAACTGTCGAGCCCGCTGTAATTGGCCATCGGTGTGTAGGATACGTGGGCGGTACAGGTCCCTTTGACGCAAGCCATCGTGCCGCTATTGGCACCGAGGGAGCCGTGGCTTGGACCAGTGATAACCGTAAAGGTTAAGTTCGTGCTGTCCAGATCATTCCCAGTGAGGCTAATATTGACCGACGTTTCTTCGTCGGTTGAAACCGTGACATTGTTGGCTGTGGGGGCGCCGCCGATTACGCTGATAGTTACCGTGGATGGAGCACTGTACAGTTGCCCATCGTTAACGACGAGCTGAAAAACATATTGCCCGAGATCGAGTGGCGTAAATGCAGGACTTACAGTAGTTGCTCCGCTGAGGTTCGCGTTCCCTCCGGGCTGAGCAATGATCGTCCATTGATAGGCTAGCGTCGCTCCTTCAGGATCGCTGCTTTGACTTCCGTTGAGGGTAACAAGCTGACCTCCAAATACGGTCTGATTGGCACCGGCATTGGCTAGTGGTGGCGCGTTTGGAAACTCAAACGCGCCGGCATCGAAGGATACCGTCCGATCTGCATCGCCATCCGCCGGACGAATCCCTTCGATAGCGAAATCGGCCTCAAAGATCGGATTAAAGGAAGGATTGAATCCAAGTGTGCGCGGATCCATCCCGACATCGATAGCAAGCGAATTCTCCCGCAGACTAAAGTCATCGTCCGGTGTGTTGGGCAAATTGTCAGGACCGTTGAGGTTTCCGAAGAGATTGGCCGACAAATCACAGCCTGAAAGCGCGCCTACCCCCGCCCCTTCGCTTCCCTGGGGCGTGAAATTCCCGGAATCCGTAGCGTCGAGCACCGGCCCGCCAATCTCGCCAAGTCTGTTGCCACAGACAAGATTGTTGCGCAGCTTGATCCCGAGAGGTTGCGGATTGCTGGAGCTCTCTCTTCTGACGCCGAATCTTCCGCCGGTTGATCCGACGGCCGTACCATTTTTGTTGATGATGTTGTTGGCAAGCGTCACGACGTGATTTCTTGCGACCTCGATACCGTTCCACTGATTGCCGAAGATCGTGTTGTTGATAACGTAGTGTGGTCCACCATCGGCGTCCTCGAAGGTAAGGGCGTTGCGACCATTTCCATAGACCAGATTATTGACGATCAAAGTTCCCGGATTACCGCGCGCGATGGTTATACCGCCGTTGCACGAGCTACTTCCGTTACCGAAGATGCGATTGAGTTCGATGTGGATTTCTTGATTGCCGTTGTTACCCCCCATCAGAGAAATCGCTTGAGCGCCTGTTCCAGTAATAGTCAAACCACGTATCGTTATGAATTTGGATTGCTTGATCCGGATCGCCCATCTGTCTGTACACTGCGGACCCGGTGCACCCGTGAGTACGACTTGTCCTGGCTGTAGGACGGGATCCGCTTCTACGACGATACGATCGAACTCGGTAGCGTTAGGAAAATTGTTTTTCTCGATGGAAATTTGTTCAGGATATGTGCCAGCTTGGATGCTGACGATATTGCCTGGCTGCGCTGCATCAACGGCGTCTTGAATCGTAGTATAGCAAGGGGATTTTCCGTCACAGGAGGGATCCGTGCGGTTTACGTAGAGGATCGTTTGCTGTTGCGACTCTACAGGCCATGCACAAAACAAGGCGAACAAGGTAACCAAGCCTAGAAGTTTTCTCACAGTTGCCTCCCGATGCTTGAGCGAAGAAGACAAATCAAATCGGCTTTATGAAACCAAAAAATGCGGCCGAATATATTGAATGTGTATCTAGGCTGTCAATGGGGGGGTTAGTCGGAAAATATCCCGATGGAGATGGATGCGCAGCTTGTCAGCGGTGACTTTCGTTCGACGATCACACCACTGTAAGATTGATTTACATTTCGCAGCTGGAAAATTCATGAAATTTGAAAAGGCACTAAGTTTAGAAAACTACCTTGGAACTATAAGATCTGGGCCGCGACCGCGCCGCTAAGGGGGCTTAAAGTTTGTCCGTCGACTCGGAGCATATAGCAGATCACGCACGCACCAATTCTCAAACTCGATTCCCCAAGAAATGCGTAGGGCCGATTTCAAGTGACTGAATAGATCTCGATTCCCTTTTTGATTGAAGATGGCACTCCGCAACCAAGATGGAAAGCGAGTCGTTTTACTAAGTAAAATCAAATTACATTTGAGAAATCTAAGATTTATCAACTCCCACAGGGAACTTATAAGCTTCCTAGGACTCCGCCACAAATGAGTGTACAACCATTTTACAACTTTTGGCGCAGGAATAATTTTTAAGTATCTAATTTTATTACCGAATTAAATGGATGCGCTTTTGCTATCAACAACCTGGAAGGATTCTTCCCGGTTATGGAACTGCGCACGCATCCGTTTATGTCCTACCGCGGCCGTCCCAACTGGCCTCCCCGTTGGGTTTGGCTTGGTGGAAAGAAAAATGAACGCCCAACAGGCGAAGTCGGCGTTCTGAAAGAGGTCAGCAGATACTCGCTTTTGTCGTCGGACGGATTAACGCTGGTGATAGAATATAATGAAAGCGCGTATATGGGTTTGCTGTTGTTTGATGATTTTGGGTTTTGCCGCAAAATTCACGATCTCTTAAAGACCCTTCGGGATCGTCCTATTGCGGAAATTGGTAGCCTGGATATATAAGCTAGCCAACTTTACATCTGTCAGATCATGTTCCAGTTTTCGCGATGGCTCGTGGCTGGGGTCTTTTTGGCCGGCCTGCCTCTTGCGCTTGAACGGAATGACTCTTGAGTTTCGCTTCCTTCCAGCACAGTAGCCCCTGACGTATGTAATCGGGATAGAGCTGAAGGGTTTCACAGATATTCTCAAAAGAGAAAAACCAATCACTGTCTTTTTCCAGAATCCACTCTTCTGCTTCTTGGAATAATCTCTTTTCTCGTTCGCGCTGTGAAAGTACATACTTCTGAAAACATTCAATCGCATTATCCAACACCGCCAGCATCAGCCCCTCTTCTCCCTCGCGGATCTGTTTTTTGTACAATCTCTCAATGACTCCACGATCCACCGGGTCGAATGAAGCCCATCCGTCAGTCACAGATCTTTCATAATTGTTTCTTCTCAGCATAAGTGTAGTTCCTCAAACAGGCTGATCCGTTTATCGCAGGAACGATAAGTGATGCGGCTCAAGCGCAGTAGTTGTGCCATGGCCAACGATGACGCGCTGTCAAATTCTGTCCCGTTTTTTCAGTAGCGATCGCGTAGGAAAGAAGGCGAACCGGACCGTGACCGGGTTTGCGATTTCCAAGACAGGCAAAGTTGCCAGGAGTCAGTATCCCAACCGTCTGAATCTGGCCTCTTGCTATAATCCTTGACGGAACTACCAAAGCAGGGGACAATACGCCGCTAGGAACGGAGGCCCACAATGCAGTTAAAACTTGCCATAGAAGAGGCAGGAGCCTCGACAGCGAACAAGTCAACGGCTCAGTACAGCATCGTGGCTTCCTGCAACAAGTGCGCTGGAATGCATGACATGGGGATCTCTGTCACGATGGAAAATGGCCCGGGCAGCAAGCAGAGCATCGGCGAACTATACGATGGGAAAAGCCTTCCAAAATCCCTAGCGAACCTTACCCAAAATAGTGTCACATGCCCTAAGACAGGCAGGCAGTCTACCCAGAGAAACAACCATCAAATCTTTTTAGTGCCAACGAAGAATTGATCGAACGCCCCGGTTCGTTATCGTTCTTGTCGCCGGGGAGGCTTATCTATCGCGGTGGGCCTGGTAATTGCGGACAGGTTTTGGAGTTCGCTCTTTCCCTCTGACAACCAGCGCCCAAGCAATCCGATAATTACAGTGCTTGCACCAGCCGCTCACCGCTCGGATCGACGAGCGGTATGGAAGTCGAGACACTATGACGCCGAAATAACCCGCGCACTTGGGACAGCTTCGGGCGAGATATTTTGCCACTTGGGGTGCATGAACGGTTTTCATACGCAGGCAAGAGAGCAAAACGCACACCACAGGTAAAGTCTGGAAACGCGTCGCACCTTAGCGACAGAGTTAGAACAATTTGACAGCCTCTCGTGTCAAATTGTCAAGCAATGGCAATATCGGGTCTTGCCCTCCCGCTCGTTTAACAAACGCGTCAATCTTTGTTTGCTAGTTTTACGCGCCGACGAGAGCCGCTTCGAATAGCTAAGGAATTCTCGTTGGGTTGGCAGAAAAACCTTCGGTCGTTGCAGCGGAGGAAGAAGAGAAAATGGCACAGTATCTTGGCGGATCGCTAAGGGAGGATGAATTTTTCGATCGTGGCTTTCATCAGCTCCATTGAGACCGGTTTTTCCAGGTAATCCACCATCCCTATCCCCAGCACTTTTCCTTTCCACTGCCTGGAACTCCAGGCCGTTTGAGCAACAATCGGAATATGCGCGGTGTTGGGATTCCCTTTTACAGCCTTGGCTGCATCGATACCGGAAATATCAGGGAGGTCAAGATCCATCAGAATCAGGTCGGGTTTTTCGGCAACCGCCTTTTCTATTGCCTCTGCCCCGTTCGCAGCCTCTATTGTTTCGTAGCCACAAAAACGCCTCAGTGTGGCGACTAGAATCGTCCGCAAGTCATCACGATCTTCAACTACCAGGATTCTATGGCTCATCGGTTCTCGATTGTGCTACGCGCTCCGGACGTCGCTCGCCGTTGCTGAAGACATCGTGGCGCTATTAGGTGCGCGACAAAAAGCGCCCGTGGTCAACACTATGATTGCGCCAATTCCTTCGCCCCAACAGCAATGATCGCTGTGTCTTTACTCGGCATCTCCAACACGGTCATGAAGATGTGAGGCATACCTTCCATGCGAATGCCTTGAGTTAGCTCAACGGAAGTACCTACCTTGAGCGGTTGCGCGATCTTGACTGCCTTGACTTGACTGTTCGGGGCCGTCCCGGTCACTTCAACTACGATGGCGTCATTGGTTATTTGGATAATTCTTAACTCAAGGTGATTTTCACCTCTGACCGGATAATTGAAAACAAACTGTTGCGGCGGTTGAGCGGCCAAGCTTATCGGCCGTATGGATGGATTTCTAAAGCCTAGTGCGGCCGCTTTAGACCGATACAGGTTCGTTTCGAGCGACGCCACTCTTTCTGTTAAGCTCTTTGTTCTTTCTTCTAATTTCGTCAAGAGAACTTTCGCGTCGGCGATCGCTGTGTTGGCACCCTCTGTAGCAAGGGGATTCTTTTTCTTGGCTAGAGCTTGCATGCTTATGTCGTTCGTTACGTCCCCGTAAAATAGTGAAACGATCCCTACAGTCGCTGCTGTCAAGAGACCAGCAACGGTCACGTGCTTCAAGATATTCGGCTTTTTATGGGCTTGTGACGATCTTGCCGTATCGCTGAGAAACTCCGGCGGATCGAACTCAAACTCTAGTTCGGGCTGGCTCATAACGGCACCTCGCAGTTTCCAGTCCGAACCTGAGCAACGGCAATGCCATCATGCAAAGGGTTGTTTTTTTTGCGAAAGGAGCGGGAGATTTGTGAAGATTTTGGCCAAAAATGTGAGCTTATGGACAGGAATGGCCAAAATTCTCGACTATTTTTCCATTTAAGCTCAACCTTATCCAATGTTGGAAGGTTGACAGGTGTTTTCCCGTGCCGGGGCCTAGCTGATGGATTAGTAGGCGTGGAGTCAAAGCCCAACGCTCCCCCACCGAATCGAGTGAGTGGGTACTTAATTCGGTGGTTCTATGGACTCGTTTTTCTTTGGTTCCAACCACTTCTCCAGGTAGCGGCCCGCCACATCGCGCCCACCCAAACCAAAAGCCAACGCAAGCGCCAGACAAACCGCGCCGAAGACCAAGATGAATGCCCAGATCACGATCTCCGAGGCAATATCCAGAATTTCAAAGATACCCGCCACAACAAAAATAACCGTGCCTAAGTAGGCGGCCCGACCGATCGAAGCCGCTTGCTCTAGTCCCGCGTTGGCACAAGAAGTTCGAACAACCGTGTCAAGGAAATTTGCGAAATACAGCCCGAGAATCAGCACAACGAGGGCGGCGACGATCTTCGGAATATATAAATAAATGGTATGCAAGGTATCCGTGGCCCCACTCAAGTTAAGTGTTTCTAAAGTGGTTACGATGGCGATCAAAAAAAGAAACCAGAAGACCAGCAGCCCGACGATATCGGAGGCCGTTTGTTTGATACCGCCCCGTTCAAGCGCTTGCTTGATGCCCGCACGATCGGCGAGGGTATCGAACTGACAAACCCTGAGGACGCGCACAACGATTCTCTTGATGATGTTACACAAGGCCCAGCCCACTACGATGAGAGCCACAGAAAACAAAAGATTCGGCAAAAACACGGCTATCTTGGTGATAAACGCATCCCAAAAGCCGGTCACGGTAACCACGGGATTCATACTTTCCTCCTTCGCAGCAGGCTTGCTGGTTGAAATTACTAAATAAGGGTCTCGGACAAAAATTGTCAACCCTTGGGCAACACAAAGCGCCGCCGCCTCTGAGCACTTGAATCCGCGCCGAGCGACAACTATATTCGGTCAACTGCTTTTTCCGTAGTTCAACACTTGCACTCTTAGGAAATTCACGTTGCAACTTACCGTTCGCCACCTCGCGAAAGCCTATGGACTGCTGTGGGCAGTTAAGGATGTCAGTTTTGACTTGCCGGCCGGCGAAGTCGTCGCTCTGCTGGGGCCTAACGGGGCGGGCAAGACTACGCTTCTCAAGCTTCTCGCTGGGCTCATTTCTCCCAGTACGGGCGAGATCGTGCTCGACGGCTCAAACTTTAGCCGCAGCGCCACTGTGCAACGCTCGGCTATAGGATTTCTGGCCCCCGGCGAACATCTCTACGAAAACCTCACCGTGCGCGAGAATCTCGTTTTCTTCACATCCCTTTACAAAAAGAGCCGAGCGATCGCCCAAATCGACGGCACGCTCGAGGAGGTCGGCTTGAAGCAGCGCTCCGAAGAATACGTTGCCGCCCTTTCTAGTGGGATGAAATGTCGTCTTTCGATCGCTAAATTGAAACTCCTTGAGCCCGGACTTTTACTACTCGATGAGCCCTACGGCGTATTGGACGGCAGCGGCATCGATCTCTTGGAGAGTTTCCTGAGAGCCCAGCGTCATAAGGGAAGCCTTGTTATCATCGCGTCGCACCACGTTGCCCGGGTGCTGACCCTATGTACTCGCGCGGTCATCCTTCATCAAGGAAGGCTGACCTTTAACGAGGCTCGCCAGCAGCCTTGGGATAGCTTTACGCGTGCTTTTGGCGAATTCCTTCCCCACGGGGAGTCATGGACTTCCTAAATCAAACCTTCCTGCTGCTCAGAAAGGATCTCCTTTTGGAGATCCGCCGGCGAGAAAGTCTGTTGACGATGTTTTTTTTCGGCACACTGCTGCTTTTCGTCTTTCATTTTTCTTTCGATCTCACACCGGAACGGGTGGCGGAGATGGCGCCGGCCCTGCTCTGGTTGGCCTTTCTTTTCACTGGCACATTAGGACTCGCGCAGCTTTTCGAGGCCGAGCGGGGCAACCATTGCCTCGAGGCCCTGTTACTTTCGCCTATGGATCGCGGCGCACTCTTTCTCGCCAAAACGGCCTTCAATTTTATTCTGATGGTCCTAGTGGAGATCGTCGTCATTCCTTTGTTCTGGATTCTCTTCAATCTTCGATCCTGGGATGTCATTCCTAATTTGTTTCTCGTCACTTTGTTGGGAACCGTGGGTTTCTGCGTCTTAGGCACGCTGTTATCGGCGGTCACTCTAAAAGCCAGAGCCCGGGAGCTTTTGCTGCCGTTGGTGTTGTTCCCACTTATGATCCCGGTGATCTTGGGGACAATTCGGTGTATGGAGGCTATCCTTCGTGCGGGTGAACTCGGCGATGCCGTACCCTGGTTGCGTCTTCTAGTAGGATTTGATGTGATATTTCTCACAGTGGGCGTCCTGATTTTTGACTGGGTCATCGAAGTCTGATTATGGCTGAAATCTCCGACATCTCGGCTAAAAACAAAGGTTATCTCGGCGGATTGGCGTTGATCAGTGTTCTACTTGGGCTCTATTGGGGGCTATTACACGCGCCACCGGACGCCTACCAGGGCGAAGTGCAACGCATCATGTATCTGCACATCCCGAGCATTCTCACAGCCTATCTGTCATTCTTCCTGGTCTTTGTAGGCAGCTGCCTCTATTTATGGAAAAGAGAAAAAAGGGATGATATTTTGGCTTATTCTGCCGCGGAGATCGGCGTTCTGTTCACGGCACTGACGATCGTCGAGGGTTCCATTTGGGGCAAACCCACTTGGGGAGTTTGGTGGACATGGG
>Ga0209887_1000476_pt1 | contig 12076 bp, 11 predicted proteins | sample GWRWN1_30_40_FD_187230 | JGI IMG/M metagenome (GOLD analysis project Ga0209887, IMG submission 187230) | Riverbed sediment microbial communities from areas with no vegetation in Columbia River, Washington, USA - GW-RW N1_30_40 (SPAdes)... | ecosystem: Environmental > Aquatic > Freshwater > River...
GAGGGGAGGAATCCCTCAGAATCACAGGCGTGTGATTTGCGGGGGGAGAGAGCGGTGCATCACTACATCCCATGGCAAGAGCGGGCCCGCTGCCGAGAGCACGATCCCGAGATCTTCTTCCCCGAGAAGGGAGGGTCATCGAGGGAGGCCAAGCGGATCTGCGCTGACTGTCCCGTTCGCATCGAGTGCCTCAACTACGCCCTCCGCCGCGATGAGCGGTACGGGGTGTGGGGAGGGATGAGCGAGCGGGAACGGCGACGCCTGAAGCGTATGGCGTCCTGATCCACGGAAAGGGGGTGACAATGTCTCCCGCAAAGAAGAGGTCCACCGCGAAGAGGAAGACGGCCGGCAAGAAGGCGGCCGCCACCAGAAAGCGGAAGAGCGCCAAGCGCTCGGCCGCCGCGAAGAAGGGCGCAGCGACGAGGAAGCGGAAGACCGCGACCAAGAAGCGGACCACGAAGAAGCGGACCGCGAAGAGACGGACCGCGAAGAAGCGGACCGCGGCGCGCAAGCCCGCGGCCAAGAAGCGGACCATGAAGAGACGGACCGCGAAGAAGCGGACCGCGGCGAAGAAGTAGCCCGCGGCTTCGCCGGTATTCTCCGGGAAGGGGGGCGCATCGGCCCCCCTTCCTCGGTGTTCGGAGCCCGTCCCGTGCTAGGCTGCGCGCCGCGCACGCGCACCCGATGGTCACCACGACAGCCGATCGCTCTCCGGTAGCCGACGCCGTCCGCACCCCGAGCGTCCTCGTGGTGCTGGTGGTAAGGAACGGAGCTCGCTGGCTGAGGGAGAGCCTCCGCTCCCTGGCCGGCCAGACCCATCCCAGGCTCGGCGTGGTCGCAGTCGACGGCGGTTCCACCGACGGGTCTCGCGAGATCCTCCAGCAGGCCCTGGGGCCGCAGCGGGTCATCGCCCTCCCCGCGGACCGAGGGTTGTCCGGCGCCCTGCGCGCGGCGCTCGACCTCCCGGTGGCCAGGGCCGCCGATTACGTCCTCGTCCTGCACGACGACGCGGCCCTGGCGCCCGATGCGGTGACGCGCATGGTGGAGGCCGCCGAGGGCATCCGGGGGGTGGAGCGGGTCGGGATCGTCGGACCCAAGGTCGTTGACTGGGACGACCCTCGGGTGCTCCGAGAGGTGGGCCGTTCCACCGACCGGTTCGGCCATCCCCACACGCCCCTCCAGGACGGCGAGATGGACCAGGGCCAGTACGACCGGATCCTGGAGGTCCTCTACGTCTCGTCCTGCGCCATGCTCATCTCCCGGGAGGCCTGGCAGCGGACGGGCCCCTTCGACGAACGCCACGACGGGCACCACGAGGACCTCGACTTCTGCTGGCGGGCCCGTCTGGCCGGCTTCCGGGTCCTCATGACCCCGCTCGCGCAGGCCCGGCACCGGGCAGCCGAGGGCGGCGCGGGCCGGGCCGCGGCTCACGAGCGGGGCCCCCAGTACGACGCGGAGAAGGTGGCCGTGGCCTCTATGCTGAAGTGCTACGGGACGCTCTCGCTCCTGTGGCTCCTTCCCCTCCACTTCGTGATCGAGGCGGTTCGCCTGGCGTACCTCGCGCTGGCCCGCCGGCTGGAGGAGGCCTACGAGCTGCTCGCCGCGTGGGCGTGGAACCTCGCCCACCTCCCCTCGACGCTCTTGAGGCGGGTGCGGGCCCAGTCCGTGCGGGCCGTCCCGGACCGCTTCGTCCGCCGGTTCATGGAGTCGGAGTTCTTCCGCACCCCGAGGTGGTTCCTGGAGGCCGAACGGATCCTGGGAGAGCAGATCGAGCTCGAGGAGGAGGCGGAGCGGCCGCCGGTCCGCGCCCGCTTCGCCTCGCTCGCCGGCCAGCACCCGGTCCTGGTGGCGTGGACCCTTGGTGTCGGCATCATGGCCCTGGCCTACCGGTTCCTGGTGGGGCCGGAGGTCGTCCAGGGCGGGGCCCTCGCCGCGTTTCCGTCGGGTCACGCCGCCTTCTTCCACGAGCTCCTCTCCGGGTACAGGACGACGGTGCTCGGCGGGACCCAGGCCGCCAGCCCCGCGCTCGGTGCCCTGGGAGCGCTGTCAGCGGTCTCGTTCGCCAGCACCGGGCTGGCCCAGAAGGTCCTCCTGGCCCTGCTGCCGCCGACCGCCGCCCTCGTCCTGTACCGGTCGATGCTTCGCCAGACCGGGCAGCGGCCGGCCTCAGTGCTCGCAGCGGGGGCCTACGCGCTCTCCGCCCTGGTCTTCTGGGCGTTCTCCGAGGGCCGGATCGAGGTACTGGTGGCGCTGGCGGCGCTGCCGGTAGTGGCGGACAGGCTCGACGCCGCCTTCGGGTGGGGCTCGCCAGGGTCCTCCTTCCGGTTCGTGGTGGGGATGGGGGCCGCCCTTGCGATCGGGGTGGCGTTCTTCCCCGGCATCCTCCTGCCGGTCGGGGCCCTGGCCGCACTCCAGTTGGTCACCGGGCGTTCGCGGGGCCGCGGTCTGGCACTGAGCGCCGCGGCCACGGCCGTCGCGGCCATCCTGGTGGCGCCTATGGTCCCGGACATCCTGTCGTCGCCAGGGCCGAAGCTCTCCTCGCTGATTGGCGAGCCGAGTTTCTCCCTGCTCGCCCGGCTGGCCCCGGGCCCCGGCCCCGGGACCTGGCCGGTGGCCTGGTTCCTCCCCGCAGCCGCCCTCGTCGCCTTCAGCCTCGTGGGGCCGGGCTTTCGGGCCCGCGCCTGGCGCGCGACGCTGGCCGCCGTCGCAGGGGTCTTCCTGGCCTGGGCCTCCGCCGCCGGCTACTTGCCGGCGCCCCTCACCAACGCCCCCGCCTACCTCGCGCTCGCCGCGGCTGCCGAGGCTGCCGTCGTGGCCTACGGCCTGGCCTCGATCGGGTCGGGCATCGAGCGCGAGGCCTTCGGGTACCGGCAGGTGGCCGCCGGCGTCGTCGCGCTGCTCCTCGCCGGCGGCCTGGTGGGCCAGACGTTCCAGGCGGCCCTGGGGAACTGGACGATCGGTCCGATCGCCCTGCCGTCGGCATGGCCGCTCGTCTCGAACGAGCCGGGGGACTTCCGGATCCTGTGGCTCGGTGGGCGAGCCGGCGATCCCTTCCCGGCGCCGGGTGGCGACCCCCGAGGCGACGTGGAGGCCGGAGCGGCATCGGTTCGGTTCGCCGTCACCGACCGAGACGGGATCACCGCGCTGGACACCGGCAGGGGCCAGGAGGGTGCGGGCTACGACTACCTCCGGCGCGCGCTCACCGAGCTTCTGGCCGGCCAGACAAGCCACGGGGGCGCGCTCCTGTCTCCCCTGGCCATCCGGTTCATCGTGGCCGGGGAAGGCGATCTCCCCGCCGCTGCCGCGGCCCGGCTCGACGCCCAGGTCGACCTGAACCTGACCCCCGCCGGCGGGCTCGTCATCTACGACAATGCCCGGGTCCTCCCGCCCGCCTTCGTTGCGTCGTCGACCCCTTTCGCCGACGCCGCCGCCGGCGCCGACCTCGAGGCCGTCGCTTCGCTTCCACCCCCCGACACCACGACGCTCGAGTCGCAGCCGGGCGGCTTCGGGGGCACGTCCACCGGTGGCTTCGGGTTCGTCTCGCACCAGGACGAGGGGGGTTGGCGGATGCAGACCGACGGGCGCACGGTGGGGACGAAGCGGGCCTTCGGCTGGGGGATCGGGTTCGATGCGGCGCCGGGTCCCGTTCGCCTGACCTACGCCGATCAGTGGATCCGTACCTCGGAGATGATCGCACTGGCTCTCCTGTGGCTCGCCGTGCTGTGGATCACCCGCCGGCCGGTGGTCCGATGAGGGTAGGCGGCCAGGTCGGTTGGTCGCTCCTCATCCTCGCCGTAGTCGTGGCCGGTGGTGTCTACCTCCAGCGGGAGGTGGGGCCGAAGGCCTCGGCCGCCGCCTCGTCCGAGGCCGCCCCGTCGGGCGCGTGGTTCTGTCCACACGGGGGCGGCCCCGATTGGGCCGTCACCCTGGAGGTGGCCAACCCGGGGACCTCGCCGGTCCAGATCCGGGTGACCGAACTCTCGGGACGGAGGCCCTCGGCGCCCGAGTCCTTCACCGTGCAGCCGGGGGCCGAGCTCCTGGTCCACGAGGCGGCCGAGGGACGGGAGAGCGCCTCGTTCATCGAGTACTTCGGAGGATGGGTGGCGGCGGGCTGGGTGATCCATGCGGGTGGGGGAGAGAAGGGAGTGGCCGCCGAGCCGTGCCTTCCCCAGGCCGCGGAGCGGTGGCTCGTGCCGGACGGGCTGACGACCGAGCGCCAGGATGCCTACCTGGTGATCATGAACCCCTTCGCCACCGGCGCGATCTTCACGCTGACCCTCCACACGCAGAAGCGCGCGATCACCGCGGGATCCTGGACGAACGTGGTGCTCGAGCCGCGCCGGAGCAGGGCCTTCCGGTTGAACGCCAAGGCCCTGGGTGAGGGCGCCGTCTCGACGCTGGTCGACGTCAAGGTGGGCCGGGTGGCCGCCGCCTCGCTCGGCCTCGCCGAGCTCGGTGGGATCCGGAGCAGCGTCGGCGTGGCCGGCTCCCCGCCAGAACGGACGATCCTACCGGCCGGCTTCGCTCAAGGAGCCTCCACCTTGGTCCTGATGAACACGGGAGACGCCCGCCCCGAGCTGCAGGCCACCCTCCTCTCCAAGGAGACCTCCCAGCCGCTCGGGAGCCTGGTGCAGAACGCCCCCAACGCCGGCTCCGCCCAGCCCTACCCCCTGACCACGGATGGACCATCCGCCCTGGACGTCCGGTCGGCGCCGAGCGTGGCGGTGGCCCTTCGGACCCTCGGGATCGCCTCGGACCAGGGCTCGACGGCCGGCGCCTCCGCGCCCGCGGGCGCCTGGGTGATCCTGCCTTCGATCGCCGGCACGCCGGCCCACCCGGGCCTCATCCTCTCCAACCCCGGCGACGTGCCCGCCGTCGTGACGCTGTCGCTCCTTCCTTCGGGGCCTGAAACCGTTCCGCCCCCGGTCACGGTCACGATCCAGCCGGGGCGCACCGTCGCCGGGCCCAAGCTGTTCGTCACGGCCCGGCCGTTCGCCGCGATCCTGGCGACGGCCGAGTCGGGAACCCTGGTCCCCGCGGCGGCGTCGTACTCGCTCGGGCAGGACGGGATCGCGACCTACGCGGTCTCGCTGGGGGTGCCGATCCCGGAGGCATGGATACCGTCGTGACCGAGGGGGAATGCCTCCGTATGATGAGTGTGGCGACGGGGGTTTCGGTCGGCGTGGCGACTACGTAACGGACCACGACAGGCCGATACTGGAGATCGGGAACGGGACATGGCGCAGGGAAAACACTCGAGGAAGGTGTTCGGTCGAGCCTGGTGGATCGGGCTCCTCGCCGTCGTGATCGCCGTGCTGCTCGGCGCGGGCACGGCCTTCGCCGCGTACGGCTACGACCGGTCCAGCGGGACCAGGATCCTGCCCGGCGTCACGGTCGAGGGCGTCGCCGTGGGTGGTATGACGCGTGATCAGGCCATCCGTGCCGTCACGGCCCGGGCCGACACCTCGCTCGCCGGCGACCTGGTCGTGACGGCGGCTGGGTACTCCTGGCACGTCACGCCGGCGGCCCTCGGCACACACGCCGACGTGGAGGGCGCGGTGGACCAGGCCTTCGCGGCGGCAGACCGGCTGTCACTTCTTTCTCGCGTCTACCACCGGGTCGCCGGCCAACCCGTGGACGTGGAGATCCGGGTGGGCTACGCGCACGACCAGGCCAAGGTCCAGGCGTTCGTCCAGCAGGCGTACGACGAGGTGGCGGAGCCCGCGGTCGATGCGGGCATCGACCTCGTCGACGGCGAGCTGGTCATGCAGAAGCCCAAGCCCGGCGAGGAGCTGAAGGCGGACGCGGCCACGGCCCACATCCTGAAGGCCCTCGAGCGGAAGGTGTCCTCGGTCCAGGTTCCGGTGAAGGCCGTGCAACCGAAGGTGACCGTGGCGACGCTCGGCAAGACCATCGTGGTGGACCTGTCGGAGAACCAGCTGTACCTGTACGACGGGTTCAAGGTGGAGAAGCAGTACCCCGTGGCCACGGCCGCTTCCGGCTACAGCACGCCGGTCGGCTCGTGGGACGTCGTCAACAAGGTGGAGAATCCCGGCTGGTACAACCCGGCACCCGAAGGCTGGGGGGCCGGGCTACCCCTGTACATCCCGCCCGGCCCGGGCAACCCCCTCGGGACGCGGGCACTGTATCTCTCGGCACCGGGCATCCGGATCCACGGGACGTACGCGTCGTACTCGATCGGCACGTACGCTTCCCACGGCTGCATCCGGATGTACATCTCCGACTCCGAGGAACTGTTCCCCCTCATCCCGGTGGGGACCAAGGCCATCATTAAGCCCTAGCCGGCCCCGGAAGTATCGGAGGAAGGGGCCGGCACCGCGTGCTTGAGAATCACAAGCGTGTGATCTAGCATGCGGTCCGTGCGAGTCTGCGCCAAGATGCGGTGCACCGACGAGGCCGTGGCCACGGTGGGCCTGTCCTACGAGCGGCGGGTCGTCGTGCTCGGAGACCTCGTCCCCGAGCCCAACCCGAACCTGGTCGACCTGTGCTCGGAGCACGTCGAGCGCCTTCGCCCGCCCGTGGGATGGCGCGTCCAGGACGAGCGGACGCCGGTGCCGACGGGGCACCCGTAGGGCCCGGTCCACCCACGGCGCCGGCCGTTCGGCCTCCCCCGAGGGTGGGCTGCTTCATCCACCCCTCCGTGGCGCCGCCGTTCGCCGGCCGACGTCGGCACGGGGCCGGATGGGATGGTGAAATAAGGTCAAGAGGCTATGGTCGAATGGCCAGCGTTCGCCGACCATATGGACATGGACGACAAGACGGAGGGCACCTGCCCGGTGTGTGAGCAGGGCGACCTGATCTCCATCACCATGTCCGTCGGCGGCCGGGAGCTCGCGTTCACCACCTGTCACCTGTGCGAGGCCAAGTGGTGGTATCGCGACGGGCGGGCCGTGCCGCTCCAGTCGGTCATCGGCACCGTAGCCTCGAAGGACTAGCCCCGGCGCCATCTTCAGTAGGATGCGGTGACGTGGCACCGCATCGGGATCTGAGCCGCATCTTCAAGGCCTACGACGTCCGGGGCATCGTCCCCGACGACCTCGACGAGGACGTGGCTCGCCGGGTCGGGTCGGCCTTCGCCGAGTGGGCGGCCGCGCACCGGATCGCCGTCGGATACGACTGCCGACTGGCGTCGCTCTCGCTCGCATCGGCCATCCACGAGGGCATCGCGGCGCGGGGCGTCGACGTCGTGGACCTGGGGCTCGCATCCACGGACCTCCTGTACTTCTCGTCGGGATCCCTCGACGTTCCCGGCGTGATGCTCACCGCCAGCCACAACCCACCGCAGTGGAACGGCCTGAAGTTCTGCCTGGCGGGGGCCAAGCCGGTGGGCCAGGACACGGGGCTGGGCGAGATCCGAGCCCTGGCCGAGCAGGACGAGTACCCGCCGGCCGGATCGCGGGGGACGGTCGAGCGCCGAGGAATGCTCGAGGCCTACGTCCAGCACGTCCTCTCGTTCATCGACCCAGCGAGCATCGCGCCGCTCACGGTCGTGGCCGACACCGCGAACGGGATGGGTGGCCTGGTCGTGCCCCCGGTGATGCAGCGGCTGCCGGTGACCTTCGTGCACCTGTACCCCGAGCTCGACGGGACCTTCCCGAACCACCCGGCCGACCCCATCCAGCCAGAGAACCAGCGGGACCTGAAGCGGACCGTCCTCGAACGCGACGCGGACATCGGCTTGGCCTTCGACGGCGACGCGGACCGGGTGTTCCTGGTTGACGAACGGGCGGAGGGCGTGTCGGGATCGGAGGTGACCGCCCTGGTGGCCCAGGCCATGCTGAAGCGCTACCCGGGCTCGCCGATCGTCTACAACCTGATCTGCTCGTGGGCAGTCCCCGAGGTGATCCTGGAGAACGGGGGCACCCCAGTGCGAACCCGCGTGGGCCATTCGTTCATCAAGCAGGTCATGGCGGAGACCGGGGCCGTGTTCGGGGGGGAGCATTCGGGCCACTATTACTTCCGCGACAACTACCGGGCCGACTCGGGACTCATCGCCGCGGTCGTGGTCCTGGAGCAGCTGTCGAAGGCGGGCGTGCCGCTGTCGAAGCTGCTCCAGCCGTTCCAGCGGTACAAGAGCTCCGGCGAGATCAACACCCCGGTCGTCGACCAACAGGGAGCGATCGAGAGGATCGCCGCGGCGTTCGCCGACGGGCGTCAGGATCGAACCGACGGCCTGACGGTGGAGTTCGACGACTGGTGGTTCAACGTCCGCCCGTCCAACACCGAGGCGCTCCTGCGGTTGAACGTCGAGGCCAGGACCGAGGAGCTCCTGAAGGAACGGACCGGGGCGGTGCTCGACATCATCAGGGCCGAAGGAGAGGGTCCGTGACCATCGATCCCGAGCTGCTCGAGATCCTCGTGTGCCCGAACGACCGGGGCGACATCGACTACCTCCCCGAGGAGCGGGTCATCGTGTGCCGAACGTGCGGCTACCGGTACCCGGTTCGCGACGGGATCCCCGTGATGCTGATCGATGAGGCTGAGAAGCCGGGGTCGGCGAAGAAGAAGCGCCGGTGATCGACCTCGACGACGAGCTGGCCGTTCGCGCCGGGGATCCCGGCGGGATGCTGGGCACGGTCGCGGCGTTCCCCGAACAGTGTCGCGAGGGGTATCGCCAGGGCCGGCTGGCCGCGCCGCTGCCGGAGGTCCTGGACGTTTCCTCCATCGCGTTCTGCGGGATGGGGGGCTCGGCCGTGGCCGGCGACGTCATCAGGGCCCTGTACGCCGACCGGCTCCCGGTGCCGGTGGTGGTCGTCCGGTCCTCCGAGCTGCCCGAGTTCTGCGGTCCCCACTCCCTCGTGCTCGCGTCCTCCTACTCCGGCGGCACGGCGGAGGCGCTGGCGTGCTTCGACGAGGCCATCAAGCGGGGGTGCCGCGTGATCGCCATCGCCTCCGGCGGGGAGCTCGCCTTTCGGGCCGAGGAGCTGGAGCTGGCCCGCGTGACGCTCCCCGGCGGGTTCATGCCTCGGGCCGCCCTTGGGTACATCGCGCTCGGGGCGCTTGGAGCGCTCGAGGCCGTGGGGTTCATCCCCCCGCTGGAGCACGACCTCGAGGCGGCGGCCGCCGAGCTCGCCGCGCTCGCAGCCACGTGCACGCCGTCCGCCCCGTCGGCGGTGAACCGCGCCAAGCACCTGGCCCGCGAGATCGGGGATCGAACGCCAGTGGTGTGGGGGGGCGAGGGCATCGGCTCGGTCGCCGCCGGCCGGTGGAAGACCCAGTTCAACGAGAACGCCAAGATTCCGGCGTGGGCCTCGTCGCTCCCCGAGCTGGACCACAACGAGGTCGTCGGATGGTCGCAAGGGGCGGGGTCGCGTTCCTTCCTGGTGGCGCTCCGGCACGAGGGTGAGCCTTCCGACGTCGGCGCACGGTTCGGGCCGTCCCTCGACATCGCCAGGGCGGCCGGCGCCACCGTCGAGGAGGTGTGGGCATCGGGAGGCTCGACCCTCTCCCGGTTCCTCTCGCTGTCGCTCCTGGGGGACTTCACGTCGAGCTATCTGGGGATCGCCCGGGGCGTCGACCCCACGCCGATCGAGGCCATCGAGCGCGTGAAGCGGGCGCTCGAGGAGGCATGAGGCGTGCCGGGGCTGTCCGGGCCGGGCGACTCGTTCGCCGATCAGGCCGCCGAGGTGGTGCGGTCCCGCACCGCGTTCACGCCCGCCGTGGCCATCGTCCTGGGATCGGGCCTCGGCGCGGCGACCGAGCACCTGGTCGAGGAGGCGTCCTTCTCCTTCGATGAGCTGCCGGGGTTCCCCACCCCAACCGTGCCCGGCCACGCCGGCCGCCTGGTCCTCGGCGAGCTGGCCGGGGTCCCGGCGGCGGCCTTCCGGGGGCGGATCCACTTCTACGAGGGGAACGACATGCCGGCGTGCGCGCTCCCGGTCCGGCTGGCCCGGCTGCTCGGCGCGGGGACGGCCATCCTCACCGCGGCGACCGGAGGGATCGCGGAGGGCCTGGACACAGGACACCTCGTGGTGGGCACCGACCACCTCAACTTCATGGGGGCGAGCCCGCTCCGGGGATGGCGGCACCCCGACGGGACGCCGCCGTTCGTGGACATGGTGGCGGCCTACGACGAGAAGCTCGCCGACCTCGCCGTCGACGCGGCGGAACGGATCGGCGTCCCGGTCTCCCGGGGTGTGTACGCCGCGATGTCCGGACCGAGCTACGAGACCCCCGCTGAGATCGAGTTCCTTCGAGGTTCGGGTGCCGCAGTGGTCGGGATGTCCGTGGTCCCCGAGGCCGTCCCGGCCCGGGCGCTGGGGATGCGGGTGCTCGGGCTGTTCTTCGTCACGAACAAGGTGGGCGTGGAGGTGAGCCACGAGGAGGTCCTGAAGGCCTCGGACACGGTGGCCGGGGCCATCGGGGCCGTCATCGCCGACGTGCTTTCGAAAGGAGCGGGATGGACTGTGACGTGAGGGACCTCGGCCTGGCCGAGAAGGGGCGCGAGCGGATCGAGTGGGCCGCGGGGGAGATGGGCGTCCTGGCGCTCGTCCGGGAGCGGTTCGAGAAGGAGCGGCCCCTGGACGGGATCAGGATCGGGGCGTGCTTGCACGTGACGACCGAGACCGCCAACCTCGTCGACGCGCTGAAGGCCGGGGGGGCCGAGGTGGCCGTCTGCGCGTCGAATCCCCTGTCCACCCAGGACGACGTGGCGGCGGCGATCTGCGACCAGAGCGGGATCGACGTGTACGCGATCAAGGGCGAGGACAACGAGACCTACTACCGGCACATCAACGCCGTCCTAGATCACCGGCCCCACGTGACGATGGACGACGGGGCGGACCTGGTGAGCCTGCTGCACCGGGAGCGCCAGGACCAGATCGAGGAGGTCATCGGGGGGACCGAGGAGACCACCACCGGGATCATCCGCCTCCGGGCGATGGCGAACGACGGGGCGCTCAAGTACGCCATCGTGTCGGTGAACGACGCCGACACCAAGCACCTGTTCGACAACCGGTTCGGCACCGGCCAGTCGACGATCGACGCCATCATGCGGTCCACGAACCTGTTGCTCGCCGGCCGGACGATCGTCGTATGCGGCTACGGCATGTGCGGCCGGGGCGTGGCCTCGCGGGCCCGGGGCATGGGCGCGAAGGTGGTCGTGACCGAGGTCGACGCCATCCGGGCGCTGGAGGCGGCGATGGAGGGCTACGGCGTGATGCCGCTCCGCGACGCCGCTCGGATCGGTGACGTATTCGTCACGGTCACCGGGGATCGGGGCGTGATCCGCCAGGAGCACATGGAGGTCATGCGGGACGGCGTGGTCATGGCCAACGCGGGGCACTTCGACGTCGAGATCGACAAGGCCGCCCTCGAGGGCATGGCCGCCGGCAAGCGGCGCATCCGCGAGTTCGTGGACGAGTACCGGCTGGCCGACGGGAGACGGCTCCACCTGCTGGCCGAGGGGAGGCTGGTGAACCTGGCGGCGGCGGAGGGCCATCCCGCGGCGGTCATGGACATGTCCTTCGCCAACCAGGCCCTATCCGTGGAGTGGGTGGTGAAGAACAGCGGCTCGCTCTCGCCCGGCGTCTACCCGGTGCCCGCCGAGATCGACGGCGAGGTGGCGACGCTGAAGCTGCGGGCCATGCGGGTGGAGATCGACGAGCTCACGCCGGAGCAGCAGGAGTACCTGCGGTCGTGGGAGCAGGGGACGTAACCGGGGGCGGCGTGAGCGAGCCCGTCTCGGTCCGCGCCAGATTCGAGCGGTTCCCCGCGACCGTCAAGGGCGCGTTCATCATCCGGGGCGAGGACCCCGACCCCCACCAGGTGGTGTTGCGCGAGGCCCGGGTGGTGTCGATCGGAGGCTCGCAGGCGCACCCCATCACCATGGCCACGGCCACACTCGACGTGGCCCCCCGCCGGGACGTCTTCGTCCCGTTCGAGATGGCGGTGACCGATCTGGACCCCGGCTGGTACGAGCTCGAATGCGAGCTCGATGTCGACGGAATGTCCCATACGTTCCCCGGAGGCAGGCGTTTCTCGGTCGCGTGGCCCAGGGCCACGGTACGGCGGGGCCAGGTTCCGGTGGGCCGAGAGATCGATCTTTCCGGCGGCG
>Ga0209887_1000477_pt1 | contig 12055 bp, 13 predicted proteins | sample GWRWN1_30_40_FD_187230 | JGI IMG/M metagenome (GOLD analysis project Ga0209887, IMG submission 187230) | Riverbed sediment microbial communities from areas with no vegetation in Columbia River, Washington, USA - GW-RW N1_30_40 (SPAdes)... | ecosystem: Environmental > Aquatic > Freshwater > River...
ACCACGGACCAGAAGGAGCAGCACTTCACCTACCGGCTGCCGCGGGAGCCCCGGATGGTCCGCGTGGATCCCGACCACTGGCTTCTCAAGCGCCTCGATCTCACGCTCCCAGCGGCGCTGTGGCAGGCTCAGCTCACCGAGGACCTACACCCCCTCGGCCGCATCCAGGCCGCGCAGGCCCTCGGTCGGCTCGGATCCGCCGAGGCGGTCGCGTGGCTCGGCGCAGCGCTGCCGCGCGAGCGGTTCTGGGCCGTCCAGGGAGAGCTCGCGGCCGCGCTCGGCCAGATCCGGAGTGAGGCGGCGCTCGCTGCGCTCCTCAGGACGGTCGATGTGGCCGACCCGCGCGCCCGGCGTGCCGTCGTGCGGGCGCTCGGCGAGTTCCGAAGCCCCAGCGTGACCCCCGTGCTCGCACGGCTCGCCGCCCAGGATCCGTCGTACTTCGTCAGGGCCGAGGCCCTCCGGGGGCTGGGGAAGACGCGCGATCCCGGCGCGCGCCCCGTCCTCACCCGTGCCCTCCGCGAGGCGGAGTCGTGGAACGACACGGTGCGGGTGGGCGCGGTGGAGGGGCTCGCCGACCTCGGCGCGGCCGGGACGCTCGCGACGCTCCGCGCGCGGACACACCATGGGCTCCCCCATCCCTCCCGCCTGGCGGCGATCCGCGCGCTGGCGCGGGTCGGACGCGGGGACACGGTCGCGCTCCGGACCCTTCTCACCCGCACCCGGGATCCCTTCCTGCGCGTCCGGCTCGCCGCGATCGGCGCCCTGGGCCAGCTCGGCGACGAGCGGGCCCTCCCGCGGCTCGAAGCGCTGTCGGCCGCCGAACACGTGGATGGCCGCGTGCGCCGCCTGGCTGCCGAAGCCCTGCGTGCCATCCGCGGCGACACCGACAAGCGCCCCCGGCCGCGCCAAGCCGCCCGCCAGCCGGCGCCCCGCTGACCGCAAATCGACAGGACTGCCGCCAGCTCGCCTCCCGCTGAGTTCTAGGGGGGAGGCCGGGTGCCCGGCCGGGAGCGCCGCCCGCGCTTGCGTCTCGGGAATGCCGTGGTCTATGATCGCGTCGCTTGATGGGGGGGCTGTCCACCGAACAACCGGCTCGTGCAGTCTTGGAGGGAGCAGCCATGAGTTGGATCCCACGAGGACTGGGGTTCGCCCTGCGAATGTCGGTCGTGCTGCTGGTCCTGGCCTCGACCGTCCACGCGCAAAAGAAGACGCTGGTCGTGTCCCTCAACCAGGATCCGGACATCCTCGACCCCACCTTGTCGCGCACCTACGTGGGACGGATCGTGTACGCCAGCATGTGCGAGAAGCTCTACGAGATCGACGAGAACCTGAACGTCTTCCCTCAGCTTGCGGCGGAGATGCCCAGGTTCACCGACGGCGGCAAGACCGTCACCGTCAAGCTGCGCTCGGGGGTGAAGTTCAACGATGGCACGCCGATGGACGCCAAGGCGGTCAAGTTCTCCCTGGATCGTCACCGGACCATGAAGGGCAGTAACCGCCGCACCGAGCTGACACAGGTCACCGAGGTCGAGGTGGTCGACCCCCTCACGGTCCGCATCCGACTGTCGGCGCCGTTCTCCCCCATCGTGGGCGCGCTCACCGACCGCTCCGGCATGCCGGTGTCACCCGCGCAGGCCGAGAAGCTGGGGGAGAAGTTCGGGACCGCGCCCGTCTGCGTCGGGCCCTGGAGCCTGACCGAACGCATTCCTCAGGATCGCATCGTGCTGGAGAGATCGTCCCACTACTTCGACCAGAGCCAGACCCACTTCGACAAGATCGTCTTCCGCATCATCCCTGACGACAACGTCCGGCTCGCAAACCTGCGCTCGGGTGACCTCGACGTCATGCAGCGTGTCGCACCCACGGACGCCGCCACCCTTCGCAAGGAGGGGAAGTTCGTGGTGTCGGGCGCGACCGGCATGGGCTATGACGGCATCACGATCAACATCCACAACAAGACGGGCAAGCATGCGCCCCGCGGCGACCTCGGCACGCCCCTGGCCAACGACCCGCGCGTCCGTGAGGCGCTGGAGCTCGCCATCGACCGCAGCGCCCTGAACCAGGTGGCGTGGGACGGCCAGTACACGCCCGGTTGCACGCCGCTGGCTCCCGTGAGCCCGTACTACGACAAGAGCAAGAAATGCTCGACCCGGGACGCGGCCAGGGCCAAGAAGCTCCTGGCCGACGCCGGCCTGGCGGGCGGTTACAGCCTCGAGATGATGATCGTCAACAATCCCCAGCAACGGCGGGTGGGCGAGGTAATCCAGGGCATGGCTCGTGAGGCTGGCTTCAATATCTCACCGTGCTGGTGAAGCTCCCGATCACTATCCAGCTGGCGTGCTATGCCCTCCTGGTCGCCCTGGTGATCGCGATCCCTGCCGGGGTCTTCTCTGCCGTACGCCGCAACACGATCTGGGATTTCATGGCCAGTGGCGTCTCCCTGTCCGGGTTGTCCATTCCCAACTTTTGGCTGGGCATCATGCTGATCCTCTTGTTCTCCGTGCGCCTTCACTGGCTGCCCGCCTCCGGCTTCGTGCCGTTGCTCCAGGATCCCCTGGGCAACACGCGGCGCATGCTCATGCCCGCCTTCGTGCTGGGCACGGCGCTGGCCGCTGTGCTCATGCGCCAGACCCGCAACAGCATGATTGAGGTGATGAGTGCGGACTACATCCGCACGGCGTACAGCAAGGGGCTGAGGCAGCGCGTGGTGGTCCTCCGCCATGCCATCAAGAACGGCCTGATCCCGGTGATCACCATCCTTGGTCTGCAGATGGGCGCCCTCATGAGCGGCGCGGTGGTGACCGAGCAGATCTTCGTGGTGCCCGGCTTCGGGCGGTTGATCGTCGAGGCCGTGTTCACCCGGGACTATCCCCTGGTGCAGGGAGTGGTGCTGATCACGGCGAGCGCCTACGTGGTGATCAACTTCCTGGTGGACGTGTCCTACTCACTCCTGAATCCCCGCATTCGCGTCAAGGGGGCGGCGAGTGATTCCTGAGCCCCGCGAACGCGCGGACACGCCGGCCGCTCCTTCGCCACGACCTGAGGCAAGCGCGCTCGCTCAGGCCCGGCGCCTCCCGAAAGGCTGGCGACACCTCACCCAGCGCCCCCCGGCGCTGGTCGGCGCCGTGGTGGTGGTGCTGTTCGGGGCCATGGCCCTAGGCGCGCCCTGGGTCGCCCCGGTCGACCCGACCCACACCGACTGGGGCAAGATTCGCACGGCCCCCACCTGGACCAATCCCTTCGGGACGGACGACCTCGGGCGCGACAACTTCTCCCGCGTCATCTGGGGCACCCGCATCTCCATGCGGGCGGGGGTGCTCTCCATTCTCCTCGCCCTCGCGGTGGGGGTGCCGGCGGGGCTCATCTCCGGCTACTATCGGGGCGCCGCCGACCAAGTGATCATGCGGCTCACCGACGCCTGGCTGGCCTTTCCGTTCCTGATCCTCGCCATCGGGCTGGTGACCATCCTCGGCCCGTCGCTCACCAATGCCACGCTGGCCATCGGGCTGAGGCCACGCCCGCCTTCATCCGGCTGACCCGCGGGCTGGTGCTTGCCACCCGGGAGGAGGACTACGTCCAGGGCGCGCGGGCCCTGGGCGGCGGCGACCTGCGCGTGATGGCCCGGCACATCCTCCCCAACATCGTCAGTTCGATCCTCGTACAGGCCACGGTCTCCATTCCCGCAGCCATCATCGGCGAGGCCGTTCTCTCGTTCTTGGGGCTCGGGGTGCAGCCCCCCGACCCGAGCTGGGGCACGATGCTGAACACCGCTCAACAGTTTCTCGAGACGGCCCCCTGGATGGCGTGGTGGCCGGGGCTGGCCATCTTTGTCCTGACCCTCTCCTTCAATCTAGCCGGCGACGGGCTCCGGGACGCCCTCGATCCCAAGGACTACTGACCCTAGTACTTGATCCGCCCGAACAGACGCTGGCCCTCCGGGCCGTACTCTCGCCCCACCCGGTCCCAGTGCGCCACCGCGACCTCGTATACGCGCCGGAGCTCGGCCACCGGATCGGCGTGATCGTCCACGCGCAGGTTGTGGTACCCGCGGGGGAGCTCTGATGCCACGAGCAGCGACGCCGACTGCTTGCCTCGCTTGTCGCCCCCTGCCGCTTGCCCCGCCTCGAGGGCGATCATGAGTCGGGCGGGGAGGTCCTCCGGCTCGCACCCGGCAAACGCTTGGGCCATCGCCGTGATCACGCCTTCCCCGGCCAGCATGTTCCCCGCGATCGTGAACCCGGCGCCCACGATGTGCCCACACCAGTCGACGCACCGGCTCCCCGTGTACGCGAACGTCCCCTGCGCGTCCACGCCGTGGAGCTGCCGAAGGTCCCGCTCCGGATCGGTCTCGAGCAAGCCGGCAAGGGCCGAGGCAATCGGCACGCCGTGATCCGCGAGGGTCAGTCCCTGCCGCCCCAGCTCCGTGTTGGTCCGCGCCTGCGTCGCGATGGCGGCCCGGCGGGAGACCCACGGCACCAAGGCGCCGACCGCGGGGCGCGCCGTCGCGACGGCCACCCCGAAGTCGCCGCTCCGGAGGCACCGGGCCGCGATCGAGAAGGTATGCAGCTCGATGGACCTAGCCTACTGCGAGCTCGGCGGCGATCTCCCCGATCTGCCGCCACGTCTCGTCCTCGACGGGGATCCCTTGAACGAGCCGCGCCGCCTCCGACCGGGCTTCGGGCTCTCCCGGCACCAGGACCTCGCTCCAGCCCGGCACCGGTTCCGACGACTTCACCCAGGCCACGAGGTCGGTCACCTGCCGCGTGAACTCGGCCAGCGGCAGGAAGCGCTCGACCTGGACGAGGAGAAGGAACACGCCGTTCAGGACCGGACCCGGCTTGTCGCTGATCGCCCCCGCGCCCGAAAGGATGCCGGCCATCACCTCCACGATCAGCGAGAGCGCGGTTCCCTTGTGCCCCCCCATCGGCAGGAGCCCGGCGCGTGGCGGGCCGTAGAATCCCCCCGAATCGGTCACCGGTCGGCCCGCGGCGTCGATCGCCCAGCCTTCGGGCAGCGCCTCCTTGCGATTCCGCCTCACCCGGACCTTTCCTTCGGCCACGATGCTCGTCGCCATGTCGACCGAGATGGCCACGCCCCCGCTCGGGCCCGGGACGGCCATCGCGAGCGGATTCGTCGAGAGCCGCCGGCCGATCCCGCCGTAGGGCACGACGGATACGGCCGTGGGGGCGTTCGTCCACACGAGCCCGACGAAGCCTCGCTCCGCCGCCATTTCCGCATAGTCGGCGAGTCGGCCGATGTGGTTTGATCTGTGCACGCCCACGCCGGCGAGACCCTGGCGGGACGCCTTCTCGAGCGCGACCTCGGTCGCGCGGCGCGCCGCCACCTGGCCGAGGCCGAGATCGCCGTCCACCACCGCCGTCGTCGTCGTGTCGCGGAGGAGCTTCATGGCTGGGCGGGGATTCGTCTCCCCCTTTCGGATCGATCCGACGTACTGCGGAATCCGGATCACGCCGTGGGAGTCGTGGCCCCGGAGGTTGGCGCGGACGAGCAGCGTCGCCACCCACCGGGCGTCCCCCTCGGGGACGCCGAGCGCGGCGAAGATCCGGGTGGCGAGGGTTTCGAGACGGGCGGCCGCGATGGTCGGCACGGGTGCCTCCTACGCAGGAGCAACGGCGTGGGGGGGGCAGGGCGCTCGGCTCAGCCCCTTCTAGCACAGCGTGGGTGACGACGGCAACCGCGCGGTTCGTGCAACCGCGCGGTTCGTGCAGACGCGGGTGGACCTGCCGGGAGGGCAGCGCGCGCTGCCCTCGGGGCCAGCAGACCCCGAAGGCAGCGAGGCCGATTGAATCTAGGACTGGGGCTTCTTCGCGGCTGTTTTTGGGGCAGCCTTCACCGTGACCGTCTTCGCCATCATCTTGCCGTCGGCCTCGGTGTACGCCACCGTCGCGGTATCCTTGTCGGTGAGATCCTTGGCCCCGACAGCCTTCCCTGCCTTGGTGATCTTCGTGTCCTTGTCCAGGACGAAGGCCCACTCCTTCTCCTTCTTGTCCTTGTCCTTCGTCACGAGCGTGAGGCTCTCGGCCGAAGCGCTCTTCACCGCGCCGGTCGCGGACTTCGTCTTCACCACCTTGGCGTCGGACTTCATCGGGTCGGTCTTGGCCGGCGTCTTCGCCGGGGGAGCGGGCGCCGGAGCCACCGGGGCCGGGGCGGGCGTGCCTTGCGGGAACGCCGGAGCAGCGAGGCCGACGACCATCGCCCCCATGACCAGCCATGCACATGTCTGTCGCATCATGCGTGTCACCTCCTTTCTCGAGCATGCTCGGTTCGTGCGCGTCATGGCGCTAGTGAAACAAAGTGCATGGTACCACGAGACACCCGCCGCGAGATTGACTACTTCTGCCTCCCAATGTCCGCATCCCGCACCCAGGTGCCTTGACCCGAGGCGCGCTCCCCCCTAGAGTGAGGGGCGTGGGGCTGAGCGCCCTCATTCAACAGCTATGGCAACAGTTGTGGCGCCGCCGGCGACGCGGATCGTCGCCCGGACGCCCGACGCGCATCGCGCCGGGCAGCCGCGTGCGCCTGCGGACCCCCCTTGCGAGCCGCCACACGGTCTGGATTCCCGCCGGGGCGGCCGGCACTGTCGTCGGCGGGGACACCGCCGCCCGCCAGGTGAGCGTCGAGCTCGACTCCCCCCGCACCGTGGTCACGGTGCCGTGGTCCTGGATCGAGGACGAGCCCGAGGAGAGCAAGTAGCGCGGCTGGCGCGTCTGCTTGTGCCATCGCCACTCCTGACCCCCGAGTTGACCTCAAGCACGAGTTGGCCCTGGTTCTCTTCCCATTCCTCCTGTGTGATACTCGAAGCGTCGCGTTATGTTAGGCGCCTTTCCTTCGGATCGAGCACACGCCCATGTCTGACCTTCTGATCGTGCTCGCGGCCTGGCTGGTCTGGTCTGGCTTAAACCCGACGGGGCCCGTGCTCATGGGCACGTTGCTCGCGGCGCTCTTTCCCGCAGGGTGGCGGAAGAACCGCGGAGACGCGGCGACGCCATGGGAAGAACAGGAGCCTGCCACGGAAGAGGGGCATCCTCACCTCTGCAGGGCGGGCCATCGGTGGCAGCACACGGGACCGACAGCACTCACGTGCCAGATCCCGAAGGATGATGGAGGGTCGGGACATCTGACCTCCGTCAGCCCTCAAGACTGTCCTCTCTGCACCGGTCACGACGATGTGCTCCTGCGCGGCCTTCACCCGCACCATTGCCTGACGTGCGAGGGTGCCTGGGAGCATCAAGGGAAGTGTCCCGAGGGGTTCTTCGCCTGGTGCCCTTGGTGTTTTCCGCATTCGGAATCCCCCCCCGCGCTTGGAATGCGATCGGGTTCGCACAAACATTACTGTCCCGACTGTTCGCAGACCTGGGAGCACCGTCCGTCGTGTGCCGCCCCGCTGCGTGCCGTCCTCCCGGAATGCCCGGGCTGCCAAGTCCGGCGCCGGGAGGACGCCGTACTGGAATTGGATCTGGAGCCTGCTCCCTCCCCCGATTCAGCAAGCGAAGAAAGTCGTGAGGGATCGACGCGTGGGTGGCAGCGCGGAGCGGGCGGCGGGGCAGGCCGAACCCTGACGCGCTGGGTGGCCGCGCTAGTCGTCATTGTCGGGGGTGGAGTGTTGATCAGTGTCACTCTCGTGAAGCTCGTCCCCTCGTCGCCAGGCGATTCGCCCCGAGCGAGCGCGCCGGCTTCCCCGCCCGCACCCCGGCCCGCGCCGCCACCGGCCACCCCGCAGTCCGGAGTGGTTCGGCGTGGCGAGCACAGCGGGGAGGGTTCCTTGACGGATGCGTTGTCCGGAGCGAGCGCCCGGGCACTCGCCGAGGCGCCGCAGGTGGGTCCGTCACCGGCAGCGTCGCCCGACACACCCTCCGATCCTGGGAAAATCGTCCCAGACGCCGAGCGTCGCTACGAGGCGATTGGCGCCGAGGTCGCGATCTATCGGGACGCCCTCGAGAGCGCGCCCCCCATAGGGAAGGTCGTCCGTGGCGAGCAGGTCGCCTACCTAGACTCCATCGACAGGCGGATCTGGATACGGAATAGACTCGTCTTCGACGGAGGACACTGGATCAAGGTTCGGGCCAAGGATGGAACCCAAGGATGGCTCCCCGCTGCAATGCTCCGGGAGCGTCACACACCGGGCGCCACACGACGAAGCTACGCTTCGCCCACCTCCGGGTCCGGAAGGGTGGCGGCGTTTACCTCGCCACAGGCTGGGAGCGACCGCTGACCCTTCGAATCTCCCTGTCCTCCGCGGGTCCCGTGCCGGAACCCCGGAGAACCAGCTGCGATCGCGTGGTCTCGGACCCTTTTCTCCCCTACAGACTCCAGAAGACGCCGCAGCCCCGACAAGGCTGAGGCGGCGCCTCGGTCAAGAGGGCGGCGCGGAAGGCCTCATAGCCCCTGCCCCACCAGATGTCTTCCAGCCGCTGCTCGAAGAGGTTCCCGAGAATGATCCCCTCGTACGGGTCGGCCACCCAAGGCGAGATGCAGCACGGGAGCACGTTCCCGTGGACCGTGACATAGACCAGCATCCAGGGCCGCCGGCAGTGGCTCCACGGCTTGGTCGAGGCCCCGTGTGGGGTCAGGCTCACCTCGGGCGTCGTCGCCCCCGAGGCGGAGAAGACGATGCCCGCCGCCGCCGCCGCGGCGGCGGTCTCGCGGATGACGTTTGCCTCGTCGGCGAACAGGCGCCCGTAGAGCGACTGCGCCTCGACGGCCATGCCGAGCCCGTTGTAAACCAGGCGCTGGAGGTGGATCTCCGCGGCGCCGGCGCGCAGCGCGATCGGCACGAGCCCCGGCAGCTCGCGCACGTTTTCATGCATCCCGGTGAACCAGAGGGAGACCTTTGGGTGTTGCACCCCGCGCTGCTGCCGGTACGCCGCGAAGGCCTCGAGGTTGGCGAGGACCTTCGGCAGGGCATCCACGCCCCGGACGCGCGCGTAGGTCTCGGGGCTCGAGCCGTCGAGCGACACGCGGATCTCGTCGAGCTCGGCGTCCACCAGGGCCGCCTGCCAGCGCCGTGTGAGCGTGATGGCGTTCGAGTTGAAGAGGACCTCGGCCCCGCGGTCTTTCGCGTGTCGGATCATTGCCGGCAGGTCGCGAACGAGGAGCGGCTCACCGATCCCGTGGAGCACGACGCGCTCGAGGATGGGAAACTGATCCACGATGCGCCGGAAGTCCTCATACGAGAGATCTTGCGGACCCTCGCGGCCCCCGAAGGTGAGGATGCAGGTCTGGCACAGCGAGTTGCACCGACTCGTCGTCTCGACGTAGAGCGAGCGGGGGAGGGGGGGGCCGTCGGTCTCGGGCCGCATCGCCACTCGCTCAGCGGCCGCGCTGCCGCGCGGCGTGCAGCACGGCGATCACGGTCATGCTGTCTTTGATCTCTCCCGTCTCGACCATCCGGAGCGCCTCGGCGAACGGCATGCGCCGTACCTCGATGAACTCCGTATCATCGGGCGCGATCGGGGCTGGCGCAAGGGCCTCAGCCCAGAACAGGTGCGCCGTCTCGTCCACCACGCTCTTCGAGGTATGATACGACACGAGCGGCGTCAGGCGCCCCGCCGTGTAGCCGATCTCCTCAGCGAGCTCCCGCTGGGCCGCGGCCTCGACGGACTCGCCTCGATGGACGCCGCCGGTCGGCATCTCCCAGTAGACCCCACGGGCCACGTACCGGTACTGACGGATGAGGACCACGGTCTCCGGGTCGAGGAACGGGAGCACGCCCACGCAGTCGCCACACCGCACCACCCCGTAGATCGTCGTGCGTCCGTTCGGCATCTCCACCTCGTCCTCCTCGAGGCGGATCCACGGGTTGCGATAGACCAGGCGGGTGGACAGAGTCCGCCAGGGTACCTCGGCCAGCCGCCGACGCCCGCGGGGCTCGCCGCTCACGAGGAGACCCTCGCGTCCCGGGATGCCAGATGCCCGGGCGCCGCTCCCCGCGGCCTGACAGCCAGGACGAGCCCGAGCACGAGCGGGCCGAACTCGGCTATCGTGACCCACGCGGGGATCCGCCAGACGGGCTCGGCGAAGACAAGGTAGGTCAGCGAGACAGCGCCGGTGAGATAGAGCCACGGCCACGCCGGCGCCACCGCGAGGATCGGCACGATCCAGAGAGTGTACCAGGGAAACAGATTGGGCGTGGCGACGAGGTAGCCTCCCACGAGCCAGAACGCGCGACGCCATGCGGGGACCTCCCGGGCGCCGACCCCGATGGCGAGCGCCGCCGCACCGAGTCCGACGAGCGGCAGGAGGCGCGCCGCCTGGCGGCCTGCCGGGCCGAGGGGGCCGAGCAGCAGGTCGAGGACAGTGCGGAGACTCCCGTTGAACTCCTCCTCGCCGACATAGCGGGCGAGCGACCCTAAGACCGCCCCACCCTCCTGGACGTAGGAAGCATACCCCGCGGCGACGACCGCCGCACACGCCACGAGCGCTCGCGCGGGCCGCCGGCGCCACACCGCCGGGAGGAGCAGGATCGGGTAGAGCTTGACGAGCGTGCCGGCCCCGACCAGCGCGCCGGCCCATCCCTCCCTGGCGCGCGTGGCCGCCCAGAGCGCCGCCACGCTGGTGGCCAAGGCCACGGCATCCAGGTGACCGCTCCCCGCCAGCTCGACGACAACCAGGGGGTGCCACGCGTAGAGGAGCACCCACACCGCCGGGCGACCGAGGGACCGGAGCCAGCCGACGAGGAGCCCGATCGTCGCCACATCGAAGAAGACGACGAGACCCTTCAACGCCAACGGGCTCTCCGGTGCCAACCGCGCCATGCCGGCGAATAGGAGCTGAGCCCCCGGCGGGTAGATCGTGTGCCACTCGGCGTGGTTCAGTCGCGGGTAGACGGTCTCGTCCCGGAACCCGGCAACCTCGGGCGCATTCGGGGGGTACCGGTACGGGCTGACCCCTGCCGCGGCGAGCCGGCCATCCCAGACGTAGCGGTACAGATCGGTCGAGAGACTCGGTACCGTCGGGAGCAGAATGAGTCGGAAAACGAGCGCCGCACCGAGGACTCCGAGGAGCGCGCGGAGTCCCCCCGGGGGCCGATGAACGATCCGGACGACGGCCAGCCCGTAGGCCGCGCCGGCCAGTCCGAAGAGGGCCACGAAGCTGCGGGCATCGGCGAACAGGTCACCAAGCCAAGCCAAGCCCGCGAAGGCGACGGCCAATGCCGTCCCGCACCCGATGAGCGTCCAGGCCGTCACGCGTGTGGCGCCTCGAGGAACGCGAGGGTCCGCGGCGGGCGGAACGCCTCCGGGGTGACCGCGGCGGCCGCGCGGAGCCGCGCCAGATCCTCGCTCCGGTCCACGTCGAACCACCGAGGAAGCAGCGTCAGTCGCAGCCCCAGCCAACGGACGCGCGTCACGGTCTCCTCCAGGACATGCGGCGTGCTCCACGGCATGCCGTCGAAGAGGGCCGGCGCGGGCGCCCGGAGCCCGATGAGATAGTAGCCGCCATCCTCGCAGGGCCCCACCACGACGTCGGCGGTGTCCGCGAGGAGATCTCCGCAGGCGCGCTGGAGGAACGCGGTCGGCAAGGTCGGGCTGTCGGCGTCCACCGCGATGGCCCCCGCGTAGCCCTCGGCCAGGAGGTCGGTCAGCAACCGATCGAGCCGCGCGCCCAGGTCGGTGCCCGTCTGCGGCACGAGCCGCACGCCGGGCGGCAGCAGCGGCGGCAGCGCGGCGGCGCTGGCCGCCGGACTGACGGGGCTCGAAGTCGGGTCGGACATCGGCGGCTCCATCCGCGTGCCGGCCGCTTTCTGCGGCGTCTACGGCCACCGGCCGAGCGAGACGCTGCTGCCGCGTAGCGGTCAGTTCCCGATGCCGCCGCTGCCGAATGCCGCCGTCGTCATGGGGGTGCAGGGCCCCCTCGCGCGGAGCGCGGAGGACCTCGAGCTGGCCTTGTCGGTGCTGGCCGGCCCCGACGTGGGCGAGGACGTGGCATGGAAGGTCGCGCTGCCGCCCGCGCGCCGGGATCGGCTCGCCGACTTCCGGGTGGCCGTCCTCCCGCCCATCCCCTGGCATCCGGTCGATGAGCAGATCTGGGCCGCCCA
>Ga0209887_1000478_pt1 | contig 12051 bp, 13 predicted proteins | sample GWRWN1_30_40_FD_187230 | JGI IMG/M metagenome (GOLD analysis project Ga0209887, IMG submission 187230) | Riverbed sediment microbial communities from areas with no vegetation in Columbia River, Washington, USA - GW-RW N1_30_40 (SPAdes)... | ecosystem: Environmental > Aquatic > Freshwater > River...
CGGGTTTCGACACGCGGTCGACGTTCCTCGGCGAGTCGTTCCACTCGTCCTCGCGCGTGGATCCCACGCTGTGGCCGTTCGTGGACGCGCTGACGGACTCGACCGTCCTTGGGATCGCGCTCGTTCGCTGGCTCGCCCGGCACCTCGGGTGTGAGCCGACGCGCGATGCGGTCACGGCCGCGAGGGAGGCGGCGCTCCGCGCCGACGCGGTCGCGTACACGAAGGGCCTGCTCGACGACGCCGGCGTCGTTGCCGTGCTCTCCGACGAAGGCTTCCCGCAGCCGCCCATCCCGGCGACGGAGTTCGCCACGTCGATCGGTGTGACGGTGCATCGGGTGGCGCGCCTCGAGCCGTGGATCCTCCAGCGGCGTGACGGATCCTTCGACGACCTCGTCTCCGGCGTCGAGCAAGGCGGTGAACAGGAGCAGCATCGCCGGCGAAGTCCCCGCCGTGACCAGCACCTGGTCCGGCGATACGGCGACGCCATAGGTCTTGAGGTAGTGCTCGGCGATGGCCTCGCGGAGCGGCAGGATGCCGAGGCTGTGCGTGTACTTCGTCCGGCCGTCGCGGATGGCCCGGATGGCCGCCTCACGAATCACGGCCGGCGTCTCGAAGTCGGGCTCCCCGAACTCGAGGTGCACGACGTCGTGGCCTTGTCGCTCGAGCTCCTCGGCCCGCTCGAAGACCTCGACCGCCAGGAACGGCTTGATCTCCTCGGTCCGCTTCGCCAGGTCCGCGAATCCGGTCGTCATGACGCTCCTCTTGCCACCTTCTTGCTTCGGAAGGGGGGCTTCATGACGCCCTCATGAGTGATCTCGAAATTGTCCCCGTGAGGTCAGGGTAGCGGGCCCGGAGGGCCGGGACGGTGGTCTCGTACTCGTCTACGACCGCGACCAGGAGCCTCTCGCCAAACGCCTCGCCAAGCCGCAGCGTGCCAACGTAGACCGCGGGCTCGGCACCGACCTCAAACGTGACCCTCAGCTCCCTGACGGGATGCTGATCCAGGGTCTGCCGGTCCTGCAGCAGGCGAACGCGGGCGATCCGGTAGCGCCCCGGAGGCAAAGTAATGACGAAGTCGTGCTGCCCCAGACCCGAGCGCAGGTCGTGCCGGAACGCCCCATCCTCCCGGACGATCTCGATCAGGCTCTCCAGGGCCCCGGACCGGAGATCGATCCGACCCAGAACCGCGCGGTGTCCCGGCGGCACGTCCAGCCGGCCCGGCCGCAGGGCAGCGCACCCGAGAGCGGGTGCGAGCGCCACCGCCAGCACTAGGGCGAAGGCGCGCGAGGGCCAGCCCGCGACCTGGTGGCCACCCGATGGGTGCGCGACGGGCGGGCGACGCGTCGTCATGCGCTGGGTTTCTTCCAGATGCCGCGGTCGTGCATGAGCCGGATCTGGCGCCGGATGACCTTCCGCTTGTACTCGGCGTGCTTCATGGGCTCACGCTTCAGGTACAGATTCTTCGGATAGATCGGCTGCTCGTAGACGAGCCGGTACAGCTCCGTCCGGACATCCTTGAGCCAGTTGTCCCACTGAGCCGAGGCCCGGTGGTGACGGAGGGCCTCGATGTCGACCGGCCCGGCGACATAGGTCGAGCCGCCGCCGTAGTCCTGCCGGCCGACGATCCGCCCCTTGTAGTCGATGATAAACGACCGGCCGCCGAAGGTATCGATCGGCGTGGTCTCCTCTGGGAAGAGATAGTAGGTCCCCATGTTCGGGGCGATGATGTACATGTTGTTGTCGAGCGCCCGCGCGCGGCTCTGGATCTCGAAGTACTCATTGCCCGTGGCCGGGTGTGGGTACGAAGCGCGGTAGACAACCTCCGCCCCGTTGAGAGCCAGCGCGCGCGCGTTCTCGGGGTACGAGCCCTCGTTCGCCATCATGATACCCAGGCGGCCGATCTCGGTGTCCGCGACGGGCCAGAACGCGTCCAGCGTGTTGCCGTACTTCTCGACCCACCAGTCGTAGACGTCGTGCGGGCAGACCGAGTGCTCCACCGGGAAGAGGGGCGAGACCTTGTAATGCTGGAGAATCACCTTACCGCGAGGATTCAGGATGAAGCCCACGTTGAAGAACCGGTCCTTGAGGTCGGGATGCTTGGCCTTCGCTTGCGCCATGATGAAGACGTTGTACTCGCGGGCGATCCGGCCGAGGGCCTCCGTCTCCTCGCCCGGGATGTCGATGGCGCACTCCCGGGCGAACTTCGCGTGGTCGAGGTCGAGGACCTCGTCGTTGAACGCTTGGAGGGCGCCCTCCGGAAATGCGATCAGCCGCACGGGAATCGACAGGCTCGACAGCCACGCCGCCGCCTTCACCAAGTGTGTGAGGTGCTCGATGTTGACCTTGATGTCGCTGCGCTTGCGGATCCCCCGGACCGTGGGGACCAGCCCCACCGCCATGTACGGCTTGATCATGCATCCCCCTCCACCTCTGGACCTAGCTGGACTGTTTCTTGAGCACGGTCGATCGCATACCATACGTCGCCCGCTTCCGCACGTGCTTGAAGAACTGGACCTGGCGCTCGCGCCGGAGTGCCTCTTCACGCGTCTTGTACGGCCCTCCAAGCTTTCGCGAGCCGTCCTTCGAGTAGAGCGTATAGCCCTTGGCCGTCTTCTTGATCATCGTCGTCTACCCCCGCGCTGGGCTGCCTAGGCCCGCGGGTGGCGCCGCGGGCCCTCTGGCATTCCCACGATCCTAGCCCATTGAAAGCGAAACCCGGATGGCGCGGCCCTCGCTCGCAAAGCCGAAGGCGTCGTTGATGCGGGCAAACGGGTAGGTGTGGGAGACGATCCGCTCGAACGGGTAGGCGCTCCTCCGTCGATGCAGGAAGTCGAGGGCGCGCGGCAGGGCCCACGGCTCGTAGACGATCACGCCCCGGATCGTTTGGCCACCCCGTACCACGGTGCCCGGATCGAGGGCCGACGGCAGGTCGGGCGTAATGTTGCCGACCCAGAAGTAGCGGCCGCCGGGGCGCAGGAGCTTCACGCCTTCCTCGACGGCGTGTGGCGCCCCCACGAACTCGGCCACGATGTCCGCCCCCTGCCCACGCGTCCGATCGCGGACGATCCCCCGCCGCTCCGCCTCGGAAAGCTCGTCCACGTTGATCGTCAGGTCGGCACCGAAGGCTCGCGCCAGCTCGAGCCGCGTCGCCAGCCGGTCGAACACGATCACCTGGCCGGCGCCCATGTCTTTGGCGAGCGCCGTTGCGTAGAGCCCGAGGCCCCCCGCGCCCTGGACCACGACCGTGTCGCCGAGCCGCAGCCGCACGCGGTCGAGCCCGTACAACGCCTCGGCGAGCGCGCAGTTTGCCGGAGAGACGACATCGTCCGGGAGCTCGTCCGGCACGCGGCAGACTGTCTGGCCCTTTCGGAGGTAGTAGAACTCGCCGTACGCGCCGCGGAAGTGGGGCGGCACGTCGGCCCCCGCGCCGAGCCAGTGACGGTAGCGGTTCGGGCACGCGGGAGAGCCGTCGAGGCACGCGCCGCACGCGCCACACGGCACGAAATAGGCGTAGGCGATCCGGTCGCCCTCGCGGAGCGGCTCTCCCTGGCAATCGTGCTTGACTTGGTGCCCGAGCCGGAAGACCTCACCGACCATCTCATGGCCGGAGACGACCGCGACATGCCGGGGGAACGGCGGCCCGTGGCCGCGCCAGATGTGGAGGTCCGAGCCACAGATGTTCGCGCGCCGCACGCGCACCACGATGTCGTCGGCGGCGGGATCCGGCACCGGATACTCCCGGATCTCCATCGGCTTGCCGGCTCCGGTGAAGACCGCCACCTGCCCCTTCACTCGTGGTCCCCCTGCTGGCGGAGGACTTCTTCCATGATGACCTGGTTGAGGTGATCCACGAGCGCGTGCGGGTGCCGCGTCCCATCGTTCCGGATCAGCTCACGGACGCGCGCCGGCCGCGCCGACATCATGATGAGCGTCGTCCCGATCGCGACCGCCTCCTCGATGGAGTGCGTGACGAAGACGATCGTCTTGCCCGTCTCCGCCCAGATCCGCTTGACCTCGGCCTGCATGATCCGGCGATTCTGGGCGTCGAGGGCACCGAAGGGCTCGTCCATCAAAAGGACCTCCGGCTCGATGGCCAGCGCCCGCGCGATCGCCGCGCGCTGCCGCATTCCCCCGGAGACGCGGTTCGGGTAGTAGTCCTCGAACCCCTGCAGCCCCACGAAGCGGAGGTAGCGCCACGCGGTCTCGAGCCGCGCCCGCTTGGCGTGACCCTGCGCCTTCAGGACGAGCGCCACGTTCTCGACGAGCGTCATCCAGGGCAGCAGCCGGTCCTCCTGGAAGACGACCCCGACGTGCAGATCGGCAGCCCCACCGTAGACGACCGGGCGTCCGTCGAAGCGCACCTCGCCGGCCGTCGGGACCTCGAGACCCCCGATGATGCGGAGGAGCGTCGTCTTGCCGCAGCCGTTCGGCCCCAGGAGGCAGACGAGCTCGCCCTGGCCCGCCTGGAACGTCACCCCGTCCAGGATCGGGATCGCGTAGGCCTTCGAGACGGCGTCGACCTCCAGCTTCATTCCCGAATCAGCGCCAGCGCTCGAGGCGCCGCGTGAGCGACTCGAACAGGAGCCTGTCCGTCACGAGCATGACGCAGATCATGACGAGCGCCCAGACGAAGACCATCTGGGTCGCCAGGATCTCCCGGCTGTAGTTCATGATGTACCCGATCCCGCTCGTGACGCCGAAGATCTCCGCCACGACCGACACCTTGAGGGCGAGGCCGAACCCCACCTTCATACCCGCGACGAGGTACGGAATGGTGGACGGGATGACGATGGCCCGGAACTTCTCCCAGCCCGAGAGCCGATAGACCTGTCCCATCTCGAGGAGCCGCCGGTCCACGCTCTCGACACCCTCGAGGACGTTGGCCGCCACGACCGGCACCGTGATCATGAACGTCGTGAAGATCGGGGCCATGTCGGTCAGGCCGAACCAGATCAAGGAAACGACGATCCAGACGAACACCGAGGTCGAGTTGAGGACCGTCACGACGTCACGAACCGCCACGCGCGCGGCGCCCCACAAGAACGAGGCCAGCCCCATGAGGACCGCCACGGCGAGCGCCCCGCCAAAGCCCACCGCGATGCGGTAGAGCGAGGCCGCGGTGTGCTTCCAGAGCTCGCCCGACTGGATGATCGTCCCGAGCCCCCGGAGAACCGAGCCCGGCGGCGGCAGCACGTAGGCGCCGTACCGTCGGGCGAACACTTCCCAGACGATCAGAACCGCGACGAGGAGCAGCAGGGTGGGAAGGCGGAGATGCTGCCTCCAACCTCCCCAGGTGCGTCCCGGAGGTTCAGCCACGCCCTACCCTCGCCAGAAGTATTCCTTCTTCACTCGCTCGGGATCATCCCAGATCTCCGACTTCACGAAACCGGATTCCTTGATGAGCTTGAGCTGGACCAGGAGCGTGTCGATCTGCTCGTCCGACAGCCCGTGGAGCATCTGCACCGTCTGGCCGTACGCGTACTCGACGACGTTTGCCGGGATCTTCGTGATCTCGGCGACAATCTCGAGGGCGCGCGCCTTCTTGTTGTACCAGATGTCCACCGCCTCCTTCTGGGCGTCGTTCAGGTCCTTGGGGAAGGCGGGGTGCTTCTCGATGAAGGCGGGGTTGACGACGTAGCAGACGTGGACCGGGTACCCCGTCAGGCGCCCGGTCGCCTTCCTCCAGAGGTCGATCTGCTTCGCGAGATAGACGCCGTCGCCGCGGAGCACCACCTGGTCCGAGATCGGCTGCCAGGCGACGATGGCGTCCACTTCCTTCTTTGCCATCAACGTCGCCATGTCGGGCGGCGCCTGCGCCGTGACGAGCTGGGTGTCCTTCTGGATGTCGAACCCGTACCCCTTGAGGGTGAGCGTGCGGATGTCGAAGAATGTCGTCGTCCCGACGACCGCGGCGATCTTCCGCCCCTTGAGGTCCTCGACCTTGGTCACGCCCGAGTCCTTTCGCGCCACGATCGCGCCAAGGACTGCGGTGGCGACGCCGGTCACCTTCAGCGGCACCTTGTCCTCGAACATCTTCGCGGTGAGCGCGAACGACATGTCGATCGCGTCCACGTTGCCGGCTGCGAAGGTGTTGACCAGACCGGTGGGGGATCCCGGCACGACGTTGTACTCGGTCTGCCAGCCGCGCTTGCCGAGGAGGTCCTCCTTGTGGATGATCTCGCAGGCTGCCCAGCCGAGCTGGAGGTAGGCGAACCGGACCTTCCCCTTGGCCCCCTGGGCCCCCGCCCGTCGAGACCAAGCGCCGCCGGCAGCCACGGCCCCCGCCGCCGCGCCCGTCGTCCGCAGGAACTCCCGTCGACTCACCCCATTCGTGTCACGTCGCATGGGACACCCTCCGTTTCAAGAGTTGGGTCCGCGGTTGTCCACAGTCCTCACGCCGGGCCGAGACCCGAGCCGACCTGGGACGCAGGTCGGGGTCGCCACCTATCGGCACGGCGTCACCCGGCCGACGATGATGAGCGCGTCGACAGCAACGACCCGCTCGCCCGACGCGATGAGCGGGTTCAGATCCAGCTCCACAATCTCCGGGTGGTTGACCAGCAGGTCACCGACGCCGGTCAGCACCGCGGCAAGCAGTCGCTCGTCACAGGGCGGCATCCCCCGAAAGCCTCGGAGCAGGCTCGCCTTCCGGCCTTCCCGCAGCATGGCGAGCGCGTCCTCGTGGCCGATGGGCAGGAGTCGGAGCGACACATCCCGCATCAGCTTTGTGAAGACGCCGCCGAGCCCGCAGAGCACGGTGGGACCGAAGACGGGATCCCGACGCCCACCCATCAGGAGCTCCAGCCCGGCCTTCACCTGCTCCTGGACCAGGAATCGGGTGCCCCCGAACCGGTCCGCCAGGGCGCGGCAGGCCTCGCGAAGCTCGCCTGGCTCCCGCACACCGAGGACCACTCCGCCGGCTTCGGTCTTGTGAAGAAGCCCGGGGAGCGCTGTCTTGACCACCACAGGGTAGCCGATCTTCTCCGCGACGGACAGGGCGCCCTCGATTGAAGTGGCGACTCCCTCCTCGGGGAACGCGACGCCGTAGTGCGCGAGGATGGCTCGGCTCTCCTCGTACCCGAGCGGGCCCTCGGCACCGCCGAGGCGGGGGGCGAGCGAGGCCCCGGTACCCGCGAAGCGGGGGGAGCGTGGGGCGCGCAGCTCGGGCACCGCCCGGCGGCGCGCGGCACCATGAGCGACGAGCGCGCGGTAAGCGTGGACGGCCCGCTCGGGCGTCGGGAAGATCGGGATGCCGGCCGCGCGGAGCCGCCCGTCCATCTCCGGGGTGTCTGCGGTGCAGGCGACAATCGGCTTCCCCGTCGCGGCCTGCGCCGCGACGACGGCTTCCCCGTATTCGGCGCCGTCGAGCCCGATGTTGATCGCCACCGCGCCCGAGACCTCGGGCGCGTCGAGCACGAGCCGCACGCTCGGACCGAACCCGCCGGGCTCCATCTGAGGCGTCATGTCGACCGGATTTCCGTCGGCCCCGAACGCGGGGAGATGCTGCCGGAGCGCGCGCCGAACCCCCTCGGAGAGCGCGGGGACCCGAAGGCCGACTGCCTCCGCTGTGTCGGCCGCGACGACCGAGGGCCCGCCGGAGACGGTGAGGATGGCCACCGCGTCGTCGCGGGGCGGCTGCGCGCTCTGCGCGGCGAGCGCGGTGATGGCGTCGAAGAACCCCTCCGTGTCCTCCGCGACCACGATGCCGGCCGTCGCGAACGCCGCCAGGTAGGTCTCGTACGTGCCCGCGAGGGAGCCCGTATGGGACCCGGCGGCCCGCCGCCCCGCGTCGGCTCGGCCTCCCTTGAAGGCAACCACGGGCTTCGCCCGCGCAGCGCGCCGCGCGGCTTCCACGAAGGCGATCCCGTCCCGGACCCCCTCGACGAAGAGCGCGACCACGCGCGTCTCGGCGTCCACGGCGAGCCAGTCCAGGCACTCGGCGAAGCCGAGGTCGGCCTGGTTCCCGATCGAGAGGAACTTGGCGACCCCGAAGCTGCGCGCCCGCACCTCGCGAAAGAAGAGGCCCCCGTAGGCGCCACTCTGGGAGACGAAGGAGACGCCGCCGGACTCCTGTGGGACGTCCCAGAAGTACGAGCCGTTGAGCCGCCCCGGCACGTTCACGACGCCCATGCAGTTGGGACCGACCACGCGCATGCCGGTCTCGCACGCGATCGCCGTCAGATCATCCTGACCCGCCCGCCCGGCCTCCCCCGTCTCCCCGAATCCCGAGGCGAGGACGACGGCGACGCGGCAGCCCAGCGCCCCGAGCCCGCGGACCGCTTCAACGACCGCGCCGGCAGGGAGACTCACCAGAGCCAGGTCGAGCCCGGAGGGCAGGTCCGCCACGCGCCGCGCGGCGGTGAGCCCGAGGATCGTCTCGCCGCTCGGGTTCACCGGGATGACCTCGCCCGCGAACCCGGCCTCGAGGAGGTTCCGAAGCAGACGGTGACCGAGTCTCGAAGGGTTGCGGGAGGCTCCCAGCACGGCGACGCGACGAGGCGCGAACAGCGGAGTCAGGTCCGCCGTCATGGCACCTCGCCGCGTCGCGTCAGGTCGCGAATGTCTTCGACCTCGTCGAGGCGCCCGATCAGGGTCAGGAGGCGAGCCGTCGCCTCCGCGCCGAGACGCGGCGAGACCAGTCCGCGGAACTTCCCGCGGAGATCCCGCCCGATGGCTTCGGGGTCGTGGTCGGCGCGGAGGTCCGCGGAGGCTTCACGCCTCACGCTCCCGGCGAGCCGGACGACCACGCGCGCCCGCGTCTCGTCGAGGACGAAACGGAGCAGGGTCTCGCCAGGAGACGGGGTCATGTCGTGCGCATCTGAGAGAAGAAGGCTTCCGCCCGCTTGGCGATCTCCTTGGGTGTCAGATCTTCCTTGTGGGTTCCCAGCCCCCACTCGTGTCCGAAGGGGTCGGCGACCTTCGCGTAACGATCGCCCCAGAACATGTCCGCCAGCGGCATGCGCACCTGAGCACCGGCGGCCACGGCGCGGGCGAAGGCCGCGTCGACATCCTTCACATAGACGTGAAGCGTGCCGGTCGTGCCGCCCAGCGATTCCGGCGCGCGAGACCCCATGTCCGGGAACTCATCGGCCAGAAACACGATGGAGTCGCCGATCTTGAGCTCGGCGTGCATGATGCTCTGGCCGTCCGGCCCGGGCATGCGCTCGAGCTCCTTCGCGCCGAATGCGCGCTTGTAGAACTCGATCGCCCGGTCCGCCCCGCGCACCGTCAGGTGGGGCGTGAGCGTGTGGTAGCCGGCGGGAACGGCTCTCACAGACTTCGTCCTCCTCTCGGACGTCTTCGCCTTTGACGACTTCCTCGGACGCGCGGGCTTCTTCCCCCTGGCCGCCTTCTTCTTCATGGCGCTGTCATCCTTTCTCCAGTCGGGTTAACCGCTACGGCCCGCGCGCCTGTCGACCACGCGGACCGCCTTGCCCTGGGATCGCGGAATCTCTCCGATGGCGAGGCGACGGATCTCGGGCGTCAGGCTGAGGAAATCGTGGAGCTCACGCCTGAGCCGCTCCTCCGCGGCCTGATCGAACTCCGCCGACGCCTCGACGCAAAGGACCATGTGCTCTCCGCGGGCTCCGCCCGGGTCGAGCACGATCTGGTACTCGTGGTCGAGGCCCTTCTGCCGGAGGAGGACCTGCTCCACCTGGCGGGGGTAGAAGTTGATCCCCCTGTAAATCACCATGTCGTCCGCCCGGCCTTGGAAGCGGTCGAGCCGGATCCCGGTCCGGCCGCAGGCGCAGCGCTCGCGCGAGCGGACCCGCGTGAGATCCCGCGTCCGGTACCGGACCAGCGGGAGTCCCTGCCGCGTCAGGGTGGTAATGACGAGCTCGCCCAGCTCCCCGTCCGGCCGGACGGCTCCGTCCTTCGGATCGACAATCTCGGGGAGGTAGTGGTCGTCCCAGACGTGGATGCCATCTCGAGCTGGGCAGTCGATGCCCATGCCGGGGCCTCCCGTCTCCGTCATGCCGATAATGTCGTACGTACGGACGCCCATCTCGTCCTCGATCCGCGCGCGCAGCTCGTCGGACCACATCTCGGAACCGAGAATCGCGACCCGCAAGCGGGTCGCCCGGAAGTCGAAGCCCTCTTGGCGCGCGACCTCGATCATGCGGAGCGGGTACGTGGCAATCCCGACGATGACGGTGACGTGGAGGTCCCGCACGAGCTGGAGCTGGAGGAGCGTTCGCCCCGCCCCGATCGGGATGACCATCGCGCCGATCGCCTCGGCGCCGTAATGAAAGCCGAAGCCGCCGGTGAACAGTCCGAATGACGCCGTGATGGAGATGACGTCCTTGGCTGCCACGCCGGCGACGATGTACGAGCGCGCCATGACCTCCCGCCACTGCTGGATGTCCGCCGCGGTGTACGGGTTGACGATCGGGGAACCGGTCGTGCCCGACGACATGTGGATCCGAAGGACCGGATCGGGACCGGCGCACGCCATGCCGTACGGATACGCATCACGCAGCCGGTCCTTGGTGAGGAGGGGCAGCGCCTCCAGGTCGCGGAGGCGGGCGAGGTCACGCGGGTCGATCCCGCCCAGGTGCCGGTGGTAGTCCGGGTTGTACGCCGCGATCCGCGCCACGGTCTGGCGGAGACGCTCGAGCTGCAGCGGCTCGAGCGCCTCGCGGCCCCGCGCCTCCTCAAGCGACTGGAACACGGATGGCTCCTGTATCGGGGACCAGCGGTTAGAAGTGGCGACGCCAGATCAGGCTCGGTGTCCCCCCCGGCGCCCCCATTCTACCCTGATCGGAGATTCCAGAATGCCCGCGTACCCACCGGGTGGGTACCCGGTCGCCGGCTTGCCTCCCGGCCCGGGGCTTCATCATCCGTTCAGGCCCTTCCGCGAGTCAGGCGACTCGCGAAAGGAGCCCGAAGAGGTCTCCTGTGCGCCCCGGGCCGGGAGGCGCCGCCGGCGCCACCCTGCGCCTACGCAGCCCATCGCGGCACGGGAATTGCCGATCAGCGTCTACTCCTCGGTCACCTCCCCGTCCCACTCGATGGCGATGCCGCGTTGGACTGATTGGGAGGCCGGGCAGCCCTTCTCATGCACCTCGATGGCGCGCAGAGCCTCCTCGCGCTTGCCCTGCGGGACCTTGACCCGGTAGTGAACCGTGATCTTCGTAATCAGCGGCTTGCCGTCCACGTTCTCGATGACCCCCTCGACCTCCGAGGACAGCCGGTCGGGCTGGGTCGGGATCTTCCGGGCCGCTAGCGCCCCGGCTAGCGTGCCGGTCATTCACGCGGCCACCGCGGCGATCACGTGATCCAGCGTGGTCGGCAGCTCCTCCACGGGCTCCACCCCATAGAACTTCTTGATGCCGCCGTGAACACCGTACCGGACCGGGTCGGGAAAGTGTTCGATATAGGCGCGGCGAACCGGCCCTTTGTCCTTGACGATCTTGACTTTGGAGACATGGATCAACTCAGCCATTTGGCGATCCTCCTTTGCGACTGAAGCATGCCACCAGAGTTGGCCGCCTGGCGGCCGCCGCCCACCCCGACCTCAGATCCCCCAGCCGCCACTCACATGGATGTTGGTCCCTGTGACGTAACGCGCGTCGTCGGATAGCAGGAACCGCGCGGCCGTCACCGTGTCTTCCACGCTCCCCACATAGCCGGCCGGGATGCGTGGGCGCATTGCCTCGAGCTCCGCCTTTGGCGCGCTCCCGGAATCGATGAACCCCGGGGAGATCGCGTTCACCGTGACCCCGTGCGCGGCAAGGACGCGGGCGAGGGAGCGCACGAGGACGAGGATACCGGCCTTGGCGATGTAGTGGGCAGTCACGTTGGGCTGCGCCGTGAGCTGGTCGGCCGTGGCCATGCCAAAGGCCAGGATGCGTCCCCACTTCCGGGCGATCATGCCGGGGGCCACCGCCTGGCTCAGGTAGAACACCGGGTGGAGGTTGTGCTCGAACATCTCGCGCCAGGCGACCGGCGTCTCCTGGAGGAGCTCGACGCGGTGGTAGGGGCCGACGCAATTGATCAGCGCGTCAATCCGCCCCCACGTCGCCTCGACCTGCTGGACCAGGTCGGCCG
>Ga0209887_1000479_pt1 | contig 12030 bp, 9 predicted proteins | sample GWRWN1_30_40_FD_187230 | JGI IMG/M metagenome (GOLD analysis project Ga0209887, IMG submission 187230) | Riverbed sediment microbial communities from areas with no vegetation in Columbia River, Washington, USA - GW-RW N1_30_40 (SPAdes)... | ecosystem: Environmental > Aquatic > Freshwater > River...
CTCGCCGCTTCCCTGCCTCGAGCGGTGAGTCTCCTCACTCCCGGTGGCCGCGTCGTCGCCATCGCCTACCATTCGCTCGAGGATCGCCTGGTGAAGCGGTTCGTGGCCGGCGAGCCGAGGCTCAGGCCGCTCAGCAGGAAGCCCCTTCGCCCCACGCCGGAGGAGGCGGCCCGAAACCCCAGGGCCAGGAGCGCCAAGCTGCGGGCCGCCGAGCTGGTGGACGAACCGGCGGACGACGACGGCGGGCGGCTGAACGAAACGGCAACCGACCCGGGGTCGCCTGGAGCTGCCGAGTGAGCCAGCCGGCCCGTGCGCTGCCCACGCGTGCCGTACCCGCGCGGGCGCCGGCGCGGGTGCCGGCGCGGGTGCCCTCGCCCTCGCGCACGACTCGCCCCGCCCCCCGGAGGGCTCCGGCCCGCAGGCTGGCTCCTCCGCGCCGTTCGACGGGGGTTCGCCACCGAACCCGGCGCAGTCGATCTGGGTTCCTGATCCTGTCCTCGGTGCTGGTGGGGTCGATGGTCCTCGGCCTCGTCGCGCTGAACGCCCTGCTCGCCCAGAGTTCCTTTCGCGTGGACGACCTCGAGCAACGGGTCGGGGTCCTGACGCAAGAGAACGTGGAGCTCACCCGGCAGCAGGCCGCCCTGTCCGCCCCCGGCCGGATCGCCGCCTGGGCTCGCAGCCACGGCATGCGTCTCCCCGACGAGATCCGATTCCTCCACGTGCCCGCCGCGAGACCAGCGGCGCCGGCCGGGGCCGCGGACCACGACCACCCGACCGGGTGGCTGAGCGAGGCGCTCCCGTGAAGCGCCCCCCCATCCGGCGCCTGATCGCGCTGTTCGCGGTGCTGGCGCTGGCCATGGGCGCGATCGTCCTGCGGCTCTCCGTGCTCCAGGTCAACCAGGCCCGGGCGTACCGGTCCTATGCACTGGACCAGCGGTTGCACACGTTGACGCTGGTCGCCTCCCGTGGAAGGGTCCTCGACCGCTCGGGTGAGGCCATGGCCATCTCGCTTCCGGCCCGCGACATCTACGTCGACCCCCGGTACGTCACCGATCCATGGGGCTCGGCGCAAAGGCTCTCACGCATCCTCCACCTGAAGGTTCGCGACCTCCTCCCCAAGCTCACTGCCGACACGACGTTCGTGTACCTCGCTCGCCAGGTCGAGCTGGAGACCGCGCAGCGGCTGGAGGGGCTGCATCTTGCGGGCATCGGGTTCCTCCCCTCGAGCAGGCGCGCGTACCCGGCCGGCCCCCTCGCTCCCCAGGTGCTGGGGTTCGTCGGAGTGGACGGGGTTGGGCTGGCCGGGCTGGAGCTCGAGTACCAGGGCGTCATGGCGGGACGAGCCGGCGAACGGACCCAGGAGCTGGATCCGACGGGCCAGCCCATCGTGGGCGGGATCGACGCGGAGCGACCCCCCCTGCCGGGCTCCGACCTGGTGGTCACGATGGATCGCGACTTCCAGTTCCAGGTGCAGGCCGCGCTGGAGGAGGCGGTGGAGGCGAACCACGCCATGGGTGGCACGGTCATCGTTATGGATCCCCGAACGGGTGACGTCTATGCCATGGCCACCTTCCCGTGGTTCGACCCGAACGAGTTCGCCACGGCCAGGCCGGCCACCTGGCGGAACAAGGCGGTGACCGATGTGTTCGAGCCCGGGTCGGTGAACAAGGTGATCACCGCCGCCGCGACCGTCCAGGAGCGATCCCTGCCGCTCGACGAGCTTCTGTCGGTGCCGTGGAAGATGCGGGTGGGCGACTTCGTGATCCACGACGCCCACCGTCATGAGGTGGAGGAGATGACGCTCGGCGACATCGTGGCGCAGTCCAGCAACATCGGCGCGGTGCAGGTGGCGGAGCGCCTCGGCGCGCCGCGCTTGGCGACGTACCTGTCGAGGTTCGGGCTGGGCCAGGCCACGGGGATCGGGTTCCCCGGCGAATCGGCCGGCATGATGCTGCCGCTGTACCTGTGGTCCGACACCAGCCTGGCCACCATGGCCTACGGCCAGGGCATCGCGGTCACGCCGCTCCAGATGATCTCGGTATACGCGACGATCGCGAACGGCGGGGTATGGGTCCAGCCCCGCCTGGCCCGCGGCACCGTGGACCCCGACGGGGTCTTCCACCAGACAGCTCCATCGTCGACCCGCCGCGTCGTCTCCGAGGCCACCGCGCAGATGGTCACCCGGATGCTGGCCTACGCCGTGAAGGCCGGGACCGGGACCGCCGCGCACATCCCCGGCTTCCGGGTGGCGGGCAAGACGGGGACCGCGCGGATCCCCAAGCCGACCGGGGGCTACTACTCCGACCCCTCGTTCGCCTCGTTCATCGGCTTCTTGCCGGCCTCAGACCCTTCGGTCGTGATCGCGGCCATCCTGGACCGGCCCACGACGGTGTACGGCGGGATCGCCGCGGCCCCGCTGTTCCAGCAGGTGGCCCGGTACGCGATCGAGCGGCTGGGGATCGGACCGGGGAAGGCCGTGCCGCCCCCGCCCCACGCCTTCCCCGTCCGATGACCGTCGCAGGGCGCGGAGGGGTGCGGACGATAAGCTCAGTGACTTGGTTGCGCTCGGCCTTCCCCCGGCCCTACCGCTCGCCGACCTCCTCGTGTCACTCCCGCGGCACGAGGTCCAGGGCGATCGATCGGTGAACGTGGTGGACGTTGTGTACCGCTCGCAGGACGCCGTCGCCGGCAGCCTGTTCTTCTGCGTGCCCGGCTCGGGGCGCGACGGACACGACTTCGCCGCGGAGGCCGTGGCGCGAGGGGCAATCGCCCTGATCGTCGAACGGTGGATGCCCGTCGAGGTCGTGCAGGTCCGCGTGCCGTCGGTGCGCGAGGCCATGGGCCCGCTGTCGGCGGCGTTCTTCGGCAGGCCCGGCGACCGGATGACCATGGTCGGGGTCACCGGGACGAACGGGAAGACCACGACCACGTACCTGCTGGAGTCGGTGTTCCGAAGGAGCGGCCGGGTCCCCGGCCTGATCGGGACCACGGGCCTTCGGATCGACGGAGAGCCGATGCCCTTCCCCAGGACGACCCCCGAGGCCCCCGACCTGCATCGTCTCCTGGCCCGGATGGCCGATCGAGGGGTGGAGGCGGTGGCCATGGAGGTGTCGTCGCACGGGCTGCATCAGCACCGGATCGACGGCATCCGCTATCGGTGCTCGGTGTTCACCAACCTCAGCCAGGATCACCTGGACTACCACGCGTCGATGGAGGAGTACTTCGAGGCGAAGGCCCGCCTGTTCACGCCCGAGCTGTCGGAGCGGGCCGTCGTGAACCTCGACAGCCCGCACGGTCGTCGTCTCCTCCGCCCGGATCTTCCCACCGTCACGTTCGGCCAGGGACCGGGAGCCGATGTGCGGGCCACGGACGTGCGAGCCACGCGCTCCGGCGTCTCCTTCCGCGTCGGTGACCTCGAGATCCGCTCGTCGCTCCGGGGTGGGTTCAACGTCGAGAACTGCCTGGCGGCGCTGGCCACGGCCCGGACCCTGGGGATCCCCGACGACGTCTCGGCCCAGGGCATCGCTGACGTCCGGGGGGTGCCGGGACGCGTCGAGACCGTGGAGGAGGGGCAGGACTTCCTGGTCGTCGTGGACTACGCGCACACGCCGGCCGGGGTGGAGAACGTGCTGCAGGCGGCGCGACTGCTCGCGGCGGGCCGGATCATCTTGGTGTTGGGCTGCGGCGGGGATCGAGACCGGGCCAAGCGTCCCCTGATGGGAAGGGCGGCCGCGAGCCTGGCCGACCTGTCGGTGATCACGAGCGACAACCCGCGGAGCGAGGACCCCCTCGCGATCATCGCGGAGATCGAACCCGGCGCCAGGGAGGGCGGGGGCCGCTACGTGATCGAGCCCGAGCGCCGCGCCGCGATCAAGCTCGCGGTGTCGGAGGCCGGCGAGGGCGACGTAGTCGTCATCGCCGGGAAGGGACACGAGACCGGCCAGGAGTTCGCCGACCGCACGGTGCCGTTCGACGACCGGATCGTTGCGGCCGAGGAGATCCGGGCGCTCCGGGGGATGGCGTGAGGCCGCGGGCGCTCTCCGAGGTGGCGCGGGCCGTTGACGGTCGCGTCCGCGGCGCGGACGCGACCGTCACCGCCGTCGTCACCGACAGCCGGGAGGCCGGGCCGGGCTCGCTGTTCTTCGCCCTCGGGGGCGACCGGCGCGACGGTCACGACTTCGTGGCCGATGCGCTCGTCCGGGGCGCGGCCGGCGCGGTGGTGCACCGGCCGGTACCGGCGGAGCCGGTGGTGGAGGTGGCCGACTCGGGTCGGGCCCTGCTGGCGCTGGCCGCCGACGAGCGCGGGCGCATGCCCGACGCCACGGTGATCGGGATCACCGGCGCGAACGGGAAGACCTCCACGAAGGATCTGGCGGCCTCGATCCTGTCGACCGCGTTCAGCACGCATGCCAGCCCGGGGTCGTTCAACAACGAGATCGGGCTCCCACTCACATTGCTCGGGGCGCCGGAGGGCGTGGAGGTGGTGCTGGCCGAGATGGGGGCCCGCCGGCTCGGCGACCATGCGGCGCTGTGCCGCGTGGCCCAACCCGATGCCGTCGTGGTGACGAATATCGGGGTCGCGCATATGGAGGTCTTCGGATCGATGGAGGCCATCGTCGAGGGATCCGCCGAGCCCGTCGAGGCCCTGGCCGAACTGGGCACGGCGATCCTCAACGCCGACGACGTCCTCGTCCGCGACTTGGCCCGGCGGACCCGGGCCCACGTCGTCACGTTCGGGTTGACGTCGGAGGCGAACGTGCGGGCCGAGGACGTGGCGCTCGACGACGAGGGGAGGGCGAGCTTCGACCTGGTGGTGGGGGACCAGCGCGAGCACGCCGAGCTCGTGGTGCCCGGTGAGCACATGGTGTCGAACGGGCTCGCCGCCGCGGCCTGCGGGATCGCGCTGGGGCTGTCGGCCGCCGAGTGCGCCGCGGGGCTGAAGGGGGTCGGCGTCTCCCGGTGGCGGATGGAGGCCTTCACCACCGAGGACGGCGTGCGGGTGGTGAACGATGCGTACAACGCGAACCCCGAGTCCATGGCGGCGGGGCTCCGAGCGGCCCGTTGGATGGCCCGGGACGGTCGCCTGGCCGCGGTCCTGGGGCACATGGCGGAGCTGGGGCCGATCTCGGGGAGGGAGCACGAGCAAGTAGGAGAGCTGGTGGTCCGGTTGGGTGTGGACCACCTGGTGACGGTGGGAACCGAGGCACGTACGGTGGCGGCGGCCGCCATCCGGGAGGGCGCGCTGCCCGAGAGCGTGGCCATGGTCGATTCGCCGGACGAGGCAGCCGCCGATGTTCGCGCGTGGGCCAGGGCCGGGGACGTCGTCCTGATCAAGGGGTCGCGGGTGGTCGGGCTGGAGGCCGTGGCGGAGGCCTTGCGGTGAGGGCCATCCTGATCGCGGCCGCGGTGGGCCTGGCCGTGACGCTCCTCGGCACGCCGGTGGCCATCCGGGCCTTCCGCCTGTGGGGGTGGGGCCAGCACATCCGGGAGGACGGCCCGCACACCCATCTGGAGAAGATGGGGACGCCGACGATGGGCGGCACCGTCATCATCGCGGGAATGGTCGCGTCCTACCTCGTGACGCGGATCGTGTTCAGCACGGTGACGGCCGCGGGCCTTTCCGTGTTGTTCGCCGCCATCGGCCTCGGGCTCGTGGGGTTCGTCGACGATCTCATCAAGGTCCGCCGGCAACGATCGCTCGGGCTGTCGAAGGCGGCCAAGGTCGCGGGCCAGGCCCTCGTCGCCCTACTGTTCGGGCTGATCGCGGTGAAGGCCGCGCACCTTCCGACCGACCTGTCGTTCATCCGCGACACGGGGGTGAACCTGGGGCTCGGGTTCTACCTGTGGGTGTTCCTGATCCTCGCGTCGTCGTCGAACTCGGTGAACCTCACCGACGGGCTCGACGGCCTGGCATCTGGGACCGCGATCCTGGTCCTCTCAGCGTACGTCTACATTGCGTTCTGGCAGTACCGCCACGCGTGCGTGCTGGGCCCGGCCGACGCCTGCTACCCGGTCGCGGTCAACGCCGCCCTCGACACGGCCATCGTGGCCGGCGGCGCCGTCGGCGCGGTGGCCGGGTTCCTGTGGTGGAACGCCGCGCCGGCCCGGATCTTCATGGGCGACACGGGCGCGCTCGCGCTCGGAGGGCTGATCGGCGCGTTCGCCATCGTCACCAGCACGCAGCTCCTGCTCCTCGTGCTGGGGGGCCTGTTCGTCCTCGAGACGACGTCGGTCATCCTCCAGGTCATCGCGTTCCGAGGGTTCGGGCAGCGGATCTTCCGGATGTCCCCCATCCACCATCATTTCGAGCTGGCCGGCTGGCCGGAGTTCACCGTGATCGTGCGGTTCTGGATCATCGGCGGGATGTGCGTCGCCATCGGCATCGGGCTGTTCTACGCGGACTTCCTGGCACGCGGTGGGACGGGATGAGGTTCGAGGCTCGCGCGCGAGGGGTGGGGAAGGGGACGAAGGAGTTCACGGGCGAGCGCGTCCTGGTCGTCGGGCTCGGCGTGGCCGGCCGCGCCGCCGCCCGGGTCCTGGCCGAGGAGGGAGCCGAGGTCCGCGTGACCGAGGAGCGGGCGGAGGCCGCGGGGGCCGACGAGATCCGAGGGCTCGGCGTGGAGGTCCTGACTGGGGGCCACGAGCCGTCCCACCTGGATGGGATCACGGCGGTCGTGGCCAGCCCCGGCGTGGCGGAGGGCGCGCCGGTCCTGCGGTGGGCCGCGCAACGGGGCCTGGCCGTCTGGAGCGAGCTGGACGTCGGCGCGCGGCTGTGCCGCGCGCCGTACGTCGCCGTGACCGGGACGAACGGCAAGTCCACGACCACCATGATGGTCGCGATCATGATGCGGGCCGCCGGCCTGGACGCGGTGGCGTGCGGCAACATCGGCCACGCCTTCTCCGTGGCCTCGCGAGAGGGGCACGCGGCGTTGGCGGTGGAAGCCTCGTCGTTCCAGCTCCGGTTCCATCATTGGGTGCATCCCGAGGTCTCGGTCCTGCTGAACGTGGCGCCGGATCACATCGACTGGCATGGGTCGTTCGAGCGCTACGCGGAGTCCAAGGCGCGCGTCTTCGAGCTCCAGGACGGGGACGATGCCCACGTCGGCAACGCCGACGACGAGCGGGGAGCGGAGATCTCCGCCGCGGCTCCGTGCCGGGTGGTCTGGTTCCGGGGGGGTACGCCGGGCGAGGGGGAGGTCGGCTTCGTCGGCCGGGAGCTCGTCGCCCGGATCGACGGCGAGGTTTCGCTCGGGGTCCCGGGGTCGGACGCCGCGGGGTTCCGGGCCGACGCGGCCGCGGCAGCGGCCGCGTCCCTGTCGTTCGGACTGGACCCCGGCGCCGTAGCCGAGGGCCTTCGCCAGATGCGTCCCATGCCCCACCGAGGCGAAGAGGTGGCGCGGGTTGGATCCGTCGCCTTCCTCGACGACTCGAAGGCCACGAACGTGCATGCAGCGCTCCACGCCCTTGCAGGCCGGCAGGGCGTCGTCCTGATCGCCGGGGGCGTGGCCAAGGGGGTCGATCTGTCGCCGCTCGCCGAGGCCGCACCCGGCCTGGCGGGGGTGGTGGCCGTGGGGGAGGCCGCGCCGGAGATCATGGTGCTCTTCGAGGGCCGGGTGCCCGTGAGCAAGGCCGGTTCGATCGAGGAGGCCGTGCGCGAGGCGTTGCAGTTGTCCCCGAAGGCGGGCACCGTCCTGCTCGCGCCGGCCTGTGCCAGCTGGGACATGTTCCGCGACTACGTCGAGCGCGGCGAGCGCTTCGCCGAGGCCGCGCGGCTGCTGGCCGAGGAGGACGCCGATGGCTCGCGTTGAGGTGGTCGCGCCGGGCGCGCGTGGCCTCCGCCTGGTGAGGCCGAGCGAGGCCGGCCACCGGCCCCGGTCTCCGACCGAGGTCGCGGGACGACGGAACCTCACCATGCTGATGGGGGCCACGGCGTTCCTCACCGCCGGCGGTCTCATCATGGTGCTGTCGGCGAGCTCGGTGTCGGCATATGCGCAGTACGGCTCGAGCTTCCTGTTCTTCCAGCGGCAGGCGGCGTACGCCGTCGTCGGAACGGTGGCGCTCGTCGTCACCTCGCGGATGCGCTACGACGCGTGGCAGCGCCTGGCCGTCCCGTTCCTGGGGCTCACGGTGGTGCTGCTCGCCCTGGTGCTCCACCCGACCGCAGGGATCGAGGCGTATGGCTCGTCGCGATGGATCTCGCTCGGGCCCGTGACCATCCAGCCGTCGGAGCTGGCGAAGCTGGCGCTCGTGGTATTCGTCGCGACCGTCCTGGCCCGCAAGTGGAGCCGGATGCACGAGCCCACGCACTTCGCCCTGCCACTCCTCCCCGTCACCGTGCTCGTGTGCGGGATGGTGATCGTCCAGCCCGACCTGGGAACCGCGGTCATCCTGGCGGGGTCGGTGTTCCTGTTGTTGTTCGCGGCGGGCGTGCGCCTTCGCTACCTGGCGGCCGCGGGGATCGTCGGCGGGGCGATCGGGTTCGCGCTGATCATGGGAGAGGGATACCGGCGGGCCCGGTTCCTCTCGTTCCTCCACCCGTGGGCCGACGCGAAGAACACCGGATACCAGCTGATCCAGTCCCTCATCGCGCTGGGATCGGGAGGATGGTTCGGCGTGGGGCTGGGCACCAGCCGCCAGAAGTGGATGTACGTGCCAAACGCGCATACGGACTTCATCTTCTCGATCCTCGGCGAGGAGCTCGGCCTGGTGGGGGAGGTCGTCGTGCTGCTCGCGTTCGGGGTGCTGATCTACGCCGGGATCCGGATCGCGGCCCGGGCGCCGGACGTGTTCGGCCGCCTCCTCGCCTCCGGGATCGTCTCGTGGTTCGGCCTGCAGATCGTGGTGAACTTGGGCGCCGTCACCGGCCTGCTGCCCATCACCGGAGTGCCGCTCCCGATGCTCTCCTACGGGGGATCGTCGCTAGTCGTGTCGCTCGCTGCCGTGGGGATCCTGGTGAACATCGACAAGGCGGAGACCCCGGCCTCCCGGACCGGCGGCACCGTGCGGGCGAGGAGGGCCGGATGAGGGTGGTGATCGCGGGTGGCGGGACCGCGGGACACGTCTTCCCGGCCCTGGCCCTGGCGAAGGAAATGACCGAACGCCACGGCGCCGACGTCGCGTTCGTGGGAACGGCGGCGGGACTGGAGGCGCGACTGGTCCCGGCGGCCGGGTTCGCGTTCACGGCCGTCGAGGCTCGCCCCTTCGTCAGGAAGATCTCGCTCGGCGCGGTGACCGCGCCGGTCTGGGCTCTTCGCTCCGTCTCCCGGTGCCGGCCCCTGGTGGCACCTGCCGACGTGGTGGTGGGGATGGGCGGGTACGTAAGCGTCCCGGCCTCGCTCGCAGCGATCCGGTCGCGGCGCCCGCTGGTGCTCCACGAGCAGAACGCCGTGCCCGGGCTGGCCAACAGGACGCTGTCTCGGGTGGCCCGGACGGTCGCGCTGTCGTTCGGCGAGACGGCGCGCCTCGTCCCCAGGCGCGCCGACATCGTGGTGACGGGGAACCCCGTCCGCGAGGAGATCCTCGCCGTGCGATCCGACCGGGCCGCGTTCGCCGAGGAGGCCCGGTCGACGCTGGGGCTCGAGGCCGGCCGGTCCACGGTTGTCGCGTTCGGCGGGAGCCAGGGCGCGCTCCACCTCGACCGTGCCCTGGCCGGCGCGCTCGGCCTCCTTCGCGACCGGAGCGACCTGCAGGTGCTGCTCCTCACGGGGCCCGCGCACCTTCAGCAGACCGAGCGGCGGCTGCCTGGAGAGGGCGCATTGCTTGTGCGGGCGCTCTCGTTCCTGGATCGCATGGAGCTCGCCTACGCCGTCGCCGACCTGGTCGTGTCGAGGGCGGGCGCCACGACCGTTGCCGAGGTCACCGTGTGCGGGCTGCCGTCGATCCTCGTGCCCTACCCGTACGCCACGGGCCGCCATCAGGAGGCGAATGCCAGGTCCCTCCAGCGTGCCGGCGCGGCCATGGTCGTCATGGACGACGCCCTCACCAGCGAGCTCCTGGCCTCCCGGGTGGCCGGCCTGCTCGACGACCGGGCCCGCCTTCGGGCGATGGCCGAGCGCGCGACGGCGTGGGCCCGGCCCGACGCGGCCCAGGCACTGGCCAAGGTGGTGGCAGAGGCCGCGGAGCGATGAACGAGGACTTCGTTCCGCCGCCGGGCAGCATCGCCACGCTCGAGGTCCCCGATCTCTCGGGCATCCGTTCGGCCCATCTGATCGGCATCGGGGGCTACGGCATGCGCTCGCTGGCCCGGATGCTGATGGCCCGGGGGGTAGAGGTCACCGGCTCCGACCTGAAGGACCGGGGGCTGGACGAGCTTCGGGCCCTGGGGGCCACGGTCTTCGTGGGCCACGGGCCGGAGCAGGTGGGGGAGCCCGACGCCGTCATCGTGTCCTCCGCCGTCCTGGAACGAAACGTGGAGCTCCGCGAGGCCCGCCGGCGGGGGCTACCCGTCCTGGCCAGGGCCCAGGTCCTGGCGAGCCTCGCCGCGGGCCTTCGAACCCTCGCCGTGGCCGGCACGCACGGCAAGACCACCACCACGTCGATGCTGTCGGTGATCCTGGAGCGAGCGGGCCTGGACCCCAGCTTCGTGGTGGGAGGGGACCTGAATGAGATCGGCTCCGGGGCCAAGCACGGTGGGGGGGACCTGTTCGTCGTGGAGGTGGACGAGAGCGACGGCTCGTTCCTGTTGTTCCACCCTGAGGTCGCGGTGGTCACGAACGTCGAGGCGGACCACCACGCCTTCTACCCAGCCGGGCGGCCGGCGGTGGAGGCGGCCTTCGCCCGCTTCGTCCGGCAGGCCGGGCGGGTGGTGGCCTGCGGCGACGACCCCGGCACGCTGGCCGTCCTGGAACGCTCGGGCATCGAAGCCCTCACCTACGGCCGCGATCCGGGGAACGCGGTGCGGGTGAGCGTCGGCGAGGGCGGGGCCCAGGCCTGGGGTACCGTGACCATGGAGGACGGCGGATCGGTGGAGCTCCGCCTGCAGGTGATCGGCGCGCACAACCTGCTCGACGCGACGGCGGCGCTGCTCGCCGCGCGGGAGGTGGGGGAGCCGCCGGCGCAGGCCGCGGAGGCGCTCTCATCCTTCACCGGGGTGAAGCGCCGCCTGGAGTTCCGGGGGTCGGTACGAGGCGCGGCGTTCTACGACGACTACGCGCATCACCCCACCGAGGTCATGACGACGCTCGAGGCCGCGCCGATCGATCATCGCTCGCGACTGGTGGTCGTGTTCCAACCCCATCGCTACACGCGGACCCGCGCGCTCTCACGGGAGCTCGGGGAGAGCCTCGCGGGCGTGGACCTCGCCGTGGTGACCGACGTGTACCACGCAGACGAGGACCCCATCCCCGGGGTCACCGGCAAGTTGGTGGTGAACGCGCTCACGGCCGCGTCCCCGGCTCAGCGGGTCGCGTACCTTCCGCATCGCAAGGACGTGGTGCGCTTTCTGGTTGCGGAGGTGCGAGAGGGGGACCTCGTCCTCATGATGGGTGCCGGCGACATCCCGATGATCACCGAGGAGGTCCTGGAGCGGCTGGGAGACGCGTCGTGAGCGATGCCCTCCGGCGGGCCGAGTCCATCCTTCGGGCGGCCTGCGGCGAGCGCCTTCGTACCAGGTTCCCCCTCGCGCCCCTCACGTCGTTTCGGATCGGCGGTCCCGCGGCCCTGTACCTCGAGCCCGAGTCCGAGCGCGACCTCGTCGCGGTGGGAGAGGCCGTCCGCCAGACCGACCTGCCGGTCGTGGTGATCGGTAAGGGGTCGAACATCCTTGTCGCCGACCGCGGCTTCGAGGGACTGGTCCTTCGGTTGGGGCGAAGCTACCGGTGGGCCGCAAGGAGCGGGGACGCGATCACGGCCGGCGGCGCGATGCCGCTCCCCGCCCTGGCCGGTGTGGCGCTGTCGCACGCCCTGACGGGGCTCGAGTTCGGTGTGGCCATCCCGGCGTCGTTCGGTGGGGCCATCCGGATGAACGCGGGGGCCCACGGCCGGGAGGTCGCCGAGGTGATGGAGTCGGTGGAAGTCTTCGAGCTCACGACG
>Ga0209887_1000480_pt1 | contig 12029 bp, 9 predicted proteins | sample GWRWN1_30_40_FD_187230 | JGI IMG/M metagenome (GOLD analysis project Ga0209887, IMG submission 187230) | Riverbed sediment microbial communities from areas with no vegetation in Columbia River, Washington, USA - GW-RW N1_30_40 (SPAdes)... | ecosystem: Environmental > Aquatic > Freshwater > River...
ACTGATTCAAATGAACGGAAATGTCGCGACAGTGGCACTGGCCAACGGCCACATCGATTTTTCCTTGAATATTTCTCCGGTGCTCAACGGCGCCATGCAAGGTTTAGGTCTCAAGCTGGTTACGGCGCTCAATACACGCCCGCTGTTTTCTCTGGTCGTGCGACCGGAGGTTCAATCACCTGCCGATCTAAAGAGTAAAGTCTTCGCAGTCAGCTCCTTCGGCAACACCCAAGCGATTCTCACGGAAAAGCATCTGCAACACCTGGGCTTGAAGAAGGGCGAGTACCAGTTGCTGGCGATGGGCGCGACCCCGGCTCGGATCGCGGCTATGGAGAAAAATATCGTCCAGGGCAGCTTGATGCCCCTGCCTTCGAACGTTCAGATGGAGAATCGGGGCTATCGCATCCTTGGCAACACCGCGGAAATCATCACTCACCCCATCGCTGGTCTCGGCGTGCACGAAGACAAAATAAAGAAGGACCCTGATCTCATCAAAAGAACAATTCGCGCATCGCTACGCAGCCTGCAACTCCTGCAGACGAATCCGAAAGAGACGCTCAAGATTTTGATGGACTGGGGCCGCACGTCAGAAAAGGATGCCCTGCGTTCGTTGGAGCTTGCCAAGCCCGGCTTCAGCAAAAATGGTTTTCTCACCGACGACGACCTCAGTATCGAGTGGAGTTTTATCCAACAACAAACCAAGAAAACCAACGTGCCGGTTTCGATCGCTCATGATATGACCTTGCTCAAAGAGGTGCAGCGCGAACTAGGCATGCAACAAAAACTGGCAGTCAGGTAGCAATCATTACCGACGTCCCAGACCTTATCCAACAGCCCACGACCAAAACCAGGAGGTAACCTATGCTTCGTACTTTAGATCTGCTCGCCAGTGATCCGTCCCATCTGCCCTTCCTCTTTGTGTTCAAGGAGTCCGGTGTGATGGAAAAATACGGCTTCGAAATCGATCTCCACATCGTCGGCGGGGCCAAAGCGCCGACCATGGCACACCGAGCGAAGCTTGCATTGGCGGGAGAAATCGATTTTCTCAGTGGACTGCATCACGAGACTTATCGCGAGCGCGCCAAAGGTGAAAAACGGCTCACTTATCTCGCGCAAGCCCAGAACAACTGGGACGACCGGCTCGTCGCCCTGCCCAAGATCGAACGCATTCACGATTTGAAAGGTCAAAAGATCGTCTGTCATTCCACAGCGCCTTGTGTCGCCGGCAACCTCCGCGCTGTGTTGGAAAGCTGCGGGCTCAAGCCGGACGAGATTCATATCGAAGCCGTAAAAGACTCCTCGGGTAAGTTTCTGCAATTTGTCGATCGCTTGACCTCCGGCGAGGCCGCTGCGGCATTGGTGGACATGCCGTTCGATCTCTACGGCATTAAAAAAGGATTGAAGATCATCGACCTTCCCGATCGGCCGGTGATCCACAATACGACTTTGTTGGCAACGACGGATTACATCAAACAAAACGAGGAGACGGTCTATGCCTTTATCAAGGGCTTCATCGAAGCCCTCCATTTCTTCAAGACCCAGCCGGACAAAGTTATCCCCATCCTGAAGAACAACCTGGCCAAACGCTACGGGCTCGAAGAGGACGAGTATTATGTCCACCTCCAGCGCGAGTGGGCGCGGCTGTTGTCAAAGAAGCCTTATCCCCTGGCCAGCGCCATTCAAAACGTCTATGACCTCGATGTCGGCAAAGATCCTGCGATGAGAAACATCGGGCCGATGGAGCCATGGGATCTGCATTATCTTCGCGCCATCGACGACAGTGGGTTCATCGACAAGCTCTATGCTTCGTGATCCGGAATAATCTTGGCCGTTCTCCGTCTTCAGGTCTCTACGGCCGATGAAGAACGAAAAACAGCCGTTCGTGAAGCTCTTTTCTATTACGCAATTGGGGAGGAATGATCGCTGGATGCGTTGGCTCCGAAATTTACCAGAGGTAAAGAAGATGTGAATCGCCGGCTCGATCGCGGTAGGTTTCCATAATCTTCGGCGCCCAGTCTCCCATGTCGAACCCATAGGAAACAACACGAGCGCCGGGCTTGAGTTGATGCATCAGAGCAGGCCTCAAAGCCAGATTCCCATCACCGGAAAGATAGAGAGTCACAACCGACGTGGGTGCAAGGTTGGCGGTCATAAAATCTTGCTGGTGAATCTCCACCAGCTTTTCCACTCCCTGCTTGCGCACGTTTTCGCGCGCCAATTTAACCAACCCCGGATCAATTTCGAAGCCAACGGCTTTGACGCCAAACTGCTTTGCCGCGGCGATGACCACCCGACCGTCTCCGGACCCGAGGTCATAGACGACATCTCCCTTCCTAACCCCCGCAAGCGCCAGTAGACGCTCTACGACTTCCTGGGGCGTCGGATCAAAGGGCGCCAGCTGATCGGCGGACCTTCCAGGAATTGACTGCTGGACGGGGTTGAAAATCGGCGGATCCCCATAGCCGATCCCGGGCGCGACCCCGCTGATGATAGTCACATCGATCAAGTCGGGAACATCAACGATCGAAATCCCTCCTAGACGGGGAAAAACGGCCGGAACGAACGGGCGGGGAAAATGATGAAAAACCGGCGCCACAGGAGCATGAAACACGCGCACGGGAGCTATGCGAACGGAGATTCCGGTGGAGGGGGCGAAATGCTGAAACGTTAGCGGAGTTTGCCGGCTGGTAATCTGCGCCGAACCCCGCCCTTGAAAACCTTGAAGGTTATTGACGCCAGGAGAAACGCGACCTACTGCTCCGGCGCTCTGCCTGGAACCCATTCCACCGCGAGACATCCGCCCTTGAGCTTCGTGGGCTCCAAAGATCAAGGCGATTAAAACGACTGCTAAGGCTAATGTCATCAGCGTCCACCCGAGATCGATCATAGGAGGGACGTAACACGAAAGTCAACTCCCCGCTCCAAGCCCGATATCACGCACCACGGGCGCCCGCCACGCGACCAGAATCGCCAGTAGAATAACCACTAATCCCATGTAACTTACGGTCGCCGGCGCGCCGATCCGGTGAGCGCTGACTCCCGCCATAAGCGCACCCACGGGCATCAAACCTCGGTCCAAGGCATAGATGCTCATCACGCGCCCGCGCAAATGATCTGTCGGCCGCTACGCCTGCAATGGGACTGGCGATGAGGAATGGGACCGCCCGCGGGCCGTTTTCGGGCTAGTTCGCTTTAGTGACGAAGGTCATATCATCCCGGCGAACAAAGCCGGTCGGATTGTTGCGCTTCGACCTCACTTCCAGCCAATCGCCAAGGGATCTGACTACATTGACCCGGGTTCCTTTGGTTATCTGAGACAAAACCCGTGAAGATGCGGAGGGCTCTTCGTAAACCGAAGTTGGGCGGATGGTTTGGTAAACTCCCAGTTCAGCCGCGCTGCGCGCCCCCCCGGACCGACTCGCGGGCGGACTCGGCTCCGCCGGCCGCGACGCAGTCTTTGTTGCCGGCGCCGTCTTGTTCGCAGCTAGTCGCTCCGCCTCCTTCGCCGTGCGATTCAATTTCTGTTGGGTCGATGCCAGATTCTTTTGACTCTCTTCGAGCTTGTTTTTGAGCTGGACAAGCTGAGTCGAATTCTGGGCAAGCTCCTTCCGGGTTTGAGCCAGTTCAGCTTCCAAGGTCTGAATTTTTTGGTCCTTGTCCCTGAGCTGCGCCAGCTTCTCTTCGAGCAACGATTGTGATTCACTACGCTGCCGCTGCCCACCAATCAAAAAGACGCCGATACCGAAAACAAGCAGGCCCGCAACCAAGATCGCTTTCGACCCGATCGAGGTCTTATGTTTCTTGGACCCTAGACGAGCCTCCACAGTATCGGCTTCTCGCGTCGGCCATTGTGGATCGGCGGTTGAACTCAGATCGGCCTTGCAGTACGGACACTTCAGGGCGTCCTCGGCAATGCTATTGGCGCAGTGGGGACAGAGCTTGGTACGAATGCCTCCCCTAGTCACCAAAGATCTACCGTCCTTTGCGCAAAAACTCACCTTGTCGTCGTATTCCGTGGAGCATTGCGGGCACCGCTTCATGGGAATTATTCTGAATATAATACGCTTGCGCGTCAAGAGGAATCATCGGAGGTCAGGTAGATTATAAAATGAAAGCGTCTTCAGGTCATTCGCAACTTGCCCTGGCAGGACCCTTAAGCTATAGAAACCTGGGAGGAAACAAACATCATGGCTCTCGTTATAAGCGAAGCGCAAACCAGAAAACTCATCGACATGCAGACAGCGTTAAAGCTCGTCGACGCAATGTTTCGCGCCCGCGCCGGTGGAAAAGTACGCAGCGTGCCGCGGCGCCGGCTCAAAGGGAGCGAAAAGCAGCTCAACATGATGGCAGCCTGGCAGGAAACTTCGGACCTCATCTGTCTCCGCGCTTACGCCGGCGCGTCCAACACGATTACGCTCTACAACGGACGCACCGGTCAAATTCAAGCGATCATCGATATGGGCTATCTTAGCAGCCTTCGAACGGGCGCCGCCACGGGCGTGGCCGCCAAGTATCTCGCCCCGTCGAACACAAGAACGCTGGGAGTGATCGGGCCCGGCTGGCAGGCAACTTTTCAAGTCGAGGCGGTTGCGAACTCTTGTCCCATTAAGGAGGTTGTGGTCTATGGCCGAAATCCGAAGAGACGAAAAGAATTCATCCGACAGATGAGCAAAGTCGTCAAAGCCGACTGGAAGGAAGCGGACACAGTCGACGAAGCGGAGACGGCGTCGGACATTTTAGTAGTTTCGACGGACTCTTCGACGCCCGTGGCCACCGGCGCGAGTCTAAAAGAAGAAAGCTTGGTCGCGTCTATTGGCGCCAACGCAACGGTGAAGCATGAGGTTTCGAACAATCTCATTCGCCGCATGGATTTGATCGTGACCGATGACCTTGCCGCCGCGAAAGCCGACAGCGGCGATCTCGTCGAGGCTTGCCAAACCCGCATCGCCCGCTGGGAAGACATCGTTCCCCTGGAGAAGATCGTCGCCGAGGGCGTGCCTCAACCGCGGCCGAAAAGAATATTTTTCCAATCCAACGGCATTGCCGACGAAGACCTCGCTGTCGGCCGCTATGTATTGGAACAAGCGAAAAAGAAAAAACTCAAAATGAAACGCATCACTGAGATCTAACCAAAGATATTTGAAATTTTCGGTTGAATTCTGGAGTACGGAATCGGAAAAAAGATCACTCCCGCAAAGACACAAAGTCCGCCAAGTATAAACAAAATTGCAAATTCGAAACTCGAAATCCGAAATTCGAAACAATTTCAAATGATCAAAAATCAGAAAGTTCCAAACCAGCCCGTTTCAGATTTCGTAATTGGGATTTAAGTCTTTGGGTTTGTTTCGGATTTCGATATTCGGATTTCGGATTTTGCCAGTTGTTGGCGCGATAAACTTTATTGAACTGGTTCGGTTGAAAATTTTTGACGTAAGCGCCTAAAGGGACGGTAAATGCCGATTTTCGACGGTGAACTTGGACTTCAATTCGTTACCCACCTGGCCAATCATTACACGGTCCCCGATCTCGTTCGTCTAGCCCGATTGGCTGCAGACAAGGGCTTCAAGCAAATCTGGGTCAACGACAACATCCGTTACCGTGGCCAACTCGTCGTCATGACCGCCATCGCCGCCTGCGTGCCGATTCGTCTCGGCACGGCAATCATGGTGCCCTATTTTCACAACCCTCTGGACGTCGCCGATTCATTGGCGGCGTTGTCCGAGTTATGTGAAGGTCAGGAGATTAGCATCGGCATCGCCCGCGGTGACCTCGGACAGTTGCCGCAACATGTTCAAGTGTTGAAGCCCGTCGCCATGGTCAGCGAAACAGTTCGTTTCCTGCGACGAGCGTTGGCCGGAGAGGAAATTGCCTACGCAGACTATCCATGCTTGCAGGAATTTTACCGTCTCAATCCAAACGGAAAATTTCGACTTGCGTTCAAACCGCAAACCACCTTCAAATTTTACGGCGGCGGCAATGGTCCGCAATCCCTCCACATGTGCGGACGCATTATGGACGGTTTAATCAGTTCGGGGACCTATATACCGATGCTCAAAGCAGGTCGGCTTCTGGGAATGCTCGCAACAGCGGATAAAGCAGCCAGAGAACTCGATCCAACCAAGCGCCTGCGGAAAATCTGCGAACTTAATGTTTCGATCTCGCGGGATCGCGAAAAAGCCATCGAATTCCCCAAGCGTCAGGTTTCCCACTCGATCCTGCAGTGGGAAGCTTTGGGGTTCACGGCCGAAGAGTACGCGAAGTTAGGCGTACATCGCGAGCAGGTCTTAAAGTTAAAGGAGGCTTATGCCTCCGGGGCTACCGTCGAAGAAGCTTCAAAACTTGTTACCGAACATATGGTAAAGACTTATTATGCCGCCGGGAGGCCGGAAGAAGTCAGAGATCAGATCATCGAACTCGTGGCAGCGGCGGGGCGGCTTGGTTATGATCACGTCGCCTTCGCTAAACTCGGCCCGGATTATGAAGAAGCGATTAAACTGCTAGCAAATGATGTCGTGCCGGTCTTGATCTGAAACTCGTTACAACTCCGGCGAGGGGCACCTTTACGGCTTCTGGAACGCCAGCACAAAGCGATCGTCCTTGTCGCGGGTTTTATTCACGTTAAAGTCGCGCGGGTCCTCGGGACGGCGCAGCATGTTCCCCTCCTTGGCCAGGATAAAACCTGAGCCCGTGACTTCCTGGATGACCAGCAGCCTGTCGATCCGATGGAGTGTCTTTACCGCCTCGTTACCGCTGCCGTCTTTGGCCGAGTGATCCACGACTCCATAAAGGCCGCCCTTTTTGAGCGCGGCGAGAACTCTCTTGTTCATGGCGACCCGAACCGCCGGCTCCAAGTCATGGTAGCTCAGATGAATGAGCACGAAATCCAACGATGCGTCCTGCGGTAGCGCAACGGTTTCCAGCGGACCCTCCAACAATCTGACGTTGGCAAAGTTGGAATCTTTAAAACGATCCTTCACCTCAGGCCGGAAGGTTCGAGACGCCGAGTAAACCACCCCTTTCTCTCCCACCACTTGGGATAGAATGGCCGTGTAATATCCTCTCCCCGTCACCAGGTCAGCGACTTTGTCTCCCGACTTTACGCCATAGAAGGGCACGACTTCCGCCGGCTTGCGTGCGGCGTCGATCTGCTTATCTTCCGCCGGTCGCTGCGGATTCGCGAGGATGGCAGTGACGTCCGGCGAAGTTTGTGTCGCTGCGCAGGCCGACATCACCAATAGCGCCACAGAAAAAAGCAACGATCCCGCATTCCTTAACGAAACCATTTTCATAATCACCTCGATCCTAAAAGTTCTCCGAATCTCAACCGGTGAAACGAGAGTGGACAGATTTGCGCCGCTTCTCTTTTGGTCATTGCGACGGACGGCTATGCCGCATCGTTCTGTCCACCTCGTCGCGCAGCATCTCCCAGATCTTGTCGACACAGCGGGCGAAGTCGGGGTCCGACATGCTTCTGATGGTGCGGGGCCGTCGAACATCCACCGGCAATACGCACTTGACGACTCCCGGCGAAGCGCTCATCACGGCGATGCGGTCGCACAGCATCACCGCCTCTTCGATATTGTGCGTCACCAGGATGACGGTTTTCTTGTCGCGCTCCCAAATTCTCAGGAGCTCTTCGCGCAGGATAAGACGTGTCTGGGCATCGAGACTCGCGAACGGTTCATCCATCACGATGACCTCGGGGTCATTGGCCAGGGCCCGGGCAATCGCGACTTTCTGCTTCATCCCGCCGGAAAGCTCGTGCGGTTTGGCCGAGCCAAAGTCCAGCATCCGGACCACCTCTAAAAAGAAGCCGGCGATCCGCTTGGAAACCGAAGGCGGCTCCTTGCGAAATTCCGAACCCAGCGGAACATTGTCCTCCACGTTTCGCCACGGCATTAGAGCGGAATCCTGAAAGACCATCGAGACCATGGCTTGAGTTCTTTTTTCACCGACGAATTCCAAGGAGCCGGTCGTGGCGCTATCGAGCCCGGCAATGATATGCAGCAGCGTGGTCTTACCGCAGCCCGTCGGCCCGATGATACCGAAGAATTCACGGTCTCTGACTTCGAGACTGACTCCCCCGAGGGCTCGTAGGGTGCTCTCCCCTTTCTCGAATTCCTTGGTGAGGTTGTGGATGACTATGCGCATAGAATCGTCCGCACAAAATCGAGCCCGAAGGCGCTGATCGCGCTCTTGCTTCCCTCGAACATTCTATCTTCCGCCGAAAATTTCGTGAAAGATTTTGGCATACCGCTCGAACTCCTCAAGCACTTCCGTAGGTGCAAAAACCGGCTTGATCCCTTCCATTAAACGGGCATGTTCGGGTGGAGTATCGACCCGATCGGGAATTCGGTTCATGCCGCGAATGAGATCCTGACCCTTTTTCGACAACACGAAGTCAATGAAGAGTTTACCGGCGTTGGGATGGGGCGCCTTCGCTGAGAGTCCCACCGGGTGTATGTTGGCAAAAACGGGATTCAGATAAACCCAATCCACAGGCGCGCCGGCGGGCTTGAGTTGTTCGAAAGTCTGGGAATAAGCCGTTAGCCCGCCTTTGAATTCTCCTGCGGCGACCAGTTGCGCGAGCAGATTTCGACCATTGCGGAGCTGCACCTGTTTTGCCAGCTCGCGCATGTAAGCTATTCCTTTTTCATCTCCCATCGCCTTCACCATCGTGCCAAACCATTCGTACGCTCTACTGTCGATGCCGATGTTTCCTTTCCACTCGGGCTTTAGAAGGTCCGCAAACGATTTCGGAACAGCGGCGTTGGGGACCGACCGGTTGTTGTAACCGAAGGCAGCGTAGTTCGTGTAAATCGAGGTCCAAGTCGCCTGAGGATCTTTATATCCGTCGCGATAATACTTTCTCTCCGGCGAGTCGTAGGACGCAAGCACGCCCCGTTTTTTTAAATTGTGACCATAGAAACTAGTTGTCATCACCACGTCCCAAAGGTTTTGGCCGGCGCGGCTCTCGGTCAAAATTCTTTCCATGAGTTGCGCGTCAGTAGCACGATAGAACACCGCGTCGATCTTCGGGTAAAGCTGCTTGAATCCGTCCGTCAGCGTCTTGGAATCGTTGGCGTTGAAGGCGGCGTAAAACATCATCTTGCCTTCCGCTTCGGCGCGATCTCGGACTTCCGCAGCTGGCAATTCGGACGCACCAGCAAAACCGCCAAACAGCAACATCCACAGGATCGGTAGTCCACATGGTTTCATTCCATCACTCCAATACTCCATCACTCCAATTCCTAAGGCATCTCGGCAAGCAAGCGTCCGTAACCTGTCACCGGTTCGTTAAGCTGCAAGATCTTCTTCGTAGCCCAAACTTGTGCCGGGATACTAGAAACCACCGTGGTCTTTAAGTCTTTCTCAAGCATCTCGATAACCGGCAAGTTGTGCCAGCCTGCGCCAAGCATGTAGATGCCGTCGGCGGGACCATGTTCCAGGAAGACCTTTTTGGCAAAGCCGTAGATCGCTTCTGGAGAAAGCTTGCCGGCATCTTTGAACGGCACTTCAATTCCCTTCATCGCTTTCACTTCGAATCCGTCATCCTCAAAAAATTTGGCGAACCGACGGTTCATGTCATCTTGAAAGTAAGTAATACCCACTAATTTTTTCATTCCCAAAGCCCGGAACGCATCGACTTGCGCCATCGTCGCCACCAGCACCGGAATGCCATATCTTTTCGATAACCGGTCAGAAATCTCGCGGTCCGCGCCGTGACCGCGCACCATCGTTGGAGGCGCCCCCATGATCATGACTACATCTGCGCCCAGCTCTGCCAACCGCGCGACCTTCTTCTCGGCAACCGACAACGCTTCCTGAAGCTCTTGTTCGTTGCCGGCTCGGATGCCGGCGTGGCACGGTATGAACCCCACACCCTCCGGCATGAGTTTGATAAAACTTTCCATGGACCCCGGTCGATAGGTGGGCTTCACCAGCCCGACTATTCCGCGCGCACCGTAATACATCGCTATGGTTCTCCTCTAAATCCTCAGGCTCACAGAGGAAGGGCGGGAAAGCCCGCCCTTAGAATTCTATGCACTGCACTCAAAAGTTTCCCGGCCCGCGCAAATTTTACCAGCCGGCTTTGCCCTTTAGTTACGGACGTTTAGGATTATTCTCCCGCCAAGACGCCAAGCTCGCAAAGAAGTTTCTTTTAACAGGAGAGAACAGAGGAAACAAAGTTTTTGATTCATCTCTGTTATCTCCGTTACCTCCTGTAAAACAATCCATTCTTATTCCGTCTCCGGCCTTGGCGCCCTTTGCGCCTTTGCGGGAGATCTTCCGGCTTTTGGTTGCGGCTTTCTTTGCCTCTATGCCGCCGCTTGCAGTCTCTTCCCGTTGGTGCTCCCCAACACGCTACCCGGCAACGCGCCGGTGTGTTTGCCCTTTTCGACCAACACTTCGCCGTTGACGAGGGTCATCTCGATGCCCACCGCTTTTTGAATGAAGCGTTTTTCGTTGGCCGGCAAGTCCTGCACCATTTCCGGCTCGCACTCGCGGATCGTTGCCGGATCGAACAGCACCAGATCCGCCGCCATGCCGCGCCTAATTAAACCACGATCGTGCAAACCGAAGATCGAGGCGACCATGAAAGTCAGCTTGCGCACGCCCTCTTCCAAGCTCATGACGTTTTTCTCGCGGATCCAGTAGCCCAGCAGGCGCGTCGCGTAGCCGAAACCGGCGTCGTAAATCAGATGCGCGCCGGCGTCGGACTGGCCGACGAGAGTAAACGGGCTGCGGATGATTTCCGCCACCGCCTCTTCGTCGCCGTTTGTGCTGGAAGTTTGGAATTCCGTATCCAATCCCTCTTCCAAAGAGAGATCGAGGAAAGCGTCGATGACGTCCTGGCCGCGAATTTTAGCGATCTCCGCCACACTCTTTTTTTCCAGATGCCGGTTGGCCGGTGTCGCAGCCTTGATCAAATAAACCAGATCCCAGCGCCGCGAGAAGCGCGAAGATTTCTTTTCTTCCACCGCTTCGTAGCGCATCTTGCGCCGCGTCTCCGGATCGCGGATCGCTGCGATACGCGCCTCAATCGGCAAGAAGAGAATCGTTTTCCAAGTCGGCAGGTCGTCGAACACCTGGGCGTTTTTCATCGTGAGACGGTTGTTGAACAGCCGCGCGTTGCACAGCGGATAAGACTGCACGCCGCGCTCCAACGACGCCTGCGCCAAGTCCAACAGCTGGCGCCATTCATCCGGTCTATCCCAACGATGCGCGATGCTCTGCCAGATCACCGGCCGTCCCGATCGGGACGAGATCTCGTCGAACAATTGCACCGTCTCGCGCATCGGCACCGAGACTCCAAGCGAACCGCGGGAAATCTGCACCGCGCCTTGATTGATCTCGCCGAGCGCACAGGCCAACTCGATGATTTCTTCATCGGTGGCGAATCGGCTTTGGATCGGCGTCCCGTCGGCAAACATGTGCACGGGATTTTGATTGGTCGAGAAGCCCATCGCGCCCGCGCGCACGCCGGCTTTAAGAATTTCTTTCATCTGGTAGATTTCCGCGGGGGTGGCGGCGCGTTCCATGGCGGCATTGCCCATCACGAACTGCCTGAGCGCACAGTGGCCCATCAAGGCGGCGACGTTGACGCCGAGATTGCCGCGGAGCTTATCCAAATATTGCGGAAATGTCGTCCAACCCCACTGCACGCCGGCCCGCAAGGCCGGCAGCGAGATCGCTTCGACTCTCTCGAAGCTCTTGAGAATCGTGTCCTGGTCCTGCTCCTTACAGGGTGCGAGGGCAAGCGCACAGTTCCCCGGAATAACCGTAGTTACGCCGTGAAAGCAGGAGGACGTTGCCAGCGGATCCCATAATAACTGCGCGTCAAGATGGGTATGAAAATCGATAAAGCCGGGCGAAACCGCTAACCCATCGGCGCGAATCACACGTTTGGCCTCCCCGTTGATCCGCCCGGTTTCCACGATACGACCATCTTTCGTCGCTACATCGCCAAGATAGGAAGGCATTCCGCTGCCGTCGTAAATCCGGCCGCCTTTGATAAGCACGTCATA
>Ga0209887_1000482_pt1 | contig 12009 bp, 7 predicted proteins | sample GWRWN1_30_40_FD_187230 | JGI IMG/M metagenome (GOLD analysis project Ga0209887, IMG submission 187230) | Riverbed sediment microbial communities from areas with no vegetation in Columbia River, Washington, USA - GW-RW N1_30_40 (SPAdes)... | ecosystem: Environmental > Aquatic > Freshwater > River...
TCAAGAGCGGCACGACGCCCAGGATCAACGCGATTGAAGTCATCAGGATCGGCCGAAAGCGCCGCCGCGTCGCTTCGACGGCGGCGTCCACCGTGGACACTCCCTCCGCCTTGAGCTCCCGGGCAAACTCCACGATCAGGATCGCGTTCTTGGCGGCCAGCGCGATCATGAGGACAAGACCGATCTGGGTGTACAAGTCGTTAGGAAAACGGCGAACCGCCAGGGCGATGACGATTCCCACCAGCGCCATAGGCACGGTGAGAATCACCGCCGCCGGATCGGTCCAGCTTTCGTATTGAGCGGCGAGCACTAAGAAGACCAAGGTGATGGATAGCGCGAAAATGAAGTAGGCCTGACTGCCAATCAGCTTCTCCTGGTAGGAGAGTCCTGTCCATTCGTAATCCATACCCTGGGTTAAGATATTCGCGGCGGTCTGCTCCATGAAACTGAGCGCCTCGCCGGAGCTAAACCTGGGCATGGGGACACCGGTGATAGTAGCGGCGGGATAAAGGTTATAGCGCGTGATGAGCTCGGAGCCGAGCACGCGGCGCACGTCGAGCAGGCTGCCCAGCGGCACCATCTGACCGGACTGGTTGGCGACGGAAAGCTTGCCGATATCCTGCAACTGCCGGCGATAATCGGCCTCGGCTTGCACGCGGACCTGGAAGCTCTGGTTGAACTTGTTGAACAGGTTAACGTAGGTCGATCCTAAATAGGTCTGTAGCGTCTGCGAGACATCGTTGACGTTGACGCCGAGTGATTTCGCCATGGTTCTATCGATATCGAGGTAGAGCTGCGGGCTGTTGGCGCTGAAGGTGGTAAAGCCGATGCGCAAAAAACCCTGGCGGTTTTGCGCGGTGCCGAGAACATGTTGCACCGCTTTCTGCAGCTCGCTGAGGCCGGCGCCGGCCCGATCTTCGATGACCATTTGAAACCCAAAGGCATTTCCCAAGCCCGGGATCGGCGAGGGTGGCAGCACGGCAATTTGCGCGTTCCGAATGGATAGAAGTTTTTTCTGGAGCTCGGGGAGAAGATTCGTCTGGGAAAACCCGGGTGGGCGTTGGTCCCAGTCCTGATACATGACGAAGGCCGTGACGACGTTGGCAAGCTTCGCTGAATCCAACGCGGAATAGCCGCCGATCGTGACCCATCCCTTGATGCCCGGGATATCTTTGAGCACGGCGTCGATGTCCGCTGCCAACTGCCGCACCCGCGGCTGCGACGCGCCGCCGGGAAGCCGCGCCGTGACGATGCAGTAACCCTGGTCCTCCAGCGGCACGAGGGCGGTTGGGTAGATCGCAAAGGCGGCTCCCGCCAGGCCGACGATGATGAGAAAAACACAAACCATCGTCCGTGGGCGCTGCACCATCCAGCGGACCACTCCGATGTAGCGTTTCTCCACTGCGCCGTAAATCCTATTGAACCCCTGATAAAACCAGTTCACCTTTCTACCCTTGGGCACCGGCCGCAGATACAGCGCGCACTGCGTCGGCTTCAACGTCAGCGCATTGATGGCGCTGATGATCGCCGTGGCCGCAATCACCAGCGCAAACTGGCGAAACATCTGCCCCGTGATCCCCGGTAAAAATGACGCCGGCAAAAACACCGCCGTCAATACCAACGTGATCCCCAGCACCGGCCCGGTCAGCTCGCCCATCGCCTTGATCGCCGCGTCCTTGGGGGTGAGACCCTGCTCGATATAGCGGGAGGTGTTCTCGACGATGACGATGGCGTCGTCCACCACGATGCCGATGGCCAGGATCAAGGCAAAGAGCGTCATCAGATTCACCGTGAAGCCGAGCAGGGCCATGGCGGCAAAGGCGCCGATGATGGTGACCGGCACGGTAGTCGCCGGCACGAGCATCGCCCGGAAATTCTGCAGAAACAGCATGATCACGATCAGCACCAGAATCCCCGCCTCGATGAGCGTCTGGTACACCGCGTGAACCGACTGATTAATGAAAAGAGTCGTATCGTAGAGCGTCGTGTATTTGAGTCCCGCTGGAAACGTCTTGCTCATCTCCGCCATCAGACTGCGAATTTCATCTGCAACCTGGAGAGCGTTGGCGCCCGGAAGGGCGAAGACGGCGATGTGTGCCGTCTTCTTGCCGCTGAGACCCGAAAAGATCGTGTACTGCTGCTGGCTCAGCTCGACTCTGGCGACGTCCTTGATGCGCACGATGGCGGCGGTCTGATTAGTCTCAGTGGTCTTGAGCGTCTGGCTGGCCTCGGTGGCAGGCGGTTGGGATTTAATGATGATGTTTTCGAACTGCTCCACATCGGTCGCCCGGCCCAGAGTATTCACGGTAAATTGGAAGACCTGATTGGAGGCCGTTGGCGGCCCGCCGATCTGTCCCGCCGCTACTTGAATGTTCTGGTGCTTGATTGCGTTCTCGACGTCCAGAACCGTCAGCCCGTAGGCCTTGAGCTTGTCCGGATCCAGCCAGACTCGCATGCTGTAAGGTCCGGCGCCGAAAACCGTTATCTGACCGACTCCAGGCAAACGCGCGATGGGACGCTGCAGATTGATAATCGCGTAGTTGCTCAGAAACGTTTCATCGAAGCGATCGTCGTCCGAGTACAGGCTTTCGATCAACAGGATATTGGTGCTGACCTTCTTGACGTTGACTCCCTGCGAGCGGACCTGCTGCGGCAACTGTGGCAGCGCGCTATTGACCGCGTTCTGCACCAGAGCGATGCCGACGTCGAGGTCGGTGCCGATGGCAAAGGTAACGGTAAGCGTGTAGCTGCCATCGCTGCCGCTGGTGGACTGCATGTAGATCGAGTTCTCGACGCCGTTGACACTCTGCTCGATGGGAATGCCGATGGTGTTCGCCACCGTTTCGGCGCTCGCGCCGGCATAGTTGGTGCTTACTTGGATCGTGGGCGGGACGATTTGCGGATACTGCGCCACCGGCAAGTTATAAAGGCAGACGACGCCCAGCAACATCGTAATGATCGCGATGACGTTGGCGAGGATCGGCCGCTCAATGAAGAATTTGGACATGTCCGCTAGCGTCCTGTCGCAGAATCCGCCACATAATTCGCAGCTCATTCCGCTTAAAAAATCTCCCCTTCCCCCTCCCTTCGACTCGGCTCAGGGCATGCTTTTCCAAAGAGGGGTTAAAGCCCTACCGAGAAAATTCCCCCTTTGAAAAAAGGGGGACAGAGGGGGATTTGAGTTCGAGTTCAGCCGCTGCCATCGTTTGGTGTTTTTAAATGAACTTCTGAGACGCCACACTAAATTCTTACGTTTTAAATACTCAAAAAACCAGCGACGATCCATCACCTCTGGCGGCCCTTGGCGATGTTGATCGGCTGGGGGCTGAGGTTCAACGCGTCGATCTTGCCGATGGGTTCGATAAAGCGCCAAACACTCAATGGGCAAATTCGAAGCACGAAACCTGTCCTGAGCCATGTCGAAGGATCCGAAATTCGAAACAAATCTAAATGATCAAAAATCAGAAAGTTCCAAACAAGCCCGGAGGAACGAGTGGCGAGCGGCAAGTGACGAAGGACAAAAACAGTGCCGAGTGGCGAGAGAATTTCCCCCCCTCGTCACCCGACCCTCGACCCTCGCTCTTTTCGGATTTCGATATTCGAATTTCGGATTTTGATAAGGGATCTGACCGCAGCGGTTTCGTGAGTTATTGCCCGAGATGCGCGAGGGCGGCGCGCAGCGGGGCGCTGGAGAGCTGAATCAGTCCCGTGAAAGGCTCGTACATTTCCAGGATCAAGAAGATGGCACCGGAAACCGACAGCGCGGAGACGAACAAGCTGGCGACCACGGTTGCGTTGAGAGGGGCGAAGATGCCGAAACTAATGAAAATAACGGTGAGCCAGAGAACCAGCACGACCAGCAACGGCACGGAAGCCGAGGTTGTTGTCTGTTCGTACATCAACCAGCGCGTTCTTGCTAGGTCCATCGTCATACTCAACGCCTGGCCCTGGAGCGAGCGTTGCGCGTCGTTCTTTGGCGAGAGTCCCTGGATTTTGTCGTGGATAGCTTCCTCGCCGGCGGACGGCGGCTGCCATGAGGAAGGGTCTGTACTCTCCTTCGGCCACATCTGATCAAGAGCGCGGACAACAGCGCCGCGCAGTGCAACGCGTGATTCCTTCGTCTCCGGCCCGTAATGGGCCAGGACGCGGTCTAGCAAGGCGACATTGGCGGACAGTTGTGTTAGTTCGGCGCTTTGGGTGTCGTAGGAACCCTTAGCCGAGGCGACCAGCAGGCCTAGAACAAGGGCTGCCATTGTCCCGACCAGCCCCATCCCTAGCTTCACGATATCTTTGGATTCGTTACTGAGATGATGCTGGGGTAGGGAGGCGTGCAGAAAGATACCAAGCAGCGCGCCGCCAAAAACGCACGCGAACACGATCAAGCTGATTGTGGTTGAACTCATGATCATCCTCCTGCGCCTGCACGGACTCGGAATTTGCGAGGGTACTGCTGTTTTTTATTAAGACATTTCTTCACGGATGCCAACTTTCATGATGAGTCCGAATCGTTTCGATTTCGTCCTTCGGTTTTCGAATTTTCACGCGACGATCGGCGCGCCGCCACAGGGAGTGGGCACCACGCGGTAGTAGATGCTTTCACTCGACGCTCGACACTGTTCTCTCGCTCGTTCCTCGTTATTGCTTCACCCGCTCACACTCCGACAGGGGCTCGCCACGCACGGGCAAGAAGAAGCGTCAGGACGGCGTGGATCACGACGGCGGGCCATAACAAGGTCCCAACTAAGCGGCCACCGATCCCCAGGTAAAAGAGGTAGAGAGTCGCCAGCAGGTTGTACGCGAGCAGCGCTCGAAGAGCCGGGGTAGTAGCCCCGGCAGACCCGAGACCTGGCAAGCAGGCTAACCCCAACCCGAGCAACGCAAAGCCGGCCAGGCGGCCCAGCGCCTCGCCCGCCCCGGACACTTCGTCGCCCAGCAGTAACCGAGTAACCAGCGGAGGATAGATTATCAGGGCAAGCCCGGTAGCCGCCTCAAGGACGGCGGCCAGACCGAGTAGCCTTTTCATCGTAATTTCTCTCTTCCTTGAGACTTCACTCGACTCAACTATCGAGCGTGGGAACAGGTCTGGCAATCACACATTGTCGTAATGCGAAACCCAACGCCAGAAATTTGGTCGAGTGGCGAGAGGCAGAAAGGTCGAGGGAAGAGTGTCGAGTCAAAATGCAAGCCGCAGAGAGCAAAGAACTAAGGGCGCTGATGTTGCGCTTCTCTTCCCCTCGACACTCGCTCCCTCAAATCAGGGGACCGACACAATATACACGACGCTGTTTCCCTGAAAACCAGCCCGGTAGTAAACGCCGCCACACTGGAAATAATTCACCCCGCCGATCACCGTCGAGGTGCATCCAGGGGGCAGCGACGGAACCATCGTGCCTATGGGCAGGCCAGCGGCAGCTTGCTGGGCGGCGGCCGCGGCAGCAGCAGCGTTCGCAGCCGCTGCCTGCGCAGCAGCAGTATTTGCGGCAGCAGCCTGGGCCGCAGCAGCGTTCGCGTAAGCCATATTCGCGGCAGCAGCGTTGGCAGCGGCAGCGCTCGTCACGGCAACGGTCGAAACCACTGCGGCTTCTCTATACATCGAACGACGCGCCACGCCTGCGACTGAGACAGGTGTCCGGGGCATGCCGATAATTGCCTCAGCATTCTTGACGAATCTCAGTCTCAACGGAGAATTGGGCTGGAATTCCGCGACCGACATAAAAACCAGCGCTGCAGTGAGTACTATGGGCATTAAAAATGTTTTCATTGTTTTGCTCCTTTTCTAATTTTTGGGTCCTCTTTAACAGGAGAGAACAGAGGAAACGAAGTTTTTTATATCTCTGTTATCTCCGTTACCTCCTGTAAAAGAACCCGTTCTGCAAGGCAAACTCATTTCGGCTTTGCTGCTTCGGCGGTCAGCTGGAGAAACTCGATCTTCTTAGCGCCTTTGGGCGGCGTGAAATTGAATTCCTGATTCGTCAACTTCGGCGCTACGTCCCAGTTCCTAATTAATACGGTGAACTGTGGCTCCCCGGCAACCTTTTTCGATGTAAGAATGAATTTACGCGGCAGCGGCTTGTCCCCGTCCTCGATCCAGATCTGCCAGTCGACCTCCGCTCCGCGAAACGCGAGATGGGTGCTCTTCACACCTCCAACAACGCTCGGGCCGACCACGAACCCGGATGAGGACTCCTTCAGCATTCTCTCAGCGGCGTTCTTGTACAGGAGTTCTGCAGCGGGCGCGATTATGTCGAGCTTCTCCCGGGCGAAGTCGAGCGTCTCATCGAGTGTCGGTGGCGCAGCCGTGGTGGCGTACAAGTTCTCCCGCGGGTTGTAGAGCGTCAGGGTCTTGCCGTCGTAGAAAAATTCCTGGTTGGCGAGGTCACCCTTGCGGTGAGCGCGCAGCTTATTCGGTCGCGACACCATCAGTGTCGCAGGACTGTCATACTGCAGCTTCTGCCCGGATGTCAGTACGACTTCGAGCGTGCTCTCCGCCTTCAAAGTGAACTGCTGGCGGCTCGCCAGGTAGTCGCTCATGCGCCGCAACAATTTTTCCGCCTGCGGATCGATCCCCGCAGGTTGCACATGACCAGGCTGGGGCCATCCGGCCAAAACCAGCATCGTCAAAGCGACTACTGAACCGATCCGTCTCGCAGAACAATACACACGCTTCATAGGTGAATCCCTTCTTTAATCTGATCACTGAAGCAATATTTCCTGCGTAAGTGTTTGTCAAACTCCCTGGTCAAAACCATCCAAGTCACCATTTGGATTTGGTTCGAATTTCAGATTTGGTCTGCGCTTTTATTCCCTTTACGCCTTTTCGCGAAAAATCCGATTGCTTTTCTCATCATGTTTCTTCGACTCTGACGAGATATTAATTTACCCCCGCAAACCCCACCCAGCATAAAAACGCCGAAGGCCTGAAATGGAATGCATTAGGCCAGTCGTAAAACCGATCGCCTCGCTGCCCTGAATGCGAGCAAATGCCCTGGCGGGCCAACCCACTCCAAGGACAAAATACAGGAGGCCGAGGCAGCTATAATAGCACACGTCGAGAGTGTCTATTTTCTCCGATGGACCGGCCTCCCTGTTTTAGAAAAATGGGAGTTGAGAGGAATCTGTCTACTTCCTGGTTGGAACAAACATCCGCAAATCCTCCCTGATTTTCCTTTTCCAAGGGCGGGCACCCACTCACGAGCGCGATGCAGGCTTTACGTGGTCCTGTCCATCGGTGTCTATATTAGTTTCCGTTATTTCGAACATGTTCCCAAAAATCTTCGCGTTTAAAAGGCCGTAGACGAAAGATCGGTAACGACACCTTGCCTAAGCCTCAATACTTTAGACTGAAAACGGCTCGCGATATCGTAAAGCGCATTCACCGCATGAGGATTTGGCGTGCAACAGACCGAGCACAAAAAGCAGTCGGTTTCCGGCGCAATCTTCCTGATCCAGGAGACGCACACGCCCTACGCTGGACTAATTCAGCTCTCCAGCGCCCCACTGCGCGCCGCCCTCGCACATCTGGGGCAACAGGCCGCGAAACCGCTCCGCTAATATAGGGCGAGCAGATCGACTCGAATCAAATCCGGATAGGGGGTCGAGGGTAGAGAGTCGGGGAGCGAGGGGAGAATCCCTCATCACTCGAGACTCATCCCCCGCCCCTCTGTCATTTTATTATTTCATCTTGATGATCAGTCCGCTGGTGCCTAGTTGCAACCGGGCGCCCTGAGAAACAGAACGCAGGTGCAAGACCACGCCATCCTGATTGCGCAGCACCATTCCGCCCATGCCGCCGGCCAGAGTGAGCCCGGCTTCCGCGGCCACGTAGGTTCCCGCGAGTTTGGCCGCATCGGTTAAATTGTAGACATCCCCAGTCGCCTGCGCTTTGCTGATGCCCCAATCCACCAGCGATAGACCGTCGATGGAGAACGGGTAGGTTTTCCCTTTGAAGGTCAGCTTCCCATCGCCCCAGGTGACTCCGATGCCGGCAGCGATGGAGGTGCTTTGGATGGTGACTTTCCCCGAAGGCGTGGCCTTTTCCGCAGCTACTGCGTAGCTCGCAAACGCCATGACCAAAAAGAATAGAGCGAGCCTCGAAACGGTTCGAACCTTAGACATATAACTACTTCCTCCTTGTGAGAACAGATTTTGATAAGACCATACACGGATCTAACACACTTGTATATTGGACTTTGGTCCAATACGGGTTTTAAGGTAGAAATCCGAAATTCGAAGCTCGAAATCCGAAGAAAGCTCAAACCAAGAATTGATCGCGCCAAGCATGTCCTGAGCAAGTCGAAGGAACGCCAAGCGCGCAAAGAAAGACCCGAATATTTATTTCCCCAAACCTTGGCGCCCTTTGCGCCTTTGCGCGAGATATATTAAGGGTTCATCCGAAGTTGTGAGTCTCTGTTATGCGAATTCTGCTGGTTGAAGATGATATGAAAATAGCCTCGTTCGTTCAGAAAGGATTGCGGGCTGCGGGGTATGCAGTCGATCATGCTCCCGACGGAGAAACAGGACTGCATCTGGCTTTGACCGAGCCCTACGATGCCGCCATCGTCGACATTATGCTACCGAAACTGAATGGGTTGTTGCTGATCGAAGAGATGCGACTAAAGAAGATCAACACGCCGGTTATCATCCTGAGCGCGAAAGATTCGGTGGATGACCGCGTCAAAGGGCTGCAGACGGGGAGCGACGACTATATGACCAAGCCCTTCGCTTTTTCCGAGCTGCTGGCACGCGTGCAGGCGCTGATCCGAAGAGCCGGCGGGCTTGCTGAACCGACGCAGTTGGCCGTAGGGAATCTCGCCATGAACCTGTTAACCAGGGAAGTGGTCCGGGAAGGGAAAAGGATCGAATTGCAGCCGATAGAATTCTCGCTGCTTGAATATCTTCTACGCAATACTGGACGGGTGGTTTCAAAGACGATGATTATGGAGCACGTGTGGGACTATAATTTCGACCCCCAGACCAACGTAGTCGAGGCGCGGATCTCCCGGCTCCGCGATAAGATCGACAGGGATTTTTCTAAAAAGCTCATCCACACGATCCGCGGGGTCGGCTATGTCCTCAGGGAAAATCCTTAGGCTGCCGAACACTCTCGCCTTCCGTCTCACCCTCTGGTACGCGGGGATTTTCGCCCTTTGTTCTTGCGTGGCGTTTCTACTCTTTTACACGCTGATCACTTCGGTGCTTCAGGAACGAACCGATCAGGAGCTGCTGGCTCAAGCCCAGAGGTTTTCCACGCTGCTGGCCGGTGACGGCATCGGAGCGGTCAATAACAGCGCGGTCATCGAGGCCCAAGCCGCGGGCGAAAAGAAAGTGTTTTTTCGCCTGCTGAATCTCACGGGAGAAGCCTTTTCTTCCTCCAACATGTCCTATTGGAAAGATATCAATGTGGATGTCGGGGCGATTGAGAAGCTGCTACGAGGCAGCGGTCCGATTCTGGAAACCATTACGATTCCAAACCGCAGCGATGAAGTGCGTATCCTTTATGCCATGCTCAATCCGACCGTCATCGTGCAGGTAGGGCAGGCTATGGAAAGTCAGGCTCGACTGCTTGAGGCGTTCAAGCGCATTTTTATCATCACCATGAGTTTCTTGATCGTCCTGGCCGCAGGAGTCGGTTGGTTCATGGCCAGGCGAGCGGTTTCAGGTATTGAGGCGGTTACCCACACTGCGCAAAAGATCTCCGGCGGCTCTCTTCAGGAGCGGGTCCCGGTGAAACCCAGAGGCGATGAGATCGATCAACTGGCCACCACGTTTAATCGGATGGTGGACCGGATTCAAACTCTGCTCACGGAGATCAAGGAAATGAGCGACAACATCGCCCATGACCTGAGAAGCCCGGTCACCCGAATCCGTGGAACGGCGGAAGTTACCCTCACCACTGGTAAGTCTCTCGAGGATTACGAGAACATGGCAGCCAGCACGATCGAGGACTGCGACCGGCTCCTCGATATGATCAATACGATGCTGCTGATATCGAAGACGGAGGCCGGCGTCGAAAAGCCTTCGGGTGAGGAGGTCGAGGTCGTGGCTCTCATCCGCAGAGCCTGCGAACTTTTCGACCCCATTGCAGAAGACAAGAACGTGAGCCTGAACTGTTACGCAGCGGAGAAAGCCTCGGTCAACGGCGACGCCCGAATGCTCCAGCGGATGCTCGCCAATATTCTGGACAATGCCGTGAAATATACCCCGTCAGGGGGAAAGATCGAGGTTTCTCTTACCGGGGCCAAAAACCACAATATAACTATCTCCATTAAAGACACGGGAGTCGGCATCTCCGGGCCTGACCTGAACCGGATTTTCGAACGATTCTACCGTTGCGATCAGAGCCGGTCCCAACCGGGAACAGGGCTCGGCCTCAGCCTGGCAAGGGCCATTGCCCGGGCTCATGGCGGGGACATTACCGTAACGAGCACCGTGAATCAGGGCAGCAGCTTTAATATCACCCTGCCGAAAGCGGCATGACCGCCTCACGTCCCAGGACGCCGCTGATCAAACCGAAGGACCAATGTTCAGCGCGAGCAAAACTTAGGTTTCGGGTGTCGGGTTTCAGGTTTCGGTTTTTAAGTCTTTTCTTCATTGTTTCGTCGCTGGCTTAGGATTTCGTGCTTGGAGTTTTCCCTTGAGTCCTTAGTGCCTCTGAAACCTGACACCTGAAACCTGGTCCATCCCGTCCTCTCCCCCCTCCCCAACCTTACCAATTGGTAATCTTCCGGTCAGCGTCCGGTTAACCTTGATTATTTATATTGAGTCAAATTAACGGGCGATCAGGCCCCCGAACAAGGAGGAGACTCATTATGGAAAACAATAACTTTAAACGATATTTACTTGCCCCGGTCCTGGTAAGCGTCTTACTGGGAACTGGGTATGGGATATCGAAAGCGGTGAAGGCTCCCGATCCGGTAGCTACTCCGCCAACGAAGTCGGCTGAAGTGCCAATGATCCCGGGCAACTTTAGCGAGCTTGCAGAAACAGTTCGCCCCGGGGTGGTCAATATCCAGGTGGTCAAGAAGGTAAAGAACGTCGCTTTTGGGTCTCGTAATTTCCCTGGAAACCCGTTCGGTGAGAATGGTCCCTTTGGGGATTTCTTTGGACCCTTTTCCGAGGGGAATCCGTCTGCCCGTCCCGAACAGCGGGGTGTCGGATCCGGGTTTGTCCTGAGCCGCGAAGGCTACATCGTGACCAATAATCATGTAGTCGAAGATGCGGACCAGATCAAAGTGAAGCTTTCCAACGGCAAAGAGTATGATGGCAAAGTCGTGGGTCGGGATCCGAAGACTGATCTGGCTCTGGTAAAGATCGACGGCGCATCGGACCTGCATGCTCTAACTCTAGGCAATTCCGATGAACTAAAAGTGGGTAGTTGGGTCGTCGCGGTCGGGAGTCCATTTGGATTGGAACAGACCGTGACCGCAGGAATTGTCAGCGCCAAGGGAAGGGTGATTGGTTCTGGACCCTATGACAATTTCATTCAGACCGATGCCTCGATTAACCCAGGCAACAGCGGTGGCCCGCTGATCAACACAAAAGGCGAGGTCGTGGGTATCAATACAGCGATCATCACTTCAGCTCAGGGCATCGGATTCGCCATCCCGGTCAACATGGCCAAAGAGATTGCTCCCCAGCTGCAGGAGAAGGGACATGTAACCCGGGGGTGGTTCGGCGTGAGCATCCAGGAGATGACTCCGGAACTGATGAAATCGTTCGGCCTCAAAGAAAAGAAGGGAGCACTGGTTTCTGAGGTGGTCCCGGGAAGCCCGGCAGAGAAAGCAGGAATCGAGCAGGGAGACGTGATCGTGGAGTTTGACGGCAAGGCAGTTGCCGACTCCCAAGATCTGCCCCGGATGGTTGCATCAACGCCGGTGGGAAAATCCGTGAATATCAAGCTCTGGCGGAATGAGAAAGCGCTCGACCGGCAGGTGAAGGTCGGCGAGATGGAAGAGACCGTCGAAATTGCTAAATCGCCAGCTCATAGCAAAACCCTGGGGATTTCGGTGC
>Ga0209887_1000484_pt1 | contig 11991 bp, 10 predicted proteins | sample GWRWN1_30_40_FD_187230 | JGI IMG/M metagenome (GOLD analysis project Ga0209887, IMG submission 187230) | Riverbed sediment microbial communities from areas with no vegetation in Columbia River, Washington, USA - GW-RW N1_30_40 (SPAdes)... | ecosystem: Environmental > Aquatic > Freshwater > River...
CACCCACTGCCAGATCTGCGACCGCGAGATCTCGGCCGTCGCGGCGTCCTCCATCAGGTTGTCGATCGCGGCCGCGCCGACCCCCGACAGCCACGAAGCCAGGTACCGCAGTCCGACGCCGACGTTCGTCCGAAGGCCCGCCTCGGTGATCTCGCCGTCGGGGACGCGCACGTCCAGCAGCTCGTCCGCGGAGACCTCGACGTCGTCCCGCTGTCGGTCGACCTGGTTCGATCGGTCGCCCAGCACACGGTCGAACTCGGCCATGGCGGTCCCGATCAGGTCCGGGTGGGCCACCCACGTGCCGTCGAACCCGGCGTTCGCCTCGCGGACCTTGTCCTCGGCGACCTTGGCGAGCGCGAGCTCGTTCGCCTCGGGGTCGCGGCGGCTCGGGATGTACGCGGCCATCCCGCCCATTGCGTGCGCCCCGCGCCGGTGACACGTCCGCACCAGCAGCTCGGTGTACGCGAGCATGAACGGGACGGTAATCGTGATCCGAGCTCGATCGGGGAGGACGAACCCGGGATGGCGCCGGAACTTCTTGATGACGCTGAAGATGTAGTCCCAGCGCCCGGCGTTCAGACCCGCCGAGTGCTCACGCAGCTCGTAGAGGATCTCGTCCATCTCGAACGCGGCCAGGATCGTCTCGATCAGGACCGTCGCGCGGATCGTGCCCCGCGGGATCCCGAGCCGGTCCTGCGCCCAGACGAAGACGTCGTTCCACAGGCGCGCCTCGAGGTGGCCCTCGAGCTTGGGCAGGTAGAAGTACGGCCCGGTCCCCCGCTCGAGCTGCTCGCGCGCGTTGTGGAAGAACGCGAGGCCGAAGTCGAACAGGCTCCCCGACACGGGTGTTCCGTCGACGAGCAGGTGGCGTTCGGGCAGGTGCCAGCCGCGGGGGCGGACGAGCAGCGTCGCCGGATGCTCCGTCAGCCGGTACTCGCGTCCGTCCGGCCCGGTGAGCTCGATCGTGCGTCGGACGGCGTCCGCGATGCTCACCTGGCCGCCGACCATGTTCGACCACGTCGGGGAGTTGGCGTCCTCGAGGTCGGCCATGAAGCACCTGGCGCCGCTGTTGAGCGCGTTTATCACCATCTTGCGGTCGGTGGGCCCGGTGATCTCGACCCTTCGGTCCCGCAGGTCGGGCGGCGCGGGTGCCACCACCCATTCCGCCTCGCGGACCGAACGCATTGTCTCGGGGAAGTCCGGCCGCTCCCCCTCGTCGAGCCGGACCTGGCGTTCGGCGCGCGCCTCGAGCAGCTCGGCGCGGCGCCCGCCGAACTCGCGGTGCAGGCCGGCGACGAACGCGAGCGCCTCGCCGGTCAGGATCTCGTCGAACCGGGGCTCCGCCGGACCCAGGACCTCGACGCCGTCGGGATGGGTCACACCGGCCCTCCTATCCGTTCCCGAGCAGCTCGCCCCGCGCGAGCCCGGTGGCTTCGAGGATCTCGGCCTCGTCGACGGCCCCGGACGAAACCGCGAACCGCAGGTACCGCAGCAGGCTGCTGAGCGTCGCCGGCTCGTCGAGCACGCCGGGGGCTTCGACCTGTCGGCGCCACGCGCGAACGCGGGACATCGCGTCGTCCAGGTGCGGGAGCAGCCACCCATAGACGGCCGCGTAGCGGCTCGCCAGGTGCGCGGCGTGCAGGTCCCACCCCTGGTAGAAGCCATGACGAAGCGAGTGCCGGACGTGGTCGGCGTGCACGCGCCACACCGCGTGGACGTCCTCGGTGCGATCGCTCGCGGGCACGACGTTGCTCGACCCGTCGCTGATCCGCACCCCGGTCCCGGCGAGCGCCACCTGCAGCGCGTGCCTCGCGAAGTCGTTGGCCGGGTAGTCGAGCCGCTGCTCCCACGGCATCAGTCCGAGCGAGGCGGTGTAGTCGAACACCCCGAAGTGCATCGCCGTCAGGCGCCCGCCCGCCGCCTCGAGGATGGCGGGGGCCGCGACCGAGCCGTCGGGGCCGATCACCGACCGCGGCGTCTCGACCTGCACCTCGAACCGCAGCGAGCGCTCGGGCAGGCCGAGCCCGACCTCCAGGCGTTCGAGCGCCTCGGCGAAGAGCGCGACGTGCTCGGCCGTCGTGACCTTCGGGAACGTGACGACGAAGCCGTCGGGGAGGCCGGCGGCGCCCTCGGTGAGCGTGGTGAGGAAGGTGTCCAGCGTCCGGAGGCTCCGCGCCTCGGCGCCGTCGGCGAACGACTTCACCCGCAGGCCGAACGACGGCGGGGCGGTCCCGTCCGTGCGCGCCGCCCGGACGGCTCGAGCCGTCTCCTCCGCGTGCCGGTCCTCCTCGTCGTCGGGTCGCGCGCCGTACCCGTCTTCGAAGTCGACGCGAAGGTCCTCGACCGGCGCGCGCTCCAGCTTCGCGCGCACGCGCGCCCTCGTCCGCTCCGCGACCGCGGCGCCCACGCCGAACGCCGACTCGAACGACGCCGCATCGGGCGCGTGCGCGTCGAGCAGCCGTAGCGCCCCGGCCCCGAACTCGACCGTCGTCGTCGCCGTCAGACGGTCGGCGGGGACGTAAAGCGTCTCGAGCGGCTGGCCCGCGCCGAGGTCGCCGGGGAACCGGCGCCGGTGCTCGGCTGCGGCCCGGCGGGCGCGCTCGAGGAGGTCGAGCCACGCGTCGTCGGGGAACGAACGGCTCACCCCGAGACGACGTCCTCGGTCCGCCGCACCGTCCCCTCGATCCGACCGGAGGGCTTGTCGGTCACGACGAAGACCTTGCCGTCGTTCTGGAGCCCGCAGTACGAGAGGTCGACTGCGACGTGGTGGAGGTTCGGCATCGAGAACGTGACCTCGTCCACGTTCGCGGACGCCTCGAGCGCTGCCATGCCTAGGCGCCACAATGTGTGCTGCACCGACCTGCTGTCGTCGTGGTGGGCGAACGCGCCGATGATCGCCACTCGGCACGCTTCCCGCTCGGCGGCGAAGTCGAGGTCCGTTCGGGTGTACCTCCAACGCGCGTCGAGCTCTGTCGCGAGGATCCGGTCGTCGGTCTCGGGCAGGATCGTGTACCGGTCCTTGAGGAAGCCGCCGAACGCCGACCCGGTCGTCTTCAACAGGTAGAGCTCGTCGAGCCCGCCCGACACGCGGACCTCGTCCCGTTCGCGGACCACGTGCGTCGTCCATCGGAAGGCTCCGCGCGTGAACGCGTGGGGGTGGGGCTGCCCGTCGATCACGACGCGCTCCCAGGGCCGTTCGGACATCCACGCCTCGGCCCGGCTCGCCGCGGGGGACGCATGCACCAGATACTCCGTGTACCGGAGCGCGAACGCCTCGAGCGCCTCCTCGGGATGCTCGAACGCGAGCGCGTACGCCGAGCTCCGCATCGTGTCGGTCGGCAGGACGGTCGCGTTGTCGCCCTCGGTGTGGACCTCCTCGAAGTCGCCCTCCAGGCGCACCTCGATCTCGCGCTCGGAGAACTCGTGACGCTCCTCGCCCCGCACCACGGTCGCGAGATGGATCCCCGCCTTGCCGTACCGGTTCGGCCCGAGCTCGAAGCCCATCAGCTCCCCCGGTAGGTCGAGTAGCCGAACGGGCTCATCAGCAACGGGACGTGATGGTGCTCCCCGGGCTCGCGCAGGGTGAACTCCACCGTCACCGCCGGGAAGAAGGTCTCCACGCCGCGCTGATCGAAGTACGCGCCCGTGTCGAACCGCATCCGGTACGTCGCCGCCATCGGTTCGGCGCCCCCGGGGAGCAGATCGCTCAGCCGGCCCTGTTCGTCGGTCAGGCCCGCCCCGACCGGCTCCCAGCCGCCGGCGGCGAGGACCTCGAGCTCGACCGCCACGCCGGAGGCGGGCAGGCCGGCCGACGTATCGAGCACGTGGGTCGTGATCGCCGCCACCGCGCGCATCATCCTCCCGCGCGAACGAGCGGCGCCACGGGCCGGACGAGCTTCTCGAGTCGGATCCGGGTGATCTGCCGTTGCTGTTCGGCGGCCTCGGCGAGCTCGGCGTCGGGGTCGTTCCCGAGCCGCTCGCCCAGCGCCTCGAGCATCGACTCGGCGCTCTTGCCGGAGGCGTTGATCAGGAACACGTGCCCGAACCGCTCCTCGTACTCGTGGTTGCCGGCCTCGAGCGCGCGGAGGATCTCGTCGCTCGCTCCGGCGGCGCCGGCCTGCTCGCCCCGAGCCCAGACGGATCCGCCTCGCTCCCCGATCCGCGGGTGCGCCGCGAACGCCTCCCGCCGATCATCGGCCGAGAGTCCGGCCCACACGTCGTCGGCGGTCTGCAGCATCGCGTCGAACATCGCGAACGGCCTCGCCGCCTGGAGCACGCTCGCCCAGGCGCGCGAGCCGCAGCAGCCGAGCACCTCCTCCTCGAACACCTCGGGCGTCCTCGCGTTGAGCCATCGGACGCCGAACGAGCGCCAGCCGTCGTCGGTGACCCGCCCTTGTACCCGGAGCCGAGCCACGCCGCCGTCGGGATGGATGTTCAGCCGAACCTGTGTGGCCGGCGCCGGCGGGTCGATCGGGAACGCGAAGCGTCGATGCGGGCCCAGCTTGGCGTGCGAGAGGACCTCGGACCATGCCGGCTCGGACTCCGGGTCGGCGGCGTCGTCGGGAGACACACGAGCATCGAGCGAGCACGTGTCCGGGTAGTTGCCCTTGAAGTTCGAGGTGTCGACCTCGATGCGCTCGATCTCGGTCTCGGTCGCCAGGCGGATCACCACCCAGTCGTGGCCCTCGCCGCGCCGGCGACGCGTCTCCCATCCGTCGTGCATGCCGTGCGAGTCGCCCGGCGCGATCAGGTTGTGCGGCGAGGAGAAGAACAGATCGCTCGCGTCGAGCACGACCCCGCCCGACAACGACGCCGCGAGGTCCGCGCGGCCGCCCGCGTCGGTGAGCGTCCGAAGATCCGGGAGGGGCTCGCCGTGGACGCGGAGCCTCGCGACCCCGCCGTCGGGGACGATGTTGAGCCGGAGGTGGCTCACCCGTAGCGGCGAGGCGACGTCGAACCGGTTGACCGCGTCGCCCTCGAGCGCCGACTCGGGCACCAGGTCGAACCACTCCGCGCCGGTGACGTCGTCCTCCTCGACCACCGCGCCCTCGACCGAGCAGCGGTCCGGGTAGTTGCCGCGGAAGAAGCTGGTGTCGACGACCACGCCGCGGACGATCCCGGGGATACCGAGGCGGACGATGCACCAGTCGTGGCCCGGCTCGCGTCGGCGGCGCGTCTCCCAGCCGTCCATCTCCTTGCCGCGATCCGTATAGCGGTCGGGGTCGAAGACCGGCGCCTCCGGCTTCAGGAGGTTCTCCTTCGGCGCGAAGAACTCGTCGTTCGCGACGAGCACCATCCCGCCCAGGCGCAGGGCGGCGAGATCGGGCAGCGTCGTGAAGTCGCTCACGCCGCTCCCCTCGACAGCAGGCGGCCGGCCGGTTCGTCCCGGAACCGCCCGCCCGCGTAGACCTCCACCCCTCGAACGTACGTGGCGGCGACGCGTCCGTCGAGCCGGCGGCCCGCGTAGGGCGTCACCGGGTTGCGGTGGTGGAGCTCCGAGGGATCGATCTCGGAGGCCCCCTCGGGTTCGAACAGGACAAGGTCCGCGTCCTTGCCCTCGGCTATCGAGCCCTTGCGATCGAGGCCGGCGATCGCGGCTGGCCCCTCGCTCATCCATCGGGCCACGTCCTCGAGCCCGAACCCCCGAGCCCGGGCCTGCGTCCAGACGGCCCGGAGCCCGAGCTCCACGGAGGCGATGCCGCCCCATGCTTCGAAGAAGGAGCCCGTCTTCAGCTCGGCGGTGCAGGGCGAGTGATCGGACACCACGGCCGAGATCCGCCCGTCCCCGAGCCCGTTCCACAGACGCTCCCGGTTCTCGGCCTCGCGGATCGGGGGCGCGCACTTGAACTCGGTCGCGCCGTCCGCGATGTCCTCGGCCGCGAAGGTCAGGTAGTGGGGGCACGTCTCGGCCGTCACGAGTTCGCGCCCGGCCAGGGTGTCGAGACCGGTCGCCGCCGAGATATGGAGCACGTGTGTCCGGCACCCCGTCGCCGCACTCGCCTCGGCGACCGCCTCGATCGCCTGCTCCTCCGCCTGGGCCGGCCGCGACGCGAGGTAGGTGTGGTAGGCGAACGGGTCGGAGCCGGCGAGTCCATCCGTCGCGCGCTCGATCGGCCCGGGAAGCTCGGCGTGGACGATCAACAGCCCATCGAACGCCGCGATCTCCCCCATCGCCGCCGCGAGCTGGCCGAGATCAAGCGACGAGAACTCCTCGACGCCGGACGGACAGAGGAAGCACTTGAACCCGAACACGCCGGCGTCGTGGAGCTCGCGCAGCTGCCCGAGATCGCCCGGGACCGCCCCACCCCAGAACCCGACGTCGACGTGGACCTTCCCGTCGGCGGCGGCCCGCTTCTGGGCGAGGGCGGCGATCGTCGTCGTCGGCGGGATGCTGTTGAGCGGCATGTCGAGGATCGTCGTCACGCCGCCCGCCGCGGCCGCTCGCGTCGCGGTCTCGAACCCCTCCCACTCGGTCCGTCCGGGCTCGTTGACGTGCACGTGCGTATCGACCAGCCCGGGCATCACCGTGCGGTCGCCGGCCTCCACGAGCGGGACACTCGACGGCGCGTCGTCGAACGGCGCGACGCGCTCGATGCGTCCGTCGACCACGTGGATGCACGCCTCGCGAACACCGCCCGGCGTCACGACGCGCCGGCCTCGGATCAGGACGTCGGCCCCGTGCACGATCGCATCGTGGCACGGGCCCGAACGTCTACGCTCACCGCCGTGAGGACGGTCTTCCGAGGAGCACGGTGGCCGGGCGACGTCGCCGTCCGCCATGGCCGGATCGAGGCGGTGGGGGTGGTGGCCGAGGAACCCGGCGACGAGGTGATCCGCTGCGACGGCGACCTGATCACCGCGGGCCTCGTGAACACTCACCACCACCTCTACCAGTGGATGACGCGCGGCCGGTGCGTCGGGTGCGACCTGTTCGGCTGGCTCGTCGAGCTCTATCCGGTCTGGGGGCGCCTCGACGTCGAGGACGTCCGTGCGGCGGCGCTGGTGGGGCTCGCCGAGCTCGCGCTCACCGGCTGCACGACCGCGGCCGACCACCACTACCTGGTCCCGCGCGGCGACGACTCCGTGTTCGACGCGATCGTCGACGCCGCGAGGACCGTGGGGATCCGCGTCCACCTGGCGCGGGGATCGATGGATCTCGGCGAGTCGCGGGGTGGCCTTCCCCCCGACCACGTCGTCGAGGACCTCGACGCGATCCTCGCGTCGACCGAGTCGGTGATCGCCCGCCACCACGACGGCGAGCGCGTCGTCGTGACGGTCGCGCCGTGCAGCCCGTTCAGCGTCACGCCGGAGCTCATGCGCGCGTCGGCCGAGCTCGCTCGCCGCCACGGCCTCCGGTTGCACACCCACCTGGCCGAGACCGTGGACGAGGAGCGCGACGTGCTCGATCGCTTCGGCCGGCGGCCGGTGGACCTGCTCGACGAGCTCGGGTGGATCGACGGCGACGTGTGGGTCGCGCACGGGATCCACTTCGACGACGCGGAGGTGGCGCGGCTCGGCGGAGCGGGGACCGGGGTGGCGCACTGTCCGTCGAGCAACGCGCGGCTGGGCGCCGGGATGTGCCGGGTCGTCGATCTCGAGGCGGCCGGCGCGCCCGTCGGTCTGGGGGTGGACGGGGTCGCCTCAAACGAGGTGGGCGGCCTGCAGCCCGAGCTGCGGCAGGCGCTCTACACCGCCCGGCAGCGCGCCAACCGTGCCGAGGCCTTCATGCCCACCGACGCGCTCCGGTTGGCCACCGAGGGCGGCGCACGATGCCTCGGCCGGGACGACCTGGGCCGGCTCGAGCCCGGCTTCCGCGCGGATCTCGTCGTCTGGCCGGGCGACGACCTCGGCGACGTCCCCGACCCGCTCGCAGGCCTGGTCCTCGGGCCCGACCGCCGTGCCCGGCACGTGTTCGTCGACGGCGAGCCGGTCGTGCGGGACGAGACGCTCCTCGGGGCGGACGAGCGAGCCCTGCGTCGGGACCTCACCGAGCGCGCCCGCCGACTCTGGACCTGATGCCGTTCCAGAACCGGGTCACGCCGCTCGGCGAGGTCGTGGCCGAGCCGGGGCGAGGCCTCGTCTACGGGAACCGCGGTTGCCTGCACGACGACCGCGGGCGCATCCGCCGGAGGTTCAACGGCAAACGATGGATCGCCTGCCGGCTCCGGTTCCGCGGCTGGCATCGCGAACCGCTCCTGCAGCCCGGCCGGTTCACGGAGCTGTTCTTCCTGGACGAGGCGACCGCGTTCGCGGCCGGTCACCGTCCGTGCGCCGTCTGCCGCCGCGAGGACTACGTCCGTTTCGGCGAGATCTGGCGGTCGCTCCACCTCGGCGAGACCGGCGCCGACGCGATCGACGCGCGGCTGCACGCCGAGCGGATCGTCGAGGGCACCCGCGCGCAACGCCACCACGACGCCGCGCTCGACGAGCTCCCCGACGGCGCCTACGTCCTGCGGGACGGTCGGCCGTTCCTCGTGATCGTTGACGAGTTGCTCGGGTGGACGAGCGCGGGCTACGACGTGCGCGTCCCCCGAGCGGTGCGAGCCCGGACCACGCTCATCACACCGCCGTCGCTCGTCGAGGTGCTCCGCGCCGGCTGGGACCCGGCGGTCCCGCTGGTCCATCCGTCAGCGGTTCCGGATCGTCTCGACGCGGTCTGACGTCGCGTTGCGTCAAGGGGCCCGCTCGACCGCCCGCAAGTACTCGGCAACAGCGCTGATGTCATGATCGGCCAGCCCTGTCGCGAGGGCGGCTCGCACCACGTCGCGGTTCGTCTCCGCCTGCGGCATCGGGGCTCCCACCGCCCGGGCGAGCTCGAGGATCAGGTCCAGATCCTTGCCGACCAGGTCCAGCCGGAACGCGACCGGCGTCTCGTCGGGTCGCTCGAACGCCGCTCGCTTGTAGAGCACGAACGGCGCGGCGGCGGCGCCCGACGCGAAGACCTCGTAGGCGGCGATCCGATCGACGCCCGCGCGCTCGGCGAGCACCAGCGACTCCGAGAGCGCCGCGTTCAGCCCGTGGACGAGCGCGTTGACCGCGAGCTTCATCGTCGCTCCCGTCCCGAGCTCCCCGACGTGGATGATCCTCGAAGACAGTGCCTCGAGCACCGGGCGTGCGCGTTCGAGCGCCTCGGCGTCGCCGCCGGCCATGATCAGCAGCTCGCCGCGCTCGACGACCGGCACGCTCCCGGAGACGGGAGCGTCGAGCAGCGTTGCTCCTCGGGCCCGCACCGACGGTTCGATCGCGCGAACGGTCTCGGGTGCGATCGTGCTCATCTCCAGGACGACCTGGCCGTCGTGGAACCCCTCCAGCGCATCCCCGTACACGGCCCGGACGGCCGCGTCGTCGGCGAGGCTCGTGAGCGCGATGTCCCCCGCGAAGACCGCCTCGCTCGCACGGTCGGCGATCTCCGCACCCGAGGTTCGGGCGACCGCATGGCACTTCCCGCGGTCGCGGTTCCAGACGATGACGTCGAAGCCGGCCCGGCGGAGCGTTCCGACCATGGCGCCGCCCATCCGCCCGGTACCGAGGACGGCGACCGTCGAGGGGGCACCTGGTCGGCTCACGGCGTCAGTACGGGAGCGACCAGCCTGCGTCGACACGGAATTCGGCGCCGGCGACCGCGGGATTCTCGAGCATGAGTACGGCGACGTCCACGATGTCCTGCATCTGCACCAGGCGTCCGGTCGTCGTCCTCGCCCGGTGGGCGTCGAGGGCCTCGGTCTTACCCGCCCAGAACGGCGAGTCCTCGACGATCCCCGCGTGGAGCGCGTTGACGCGGATCGGCTTGAGCTCGGCCGTGAGCGAGCGAACGAGGCCGTCCACCGCGTGGTTGATCGTCGTCACGGTCATGGAGCCGGGATACGGGCGCTCCTTGGCAAGACCGCCGAAGATCAGGATCGACGAGTCGTCGTGCAGGCGGTCGAGGAGCGCATGCACGACCTCGGTGTAGCCGACGAGCTTCAACGTCACCAGGGCGATCGCCTCGTCCACGTCGTACTCGCGCATCGTGTTGAGGTCGCGATGGACCCCAGCCAGGACCAACCGGCTCACGTCGCCGATCCCCTCGAGCGCGGGCGCGATCTCCTTCGGCCGCGAAAGGTCGAACGCGAGCTCCATCGTCTTGCCGCCGAGCTCCGTGGCGACCGTGCTCCCTCGGGTCGGGTCACGCCCGGTGATCACGACCTCGCGGTCCGCCTGGACGTAGTGGCGCGCCACCTCCTTCCCGAGACCGGACGTCCCGCCGACCACCACCACCGCACCGTCCGTCATCGATCCTCCCTCGATTCAGCATCGATCGCGCCGTCCAGGTACTCCCAGTCGCGCGCGAACCGGTACGAGTGCCGGGGCGGCGGTGCGGGCGCCTGCGTCTCCAGCCACCGGACGACCCCCGGACCCTTGTTGTTGAACGCGTGGACGCATCCGGCGCCCGCCCACGCGACGTCGCCGGTCGCGAGCCGGTACGCCTCGCCGTCGAACGTCGCGTCGACCGCGCCCTCCAGGATCATGTACGTCTCCTCGAACGGGTGGTCGTGCGGCCCGGCGCCACCTCCCTCGTCGTTCTGCACCATGAACATCGTCGACAGCTGCGCGCCCAGGTCCGAGTCCACCATCATCTTCACCGTAACGCCGCTGTACACAAGCAGCGCCGTCCGCATGCTGGCGGACACGGCCAGCATGTCCTGCGTCTGCTTCGCCGCATCCATGTTCTCCGCCTCGATGTGCCCGAACGACCTCATCCGAGGATCGCGCACGTCCACAGAGATAGGCTCGCGCTCCGGCAGGGCCGGCACGAAGTAGGTGTCACCGCCGTGGTCGGGGCGGGGCTGCGGCGCGGACATCGTGGCCCACCTCGCGGGTCCGGAGGATCGGTTCGCGAGCGCGTGGGCCTGTCCCAATGGGACCAGCGCGTAGTCACCGGGCCGGAGCAGGACCGCCGCCTCCGTCGTGGAGAGCACGACCTCGCCGTCCAGGACGAACAGGCTCTCCTCGTACGAGTGGACGTGCCATTCGATGCGGCCGCTCGGGTCCATCTCGCCGATCCCGAACCCCGTGGAGACCGCACCCGCCTGCTCGTCCACGATCGTCCACCGGCGGAACCCGTCAACGTGCCCTTCGAGTCCGGCGGGCACGCCCCACGCCGCGTCGCCACCCGTCCGGACCAGATGCCTCGGGCTCACCCCTGCTCCTCTCGTATCGCGGCGGCGTCTACGACCGAACGCACCCGCCTCAGTCCATCGTCGCGCCGACCCGCTCGGCGATCGCGGCCGCCGACGGGATCGCGAGGTCCTCGAGCACGTCCGCGGCCGGCAGTGGGATGTGGGGTGTCGTGATCCGCACGATCGGGCCGTCGAGATCGAAGAAGCGGTCCTCCGCCACGATCGAGGCCACCTCGGCGCCCCAGCCACACAGCCGGGGGCTCTCCTCGACGGTGACGAACCGCCCGGTCTTGCCCACCGACTCCAAGATCGTGGTGGCGTCGAGCGGAACCAGCGAGCGCACGTCGATCACCTCCGCGTCGATGCCGTCGCCCGCGAGCGCCTCGGCCGCCTCCGCCGACCTCGGTACCATCGCGCCGAGCGCCGCGATCGTCACGTCGGACCCCTGGCGGAGCACCCGCGCCGAACCGAGCCGGTCGACGACCTCGCCGTCGGGGACGTCGCCCTTGATCGCATACAGCACCTTCGGCTCAACGACGATCACGGGATCGGGATCTCGGACGGCCGCCGCGAAGAGCCCGATCATGTCGGCCGGGTTCGACGGGACGACGACCTTCAGCCCCGGGATCGCCATCGCCCACCCCTCGACGCTCTGGGAATGCTGCGCGCCGAACCGGACGCCGCCCCCGTTCGCGGTGCGGATGACGAGCGGCAGCGCCACCTGTCCGTTCGTCATGTACCGGGTCTTGGCGATCTGGTTCGCGATCAGATCCCAGCACACGGCGAAGAAGTCGCTGAACATCAGCTCGGCCACCGGGCGGAGCCCGTTCAT
>Ga0209887_1000487_pt1 | contig 11971 bp, 12 predicted proteins | sample GWRWN1_30_40_FD_187230 | JGI IMG/M metagenome (GOLD analysis project Ga0209887, IMG submission 187230) | Riverbed sediment microbial communities from areas with no vegetation in Columbia River, Washington, USA - GW-RW N1_30_40 (SPAdes)... | ecosystem: Environmental > Aquatic > Freshwater > River...
GACTGGACCCCCGATAAGAACATTCGGGGGTGACAACTTTTGGGAAAATTATTATAAAGTTCTTTCGATACCCCGCTGCTTGCGGCGGGGTTCTTCATTGCCGTTCGCCCTGTCGAAGGGCTCTTTATCAGCGCATTAAAGTTAGTCGGCCTTGGCGTCCTCGCGATAGTGACCCAGAGCTTCCATGACAGGCTTGTCTGACATCACGAAAAGGACCGCTGGATCCTTGGAGGTGTTCTCGTGTCGATGGTGATACCAGAGAGGGACGACGAAGGAGTCGCCTTTTTCCCACTCGTAGCGTTTATCGCCGATGGTGGTTACGCCGCTTCCTTTCCATACATGATAGATCGTGGAACTTGTGTGGCGGTGAGTCTTGGTCTTTTCATTGGAACGGAGCATATGAATCTGACAAGACATGGTTGGTAGCGTCGGTCCGCCGGTCACAGGGTTGGCATACTCTAAAACGATCCCGTCGTACGGATCGCCGGGTTGTTCGCCGACCTTGCTCAACGCCTTTTCGGTGTCTTCCCACTTGTAACAAAAGGCGGGTGGCTGGATCGAATTCTGCCGGACCCAGGAGGGTCGCAATGCGCCCATCGTCGCCAAGGTGTATCCTTCCGGTTTCGTCACGGGTTGTTTCTTGCGCGGATCGGGCTCATGAAAATCGGTTTCCAATAGTCGGACCAGAGGTGAGTCCAGTCCATCGAGCCACATCATGGCCTGGCCACCGTGATTCTCATGGTCGTGCCAGGTCCAACTGGGCGTGGTGACAAAATCACCTTCGCCGATCTCGAATGATTCGCCTTCGACGATGAGACGCGTTCCATGGCCCTTCAGAATGAAACGAATCGCCCCAGCCATATGGCGGTGTGACAGCGCATCCTCGCCGGGCTTGAGCAGCTGGAGATTCAAAACCAGGGTGCGCGAGGTGCCGTTTTTGAGGGAAGGATTCCACATCTGGATTACGCGCCGGAACGATACATCCAAGCCGACCACATCCCCGGCTTTTTCCATGGCGGCAAAAAGATCCTTTCCCTTCCAATGGCAAGGCTCGAAGGAAGGCACCGGCTCGCGGTTGACATCGCCCTGAACGTTCTGCCAATAACCTTTAAAATTCTTACTTTCGAGTTCTGCCTCAAAAGCCTTGAGTGCGTCAGCCATAAAATGATCCTCCTGTTACTCCGACTTCTAGACCATTTCTACCCAGAGTTGCAACAGGTCGGCGACGAACTGCAGGGTTTCCGTCAAAGTCAGTTTCACTTTTATTGAATTGAATTCCCAACTGGCGGTTTTGCAAAAATCCCCCCTTCCCCCCGAAGCTGTGAAGAAATAGGCGAAAATGGATTTGTTCAAAAAATTTCTCAATGATTCTGAGGCGCCTTTTTCCAAATCACGAATTTTTTCACAGCTTCCCCTTTTCAAAGGGGGGAATAAAAAGTCTCCCTTTTGTAAAGGGAGATTTAGAGGGATTTTTAATCTGCTCAGAGCGACTTTGACGTTGCCCTGCGACGAACTGGAATGTTGGAGGATTGGCTCAAAACGCATTACTCCATTATTCCATCACTCCATCACTCCAGCCTCCCTCACTCGATCGGCTTGACCGTGATCATGTTCGTCGTGCCCGCTTGTTGAAGCGGCAACCCGGCAGTGATGGCGACCAAGTCGCCCCGTTTCACGAACCCGAGCTTCTGCGCCTTCTTCTGGGCGTCCCGCAACATCGCGTCGGTACTATGAAAAGCCGAGACTCCGACTGGGTAGACGCCCCAAACGAGGCAAAGAGTCTTTAAAGTCGGCCTTTCTGGAGTGAACGCGATGATTGGATGTTGCGGCCGATAACGGGCGATCATACGGGCCGTGCTACCGGAAGACGTGGGTATAAGAAAAGCTTCCACCTTGAGATCCCGCGCCAACGAGATGGCGGCAAAACTGATCGCCTCGGGCACACTCTTTGTTTGGCCGATCGATTGATATCGCGGCTCTAGGATTGTCTCGGTTTCTTCGGCGACTTCGGCCATGGTCTTCACCGCCTCAATGGGATAATCGCCCGCGGCGGACTCTTCCGAAAGCATCAGAGCATCTGTGCCGTCTAGAATCGCATTGGCGATATCCGCGACCTCTGCCCGGGTCGGGCGAGGATTTTGAACCATGGAGCGCAACATTTGGGTTGCCGTGATGACGGGTTTGCCCAACACATTTGCCTTCCGGATCATCATCTTTTGCATCGCGGGAATTTTTTCCGGCGCGATTTCCAGTCCCAGATCGCCGCGCGCTACCATGATTCCGTCGACTTCCTCCAGGATCCCGTCAATATGATCGAGGGCTTCATGTTTCTCGATCTTGGCGATGATCGGAATCGAAGCGCCGCGGTTTTTCATTTCCCGCCGGGCGTAGACGATGTCGTCGCTGTTACGAACGAAGGAGAGGGCAATCATATCGACTTTGTGCTCGATGCCGAAAGCAAGGTCCTTTTTGTCACGAGTCGTCAGAGCGCGAATGTTGAGGCTGCTTTGCGGAAAGTGAATGCCCTTGTGCGAACCGAGAATACCGCCAACCACGACCCGACAGGTAACGGTTTGCTTTCCAACCTTGACCACTTCTAGCTCGATCTCTCCGTCGCCAAGCAAAATCGGATCGCCTTTCTTCACCGACCTGGTGAGACCCTTGTAGTTGACGAAAATCATCTCTTCATTGCCGACCATCTCGCGAGTGGTCAATACTAAAGGCTGGCGGCTCCGGAGGCGGACGTGATTTCCTTCCATGGCGCCGATGCGGATCTTGGGACCGGGTAGGTCTTGCAGGATGGCGACGGGCCGTTCGAGTTTACGTTCAAGTCGCCGGATCGTGCGGATAATGCGTCGATGGAACGCATAGTCGCCGTGACTGAAGTTGAGGCGCGCAACGTTCATGCCGGTCTGGATAAGTTGTCTGAGAACCTTTTCAGAAGCGCTGGCGGGCCCGATGGTACAGACGATTTTTGTCCTTCGCATTTTCATTAATCTACACGAGTCGGTGGGAGAATCAAAGAAAGAGGCGGGAAGGTGCTATATTCCCGAGCCCGCTCGTTTCAAACGCGGATCGAGAAGGTCACGGAGCGCGTCGCCGAGAAGATTAATGCCGAGCACAGTGACGAAGATGCAGAGACCGGGAAACAGCGGCAGCCACCACGCCGTGCTGATGTAGATGCGCGCGTCGGCGAGCATGGTGCCCCAGGTGGGAATTTCGGGTGGCACCCCGACACCTAAAAAGCTGAGACTGGCTTCCGCGATGATTGCCGATGCCATGGCAAAGGTGCCGATGACTAAGGACGTCTGAATCACATTGGGAAGGATATGACGTAGAATGATCTGCGCGTTGCGGGCTCCCAAACATCGGGAGGCGACTACGAATTCGCGCGTCCGCAAACTCAATGCCTGTCCCCGGACCACGCGACAATAAGGAATCCAACGTTGCACCACCAAGGCCAGAATAAGATTGAACAGCCCTTGGCCGAGAAACGCCATGATCGTGATGCCGAGCAGCAGCGGTGGAAAAGCCCACACGACCTCGACTAGCTTCTGGATCACGAAGTCGGTCTTGCCGCCGAAGTAGCCCGAAATTGCGCCGAGACTGATGCCGACCAATCCTGAGATAAAGACCACGGCAAACGCCACCAAAAGCGAAACCCGGGCGCCATAAATCACCCGGCTGAGAACGTCGCGCCCCAGGTTGTCAGTCCCGAGGACATGAAGAGAGCCGATGCCTTGAGGTGGTTTTGTCATTGCCGTGAGTTCCTGCTTGTTAGGATCGGAGGGCGCGAGGGCCGGACCCAAGATGCCGACCACGATGAAAGTGAGCACGATCAGACCCCCGGTAAAGGCCTTTGCGTGCAGTCGTGGCGCCAAGCGGCTTACTAGGCCGGGCGTTTTTTCAGTAGCGGATTCGAGGGTCAATGACTGCATAAAGTCCGTCAATAACCAGATTGATGACGACGAAAGCCGCCGTGTAGGTGATGACGATTCCGGTGACCAGAGGATAATCGCGGGAATTGAGCGCCGTGATCAGAAGACTACCAACGCCGGGCCACGCAAAGACGGTTTCAACGATGATAGAACCGCTAAGCAGCGTCCCCAGCTCAAGCCCGACGACGGTAATGACCGGTATCAGGGCATTGCTGGTGACGTGACGCCAGACAATGTTTTTTTCCCTGAGTCCCTTGGCGCGCGCCGTGACAACGTATTCTTCGTTCATGACCTCCAGAACAGAAGAGCGAGTTACCCGCATCAAGATGCCTAGCATATTCACGCCGAGGGCCAATGCCGGCATGCAGATATGCGTCAATGCGTCCCACACGGCCTTCCAATTCATCTGGAATAGACTGTCGAGTAAGTAGAAACCGGTGCTTTCCGGTCCGGCGATCCCGTACGTGCTGCGGCCGGAGGTGGGGAGGATGTTCAGAACGCCCGCGAGCAAGAGAATCAACATGATGCCGAGCCAGAAACTGGGCATGCTGATGCCAAAAAGCCCGAAGGTAGTTCCGACATTGTCCAGCCACGAGTTTGGCTTCGAACCGGCCCAGACGCCTAACGGTATGGCCAAAACAATGGCAATAATAATCGAGAAAATCGCCAGCTCGATAGTCGCCGGTAGGCGGGCTTTGATGACGTTGCTCACAGGCTCAGCGTACTTGAACGACTTGCCAAATTCCCCGGTGAGCGTTGACGCAACGAACTTTAGATATTGAACGTAAAGTGGGCGATCCAATCCCCACTGTGCCTTTGCCTTGGCAACCTCGGCGGCGTTTGTCTCCTCGCCCAGGAGCAATAGCGTTGGGTCTCCTGGCGCTGCATGGATCAAGAGAAATACCAGGAGGCTGATCAGGAGTAGGACGGGGATGGTCCCTGCGAGCCGTTGAACCAGATAGCTGGCCATTTGAGCTTCTTCGTTTACGCTCCAACGTGGGATGTTACTGGTCCATCATGGTTGCGCGTCGCACGGTGGTATCAGGTTTATTGTTACGTTTCACTCATAGGAAAAGGTTACCGTTGGACCTTCATGTCCATGCCGAATATCCGGGCATCCGGCAAAGGTTTGTAATCCACGCGGTTGTTGAGTCCCCAAAGCAGCTTGTGACGCCACATGAAACAGGCGGGGGCATCTTCAGTGATGATGCTCATGGCCTGTGACAGGTATTGTCGTCGCTTTTTCGGGTCGAACTCCGCTTGCTCTTTGTCCAATAGCTCGTCCAGCTTTGGATTGGAATAACCGATGCGCGGCGTCTCTCCCGTGTGAAAGTACTGGTGCAGCGCCGCGCTCGGATCCTGAACCGAGCCGCGGCCCATATAATAAAAGGGGATGGTTCCTTTCTGGACGTTGGCCCAAAGCGTCGGCCACTCCGGCGTCAGCAACTTGGCGCGAAAGCCCCCGGCGTTGAGCATAGGAATCATGGCTTCCGTTAACTGCTTATCCAAAGTGTAGCGTCCTACAGGAGTCTGGAGTTCGACGTCGACGCCGTTAGGAAAGCCGGCTTGAGTCAGTAGTTTTTTTGATGTCTCTGGATCGTAGTTCAATTTCGGCTTGAGGTTGGGATCGTAACCGTATTGTCCGGGACCGATGGGACCATCGAGCCGACTGGCGAATCCTTCCAGAACTGTATTGATAATCTGGTCGCGGTTGATCGCGTGGCAGACGGCTTGGCGCACTTCCTTTTTATCGAAAGGTGGTTTCGGTTGCATCGCCAGGAACATGATTTCCACCGAATCGACACCCGTGATTCTCAAATTGGGAGATTTTTCAACGCGCTGGCGTAGATGGGGCGGGATGAACTGGGCGATCTGGATTTCATCGTTCAATAGAGCCGTGACCCGTTGCTCGGTTTCGCGCATGACACGGTAAACGATCTCGTCCGGGGCACGGGGATTCTTTTTCGCCTCCGGATGGTCGGGCCGCTTAGCGATGACCAATCGCTGGCCGGGTATGAGTTCCTTCAGCCGGTAGGGGCCTCCGCCCATCATATGTTCCTTGTCCGCTGGATCGCGGCCGTATTTGTCGAAGGCGGCCTTGCTGGTGATGATCAGCCGGTCGCAAACAAAACCGAGGAGCGGAGCCGCCGGTTTATCGGTAATAAACTTGACCGTGGATTTGTCCACGGCCTCGGCTTTGATGACCGGACCGGCGACTGAGGCTTTCTGCTTTGATTGAGGATCGCTGATGACTCGGTTGTTCATGGAGTGAACCACATCATCGGCAGTCACGGCCGAGCCATCGTTGAATTTATAGTTTTTATTCAGGTAAAAGACCCAGGTAGTGGGATTTTCCACTTTCCACCGCTCGGCTAAACGGCCCTCGAAGTCGCCTTTTTGGTAATTGTAGGTACAAAAAGGGCCGGTGATCTCGCTCCAAATTCCGTACAAGAGCGAGACGCTGTCGCCGTAAGGATTGGCGGTTTCGATGGTTTCAGTAACGCCGATGGAGACCCGGGTCTGGGAGTTTGCAACCACGTCGTTGCCCAGTAAGAAGGCGACTGCTAAAAAAATGATCGCGAATCGTTTCTCGTATTTACGAAGCATTTTAACCTCCCGTCAATTGATTCGGTCGCCAGATCGTTGCGAAATCTTTTACAGCTCCTCTTCCAGATGTCAAGATCGTTGTTGGGGAGTTTCGATTGTCAAAGAGCAAGCTTTTTTCTGTTGACAGGAGTGACGCCTGATACTAAGCGTTTAGTTATAGGAACCATAGGAGAGGGCAGAGACATGGCGAAAAACGGATTCAGGATTCTCGATAGCGATATGCATGTATTCGAACCCCACGATCTCTATCTCAAATACATGAATCCAAAATGGGGCGATCGCATACCGCGGGGCGAGCCGCGCAAGAAGCACGGACAGATCAAATTCACTTTCGCCGATGGCAAACCCCTACGACCCTCGGGAACCCAGGTGCTTGCAGCTACGTCGCCCAAGCCCGCGGCAGGAGAAACTTCGCCCGGCGAAACTGAGGTCGCCCATCGTTACGAAAAACCCTTGCAGCGCGATTACGACGCCGTGTCCCAACTGGAAGCGATGGACGAAGAGGGTTTGGACGTGGCGGTTCTGTTCCGAACTTTTCCGCTGCACTGCGACGATAGCCTTGAGGCGGAGTACGCCAACGATCTTTGCCGTGCTTGGAACAGTTGGATGGCGGATTTTTGCAACAAAAATCCCAGTCGCCTCAAACCTTCAGCGTTGATTACGCTTCACGACGTCGATCTCGCCGTGGCTGAGACCCGGCGAGCCGTGAAAGAACTTGGCGCGGTTGGATTATCGCTGGTGCCTGAGCCGTCCAACGGCCGGCACATTCACGATCGCTATTACGATCCGCTATGGCGCGAAGCAGAAAAGCTCGGTGTGGCCGTTTGTTTTCATCCCGCCGCGAGTCCTAATCAAGATCAGGTCGTCCATCGTTTCAAAGGCCACGCCAACGAGGCCGTGTTGATTAACGCTTTTCGCAATCCGATTGAGCTCATGTTGGCTGTCGGAAGCTTTTGCGCCGGCGGTGTCTTGGAACGATTCCCAAACCTCCGCGTGGCTTTTCTGGAAGGCAACTGCGCCTGGCTGCCGTGGGTGCTTTATCGGTTGGACGAACGTTGGGAACTACGCAAAGGATACACCAATGAGCCCCTAAGTCGAAAGCCAAGCGATTACTTCCTGCGGCAGTGTTTTATTTCCGTAGACGTGGAGGAGGAGCTGGTAGCGGATGTCATCAAAAGAATCGGCGACGACAATGTCGTGATATCGACGGACTATCCCCACGCGGATTCCCATTGGCCCAATGCCATCAATCATTTCATGGGGGTGGACATCCCGAGTGGCGCCAGGAAAAAAATTCTCTGGGATAACTGCGCCCGGCTTTACAATGTCGATTAGGAGTCAAAAATTGCGTTCCAAGTAAGCTGTAGCCAGGCATTCTTTTTTCTCCCCCTCGACGGGGGAGAATTAAAGAGGGGGTGTGAGGTTGAACTGGAATCAGTGTGAGAGCCTTTTCATCCCCATCTTAATCTTCCCCCATCGAGGGGGAAGAAAAGTCATAGGCAATCAAAGCAAAACGGAATTAGAACTCGAGAAGGAATCATCGGAGGACTATGGCTTCAAATCACACTCCTTGCGGTATAGAGCTGCCCCAGGTTTTTTTCGACGGTCCCGTTGACATGGAGCACATACGCAAGTTTGCGGTTCGCGCGGAGACGCTCGGTTACGATAGCCTTTGGCTTCAAGAGCGGATCATCGGCGATTTCACCATGCTGGAACCGGTGACTCTCCTCAGTTACGTGGCGGCGATCACGACTGAGTTACGGTTGGGAACTTCGGTCATCTTGCTGCCATTGCGAAATCCTTTGCAACTGGCGAAAGCATACTCGACGCTGGATGTCATGAGTGGCGGTCGTGCTGTTATGGGAGTTGGACTGGGCGGCGGTCATCTTGGGTCGCATGAAGATGTCTTCGGTTATACGCGCGAAGGGCGCGTGACCCGCTTTACTGAGGCTGTGCAAATCATGAAGCTGCTCTGGACCGAACCGAAGACGAGTTTTCAAGGACGCTATTGGAATTTTAAAGATGTTTCTATGGCGCCGAAGCCGATCCAGAAGCCCCACTTGCCCCTGTGGTTCGGCGGTCACCACGAAAATGCGCTCAAACGCGCGGTGAAGTACGGTAACGGATGGATGGGAGCGGGTTCGTCGTCATCCAATGCTTTCATTCGGGAGTCGGCGATGATTCGCCAATTCCTTGCTGAAGCGAAGCGTGATCCTGCGACTTTCAGTTATGGCAAGCGAGTCTATCTCTGTGTCGATGGCAACAAGGAGCGAGGAGAACAACGCATTCGCGAGTGGTTTGCAAGGCGTTATAAAAATGCCGATCTTGGACCCCGCGTATCGATCTGGGGTAGCGCCGCAGAATGTGCGGAGAAAATTCAAGAGCTCGTCCGCGCGGGAGCACAATTCATCGTTTTCAATCCGATGTTCGATGAGATGGAACATCTGGAGGTTTGCGCTAAGGAGATCATGCCGCATTTGTGATTCTCTGTGAGATGGCGAAAGTAAATCCCCTCTTGATCGAGACTGGGAGAGGCGAACATGAGTTTTTCTTCCCCCTCGGGGGACTGTGTCGCAATACCGTTCATGGTTCGAGAGCCTCACCACGAACGGTATTGCCTGATCGTAAACTCAAGTACTTACCCGTTCGTCCTGAGCCCGTCGAAGGGCGAACATCCGATTGCGACACAGTCTCCGACGGGGGAAGAGTAAGATGGGGGTGCCTTTATGGCGGTGCATTGCGATACGCTTAACGCTGGATCACCCCCTCTTCAGTTCTCCCCCTCACGGGGGCGAAGGGGGGTCTATCTGGGGAAGTTACAAAGACACTGGTTTCAGACGGTGATAGTTCGATGATCATGAAAGTCCGCATCGGGATCAGTTTGGGTGATAGTGCGTTGGACAGCGAATCGCCGGACAGTGTTCTCGAGTTTATCGACGATTGCGAGCGCTGGGACATCGACTCGGTGTGGGTCAGCGACCGGATCGCTGCCCCTAGGCCGACCCTCGACCCCGTTGTCTTTATGGCTTACCTGGCGTCGCGCATGCGCAACATGAAGTTTGGCACCAGCGCCCTTGTGTTACCGACGCGCCATCCCGTAGTTCTTGCCAAGCAGCTTGCTACGCTCGATTTCCTCTGTAAGGGAAGGCTTTTGCTCGTAGTCGGCATCGGCGGCGATGATTCACGCGACTTCGAAGCGACGGGGGTGCGCAAGGAAGAACGGGGCAAACGGGGCGATGAGGCGATCGTGCTGATGAAGAAACTGTGGACTGAGGAGCAGGTTAATTTCGAGGGACAGTTCTATTCGGTTCGTGATTTAACATTGCTTCCCCGGCCTTATCAAAAGGGCGGTCCGCCGGTTTGGGTCGGCGGCCGCAGCAAGGCTGCCTTTCGACGCGCAGGGCGGCTGGCGGACGGTTGGCTCGTTTCGTCCGTGACCCCGAGCGAAGTCGCGGCGGGTATCGAAGCGATCCGCAATCACGCCGCGGAGGTTGGGCGGGAGATCCCTGAAGATCACTATGGAGTCCTGGTTCCATTTGCTTTTGCGAACGATAGGGAGGAAGCGCTAGAAATTGCCGGCTCTTCCATTCGCAGGCGCCAAGACATCCCGCCGTCTGAGTACTCTGCCCTGGGTACACCTGACCAGGTGCGGAGAAAGATCCAAGAGTATATCGACGCCGGCGCTACCAAGTTTGTCATGCGTCCCTACGGTCCAAAGGAAACGCATGTGGAACAAGTAAAAATTCTCGCCAAAGAAGTAATTTCGCCACTACAGACGCCGTTCAGTGCGGCGGAGCGCGTCGAACGACTGAGTTAAAGTACAGTAGCCCACAATGAGGCTATAGGTTCGAAGTCGCGGAAGCATGAGTATTGGCGTGTGGCGCCTCTTCTTGTACAGCACGCAACATGCGAATGAACTTTGCCGGTCGCGCAATCGGAGATTCACCAAGGGAGGATCGGAGCATGAAGATTGAAAGAGTAACGAGCCCTCAGGTCGCTGAACCGCCACCGGGTCGATGGTCCAACGCTTTGCGCGTCGGTGACATGCTTTTCATCTCCGGCATGGTTTCCCGCGCCAAAGACGGGACGACGATCGAGGGCCACGATGAATACGAACAAGCAAAGGTGATCTTCGGTAAGATTCGCAGCCTCGTGGAGGCGGCGGGAGGTGCCATGGCGGACGTCGTAAAGGTGACCATTTACGTCGTGAACATCAAGAACAACACCGAAGTGTGGCGCGCGCGGCAGGAGTTCTTTAGCGGGGATTTTCCTTGCTCGACCCTGGTTGAGGTCCGAAGCCTCGCGACCCCGGAGATTCTCGTCGAGATCGAAGCGATTGCTTATATCGGCGCCGGGACACGGTAGAAAGGTGACATCTGGAGCGACAGAATAATAGAGCTCAGCGCATCCCACCGACATCCCTCGTTTGGAGGAAGGGAGCCGGCAATGGCTGACGAAGGAAACGAAAAGCGGGAAGAAAGCCTGCGCGTTTTTAGTCAGGCTGCTTCCACCTATGATCGGATCGGTCCTCGGATTTTTTCCTATTTTGGGCAACGGTTGGTCGATCTTGCCGAGATCGCTCCGGGCGCAAATGTATTGGACGTCGCAGCAGGTCGGGGAGCGGTGTTGTTCCCGGCCGCGGCGAAAGTCGGGCCACGCGGGCATGTCATTGGCATTGATTTTTCGCCAGACATGGTTGGCGAGACCGTTAGGGATATCGAGCGCCAAAAGTTGCGTCACGCCGAAATGCTCCAGATGGATGCAGAACGAATGAATTTTTCAGACGCGTCATTCGATTGGGTCACGTGTGGCTTTGCCCTATGGATGTTTGTTCGACCTTTTCCAGTTCTCCAGGAATTTTGGCGGGTGCTCAAGAGCAGCGGGCGCGTTGGGCTCAGTACTTGGGCGGCCGACAATCCCTTCCAGAATTGGTGCCAGCAAGTGCTTCGACCGTATGCGCCTCCGCCCGCGTCAAAGGCTCCGGCACCGAAGGACGATGCCAAGTTCGACACACCGGTGCATTTAGAAACGGCGCTACGACAGGCAGGTTTCGCGGATATCCAAGTCACAGTCGAAGAAAGAGATTTCGTCTATGCCAGCGAGGAAGACTTTTGGCAATCGTTTTGGTCGAGTGGGATACGGCGGCAACTTGAAAAGATGACGCCGGCCGCGCTCGCACAGGCCAAGAGCGATGTCTTTCCGAAATTGCAAGCGGTCAAGAAGCCGGATGGATTTCACAAGGTAAATCGTGCTCTATTCGCCGTCGGCACGAAGCCGGCTGTGTGACGTACGGACTGCTAGTGAACGAGCGTGCCCTTATTCAAGTTGTGGACTGCCCAGATTAAGGTGAAACCAACCATGGAGAATCTCCTGGAGACCAAAAGATGAAGCACCGTGGCAAGCACTTAGAGCAAAAGAGCATCGTT
>Ga0209887_1000488_pt1 | contig 11961 bp, 11 predicted proteins | sample GWRWN1_30_40_FD_187230 | JGI IMG/M metagenome (GOLD analysis project Ga0209887, IMG submission 187230) | Riverbed sediment microbial communities from areas with no vegetation in Columbia River, Washington, USA - GW-RW N1_30_40 (SPAdes)... | ecosystem: Environmental > Aquatic > Freshwater > River...
TGGGTATACTCCTCCCACGTGAGGGGGATTCCCTCCTCGTCGAGGACGCGCTTGAGCGCCTGGAAATGAGATCGCTCGGTATCGACGATCACGCCGTCGAAGTCGAAGATGACCGCCCGGAGCATGGTTAGCCGCGCGCCTCCTTGCCTCTTGCGGTCCTCATCCTCGCCGGTCGACTCCCCGGAGCGTCCATCTGGCGTACGCGTGACAGATGTCGGTGAAACAACACGCGTCACACCGAGGATTCTTCGCGGTGCACACCAACGCTCCAAAATCCATGAGCGCCTGGTTGAAGGTCCAGCCCTTCCCCTTCGGGATCACACTGGCACTGAGCCGCCAGAGGCGCCGCTCGCTGTGCGCCGGTGTAGGAGAGGGGCGCTGGATAAAGACCCGGGAGAGGAGGCGCTTGACGTTCGTGTCCAGGATGGGGCTGTCGATGTGGAAGGCAAAACTCAACAGGGCCCCCGCCGTGGAGCGACCCACTCCGGGGAGGGCGCACACCTCCCCGAAGGTTTTCGGAAAGTGGCCCCTGTGGCGGCGGATCAGCTGTCGGGCCGTCCTGTGCAGGTTCCTCGCCCGGGCGTAGTAGCCGAGCCCCTCCCAGGCCTCGCGCACCTCGCCCGGTCTTGCAGAGGCCAGCTCCTCTACGGTCGGGTACCGCGTGAGAAATGTGTCGTAGAATCCGAGGACCCGCTCCACCTGGGTCTGCTGAAGCATGACCTCGGACACCAGGATGCGGTACGGGTCCCGGGTCTTCCGCCAGGGCAGGTTCCGACCGTGGGACCGATACCACCTGAGGAGTCGGCGCTGAAAGGTCCGCTCGAGGCCCGGGGAGATCCCCGTTCGCCTCACCCGTCCTCCTGTACGAGGCCTTCTCTCACTAACGCCTCGATCACGGGGCGGTCAGCCTCGAGGAAGTCAAATTGAGAAAGCTCCTCCCGCCTCACCCATCGGATGCTCGCAAATTGTCTGTTGCGAAGCACACCGGTGTAGCCCGGGATGTGAAAGACGTACAGCTCGACCTCCCGGTCGGGATAGCGGTGCTCGAGGCGACAGAGGAGCGGACCGATCTCTGGCTCGATGGAGAGCTCCTCCCTGAGTTCACGGCGAAGCGACTCAGCCGGGGCCTCTGCGTCCTCCACCTTTCCGCCAGGGAACTCCCACCGGTATTCGCCCCAACTCCCCTCTTGCCGCTGGCAGATCAGGATGCGCCCCCCTCGGGTGATGATCCCCGCTGTCACGACCATCGGCATCCGCATCCTCCGGGAGCGCAGGGCAGGTGGACACTATCAGATCACCTTGGGACCGTCAAGGCGTGCACCAAGACAGGGGGTTGGCTTGCAGAGTCGGACCTGCTACGATAACGGGGGCCCCGAGGAGAGGTGACGAGCATGGGAGTCAGCGAAGAGCGGTTTCCGGTGGCGAGGCGGGTCGGGACGATCTGCGGCACGATGCTGGCCCGATTCGGGATCGGGACCTTTCAAGGCTACCCGGTCCTCTTCGCCCCCGTCTATCCCAACGTGGGGGCGGTCCCCCTCGGACCGCTCGGCCTCGGGATCGAGTCCTTCCTGGTGTGCAACAGCTTCGTCTGGCGGCAGCATCTGAAGGGACGTCGCTGGGCGACCTCGATCCTCATGCACGAGGTGGGGCACCTCAAGGATTTTGCGGCGCATCCCTGGCAGCTTGTACCGCTCATCCTTTTTCGGATCGGGGCCCCCCACGCGCCTTCGGTTCGGGTCCTTCTGAATCTCTTGTACCTCTACCTCGAGGGGAAGGCCAATCTCCGGGCACTCGAACAGGGAGCCTCTCCTGTCATCCTCGCCGTGAGCTACCTGAGCTACCTCCGCGCCCTCCGCAAGTCTCTCACGCGCTCCCGCCAGTAGCCACCATGAATCTCCATCAGTAGCTTATTAGTAAGTCTGGCGCCGACCCTGAACCGTGGCTCGTGCAAGGCCTGGACACATTGCGTAGGGGTGGTAGCTGCTTCTCTTCGGCCGAAGCCATGACCGCTTCGGATGAGAGGTCGTTGGTAGTATAATGGAGTCGTGGCCAACGAGCGGCGCTACCAGCTCCAGTCGGAAGAGGCGAACCGACAGCTCGATACCCTCCTCGCCGGGCTCGGCGTTCACCGGGAGACATCACAGTACTACGCCCAGATGCTGACTACCGTCCTCAAGCTGTTCGAGGACGGCGCGGACGTCGGTGACCTGAAGATTGCCAACTCCGCCCTGAAGGAGCTTCGCTACGCCTTCAAGGTCTTCTCCCAGTACCGGACGATGCCTAAAGTCACCGTCTTTGGCTCGGCGCGGACCCCGCCGGACCACGCGATCACGCTCCAGGCGAACGACTTCGGCCGCCGGATGGTGGAGGCGGGATGGATGGTGATCACCGGAGCTGGCAGTGGCGTCATGGGGGGCGCCCAGGCGGGGGCGGGACGGGAGCAGAGCTTTGGCCTCAACATCCGGCTCCCTTTCGAGCAAGAGGCCAATCCGTGGATCGCCGAGGACCCCAAGCTCATCACGTTTAAATATTTTTTCACCCGCAAGCTCTTCCTGCTCAAGGAATCAGCCGCCGCCTGTTTCTTACCCGGCGGCTTCGGCACCTTCGACGAAGTCTTCGAGGTACTGACCTTGATTCAGACCGGCAAGACCTCCATGATCCCGGTGCTCCTGCTCGACATCCCTGGGGGAGGCTACTGGAAGGCCTGGGATGCATACGTCAGGGAGGAGATGGTCGGGCGGGGCTTCATAGCGCCCGAGGATGTCCACCTGTATCGCGTCACCCAGACGGTGGAGGACGCTGGGAGGGAGATCCTCGACTTCTACCGGGAGTTTCACTCCCACCGATTCGTGGGGGAACACCTCGTGTTGCGAATCCACCGGTCGCTCAACCCTGAGGCCCTTGAGGCTCTCGGGCGGGAGTTCCAGGACATTCTCAAGGAGCCGGTCCTGTCCCTTCCGGGACCGCTCCCGGCAGAAGACGACGAGTGGCCGGAACTCCCGCGGCTCATCCTTCCCTTCAACCGGACGAGCTACGGTCGGTTGCGCCAGCTGATCGACTTCATCAACCGCTCGTAGGGAAACGGCACGGGCGTCCGGATGCCCCTTGTCACGCCGGGCGCCGCCGGGACTCCTGCGGGAATGGGATTGGCATAACGGGACCGGAGCACTCGTGAGGGTTACCAGACGGTCGGTGCTCCAACTGGCCGGGCTCGCGGCGATGGGGATCTTCGTCCCGGCCTGCCGCGAGATGCTCTCGCAGATCCTCTTTTCGCCCGATGCCACTCCGGGGAAGCCGGCGTCCCTCCCGGACAATCCCTTCCGCTCAGGATCGAAGAGTCTCGTGGCGGTCGTCCATGGGGAAGATGTCTCGAGAATGGTGGAGAGGGCGGTCGACCTCATCGGCGGCATGTCGCGGCTCGGGGTCTCGGGTGCTCGCACTCTGGTCAAACCCAATGTGGTCTGGGGCGAGCCTCCGCCGGCCACCACGGACCCACGGGTGGTGAGGGCCGTGGTGTTTTTGGCGAAGGCAGAGCGACCGGCCTCCCTAGCCGTGGGTGACATGTCGGCTGTGATGTCGCTCCCCACGCGTCGCCATCTCGAAAAGACGGGGATTGCAGAGGTGGCCCGCGAGGCGGGCGCTGAAGTGGTAGCCTTCGATGAGGGAGAGTGGGTGAGCGTGGATCCGCCCCAGGCGCAATATGCGAAGACCGTGTACGTGGCCAAGGCAGCCTACGAGGCCGAGCGGCTGATTAGCGTCCCCGTGATCAAGACGCACCGGAGTGCCAGCTTCAGCTGTGCCCTGAAGAATACCGTCGGGTGCGTCCACGGCAAGAACAAGCCGTGGGCCTACGGGAGGGACGGATGGGAGCCAGCGGTGGCGGAGCTCAATATGGCCGTTCGCCCCCACCTGTTCGTCGTGGACGGGCTCCAGAGCATGATTCACGGCGGGCCCTGGTCTGGTGAGGCCGTGCCGACCCGGGTCATCCTGGCGAGCGGTGACCCGATCGCCACCGATGTCGTAGCTCTTGGGATCATCAGGGCTTTTGGGCGGTGGGAGATGGTGACGTCAAAGGGGGTCTGGGACCAGGTCCAGATCCGTCGCGCGGTCGCCCTCGGCCTCGGGGCAACCGGCCCGGATGAGATAGAGCTGGTCGCCGAGGACCTGACGGGCCGAGACCCGGACTTCGGAAGGCTTGTGGCCGACATCCGGAGCCAGGTTGGCCTTCTTCGCTAGCAACCCCGTGGGCTAAACTCCCGTCTTCACGGTTTAGCCCCGCGATATTCTGGATCCTTTCCCTCCAGAAACCATAGGTCCAGGGAGCAGTCCCGATACAGGATGTGGGTCTCGCCGTTCGAGGCGAGAACTTGGAAATACTCCTTTTGCACCCTTCGGAGATCCTCCTGGATCCACCGCTTCAGGATGCGGACCACGACGAGCCGGCCGGCGGTGGGGGACCGAAACGCACGGGGAGCCTCTACTCCCCTCGAGCCTGCGTAGCATGACACCTGAATCGGTTCGGGAATCGCCATGACCTTCGCCACCGCCTTGCGCTCCGTCTGTATCATGCCTCCGCCTCCGGCGCAACCGGCAAAGACGTTCGCTCTGCCGGGTGACGGATGGTATAGTATTGAGACGGCGGCATGGGCCTTCTTCGCGACTACGAACCCTGACCATGAGCCCTGAACCGTGGCGCACGAACCATGAACCCAAAACTCAAAACCCTGAACCCTGAACCATGAACTATTCTGGCGCCCTCGCTTACCTCAACGGGCTTCAGCGCTTTGGCATCAGGCTGGGGCTTGAGAACATCCAGCGACTGGTGGAGGCTTTTGGCCATCCTGAGGCGGCCTTCCGGTCTGTTCACGTGGCCGGGACCAACGGCAAGGGGTCCACGGCGGCCTTCACGAACGGGATCCTCCGGGCGGCAGGCTTCAGGATCGGCCTCTACACCTCGCCTCATCTGCTGGATTTTCGCGAGCGGATCCTGGTGGATGGCCATCCCATTGCCGAAGGGGAATTGGCCGCCCTCACCATCGAGGTCGCCGGTGTCATCGACCGTCTCTTTGCGCCGTCGCCGCTCTCCTCCCCCACCTTCTTCGAGGCGGCCACAGCGTTGGCGTTGCTTCACTTCGCCCGTGCCGGTGTGGACTGGGGGGTCATCGAGGTTGGTCTCGGCGGCCGCTCCGATGCGACCAACATCCTTCAGGCGGAGGTCTCGGTCATCACCAACATCGGGCTCGAGCACCAGGAGCATCTTGGCGACACCCTGGAGAGCGTCGCCGCGGAGAAGGGTGGGATCGTTCGGGAGGGGGGATCGGTGGTGAGCGCGGCGGAGGGCGCGGCACTCGAGGCGGTCGCCCGCATTGTCCGTGAGAAGGGGGCGCGACTGGTCAAGGTTCAAGACGAGTACCGGGTGAGGTACCTGGGTCGCTCCGAGCGGGGTGAGGCCTTTCGGCTGGTGGGGAGGCTCAGGGAGTACGATTCCCTTCAGATCCCCTTGCTGGGCAGGCACCAGATCGTGAACGCGATCACGGCCGTCGCCGTGGCGGAACTTCTCGAGGAACAGGGATTCGCGGTGGGGGAGTTTCCGATACGCGAGGGACTGGCGTCCGCCCACTGGCCCGGCCGCCTTCAGCTGATCTCGACCCGGCCCCGGATTCTCGTGGACGGGGCGCACAACCCAGCAGCCATCCAGGCCCTGCGGTCCTTTCTCGAGGAGGAAAAGCTGCCGGGTTGCCCCCTCATCTTCGGTGTCCTCAAGGACAAGGCCTGGGAGCAGATGCTCAAGATCCTGGCCCCCCTGACCTCGACCGTGATCCTCACCCGCCCCGAAAGCGACCGGGGGGCCGAACCGGGAATCTTGGCTGACGTCGCCGCTCAGTACTTTGCCCAGGTCAGGATCGCCGAAACCATGGCGGAGGCCCTGGCTACGGCCCGCACCCTGGCCGCTCCGGAAGATACGATCCTCGTCACCGGCTCTCTCTACACCGCCGCTGCCGCCTTGCGCGCCCTGGGCTTCACCTCAATCTTCTAAGCCCGGCCGTGAATTGAATCCAGACCCCTCGTGCCGAGGCGTCATACACCTGTGATCCTCTTCTCTTGCGGCGCGGTGGAGTCCGGCCTACTTTGTGCGTCTCTTCGGCTGGAACGCAGGTCGGGTCGAAAGGATGGCCCGCAGCAACGCTCGGTGGCTGACAGGTTTTTGCAAGACGTGGAAGGCCCCAGCTCGCAGGGCCTTCTCCCGATCTTCGAGGCTCGTTTCGTGCATCATGAGGATAACGGGGAGTCGCGGAGAGACCTCCTGGATGATCGGAAGGGCATCGGTGCCGTTCAACCCCGGGAGGTGGTAGTCCAACAGCATGACATCGAACTCGTCGGCGAGGAGGGTCCGCACCGCGTCGGCGACGGTGGTATGTATCTGCGTGGAAAACCCCTTCGCCGTGAGAAACCGCGAGAGGGTCTCGGTGGTGTAGTAGTCGTCGTCGATGATGATGATTTGCATGGTCCCTTCCACTCGTGATCACTTGCTAGCAAGGAAGGTGCCAAATATGGGAAGATCCGTCCTTCGGTGAGTGGGCTATCTCAGGTGGCGGGAGGGGCGCCGGGCCGAGGGAGGGGCATTCTGCCCGAGGATTACTGACAGACTGACTATTGGCAGCGTGAGTGCTGCCAGCCTGTCTCAGCGGCGGTCCCGGGGTTCCGCGATATCGATACGGTAGGTGAGGAGTTTGCGGTAGAGGGTCTTGGGGTCGACGCCCAGGATCTGCGCTGCCTGTCCCCGGTGCCCCTTGGCCTGTTCCATGACCCGGAGGATGTGCTGCCGCTCGACATCCCCGAGGGTGGCGAGGGCACCGCGCGAGGCAAGGGCCCCTCGGGGCGCCCGGTCTACCTGGAGATCCAGGGGGAGATCCTCCGCTTCGACCTGGTCTTTGGGAGAGAGGATCAGCGCCCTCCGCATGACGTGCTGCAGCTCGCGGACGTTCCCCGGCCAGGCATATCGGGTGAGGAAGTTCATCGCCTCGTTGCTGACGGTCTTCTTGCCCAAGGGGGCGAAGAGCTGCAGAAAGTAGCGGGTCAGGACCGGGACGTCTTCAGGCCGCTCCCGGAGCGGAGGAAGGTGGATCGGGATAACGTTGATACGATAGAACAGGTCCTCGCGGAACCTTCCAGCCTTGACCAGTTCCTGGAGGTCCCTGTTCGTCGCCGTGAGGACCCGGACGTCGACCTGTCGCTCCCTGGTGCTTCCGACTCGGAAGAACTTGCCGGTCTCGATCACCCGCAGGAGCTTGAGCTGCATGGTCTGGGAGATCTCGCCGATCTCGTCCAGGAGCAGGGTGCCTTTGTCCGCGACCTCAAAGAGGCCGGCCTTCGCCGTGTGGGCCCCGGTGAACGCCCCCTTCTCGTGCCCGAAGAGCTCGCTCTCCAGGATGCTCTCCTGGAGCGCCCCGCAGTTGATGACGAGAAATGGTTTGTCCTTCCGCTTAGACTTCTGGTGGACGGCCTTCGCCACCAGTTCCTTGCCGGTCCCGCTCTCGCCGGTGATCAGGACCGTCGAATCGGTGGGCGCAATCCGGACCAGCATCTTGAGGATCTGCCGGATCTTCGGACTCGCGGTCACGATCTCGGGAAACGGTTCTTCGTGTCCCAGGCGGGTCTTGAGGTAAAGATTCTCGCGGAGGATCTGCTGCTTTTCATACGCCTTCCGGATCAGCAGATTCAGCTCGGCCGTCTTACAGGGCTTCGTCACATAGGTGTAGGCGCCGAGCTTCATGGCCTCCACGGCGGTCGGGATGGTGCCGTGTCCGGTGAGGAGGATCACCTCGGGTGGCAGGGCCATCTTCTTGACCTCCTTGAGGACCTCCATCCCTCCGAGCTTGGGCATCTTGAGATCCAGAATGAGGACGTCGAATTCCTGGTCCTTGAGCTTGTCAAGGGCCTCCCGCCCATGCGAGGCCACGTCGGTGCTGTGTCCCTCCCGCCCGAGCTCGGTCTTCAGCACCCTGGCAAAATTCTTCTCATCGTCGGCAATCAGAACCCGGATCTTGCCCTGTTCGTTGCGCATCATCCCCTCTCTCTGATCTGGCCCTTTGCGGCGGGAAGCTGGATTCGCACGACCGTCCCTTTCCCCTCGACTGAATGGATCTCCATCCGCCCCCCGTGGGCACTCACGATTCCCTCGGCGATATAGAGGCCCAACCCGGCACCCTTTCCGGGGGGCTTGGTGGTGAAGAAGGGTTCAAAGACCCGAGGCAGGAGCTCGGTAGGGATCCCCCGGCCGGTGTCCTCGATCTCCACCTGGACGCCGCGAGCCGATGGCGAAGACGGGGTTCTTCGCGGTGAACCGCGGAGGGCCCACGCCCCGAGTCCGGCCGCCTTCGCCCGGATGGTGAGGCTCGCGCCCCGGTCCATGGCCTCGAGGGCGTTGATCAGGACGGTCAAGAACGCCTGACGAAGCTCTCCCTCGTTGCCCAGAAGCGGGGGAAGCCCGTCGTCGAAATCCCGGATGACGGTAATCCCCTGGCTTCGCAGTTGATACCCGACGACACGGAGGATCCCCTCGAGGAGGAGGCGCAGGTCGGTGGGCCGCTGCTCCCCGGTCCCCTCTCGACTGAGGTCGGAAAGCCCGGCCAGGATTCCCTTGCATCGATACACCTCTTCCTCGATGATCCGCAGATAGAGGCTCAGCTCCTCGGCGTCCTTCCGGGTCGGCGGAGAGCCCTCGCTGTGCTTCAGGAGCGCCTCGGCACAGGAGGCAATGGCGGCCATGGGGTTGTTCAGTTCGTGGGCAATGCCGGCGGCCAGCTGGCCGATTCCCGCCAGCTTCTCGCTGGCCAGGAGTTGCCGTTGTATCCGTCGGCGTTCAGTGATGTCCTCGACGAGGGTAATCACGTGGGTGACCACTCCCGGGCCGCTGGTGAGGGGGGCCTTGCTGATCCGGAAGGTCCTCCGGTCCCCCTCCAGTACCGACTCTTCCTCCATCTGAAGCGTGGCCCCGGTCTCGAAGACCTGGCGGAACTCCTCCTCGATCCTACCGCGCCGCAACGAGGGGAGGACCTCAAAGAGATTCCGACCGATCACCTCCTGCCGCTTCATCCCCCAGGGAGCGGTCTCGCGGGTCCGGTTCCAGGCGACGATGGTGAAGCTTCGGTCGATGACGTAGAGGCCCAGGGGGAGACTGTCCAGGATCTTTTGGGTGAGGGCCCGCTCGCGCACCAGTGGTTGTTCGGTGAGAAAGAAGAGCGCGCCGCCGTTCCAAGCAGTGGCCTGCAGGTGGAGTCCCCCGTCAGCCAGGACAAGCTCGGCTGTGCCCTGCTTCTGTCCGAGCTTCTCCAGGAGGGATCGCACCTGGGATCGCAGCAGCGGGGGGAACGCAACAGTCACGCCCTTGCCGGGAGGGTAGCGGCGGGGGAGCCTCAAGAGAGTCCACCAGGCTGGATTCGCGGTGACGATCTTGCCGGCGCGGTCCGAGGCCAGCACCCCCACGTTATCCAGGCGCGAGAGGAGGGTGCTCAGCAGACGGTCCCGTCCGGGGTCATCGGCGCGACCGCGCCTGTGTGACCTCGGCTTTACCTTCCGTCCTGTCCCCTTGACGACCGGCCTCCCCATACCGGCGCTATGATACCCATCTCTTCCAGGTTTTGCAAGGACGGGGAATCAGCAGTCAGCTGTCAGCCGCTGGAATGCTGGAACGCTAGGATGCTGGCAGGCTGGAATCCTCCCGCCCGGCAAGGGGCGAGACACGAGAATGGTCTGAGTCTCCAACCCTTCTAGCGTGCCAGCCTTCTAGCCGCTCATGGCTGACAGCCGACAACGGATGGCTGATCAGGTGGACATTGACCGCCAAGCCTCAGTCCGATATATTCTAGGAACTTACTCACGGAGGTCGAAGGATGCATTTTCCAGTGCGGCGCCCACGGCGTCTTCGGCGCTCGGAAACGATCCGTCGCATGGTCCGCGAGACGATCCTGCAGGTGGACGATCTCATCATGCCCCTCTTCGTCGTCCACGGTCGCGGCATCCGACGAGAGATCCCGCCCATGCCTGGCAACTACCAGATCTCCGTGGACCAGCTCACCCGAGAGGTGAAGGAGATTGCCGCCCTCCGCATTCCCGCGGTCCTCCTCTTTGGCATCCCAGAGCGCAAGGATGCCCACGGGTCCCAGGCCTACGCCAAGGATGGGATCATCCAGCAGGCGGTGAGGGCCATCAAGGATTCGGTCTCGGACCTGCTCGTCATCACCGACACCTGTCTCTGCGAATACACGAGTCATGGTCACTGCGGGGTTGTCGAGGAGGGGGTCGTCAAGAACGATCCAACCCTGGACCTCTTGGCAAAGTCCGCCGTTGCTCAGGCCGAGGCGGGGGCCGACATCGTCGCCCCGTCGGACATGATGGACGGCCGTGTCGGCGCGATCCGCGAGGCCTTGGACTCCAGCGGCTTCGAAGAGGTCGCCATCATGTCGTATGCGGCCAAGTACGCCTCGGGTTTCTACGGGCCCTTCCGGGTAGCGGCGGAGTCGGCCCCGCAGTTTGGCGATCGCCAGAGCTACCAGATGGATCCGGCCAACGCCGCAGAGGCCTTGCGGGAGGTGGCCATGGACCTCGAGGAGGGGGCCGATATCGTCATGGTGAAGCCCGCCCTGGCCTATCTGGACATCCTGTGGCGCGTCCGGACCGAGTTTGACGTGCCGGTGGCCGCCTACAACGTGAGCGGGGAATTCGCCATGGTCAAGGCCGCGGCCGGGTTGGGGTGGCTGGAGGAGGAGCGGGTCATGTGGGAGATCCTCACCGCCATCAAACGGGCGGGGGCTGACCTGATCCTCACGTACTTCGCCAAAGACGCCGCCCGCCTCCTCCGGCAGCGCGAGTGATGCCTTTCGCCTTCCGGTCTGTGGCACCGTGTCCAGTGCGGGCCCCCTGCCGTCTCCTCACAATTGGAGGACCTGTCCGGTGATGGGCGGAGAGGTCATGCGGAAGAGATCGGCGGAGCTTTTCGCAGAGGCAGAGCGATGCCTGCCGGGAGGGGTCAACAGCCCCGTGCGGGCCTTCCGGGCCGTAGGGGGACATCCCATTTTTGTCGACAGGGCAGAGGGGTCGCGGATCACCGATGTGGATGGAAACGTTTACATCGACTTCGTGGGGTCCTGGGGACCGTTGATCCTGGGACACGCCCACCCCCGCCTTGTCAGGGCGCTCAAGAAGGCGGTGGACCGGGGGACGAGCTATGGAGCTCCAACGGAACTGGAAGTCACCTTGGCCCGGATGGTGATCGAGGCCCTCCCTTCGGTGGAGATGGTCCGCTTCGTGAATTCGGGAACCGAGGCGGTGATGAGCGCCCTTCGGGTGGCCCGGGCCTACACCAATAGGGACAAGATCGTCAAATTTGCCGGATGCTACCATGGGCATGCCGACAGCCTCTTGGTCAAGGCCGGCTCGGGTGCCCTGACGTTAGGCGTCCCGAATTCCGGCGGCGTCCCCGAGGCCGTGGCGAGGGAGACCATCTCGGCACGCTATAACGACCTGGATCAGGTCCGTGAGATCATGCAGGCGGTGGGGAGGGAAGTGGCGTGTGTGATCGTGGAGCCGGTGGCGGGCAACATGGGGGTGGTACCACCCAGGGCCGGGTTTCTCGAGGGGCTGCGGGAGCTGACTTTGGAATACAGGACCCTGTTGATTTTTGATGAGGTGATCACCGGCTTTCGCGTGGGCTACGGAGGGGCGCAGGGGCTTTGCGGGGTTCGCCCCGATCTGACATGCCTCGGCAAGATCATTGGAGGCGGACTGCCGGTTGGCGCATATGGGGGACGTCGGGAGATCATGGAGCAGGTCGCTCCGCTGGGCGGGGTGTATCAGGCCGGTACCCTGTCTGGCAATCCGCTCGCCATGACCGCGGGGATCGAGACCCTCACCCTGTTGAAAGACGGGGGGATCTACCGTGACCTGGAGGAGCGGGGGAGA
>Ga0209887_1000489_pt1 | contig 11946 bp, 15 predicted proteins | sample GWRWN1_30_40_FD_187230 | JGI IMG/M metagenome (GOLD analysis project Ga0209887, IMG submission 187230) | Riverbed sediment microbial communities from areas with no vegetation in Columbia River, Washington, USA - GW-RW N1_30_40 (SPAdes)... | ecosystem: Environmental > Aquatic > Freshwater > River...
CGAGCGTATCCTCTACGTCGGCGACAGCATCGAGGGCGACCAGGCCACCGTCCGGACCAAGCTCGTCACCAAGTCGAACACCGAGATCCCCATCGACTATCGGATGCTCAAGGCGGGCGACCGCTGGCGCGCCTACGACGTTCTCATCGAGGGCGTCAGCCTCGTCTCGAACTACCGGACGCAGTTTAACAAGATCATCCAGCAGTCAAGCTACGACGAGCTCGTCAAGAAGCTCAAGACTAAGCAGGAGGAGATGGTCTTCGAGGACACCGAAAGAGGGAAGAAGAAGCCGTGACGGGCCTCGTCCTCGCCGCCGGCATCGGCAAGCGGCTCGCGCCGCTCACCGACGACCGACCGAAGGGGCTCATTGAGCTGGGGGGGCGTAGTCTGCTCGCGCGGCTCCTCGACGGCCTCCAGGCGGCGGGGGTGCGCGAGACAGCCCTCGTGGTCGGCTACCGCCAGGACGCCATCCGGGCGGCCCTCGGTGCCGCCCATCGCGGCATGCCGCTCCGCTATCTCGAGAACCCGGCCTACACTAGAGGCCCGCGCCTGTCGCTCTGGACGGGGCGTGCGGAGTTCGAGCGGGACGACGTCGTGCTCGCCGACGGCGACGTCCTCTTCGCGCCGCGCCTCCTCGCGGGTGTCGCCTCCGAGCCGTCGGCGAATGTCTTCCTGGCCGAGCCCGACTTCGTCGACACCGGCGAAGAGATAATCGTGTACATCCTCCAACAGCAGGTGGTCGCCATTCGACGTGGGACCATGGGTCCGCCGCCGGCGCCCTATGAGCGCCGCGCGGAGTGGGTGGGATTTGTGAAGGTCGGCCGCACCGCCGGCCTCGAACTCGCAGCGATCCTCGAGCGCTTCGTCCGCGAGGGCCGGATCGAGGGCGACTACGAAGCAGCCCTGGACGCCCTCCTGCCCCGCCACCGGTTCGTCGCGTGCCCGACCGAGGGGCTCCCCTGGATCGAGATCGACTTCCCCCAGGACCTACACGCGGCCGAGACCGAGATCCTGCCGCGCATCGAGCGCCTCGCGGGCTAGCGCACCCCGCCGGTCAGAGCCGTCCCGCCTCGTCGCGCCAGCGCAGGCGGAGCAGCGCGACCAGCGTCCCGGCGTCCACGATCTCCCCGGCCTCGATCATCTCGTAGACTTCTGCCAGGGGCACGAGGGCCACTTCGATATGCTCGTCCGGATCCGGGTGGCGCGGCACCGGCGTGAGATCCCCGGCGACGAACAGGAAAAGCCGCTCGTCGGTGAGCCCGGGGTCGGCCCACGCCTCGCCGAGCGGCTCGAGCCATCCGGCCGCATAGCCCGCCTCTTCGGCGAGCTCCCGCAGGGCGCATGTCTCGGGGGACTCCGTCGGCTCGATGGTCCCGGCCGGCACCTCCCACAGCTCGGCCGCCACGATCGGACGGAACTGGCGGAGCAGCACCACGCGGCCGTCGGCGAGCAACGGGACGACGGTGGCGACGTTCCGGTAGCGGACCGCGTCGAGCGACACTTCGCGTCCGTCGGGCATGCGGTACCGCTCCCGCCGGACCCGCAGAACCCGCCCCCGGTACTCCGGGGGGTCGGGCTCGGCCGACGGCCGCCTCACCTCGCGCCCCGTACTCACCTCCGCTGGCCTACGCCAGGGCTTCCTCGAGGACCCGCCCCTGGACCCGAGCCGCCTCGACGCGGGCGATGCGGCACAGCGTGGGCAGGAGGTCCACGATCCGGCCATTCCGAATCTCGACCCCCTCCCGGACGCCGCAGCCCGCGACGAGCATCGGGATCCGCTGCTCGTGCTTCGAGCCGTGGGAGCGAAGCCCGGTTTCGGCTCGCGTCGCCGGCCCGTCGTCCCAGATCCCGAGCGCGACGTCTCGCCCGGCCCAGCAGATCAGGTCCCCGACCCGCTCCGGTGGCAGGTGGTCCCGCCCAGCCTCCTCGCGCGTCACGACCTCGTCGATGCCGGTGGTCCGGCTCAGGATCGATCGGGCATCCCGGGCCGCCCCCGGATCGTCGAAGTAAAGGTAGAGCGCGCCCCCCAGATCGCGGTGGTGCGCGAACAGCCCGTCCCGGATCAACGGCACCCCGTGGGTCCGGATCCCGGCCTCGGCCAGAACGCGCACGAGGGACAGCGAGCGGAGCTTGGCGTTCATCCCGTGGTCGGCCGTGAGGATGACCACGGTCTCCCCGAGGTCGTAGGCGTCGAGGACCCGGCCGAGGGCCTCGTCGCTCTGCTCAAGGTACGCCTGCATGGCCGGCTCGTCGGGTGCGAGTTTGTGCTGCGGGTAGTCGGTGGTGGCGACGTACAGGAAGTCCGGCGCCTCGTGGACCGCGACCTCGCGCGCCATCCGAAGCACCCACAGGTTGATCTGCAGCGAGAAGATATCCGGCGGGGTGCCCGCCGCCGCGCGATAGGCTTCCGGATGGTTCTTCATGTCCACGCAGTGGTCCAGGCCACGGCGGAGCAGCTTCGTGAGCTTCTCCTTGGCCGTCACCATCGCCGTAGACCAGCCGGCGGCCTTGAGGCGCTCGAAGAGGAGCGGCTCCTGGACGAACGAGACCTGCTCCATGAACACCTCGGTCCGCGTCGCGCGGTCGAAGTAGAAGTTCGTGGACAGCCCGTGGCGCTCCGGGTAAGTCCCGGTTAGGAGCGAGATGTGGTTGACGTTGGTCAGGCTCGGCAGGACGCCCCGTCCGTCGAGCGTGGACGCGCCGGCCTTCATCAGCGCCGCGAGGCGCGGCATCCGCGCCGGCTGCACGTAAGCCGGGTCGAAGCCGTCGATCAGGAACATCAGGGCCTTCCTTGGAGCCTTTCGGGGCCGTTTCATGGCTGCTCCTCATGCGTCATTGTTTCACGCTCCCCGTCACAATGCCCAGCTCCTCTAGCGAGGAAGCGAAAGCGGCCACCACGCCCTCCATGTCCTTGGGCGTGAGCGTCCCCATGTTGGAGACCCGGAACGCATAGGTCCGGATGTCGCCCTGTCCCGCGTAGATGATGTACCCGCGCCGTTTCATCGCGTCGTGCAGAGGGTCGTAGTGCAACCCGGGCAGGAGCCTGAACGTCGTCAGGATGTTCGAGCGCGCGCCCTCCGGCACGAGGATCTCGAACCCGAGGGCGTCCATGCCGCGTCGCAGCACGCGCGCGTTCTCCGCGTACCGGGCGATACGGCCTTGGACGCCCTCCTTCTCCAGCTCGATGAGCGCCTCCCGCAGCGCGTGGACCACCTGCACGGCCGGGGTGAAGGGCGTATTGTCCAGCTCCTGCGTCGCGTAGTGGGTGTACAGGTCGAGGTATACACTTCGCGCCGGCCGCCCCTTCAACGCCTCGACGGCAGTCCGCCGCGCGAGGACGAACGAGATCCCCGGAATCCCCTGGAGACACTTGTTCGCGCTCGCCATCACGAAGTCGATGCCGTCCCCGGTGACGTCCAGGGGCTCGCCGAACAGCGAGCTCATGGCGTCGATCAGGACCCGTCGCCCAGCGCGCGCGGCCACGCGCGCGACATCAGCCACGGGGTTGAGGAGTCCGGTGGTGGTTTCGTGGTGGACGACGGCCACGTGACTTACCTCGGGATGGGCGATAATTGCCGCCTCCACGTCGCGGGGCGGAACGGGCGTGGTGAAGTCGTAGGTGAGCACCTGGGCCGGGATGCCATGCGCCCCGGCGACCCGGGCGAGGCGATCCCCATACACGCCATTCGACACCACCAGCAGCGATCGGTCAGGGGGGACGGCGGAGCAGACCGCCGCCTCAACCGCGGCCGTGCCGGATCCGGTGAAGAGGACGGCCGTGAAGGCGTCTCCGCAGCCCACCGCGCGCACGATGCGCTCGCGACACTCGCGCATCACCTCGAAGAACTCGGGCTCTCGATGACACAGGTCCGGCGTCACGAGGGCCTGGCGGACGCGCAGGCTCGTGTTCGCCGGGCCGGGATTGAGCAGGATCCATTCGCGGTCAGGCATCCAATCCTCCTTCTCCCACGCGCGCACGCGCTCGCCTTGGGCGTCGAAGAGCGACGCCTGGCCGACTTCGGCCGGCACGAGCCGGCCGAGGGATTCGAACCTTAGCTTGATCCCGCATGGTTTGCTCGCCGTTGGGTAGAGGGTAGAATGCTCGGGGAGCCCGGTCCAATTCATTTTTCGTACACCACAGGGACCGCGCCCACACCCCGGTCCTGCGGGCTTTCCTCGCACTTGCCCGGGCACCGCGGTCCCGGGTCGCCGTCCCGGATGAGAAGCGCTAGAGTATCGGGGGCATCCCTGATAACCTTGCTACCGGAGAGAGGGGAGGAGGGCGCATGGCTAAACTAGCCCTGCTCGTGTCACTGATCGCGCTGGCGGTCGCCATCCTGGCCTATCAGGAGGCCGGTGGCACGAAAGATCTGGCGAGGAAGCTCGAGGCCGTACGTCAAGAGACCGCGGACGGGCTCGCGCGGGTGGAGAAGGCGCTACGGCCGTCCGAGGCCCCGAAGCCGAAACCGTGAGCGTGCCGGCCCTGATACTCCGGGTTGTTGCCGGGGGTCTTCTCCTGGTCTCGACCGGGGTGGCTGAAGCCGGCGAGATCCTCGACCGGCGCTATATCGCCCTCCCGCCCGTCTATGCCGCCCCACCCCCGGGATTCGTCCCACTCCCCGCGAGCGGCGCTCCGCAGATCTTCCGTAACCCCGGCGCGCCCTCAGACCGGCCGGTCTGGAACCCCGCCCGAACAGAGGTCGTCGTCGGGGTGGACGGAAAGGGTCGGATCACCCACGCCCTCGAGTACACACCGGGACGCTTTGCCCGGTAAGGGCGGCCGGTCACCAGTTCGGCGGCTGGGACCAGCTCAACCTTCCGATCACAGAAACACGGCGGGGCACGGCCGATCAGGCGGGGAGATCCCGCTCCGGCGGAACTCTGCGCGCACAACACCCGCCTCAGGCCCGCGCATCGCCTCGCGGATAGCCGCCTCGGGCGTCAGTCGTCGCCCGGGACGCTCTTGGAGCCGCACCGACACCTCAAGCACGCCAACCACGGCGACGACCAGCCCTCCGATCGCGACAAGCTCGGTCAGCATCGGCCCCCTCCTCACGCGACGCGCAGTCGCGATCCGGCCACGACCGTCTTTTTCACGGGGCGCGCCGCAGGCTCCTGCGGCGTGAGCACGATCTCGTAGCGTCCCGACGTCATCCTCTCGAGCGCCTGGTGCGCGATCGACAGGACCCGGGCGACGGTCGAAGGGCGCCGGAACGGAACTGCGATCTGCACCTTCCACGGCCCCCAGAGCGGCTTCGTCACGACCGGAGCGACGATCGCGCCCAGCTCATGGGCGATGACGTCGGTTAGCCGGATCTGTCGGGCCGTGGCTGCCTCGCGCGCCCGGTCTCGCCACGCGGCCAGCGAAAGGAGCGCCACAATTACCAGGATCGGAGCGAGCATCGTTGCGAAGACTGCGGCTACGGTCACCATGTCCGCCTCCCTTTTGCCCCTATGACCCCGCAGGCGGGCGGGCGTGAAATCTAGCGGGGTGCTGAGAATGCCCCTCCACGTGGGCGGCTGGCTCTTCCTGTCGGGGGGGGGAGGCAGGCCCGATCCGTTCGCCGCCAATCAAGGCCGGACGTCCGCGAGGCCGCACAGCCGAGCGCGTCCCGGCCGAGATGGACAGGCGAACGGCGCCGACCCGGCCTACTCGCTTCGCGAGAAGCCGGGTGCCCGGCCGCGAGGGCCGTCGGAGGGGGGCATAGCCCCCCTCCGAAGTGGCAGTGGGTGGAGATCCGGGCGGCAGGTCGTGCAGGGGGCGAGTCCCGCCGCCTCGGCGCGCTCGCGCGACCCGAAGAGCAGGCACCCCGCGTGGGTGCCGGAGAGCCTGACCACCGACGAGCACGAAGGAAGGCAGTACTCGGTGTCGTCCGGAAGGCGGATGTACATCGCGTCGCGCGCGATTTCGAAGTCGCGGCGCGCCTTGATCACCGGAACCCCCTCCACGGTCAAGAGTTTCTGCTTGCGCGTCGTCTCGCCCCCCGCGTAGCCGGTCAGGGCGCCCGACGCGCCGATTACCCGGTGGCAGGGAACGATGATCGGGAGCGGGTTCCAGCGCAGGGCCTGGGCTACGGCCCGAACCGCCCTCGGCCTGCCGACCTCTCGCGCGAGGCCCGAGTAGGAGATCACGGCGCCGTACGGGATCGCGGCCGTCGCCTGGAGAACGGTCCGGTGAAAGTCACTCCGGACGAAGCGCAGGTCCACCGGCCACTGAAGGCGGGTGGTCCGGCCCTCGATGTAATCGCGGAGCTCCCGGTAGAGCGCCTCGACTTCCTCCCCATCCTCCACCGCTTCGACGCCGCCCACGCGACTCAGGCGGGACGCTCCGAGGCTCGCCCGCTCGAGGTACTCGATCAACACGATCCCCTGCTCGGATCGCGCGATCAGGATGTCACCGAAGGGCGAGGGGAAGATCCGGTATGCGAGGAGACGGCTCCGGAGGTCCAGCAGTCGCGCCTCGAGCCTCTCGCGGGCGATGGCCACGGCGCCCGCTGGGGGGGACTGGCTCCGCAGCCCCACCACTGCACCGTCGATGACCCGGTACTGCCGGAACTCGTCGCGGCAGGATCCACAGCGGTCGAGGTGGGCACCGACGTGTCGGGTCGTCGCGGCGTCGGCTTCCCCGATCGCCGACGCCAGGAGGTCGGCTTCGATCTGGTCGCACACCGACGGCCTGTCACTCACGTTCGTGGCTCCTCCCCGCTAGGCTCATCCGTCTCCAGGCTCTGCCGGATCTTCCGGAGAGCTTGGAAAACATGGGCGCGGGCGCTGTCGGCGGAGCACTTGAGGCTCGCGCCGATCGCGTCGTAGTCGAGGCCGTGGATCTTGCGCTGGATGAAGGCCAGCCGCTGCTTGAGCGGCAGGCGGCTCACCACCGCCTCGATCCGCGCCCCGGTCTCGCGCGAGATCGTCATCCGATCTGGGCCCGCCCCGTCGGTTTCGGTAAGCGTGACGCTTACCGCGGCGTAGGCCAGCCGCCGACGACTCTGGGCCCGGTAGTAGTTGCGCGAGAGATTCGTCGCGATCGTGAACAGCCACGCTCGGACGTTGGCGTGCGGCGGCAGCGACCGGTGGGCGCGAAACGCCCGAAGAAAGGTCTCCTGGGACAGATCGTCGGCGTCGCTGGCCCGCCCCGTGGCCCGCAGGAGATACCGGTAGATCTCCGCATGGTGCTCCGACATGATCGCCTCGAAGCCTGTATCGCTCACCGCTCTATGAGACCCCGAACCGGGCCGAACGTGAAATCCCGCTTGCGCCATACTGATCTTGAGGTTACTATCCAAGAAAATACAACATCTTAGCCTTACCGGCTTCAGACTGTTCCTCAGGTAGGAAGTGCCCGCTCGAGGTGCCGCGAGAACGTTGCTTCCGAGGCCTCGACGCGGGTGATCTCGACCATCGTCGAGTGGAAGGCCGGCCCCCCGCCCAGGTCGGCGACCTGGTCCGACGTCAGGACGTTGACGCCCCGGCCGCCCGGCATGAACTTGTGCCACCAGATTCCCTCGATCACGACCTGGCCTGGCGGCGTGTCCTCGGTGAGCACGGCGGTGAACAGCGCCCGGCCGCGGTCGTTCGCGACCGCGACAAGGTCGCCCGGCATGATCTCCCGCTTGGCCGCATCGCGCGGATGGACGAAAACCACCGGGCCGGCCTGGCGCCTGCGCAGGAGCGCCGACTGGCTAAACGAGGAGTTCAGGAAGAAGCGGTTCGGCGGCACGTGGCATCGCAGCGGGTACCGGGGTCCGATCTGCGGATGCTCGGGACTCTCCGCGAGCGGAATGTAGGTCGGGAGCGGCGGCAGCCCCTGGCGCGCGAGGGACTCGGCATAGAACTCGACCTTGCCGGAGGGCGTGGGAGCGCCGTCGGCGAACGGCATGAACGGGCGCGGCACACCGATCCGGATCGAGTGCTCGGCGCGGAGCCGCTCGTAGCTGATGCCGGCCGCGACAGGGCCGCTCGCCGCGAGGTACTCCCGGATCAGGTCCGGCTCGCGTTTGGCGTAGTGTCCATCGCGCAGTCCGAGCGCCCGGCCCAGGAGGCCGAAGACCTCCCAGTTCGACCGGGCCTCGCCGAGCGGTGAGATGACCGGCTCGGCGAGCTGGAGGTAGAGGTGGCCGAAGGAGCGATACAGGTCCGGATGCTCCATGCTGGTCGTCGCCGGGAGCAGGATGTCCGCGTAATCCGCGGTGTCCGTCTGCATCTGCTCGTGGACGACGGTGAACAGGTCCTCCCGGGCCAACCCCTGCAGGACGAGCCCGGCGTTCGGGCAGACGGCCGCCGGGTTCGAGTTGTAGACGTAGAGCGCCATCACGGGGGGGCGCAGGTCTGGGTCGGTCAGGGCGCGCCCGAGGTGGATCATGTTGATGGTGCGCGGCTCCGGGGTCGGCAGGAGATCGCGTCGCTCGAGCACGGTGTCCCCGGGACCGAAGGCACCGGAGCTCGCGAGGAGCGCACCGCCGGCCGGATGCGCGTAGGCCCCGGTCAGGGCGGGCAGGCACGCGATCGCCCGGCACGTCATCCCGCCGTTCTCGTGGCGGGAGATACCGATCCCCAGGCGGATGAATGTCGCCTTGCTCATGCCGTACCGGCGCGCGAGTGCCACGATCTCGGCGGCGGGGAGGCCCGTGATCTCGGCGACCCGGGACGGCGGATAGGCCTGAACGTGAGCGCGGAGGGCCTCGAAGCCGGTCGTGGCACGCGCGATGTACGCGTGGTCCAGCAGGTTCTCGTTGACGAGGACGTGCATGATCCCGAGAGCCAGCGCCCCGTCGGTGCCCGAGCGGATCATGAGGTGCAGGTCCGCCTGCTTCGCGGTCCGTGTGCGATAGGGATCGATGCAAACCACGTGGGCGCCGCGCGCCTTGGCCTGCTTGACGAGGGTCATGACGTTGATGTGCGTGTAGGCGGCGTTGATGCCCCAGAGGATGACGAGGTCCGCGTCCACCATCTGCTCAGCGTCGTTCCCGGCGACGATCCCCACCGTCGCCTTCCACCCCGCGTAGGCCGTCGAGACACAGATCGTCCGGTCGAGCTGGCTCGCCCCGAGAGCGTGGAAGAGGGGGTGTCCGGCGTAGTACTGGATCCGGCCGAGTGACCCCGCGTATGAGAAGGGCAGGATGGCCCCCGGCCCCCACTGAGCGATCACCCGCGTGAGCCGGTGGGCGATCTCCTCGATCGCGTCTTCCCAGGAGATCCGCTCGAATTCACCCGCCCCCTTCTCCCCCACCCGGCGCATTGGGTAGAGCACACGCATCGGGGAGTAGACCCGCTCCGTGTAGTCGTGGACCTTGCCGCAGATCACGCCCTGGGTGAAAGGGTGCGCGGGATCCCCGACCACGTCGACGATCCGCCCTTCCTCGACGAACACGGAGAGGCTGCACGCCGATGGGCAGTCGTGGGGACAGACGGAGAGGTTGGTCTCGCGCGATGGCATCCGGGACTCCTCCTCGGCCCTCAGCGTACCACGGCGCCCTATCTGCTAGCATGATGGGGTGCCGAGCGCGTCGGGTCCCCTTCTCGTGGCCATCGCGCGGCAAGGCTGTGGCGGCTACGCTCACCCCTCGGAGCCGACCTGGCGGCGGACGTGCTCGTATCCGCGCCGGAGCCACCTGAGGGCGCGGGGCACGTCGCTCGGTTCGGCCACGTCGCATTCGATCCAGCCGCGGGCGGCGAAGCGCCGGTGAGCCCGAACAGCGGTGGAGGCCAGCGCGCGCGCCTGATCCCCGTCGGAGAGCCGCACCCAGAGGTCGTGGTCTTTCGGGCGGAGTGGGTAGCATCCGAAGAGCCGCCCGCTCACGAAGTACCCCCAGCGGCCGAACATTGGCGTGATCCGCACATCCGTCCACTCGCCCACGATCCCGTTCAAGACACCGGCCACGCCCTCGCCGCCGCGCCGGATGGCGCGTCGGTCACGCCGTGGACGTCCCGTCCCGCGAGGCCGAACCACGCCGCCCTCCTGCGTCTCCCCAGCGTCAGCGGGCCGTGCCCCCATCAGCCAGCGTGCTCGTGAAGGGGCGAAGGAGATTCGTGAACTCGAGGGGGAAGACGATCTTGGTCGAGGGGCTCGCACCGAGCGCCCGGAGGGCGTCCAGGTACTGGAGCCCCATGGTCTTGGCATCCAGGCCCTGGGCCACCTGAAACACCGTCTGGAGACCGAGCGCAAACCCCTCAGCGCGGAGGATCGCTGCCTGGCGATCCGCCTCGGCCCGGAGAATGGTGGCCTGCCGGTCACCTTCGGCCTTGAGGATCGCCGACTGCTTGTCCCCTTCGGCCACCTTGATCACCGCCTCGCGGGTCCCTTCGGCCTCCAGCACGACCGCCCGCCGGCTCCGTTCGGCCGCCATCTGCTTGTTCATGGCCGTCTGCACCTCCGCCGGCGGCTGGATCTCCCGGATCTCGACGGATGTGACCTTGACGCCCCAGCGCTCGGTCACCTCGTCCAGCTTCGTCCGCAGCACCTGGTTGATCTGCTCCCGCTTGGCCAGCACGTCGTCGAGCGGGATGTCTCCGACCACCGCGCGGAGCGTCGTCGTGGCGATGCCTTGCGAGGCGCCGGCGAAGTCCTGGACGTTGAGGACCGACGCCGTGGGATCGACGACCTTCCAGTACACCAGGAAGTCGATGTTGATCGGCGCGTTGTCCCGCGTGATGCAGGTCTGCTGCGGGATGTCGAGGAACAGCTCGCGGAGATCCACGCGCACCGCCTTGTCGATGACAGGGATGAGCCATACGAGCCCGGGCCCTTTCTGCCCGATCGACCGGCCGAGCCGAAACACGACGAGCCGCTGGTACTCCGGCACGACCCGGAGGGCGGTCCACGCGACGATCAGGATGATCACGATGACCGGCGTCCACCCCAGGATGCTCTCCATAGACGGCCCTCCCCGCTACGGGTAGATCTGCCGATACGCGAAGCGCGCGCGGTCGCCCGCGCCGCCGAAGCGCGCGTCGTAGTCCTTCGTCATGGCCCGGAACGCGTCGGAGCGGAGGAACGCGCGAAGAGCCTCCTCCGACTCGAATTCGTAGCAGACCATGTACTGCCAGGGCTCGGCGCCGGCGTGCGCGGCCTCCATCGGGATCGGCGCATACCGCCGCATCGCCGTGCAGCCCGGCACCCGGGCCGCCTCGGTCGCGCGCACCGAGTCGTACCAGTCGTTGAACGCCGCCTCGAGTTCCGGCGCGATCGTCGCCTTGACGACGAATAGGGCGGGTCGGGACCCCGGTGACACGGTCCACATCAGCCGATGGATCGGGGCGGGATGCGCTTGTAGAAGAGAAGCTCGCGCGTGCCCTGAGGCAGGTTGTCGACGTAGCCGCTGGGGGTGAATCCGAGCGCCACGAGCATTCTGATCGAGCCCACGTTCGTCTCGTCCGTGGAAGAAAAGAGACGCGGCGTTGGAGAGATGGCCTCCACGGACCTGAAAAACTCACGGGCGATCCCCTTGCGTCGCCAATCCTCGCGCACCACGACAAGGGCGACGAACGTGCACTGGAACCAGTCGGCTCGGTACGCGAGGAACCCGACCACCTCCTCGTCGGCCTCGGCCACCATCAGGTGATGGCGCTCCATGTGGGACTTGATAAACGCCCCGGCGCGCTCCTCGCCGATGACGAGCGATGCCAGATCAGCGCAGGGCCTGGCATCGGCCACGCGCGGCAGCCGAATCTCAATCATGTGGGGCGACCGAGGCGGCCGTGATCAGTTCGCGCAGGGCTGCCTCGACGCGAGCCGGGGTGAGCCCCTCCCACGGGTCCGCCCCGCCGCGACCCTTGCCCGCCACCACCCGCACGTGGGAGCACGCGCCGGGCGGGTACCCGGGCGCCCAGACGACCGGGTCGGTCGGCCCGAAGAGGGCCAGCGTGGGGCAGCCCACCGCTCCCGCCAGGTGACTCGGGCCCGAGTCGTTCCCCACAAAGGCGCGCGCCGCCCCGAGGAGCGCCGCG
>Ga0209887_1000493_pt1 | contig 11890 bp, 15 predicted proteins | sample GWRWN1_30_40_FD_187230 | JGI IMG/M metagenome (GOLD analysis project Ga0209887, IMG submission 187230) | Riverbed sediment microbial communities from areas with no vegetation in Columbia River, Washington, USA - GW-RW N1_30_40 (SPAdes)... | ecosystem: Environmental > Aquatic > Freshwater > River...
AGACGTCCACGGACTTCGATGGACTGAGCGCTGCGGTTTGAAAGACCGCAGGCACCCGCACCGAAGCGGGCCCCTGACCTGAAAAGGCTTGGTTAGCGGAGGGGGAGGGATTCGAACCCTCGATCCGCCTAACGACGGATAACGGTTTTCGAGACCGCCGCATTCGTCCGCTCTGCCACCCCTCCACGAGACGAAGCGGAGAAGGAGGGATTCGAACCCTCGAAGGAGGTAATTACCCCCTTAACGCCTTAGCAGGGCGCCGCCTTCAGCCACTCGGCCACTTCTCCGTGAGAGGGCATGGTAACAACCGGTCTGGGCGGCTCCTGGCGCCTCGATTAAAGGCGAAGCCCGCCTCGGGTGTATGGAGCCGCTAGTCCGAAACGGGCATCGCCACACACGGCGTCGCGGACTATGTGATCCCGTTCGTGTTGGAGGCGGCCGCCTAGGAAAGCTTTACGAACCGATTCGGCGAAACGCGTTGCGTACACCCGCGCCGAAGCGCGTAGTCATGTCGCGGCGCGAGAAGCGGTGTGCCGTTGTTTGCGGCTCGAAACGCGGCGTAGTCCGTCCGGGACAGCGACAGCGTTTCCCAGCAGTACACGTCGCCACATTCGCACTGCCGAGCTACAGCACGTCGGCATCGTGGAGGCCTTGGAGCTTTGCCTGCTCCTTCTCGACCATGAACGAGGCGGTATGGCTGACGTCGCTCGTGACCGCCTGCCTGAGATGTCCCTCGTCGAGAAGAAGCGTGTGCTTGATCTACTCGGAGTTCGTGTTCAGATCCTCGATGCAGGATCGCGCACGACACCTGTCCGAGTGAAGATCGAAGACCAGTTCTTCGACCTCGCTGCACTCCTCAAAACGTCTCTTTAAACGGCGAAGCGTCCTCAACTTGTATGGAGCCGCAAGGCATAGTCGAGGACGCATTCACCAGACGCCGGGGGGTTATGTGAGGGGAGCCGGCAGACGGATCATGCGGCCGAGCACGGGGGGCCGCCCTCCCCCTGAAAGGGGATTTGACTCGGTCGCGGGCGCTAGGCTCGTGCGCGTGCGAATCGGTCGGCACGAGGTTCAGCTCACCAACCTCGACAAGGTCTTCTTCCCCGAGCGGGGGCTGACGAAGGGCGACCTCATCCGCTACTACGTCGACGTGGCCGAGTGCGTCCTTCCGCATGTCCGTCGCCGGCCCATGCAGATGCTGCGCTACCCCGACGGCGTCGACGGGTTCTTCTTCTACCAGAAGCGTGTTCCGAACCCGCATCCGGACTGGCTCGAGACCGTGCACATCGTCTTCCCGGGGAGTGGGCGCACAGCCGACTTCCCCGTCGTGACCGATGCGGCGAGCCTCGCGTGGATCGCCAACCTCGGCTGCATCGACCTGCATACGTGGCATTGCCGGGTCGACGACGTCGAGCGGCCCGACTACATGCTGATCGACCTCGATCCCAGCGACGGCAATCCGTGGGATCACGTCCGCACGATCGCGCTCGTGGTCAGGGAGGTGCTGGACGGGCTCGACCTGCCGAGCTTCCCGAAGACCTCCGGCGCGACCGGTCTCCACATCCAGGTTCCCATCCGGCCGGAGCTTCGCTTCACCGAGGTGCGTCGGTTCGCAAAGGCCCTGGCGCAGGAGGTAGAGCGGCGGATCGGGGATCAGGACGTTGCCACGACGACGTGGAAAGTAGCCGACCGGCGCGGCGTTTTCGTCGACTATGGCCAGAACTCTCGCGACCGCACGATCGCCTCCGCATACTCGATCCGTCCAACGAAGGATGCGCGCGCCTCGGCGCCGCTTCGCTGGCAGGAGGTGGCCAAGGTGGAGCCGGAGGCCTTCACGCTCGAGACGATGCGGGCGCGGATCAAGAAAGTCGGAGACCTGAACGCTGGAATGTGGCGGCGGAAGATCAGCCTCGCGCCGCGCTTCGAGCAGCTCGGCCTAGAAGCCCCTGAACCGTAGGATCGCCCTTCTTGGGGCGCGGGCGGACCTGGTCGACGGTGCAGTCCGAAGGATCCTTGTCCGGACGAAAGCGCAGGAAGCGCGTGCCGTGCCGGAAGCGCTGCCCCTGCCACTTGTCGTAGCGCACCTCGACAACGAGCTTGGGCGGCACGGGGCTCCACTCGAGCGTCACCTGCGGGCGCCAGCGGCTCGGCTCACCGCGCGGCTTCCGCTCGGGCTTGGGGCCGAGGAGAGGCTGGACCCGCGACACGATCTCCTCGCGGCGCTTGCCGGCCGCGGAGGCCGTCCCCACGGGGCGAAGCGCGCCCTTCGAGTCGTAGAGCCCGAGCATGAGGCTGGCGATGCCCGTGCCCTTCTCGCTCCACGTGACTCCCATGACGACACAATCGGCCGTCTTCTCGCCCTTCACCTTGACGACGCCCTCCCGGGAGCCGGGCAGGTAGGGCAGGCCGAGCCGCTTCGCGATCACGCCGTCGAAGCCGGCCACTTCGAGCCGGTCGAGCCACTTCTCCGCCACCTTGGCGTCGCCGGTGGCTGGGGAGACCGAGAAAGGCAGGCCTTCGACCCGGGCGCGACGCTCCTCCAGCGGAAGCTTGTGGATCGCCTCGCCGTCCCAGAGGAGAACGTCGAAGCAGACGAAGTCGGCGGGTATCTCCGCCGAGAGCTTCCGCACGCGGCTTTCCGCGGGATGGAGACGCATCTGGAGCGCGTCGAAGTCGAGGGCGCCGTCACGGACGATGACGATTTCCCCGTCGAGCGCCGAACGGGGAGGCAGCCGCTCGCCCAGCTCCGCGAGCTCGGGGAAGTAACGCAGGAGCGGGCGTGCGTTCCGACTCCAGAGGTGAAGCTCGCGTCCGACGTTTTCGAGGACGCCGCGAAAGCCGTCCCATTTGGGCTCGTACTGCCAGCCGTCCCCCTCGGGAAGCTCGTTCACGAGCTCGGCCTCCATGGGCGGGAAGGGGAGCGAGCGCGGCGGCACGGGGGCGCAGGTTACCCGCGTAACCAAGTTCACCCCTGCGCCGTCTAAAAAATAGCGGGATGCGTAGGGTCGTCATCACAGGGATCGGGGCGGTAACGCCCATCGGCAACGACGCCAACGCGACGTGGGAAGCGGCCCTGGCCGGACGGAGCGGAGTCGACGAGATCCGCGCCTTCGACGCGAGCGAGTATCCAGTCTCGATCGCGGGCGAGGTCAAGGACTTCGATGCCCAGGGGCTCGCCTCGGCCAAGGACATGAAGCGACTCGACCCGAACGTCCTCTTCGCCCTGGGCGCCGGGAAGGAGGCGCTGGCGGACGCCGGGGTGAACGGCTTCCGCCCGGACCGGGTGGGGATCGTCCTCGGCTCCGCCATTGGAGGCTTTACGGAGCTCATGCGCCAGGCGGACATCCTGCGCGAGCGCGGCTTCGATCGCGTCTCGCCGACGTTCATCCCCAATGTCCTGGTCGACGCTGCCAGCGGACAGCTTGCGATCGACCTCGGTATCCGTGGTCCGAACTACGCCGTCGTGTCGGCCTGCGCGACCGGATCGCACACGATCGGCGAGGGCGCGGAGCTGATTCGTCACGGCCACGCCGATGCGATCCTTGCGGGAGGCACCGAGGCCTGCATCCACCCGCTCATCCTCGCGGGGTTCACCTCGATGCGCGGCCTTGCCTCTGCGAACGGAGATCCGACGCAGGCTTCCCGTCCGTTTGACGCCACCCGTGCGGGCTTCGTCATGTCCGAAGGAGCCGGAGTCGTCCACCTCGAGACGCTCGAGTCGGCCAAGTCGCGCGGAGCGCCCATCTACGCGGAAGTCCTCGGGTACGGCGCCTCGAACGACGCCTACCACATGGCTGCTCCGGACCCGGAGTCGGTCGGCGTCGTCGAGATGATGCGGCAGGCGCTCGACCGAGCCGGCGTAGCGCCGGAGGAGGTCGACTACATCAACGCTCACGGCACGTCGACTCCCCTCGGCGACCTCGCGGAGACGAAGGCGATCAAGGAGGTATTCGGCGACCACGCCTACAAGCTCGCCGTTTCCTCGACCAAATCGATGATGGGTCACATGTTCGGTGCCGCGGGCGCGGTCGAGGCGATCATGTGCGCGCTCGCGATCCGCGACGGGGTTCTCCCCCCGACGATCAACTACGCAAACCCCGATCCGGAGTGTGACCTCGACTACGTCCCGAACGAGGCGCGCAGAGAAGATGTGCGTGTGACCTTGTCGAACGCTATGGGCCTCGGCGGCCACAACGGCTGCGTGCTCCTCGGCCGCGTCGACGACTAGTAATAACGCGCTATCTTGAGCGTCCGTATGCGGCGCTGGGGTCTCTGTCTTCGCGCTATCACGCTGGTCGCCGTCTGCGCGGCCTTGGCCGGCTGCGGGGACAAGGAGACCGCCGCCCCCACCCAGGCGACGACCACCGCGCCCGCCCTCGGCGGCATCGACCGGCTCGCCGCGGAAGTGAACCGCACTGAGCGGCTCCTGGAGGATCGCGTCAGAGCCCTGGCGGAGATCGACTCGCTCACGGACGTGAGCCGGCGGCTGGAAGGGTTGGAGGGCGAGCTCCAGAACGCGGTCAAGCGCCTGGAAGCCCTTCAGCTCTCGAACGACCTGGTTGCTCCGCGGAACGGCCTGGCCCAAGCACTCCGCGGCGTGGCGGAGACGCTAGGCGACGTGCGGTCGGACGTGGAAAACCTCGACGTCGGCGGCGCGCTGGACGCGCTGGGGAACCTCGATCTCAGCGACGCTGAGGCGGCGATCGCAGAGATTCAGCGCCTCGCCGGCGGCTAGCCCACCCGTTCGATTATCTCGGGCGTCAATTCCTGCATAGACGTGAGCACCTCGTCGGCGAGAGCAAGGGCCTCTTCGGCTGGCGGATAGCGTGGGTTCGGGATCGCGATCACGCGCATCCCCGCGGCCTTGGCGCTTCGAATGCCGTTTTCGGAGTCCTCGACGGCGGCGCAGCGAGAGGGCGCGACTCCGAGGCGCCGCGCAGCCTCGAGGTAGACGTCGGGGGCTGGCTTCCCGCGCGGAACCTCCTCCGAGGAAACCGTCGCGAGGAAGGAGCGCGCGAGGCCGGAGAGCTCCAAGACGAGATCGATCAGCTCGCGATTCGAGGAAGATGCGAGCCCGAGGGGCCAGCGCCCCGCGAGCCGCTCGACGGCTTCTACTGCTCCCTCTATGAGCGGAAGCTCCTGCCGGTAGATCTCCTCGAGCCGGCGGACGACCTTCGCGGAGATCTCCTCGGGCGGTTCGGGCAGCCCAACGACGTCGTGCATGTAGCGGGACCATTCGAGCGAGCTCATGCCCATCATGTCCCGCGAGGCCCGCTCGGGCCAGGGGCGTCCTTCCTCGGCGGCGAGCTCCTTCCGAGCAGCGTCCCAGACGTGCTCCGAGTCCACGAGCACGCCGTCGAGGTCGAAGACGACGGCCTCGATGTGGCCCACTAAAGGGAGACGTAACGCTGGTCGACGTAGACGAGCGGCGGGGCGGAGCGGCCCCGCTCCGCGGCAAGAACCTCGCCGACGAACAACGTGTGGTCCCCGGTTTCGTGCCCGGCCCGGACTTCGCATTCGAGCCAGCCGAGCGCGTCCTCGATCAGGGGCGCGCCGGCCGCATCGGCCCTGGTGGCGATCCCGTGCCAGTGAGCGAGCGGAGGCACACCACGGGCGAAGTGCTGCGCGATTGCCTCCTGGTCGCCGGTCAGGAGGCTGAGCGCGAAGCCGCCGGCTCTGCGCAGGAGCTCGTGCATCGCCGCCTGGGTGCTGACGCTCACACCGACGAGCGGCGGGTCGAGGGAAAGGGAGACGAGGGAGCCGACGGTCAGGCCGAGGCGATCGCCGTCGGCGTCGACCGTGAGCACGGCGACCCCCGAGGGGAAGCCTCGCAGCAGAAGACGAACGTCCTCGCCGAGTTGCGTCAGCGGCGGCGCTCGACGTCGAGCGCGTCCACGAGCGAGTCGTCCTCGCGGCGGGAAGGCTCGACGAGCGCGTCCTGGAGCTGAGCGGCCAGGTCGCGGAGGCCGTCCAACACGCGCTGGCGGCGCTCCTCCAGGGCCTTGGCTTCTCGCTGGAGGGCCTCGTGGCGGCGGTGGGCGTCCGCCTGGATCTGCTCGGCCATCGCTTGCGCGGCCTCGCGGACCGCGCGCGCCTCCTTCTCGGAGCTGTCGACCAACGCACGCGCCTCTTCCTCGGCCTCGCGGCGGGCCTGCGTCCCGTAGGAGTCCACTGCCTGGCGGATGTCACGTGCGTACTCGTCGGCCTCGTTGCGCACGCGCTCCGCCTCGCGGGAAAGCTCCTCGATTCGAGCCTGGGCATCCGCTTCTGCCCGTCGCATCGTCTCGGAGACTTCGCGCAGGGCATCCGAGCGGATCTGTTCCGCGGCCTGCTCGGCTGCCTCCAGGATGCTCGTCACGCGGGCGCCCACACCGGCCGACTCGTTCGCGGGCCTGTCATCTGCCTGGCCCGGCTCGAACTCCGACATCGTGTCCTCGGGAATGCCCACCTCTCTCCTTCGGTCGACCGCAGGGGCAACTTATTGCATTCCGGGGGCCCTCGTGCAACTCGTAGGGCAGAATTGCCCTGTGCCGCATCTTCGGCTGATCGACGAAGACGAGGCCACCGGCGAGCTCAAGAGCGAGTACGACGCCGCGCTCGGGCGCGCCGGGAAGGTTTTCAACATCATCAAGTCGATGTCGCTCAACCCCAGGGTCCTGGGCGCCTCGATGGGGCTCTACAAGGCGATCATGTTCGGCCCGTCGGAGCTTTCCCGCGCCGAGCGAGAGCTCCTCGCCGTCGTCGTTTCGTGCGCGAACGACTGCCATTATTGAATTCGCTCGCATACCGACGACCTCCGTGCCGAGGGCGCAGCAGACGAGCTCGCGGAGCACGCCGCCCACGACTACACGCAGGCGGAGCTCGAGCCGCGGGTCCGCGCGCTCTGCGACTTCGCCGTGCTCCTGACGCACAAGCCCGCGGCCGTAGGCGAGGCGGACGTCACGCGCCTGCGCGGCGAGGGGTGGAGCGACGCCGCGATCCACGATGCGATCCAGGTCGTCTCCTACTTCAACTACATCAACCGGATCGCCGAGGCCGTCGGGGTCGAGGACGAGCCCGACTGGACCTGAACTAGTCGTCCGGCGGCCGCCCTACGCTCCGCCGGAGTGCAGGGAGACGTCTTCCGCCGGAGCGCGGCCGAGCTCGTCGGCGCCTTCGCGCTCACGTTCATAGGGGCCGGCGCGATCATGACCGGCTCCGGCCTGGTCGGCGTGGCGTTCGCGCATGGATTGGTGATCGCCGTCATGGCCTCAGCAGTCGGGCACATCTCCGGCGGGCACTTCAATCCTGCGGTCACGTTCGGGTTCTTGATCACTCGGCGCATGGCTCCTATCCTCGCCGGCGCTTATTGGGTCAGCCAGTTTGCGGGCGCGGCGCTCGCCGCATTGCTGCTCAAGTGGATCTATCCCGCGGCGATCGCGGACCCCGCGAAGCTGGGAGCGCCGCTCTTGAACGACCGCATCTCCCTCGGCGCCGGCTTCGTCATCGAAGCCTTGCTCACCTTCTTCCTCGTCTGGGTCATCTTCGCGACCGCCGCCGATCCGCGCGGGACGTTCAAGTCGGTCGCCGGGCTTGCGATCGGATTCACGATCACGCTCGATGTGCTGATGGCCGGACCCCTGACGGGAGCGGCCATGAATCCTTCACGCGCTTTCGGGCCTGAGCTCGTCGGCTGGGAGTGGGCCAACGCGTGGATCTGGTACCTCGGACCGCTCGTCGGCGGCGGCCTGGGCGCCCTCGCCTACGAGCTTCTCTATCTGCGACCGCTGCGTCCGGTCCCGGTCGGTCCGCCCGAAACGGGCATCGAAGAGCCGCGGCCCGGCGACGTCGCCGCCTAAGGGGGCAGCGCTTCTTCAAGCACTGCCCGCGCTTGCGCCAACGCGCCCGGCGAGATCGTGTGCCCGACCGCGTCCTCGCGGTAGCGAACGGCGAGGCCCGCGGCCGTCAGGCGGTCGCGGGCGTCACGTCCGAAGGAGACGCTGATGACCGGATCCAGGCTGCCGTGTGAGATTGAGACGGGCAGGCCGGCGCGGTCTGCGAGCGCTAGGTCGAATCCCTCGACGCTGGGGATGAAGCCCGAGAACGCCACGACGGCGGCCGGCCGCGGCCGGCCGGCTCCGAGCGCCAGCGCGTAGCTCATCACCGCACCCTGCGAGAAACCGCTCACCGCCGCTTGCGCCCACGGGATCTCACGCTCGGCGAGGATCGAGTCGAGATGGGCGGCCAGCTCCTCGAACGTGGGCAGGAAGGTGCTTGGGTCGGGGAAGCCGACCTGCCGCACGATGTACCAGTGGCGCCCGCCGGGCGGAAGGAAGAGCGGTCCCCGAGGAAGGATGCCGAGGAGACGGCGGTCGGGGTCGAGATGGTCGAGGAGCGGCTCGAGGTCGTCGGCGTCAGCGCCGCGCCCGTGAGTGAGGACGAGCGCTCCGGCCGGGGTGCTTCCCGGCTCGCGAAGGACTGACGTGACCTGCCCTCGCTCCACGAGGAGCGAACGCTACAACGCCGCGGCTCTGCTGCTTCGAATGGCCCTTGGCCTTGCCCTCGTGCTTCGGCTTGCAGTGACCTTTCGCCTTGCCGTGCCCTTTGCCGTTGCTCTTGCGCTCGCAGGGCTGCTCCGGCGCGGCGGGCTCTCCCGCCACAGGGCCGCCCGGGCGCGCGGGCGCGGGCGGCGCCGTCTTGCCGGTCGTTGCTTCGCCGGCTCCACCGCCTGGAGAGGTCGCCGTGAGTGGCCCGCCCGTGGAAGTTCCTGCCGGAGCCGCCGGCGTCTCGTTCGCGTTTGCGCGGCGCGCCGGTCGCTGGGGGTGGAAGCTCGGCGCGGTCACGCGCGCCACCTCGCTCGAGGCCGCGGGCGCCGACGGTAGCGGCGCGGCTTCGTTCGAGGGCGAAAAGAGGACGACCGGAGCGGTCGCGACCAGCGCAAGCGCACCCGTCACGGCCAACAGGCCGATTACGGGTACGACTGCCCGTGTCCAGCGACTCCTCATGACTCCTCTTCCCCTTCGGCACCCGGTTGCCGCTAGTTGAATTCTAGCCGCTCCGTGGAGAATTCATACCGGCGCGCCCTGCTCCTGGAGAATCTGCCGCAGCATCAGCGCGTTCGTCGGCGCTTGAGAGATCCACCCCTTCGGCGCGTCGGGTGCCGGCGAGCGGCCGTTGTTGTTGAACATGACATAAACCTCTTCCGCGGCCTCGGCGAGCTCCTCCAGCGGTTCTGTCCACTCCCTTAGCTCGTCCTCCGAGTACAGATAGTCGAAGCGCTCTGCCGCGCTCTTCCCGCGCACGTTCCACGTCTTCGCGTTCCTTCCATGCAGACGCACGTATCCGGTGGAGCTGGTCAGCGCCACGACGGTGGGGACGAGGTTCTTCGCCTCCGTCTTCGGAGCGTCGACGATCACATGGGTGGCGCCGAGCTCCTCGAGGAAGGGGAGGACTCGTTCGCGGTTCTGCTCGTCCATCCAGCTGCGGTGACGGAACTCGACGAGCATGGGGTCGCCTCGCAGCTGCTCCTTCGCCCACTCCAGGTACTCGAACGAGTATGGCTTGCACACGATGTACGAAGGGAACTGGAGGAGGATTCCCCCGAGCTTGCCGACCGTGCGAAGCGGCTCGAGCGCTGCGTGGAAGCGAGCGAAGACCTCCGCACGAAGCTCGTGGGGCGGCCGGTCGACCCGCCCACGCTCGTCCGCCGGGGCGCCCTCGCGAAGATCGGGCGGGAGCACGTCGGCCTTCACCGGATGGCGCGTCATCATCCCGAAGGCCTTCACGTGCATCACGAACCCGTCGGGGACCCGCTCGGCCCAGTTGGCCACCATGCTTTCCTCCGGGAGCCTGTAGTACGTGGAGTTGGCCTCGACGGTGTCGAAGTGCTGCGCGTAGTAGCGCAGGCGCTCCTCGCCCGACCGCATCCCCGGCGGATACCAGTACTTCACGAGGGAGTCGTCGGCCCAGGAGCAGGTGCCGATGCGGATTCGGGCGGCCATGCGGCTGATGCTAGCCCCCTCCCTGACAGCCAGTGGGTCTGAGCGGTGCGAACCCCGGTGCGCGTTCACACAGCCAGCGCTAGCTGCTCTTGCCGGCTCGGCAGCTCGCGGTGGCCCGAGCTGCCGATGTCGTGCCGGAGGCGTAGGCGCGCGAAGCGCTCGGACACCTCCTGCTGGTAGGCCTTGGGCGCGTATGCACGCCCGCCGTAGAGCTCGACGTAGCGGGGGTAGAGCCAGGGGTAGGTGGTTTTGACCCACGGCATGAAATGCTCGCGGATCGAAGGGCGAACGTGGAGGACGATGGGCACGGCATATTCGACGCCCGCCCCCGAGCAGGCCGCGAGCACTTCGTCGAGGTGCTCCCCGTCGTCCGTCAGGCCGGGAAGTATCGGAGCCACGAGCACGCCCGTGCGAATGCCGGCGTCGGCGAAGCGGCCGAGAATGTCGAGCCGCTTGCGCCCTGGCGGCGTCCCGGGCTCGACGATGCGGCGGACAGACTCGTCGAGCGTGCCCACGCTCATCGAGACCGTGAGCGGGGCGACCTGGTTCAGCTCGCTGAAGAGATCGAGATCGCGCAGGATCAGCGTCGACTTCGTGAGCAGCGAGAGCGAACTCCGGAAGTCGATGAGGGCGCGGAGGATCCCGCGCATGAGCTTGTAGCGGCCCTCACAGTGCTGGTAGGGGTCGGTGGCCGTTCCCATGGCGATGGTCTCGCCCGTCCAGCGCGGGGCCGAGAGTTCCCGCCGTAGAACCTCGGCGACGTTCGTCTTGACGACGATCTTGGTCGAGAAGTCCTCGCCGATCCCGAGATCGAGGTACCGGTGGAACGCACGCGCGAAGCAGTAGTGGCAGCTGTGTGTGCAGCCGCGGTACGGGTTGATCGTCCAACGGAACGCGACTCGGCTCGCATCGGGCACGCGGTTGAGCGCGGTCTTGCACGTGTCCTCGAGGTACTGGACCCTCGCCATTGCGATATAATAGAACATACGTTCGCTGTTTGTCCCGAACGTTTGCGCGAAATAGGAAGAGGTATGGACGCACGGATCGAAGCGCTCCTGACGGAGGGCGAGGAGCACGGCTGTATCGAGTATTCGCATGTCGACGAGGTCGCCAGCGCGCTGGACCTCGAGGACGACGATCTCCAGGGCCTTTACGAGGAAATCGAGCGGCGCGGGATCGAGCTCAAGGACGACTGTGGGCGCCAGGACGCGCCCGCGGCGACCTACGTCAACGGCGATCTCGCTCACGCCACGACGGACGCGCTGCAGCTCTTCCTCAACGAGGCGGGGCGGTATGCGCTCCTGAACGCCGAGGAGGAGGTCGAGCTCGCGAAGCGGGTCGAGCGAGGCGACCGGGAGGCGAAGGAGCTGATGATCAACTCGAATCTCCGCCTGGTCGTGTCGATCGCGAAGCGCTATCAGGGTCACGGCCTCTCGCTCCTCGACCTGATCCAGGAAGGCATCATCGGGCTCATCCGGGCCGTGGAGAAATTCGACTGGCGCCGCGGGTACAAATTCTCCACCTACGCGACCTGGTGGATCCGACAGGCGGTGCAGCGTGGCGTGGCGAACAAGGCGCGGGAGATCCGGATCCCCGTTCACATCGTCGAGCGCGAGCAGAAGATGGCGCGGGCCGAGCGCGAGCTGACGGCAAAGCTCGGTCGTCCGCCCGCCGAGGCGGAAATCGCGAAGGCGGCCAAGCTCCCCCTCAAGCAGGTGCGGGAAGTACGCCAGGCCGCGCGGGCGGTGACCAGCCTCGACCGGCCGGTCGGCGCCGACGAAGGGACGCCCTTCGGGGAGCTCGTTGCCGGCGAGGCGCCGAGCCCCGAGGAGGAGGTCACGGTAAGTCTTGGCCTCGACACGCTCCATGAGGCAGTCGCGCAGCTCCCGGAGCGGGAGCGCGACGTCCTC
>Ga0209887_1000495_pt1 | contig 11857 bp, 9 predicted proteins | sample GWRWN1_30_40_FD_187230 | JGI IMG/M metagenome (GOLD analysis project Ga0209887, IMG submission 187230) | Riverbed sediment microbial communities from areas with no vegetation in Columbia River, Washington, USA - GW-RW N1_30_40 (SPAdes)... | ecosystem: Environmental > Aquatic > Freshwater > River...
TTCATGTTGATGAATTTGTCGACGTAGGCCTCGAGGGGCACGCCGTATTGGAGGCCGATCGAGATGGCGATGGAAAACGCGTCCATGATGCCGGCCAGCGTGGACCCCTGCTTCGAGGACTTCAGGAAGATCTCGCCGATCCCGTTGTCCGGGTACGAGCTCGCGGTGATGTAGCCCTCGGCGTCGCCCACCTCGAACTTCGTGGTGATTGATGGGCGGCTTCGCGGGAGGCGCCTGCGCACGGGCTGCGCCAGCGCGGCCGGCTCCGGGGCCTTGGCCTTCTTGTCGGCCGAGAGCGGCTGGGCCACCTTGCAGTTGTCCCGGTAGATGGCCACCGCCTTCAGCCCCAGCCGCCAGGACTCCACGAACAGCTGCTCGACCTCCTCCACCGTGACGTGTTCGGGCATGTTCACGGTCTTGGAGATGGCCCCGGAGATGAACTGCTGCACGGCCGCCATCATCCGCACGTGCCCCATGTACTGGATGGGCCGGTCGCCCATCGACGTGTCGAACACCGGGAGGTGCTCGGCCCGAAGATGCGGCGCCTCGGCCACCGAGTTGTGCTCCGCGATGTACGCGACGACGTCCTCGACCTGGTCGGGCCCGTAGCCGAGGCGTGCCAGGGCCCGGGGGACGGTCTGGTTCACGATCCGCATCGACCCCCCGCCGACCAGCTTCTTGTTCTTGACCAGCGCGAGATCGGGCTCGATGCCGGTCGTGTCGCAATCCATCATGAGCCCGATGGTCCCGGTAGGAGCCAGAACTGTCGCCTGCGCGTTCCGGTATCCGTGCTGTTCGCCCAGGGCGATGGCCTCGTCCCAGGCCTGGCGGGCAGCGGACAGGACGGCTTCGGGGACGGCGTCGCCGTCGATCTCGTCGGCCGCTCCCCGGTGCTTGCGCATGACCCGAAGCATGGCGTCGCGGTTCGGAGCGAACCCGCCGAACGGCCCCGTGACCTCGGCGATCCTCGCGCTGGTCCGGTAGGCCCAGCCCGTCATGAGCGCGGTGATCGCGCCGGCCCACGCCCGCCCGGCGTCCGAGTCGTATGGGAGCCCCCGGGCCATCAGCAGCGCCCCGAGGTTCGCGTACCCCAGGCCGAGCTGCCGGAACGCCTTGGCGTTGCGCCCGATGGCCTCGGTCGGGTAGTCGGAGTTGCCCACGATGATCTCCTGGGCCGTGAACACGATCTCGACGGCATGGCGGAACGCCGCGACGTCGAAGGTGCCCTCGTCGTCCACGAACTTCATCAGGTTGAGCGAGGCCAGGTTGCACGCCGAGTTGTCGAGGTGCATGTACTCCGAGCAGGGATTGGAAGCGTTGATCCGCCCGGAAGCCGGGGACGTGTGCCACTCGTTGATCGTGGTGTCGAACTGCATCCCGGGGTCGGCGCACTCCCAGGCGGCCTGAGCGATCTCGTGCATGAGGTCCCTGGCCCGCACGGTCTCGAGCGTCTCGTCGGTCAGGACGGCCTTCAGCTTCCAGTCCCGGTCCTCCAGGTAGGCCTGCATGAACTCATCGGCCATCCGGACCGAGTTGTTCGCGTTCTGGTACTGGATGGAGTAGCTGTCCTTGCCGTCCAGGTCCATGTCGAAGCCGGCGTCCCGGAGGGCCCGGGCCTTGTGCTCCTCGACGGCCTTGCACCAGATGAAGTCGTGGACGTCGGGGTGGTCCGCGTTCAGCACGACCATCTTGGCCGCCCGCCGGGTCTTGCCCCCCGACTTGATCGTGCCGGCCGAAGCGTCGGCGCCGCGCATGAACGACACCGGGCCCGATGCGGTGCCGCCCCCCGCGAGCGACTCCTTGGACGAGCGGATCTTGGACAGGTTGATCCCCGAGCCCGATCCGCCCTTGAAGATGGTCCCCTCCTCCACGTACCAGTTGAGGATGGAGCTCATGGTGTCGTCGACCGAAAGGATGTAGCAAGCCGCGCATTGCTGCGGCGTGTTCGGCACGCCGACGTTGAACCACACCGGCGAGTTGAAGGCGGCCTTCTGGGTCACCAGCAGGTGGGTCAGCTCGTCGCCGAAGACCTCGGCGTCCTTCTCGGTGGCGAAGTAGCGGTCCTTCACACCCCAGCCGCGGATGGTGTCCACCACGCGGCCGACGAGCTGGCGCACGCTCGACTCGCGCTCCGGCGTCCCCAGCGGGCCGCGGAAGTACTTCTGGGCCACGATGTTGGTGGCATTCTGTGACCAGCCCTTGGGGAACTCCACGCCCCGCTGCTCGAAGGCGTTGCCGCCCTCCTTGTAGTTCGGGATCACGGCGTCGCGGGTCTCCCACTCGACCTCGTCGAACGGGCGAACGCCCTCCTTGCTGAAGTGCCGCTTGAACGTCAGGCCGCTTCGGACGACCTCGACGTCCCCTTCCTTCGTCGCCACCGGAACGCCCCCTTTTCCCCTCGCTCGGGGAAGTCTCAACTACGGAATTACAGCCCCGTGATTCTGCACCCGGCCGGATGCCCCGTCAAGGGTCCTGGATGGAACATCTAGTGCCTTCTCACGGCTCTGACCACTACATGTAGTAGTTTACCGCCTCCGGGGCTTCGCCGGCACGCGCTTCTGGAGGGCCCCCACCTCCCGCTCGAAGTCCGTGATCTCCTGGAAGTCCTTGTAAACCGAGGCGAACCGCATGTAGGCGACCTGGTCGAGCTTCTGGAGCTGCGAGAGCACCTCCACCCCGACCTGCTGGGAGCTGACCTGGGGGCCCTTGCGGCGCAGCCGCTCCTCCACCCGGTCGGCCAGCCCGGCCACCTGCTCCTCGGTGACCGGCCGGTTCACGATGGCCTTTCGGACGCCGGCCAGGACCTTTTCCCGTGCGTAGGGTTCCCTCGAGCCGTCGCGCTTCACCACCGTCACGCCGACCTCATCGATCCGCTCGAAGGTGGTGAACCGCCGTCCGCAGGACAGGCACTGGCGGCGGCGGCGGATGGCCGCATCTCGTTCGGCCGGCCTTGAATCGACCACTCGGTCCTCACCATGGCCACACCATGGGCACCGCATCTCACCCACCACAATATCTGGTAGGTCCGCGGATGCCAGCCGCCACATGTGGCCTTTCCGGGGGTTCGCCGGAAGTGCGGCTCAGGCGGCCGCCGGGATGAGCAGGACCTGGCCGGGCACCAGGGCTCCGGGGTCGGCCCCGTTCGCGGCCTGGATCTCGTCCACCAGCGCGCGGGGGTCACCGTCGTGGATCCGGCGGGCGATCGCCCACAGGGTGTCGCCGGGGCGGACGACATACCGGTGCTGGGACACCGGTCGAGCGGCCACCCCGCCGGTGGGGACCACCCAGGCCAGGCCACTCGCCAGGGCCAGGATGATCACGGCCAGGAGCCGCCGGCGAACGTGCGTTCGACTCACGGGCCCTATCCTACCGAACGCCTGTTCGGGGTCAAGAGGGAGAGACCGAACATATGTTTGAACCCCTTGCCGTGTCGTGCTAGCCTCCGGGAGCGTACGAGGAGGGTCTGACATGGCCGAGACCGACGACCTCACGCCGCGGCAGCGGAGGATCCTGGAGTTCATCGCCGATACCGTCCGCGATCGAGCCTATCCACCCACCGTCCGCGAGATCGGCGAGGCGGTGGGCCTCACGTCCTCCTCCAGCGTCCACAGCCAGCTGGCGAACCTGGAGCGCAAGGGCCTGCTCCACAAGGACCCCACGAAGCCTCGCGCCATCGGGCTATCCGACGAGAGCACCAGGCCAGACGGCGTCGTCATCCCCGTCCTCGGCCGGATCGCGGCCGGCGCGCCGGTCCTTGCGACCGAGAACGTCGAGGAGTACCTCACCGTTCCGGTCGGTTTCGCCAAGGGCGGCGAGCACTTCGCCCTGCGGGTGGCCGGCCAGTCGATGACCGGGGTGGGCATCCTGCACGGCGACGTCGTGGTGGTCCGGCGGCAGGACAGCGCGGCCGACGGCGACGTGGTGGCCGCCCTCCTCCCCGGCCCGGCGGAGGACGAGGCGACGGTCAAACGCCTCCGGCGGCGGGGCGGCCGGGTGACCCTTCACCCCGAGAACCCGGCCTTCTCCCCCATCCAGATGACCGACGGACGGATCCTAGGAAAGGTCGTAGCGGTCCTGCGGAAACTCTAAGCTCCCGCCGATACCTTTCGTAAGGAAAGGGTCCGTCATGCCGGACACGGCACTCGAGCGCCAGATCCGTTCGCAACCCCAGGAGCTCGAACGCCTTGTGGCGCACCCCCTGGGCCATGAAGCCGTCGAGCGGCTGGCGCAGTGCCGGCGGATCTGGCTGGTGGGCACCGGCACGAGCTTCCATGCGGCCGAGCTCGGCGCGGCCATGCTCTATGAGGCCGGCCGCGGCGCCCAGGCCATCCCGTCGATGCACTTCGTGAACTGGGCGCCGCCGGTGGACCATCGCGACGGGATGGTGCTGATCAGCCACAACGCCGGCCTGGAGACGGCGTACGCGGCCGCCGCCTACCGGCAGGCCAAGGACGCCGGCATCCGCGTGCTCGCGCTCACGCGCCAGGGCGCGGGGATGCCCGGCGCCCTGGAGACGGTCCCCAAGGAGGCCTCGGAGACCTACACGGTGAGCTACACCGCGGTCCTCCTGCTCCTGGCACGCCTCGCCAACGCGTTGGGTGCCGAGAGCCTGAGCCCCGACGCGATCGCGAATGTCCCTCAGGCCGTGTCCGAGGCCATCGAGAACCCTGGCATCGACCGGATCGCGGCCCCCCGCCGGCTCCTCCTGCTGTTCGGAGAGGGTCCCGCCTCGGTCACGGCTCGGGAGGGCGCACTGAAGCTCCGCGAGGCCTCACGGTTCCCGGCCGAGGGCTACGACGTCGAGTACCTGCTCCACGGCTCCGCGGTCCCGCTCGGGGGCGACGATCATCTCGTCGCCCTGTCCCCTCCGGACACGAACGGGCTGGTCCGGGCGGTGGCGGACGCGGGCGCGCGCGAAGGGATGGGGGTGACCGCCCTCGCGGAGCCGGCCGACCTGCCGCCGCTCCTGGCCCAGATCCCGCTCACCGTTCGGCTGCAGATGCTGGCCCTGCGGTTCGCCGAGGCCCGAGGGCAGAACCCCGACCGCGTCATCACCGGGGCGTGGGGCGACGCGGGGTTGTGGGTGATCGGGCCCTCGTAGGACCGGTCGCTCACAGGCCCGAAGCCCGGCGCCTCACAGGCCCGAAGCCCGGTGGCGCCGCGCCTGGACGACGAGGTCGCCGACGGCCGCGAGTTCCCGTTCCCCCACCCGAGCCCGTACGAGCGTCCCGTCGGGACCCGCCTCCGTCTCGAGGACCTCCGCGTCCCGGTACAGCAGCGCGATCATCTCGTCCCGCCCGTACGGCACGAGCAGCGTGACCTCCACCAGGGGCCGGGGGAGCTCGAGGGCGACACGTTCCAGGAGCGCCACCGTTCCCTCACCGGTGAGTGCGGAGATGGGAACGGCGTCGGGGAACCGCCGAGTAGCACGCTCCCGGTCCATCTCCGAGAGCACGTCCACCTTGTTGAGCGCGAGGACCTCGGAGATGGCCCCGGCTCCGATCTCGGCCAGCACGCCGCGAACCGCTTCGACCTGTTGCGTCACCTCGGGTGACGAGGCGTCGGCGACGTGCAGCACCAGGTCGGCCAGGGTCACCTCCTCGAGGGTCGAGCGGAACGCCTCGACCAGGTCGTGCGGCAGCTTGCCCACGAACCCAACGGTGTCCGAGATGGTGGCGTGCCGCCCGCCGGGCAGCGTGATGCGCCGGATAGTGGGGTCCAAGGTGGCGAACAGCTGGTCCGCCACCAGCACGCCCGCCTCCGTCAGCACGTTCATGAGCGTGGACTTGCCCGCGTTCGTGTATCCGGCGATGGCGATCTGCTGGACACCGGAGCCCTCACGGCGTGCTCGCTTCACGTCGCGCGTCCGCGCCAAGTCCTTGATGTCGCGCCGGAGCTTGGAGATCCGTCGCTTGATGTGTTGCCGGTCCACCTCGAGCTTCGTCTCGCCCGGTCCACGCGTGCCGATGCCGCCGCCGAGGCGCGACATGGCCTCCCCCCAGCCGCGGAGCCGTGGCAGGAGATAGTTCAGCTGCGCCAGCTCCACCTGGGCCTTGCCCTCGCGGGACCTGGCATGCAGGGCGAAGATGTCGAGGATCAGGGCGGTCCGGTCGATCACCTTGGTCCCCAACCGCCCCTCGAGGTTCCGGAGCTGGCCCGGCGTGAGCTCGTCGTCCAGGATCACCGCGTCGGCGCCGGTCGAGTGCACGGCCCGGTGGATCTCCTCGAGCTTCCCCTTCCCCACGAACGTCGCCGGGTCCGGGTCGGATCGGGTCTGGACGATGCGCGAGACCGGCTCCGCCCCCGCGGAATCGGCCAGGGCGGCAAGCTCGTCGAGGTCCGAGGGGTCGATCCCGTGGCCCACCCCGACCAGGACGGCCCGTTCCCGGACCCTCGGCGTCCAGGTCGCCGAGAGCGGCGACTCCAGGACGGTCGTCCGGCGCCGCTTCCCGTTCCGGTGGGCCATCAGCCGAGCACCCCGGCGATGCGATCCATGGCCTCGGCCAGCCGGTCGTCGGGAGCCGTCAGCGAGAACCGGACGTAGCCCTCACCGCGTTCCCCGTACCCGTTGCCCGGAGCCACGAACACGCCGGCCCGATCGAGGAGCAGGTCGGCGAACTCGACCGAGGACTTCCCGTCCGGGGCCGGCGCCCAGACGTAGACCGACCCGAGCGGCGGCTTGAGCGACCACCCGAGCGAGTTCAGCGTTCCCACCACGACGTCGCGCCGCTGCTGGTACACCGCGCGAAGCTCGTCGAGGTGGTCCTGTGGTCCGACGAGCGCGGCGATGGCCGCACGCTGGATCGCGGTGAACTGCCCGGAGTCCAGGTTCGTCTTCACCACCGACAGCGCCCGGATGGCCTCCGCGCTCCCGGCACACCAGCCGATCCGCCAGCCGGTCATGTTGTAGAACTTCGAGGTCGAGCCGAACTCCAGCGCGACGTCCTTCGCCCCGGGCACCTGGAGGATGGACGGCGCGACGTAGCCGTCGAACGTGATCTCCGAGTACGCGGCGTCGTGGGCGAGGAGCAGGTCGTGCTGGCGGGCGAAGGCCACCGCGCGCTCGAAGGTGGCCCCGTCGGCTACGGCGGCGGTGGGGTTGCTGGGGTAGTTGAGCCAGAGGATCTTCGTTCGAGCGGAGACGGCCGCGCCATCGAAGTCCGGTTGATACCCGTCCTCGGCGAGGAGCGGGAGCGGCACGGGCGTGCCGCCGGCCAGTCGGGTCGACACGCCGTAGACCGGGTAGCCGGGATCGGGCACGAGCGTCTCGTCGCCGGGGTCCACGAACGCGACCGGCAGGTGGCCGAGGCCCTCCTTGGAGCCGATCAGGGCGAGGACCTCGGCCATCGGATCGAGGGCCACGCCGAACCGCGTCCGGTACCAGGCCGCCACGGCCTCGCGGAACTCGATGCTCCCCCAGTACGAGGGATACCGATGAGTCGCGGGGTCGCGCACGGCTTCCCGCATGGCCTCGACGACGTGCGGCGGTGTCGGGAGGTCGGGATCGCCCACGCCGAGCGAGATCACGTCGATCCCCTCCGCCCGCTTGGCCGCGAGCTTGCCGTCCAGCGCCGCGAACAGGTACGCGGGCAGCGACTCGATCCGACGGGCGATCCTCACGCCAGCCCTCGCGAGCGAAGCCACGCATCGTCGAGCGTGGCCTCGAACACGCGCTCGGCGGGTCCGGTCAGCAGCACGTCGTCGGCGGTGCGCTCGACGGTCACGGTGCCTCCCGGGAACGTGACGTGGGATCGAGCCTGGACCAGGCCCGCCTCGTTCGCGGCCACCAGGGCCGCGCAGGCCCCGGTCCCGCAGGCCATGGTCTCCCCCACCCCCCGCTCCCACACCCTGACACTCAGCCCGTCGCCGGCCACCGCGACGAACTCCACGTTGGCCTTCTCGGGGAACAGCCCGTCGTTCTCGGCGGCCGGGCCGATCCGGGCCACGTCCGAGCGGGCCGGGTCGTCCTCCACGAACAGCACCAGGTGCGGATTCCCCATCGACACGGCACTGGCCTTGAACGTATGGCCCAGGACCTCGAACGGCTCCGCCAGGAACGGCTCGTCGGCCGGGCCGAGCATGGGGATCCGCGAACGAGCGAAGGCCGGCGGTCCCATGCTCACCGTGACCCATGCAACCACGCCGTCCCGCACGTCGAGCGAGACGTGCTTCACCCCGTCCCGGGTCCCGATGTCGAGCTCGGTCTGGCGCGTGTGCCCCCGCTCGTACACGAGCTTCGCGAGGCATCGCACGCCGTTGCCGCACATCTCGGCCACGCTGCCGTCGGCGTTCCAGTAGTCCATGAAGAAGGAGTCGGAGTCCCGGTGGACCAGCGCCAAGACGTTGGCCCCGGGCGTCACGCGGGTCACGCGGATCACGCCGTCGGCCCCCACGCCAAAGCGCCGGTCGCACAGCGCCGCCACGAACTCGGAGGACAGGGGACGTTCGCCGTCGAGGTCCTCGAGCATGACGAAGTCGTTGCCGGTCCCGTGGTACTTCCACACCCGAAGCTCAGTCACCCTGGAGGTACTCCGTCAGCCCGTCCACCATCTCGATCGCGCCGCGCTCGCCGGCGGGGAACCACCGGATCCGGGGGTCTCGTCGGAACCAGACCATCTGGCGTCGCGCCAGTTCCCTCGTCCGCCTCACCGTCTCCGCCGTGGCCTCCTCGAGCGAGAGCTCGCCCCGGAGGTGCCGCGCCAACTCAGCGTACCCGATGGCCCGGCTGGCGGTGAGCCATCCGAACAGGCCCCGGTCGACCAACGCGCGAACCTCGTCGAGGAGGCCGGCATCGACCATCCCTCGCACGCGAGCCTCGATGCGGCGAGCCAACACGTCGCGCGGGACGTCGATCCCGGCGGCGCGAACCCGTTCGTCCGGGTAGCGCTCCCAGCGCTCCGCGTAGCTCGAGAACGGGCGCCCGGTGACCGCCGCCACCTCGAGGGCCCGGACGGTGCGCCGGACGTTGGAGGGCTCGATCCGGGCGGCGGCGGCCGGATCGAGCTCGGCCAGCCGCTCGTGCATCCGGTCCGGCCCGAACGCCTTTGCCTCGGCCTCGAGCTCGTCGCGAGCCGCCACGTCGGTCGCGGGGAACTCCAACTCGTCGACGACCGCCCGGAAGTACAGGCCGGAGCCCCCGACCAACAGAACCGGACGGCCGCGCGAGTCGACACCCTCGACGGCGGCCCGAGCGAGCTGTTGGTACCTGGCCACGGAGAACACTTCCTGCGGCTCGGCCACATCCACCAGATGATGCGGCACCCCCGCCCGCTCCGCCGTGCTGGGCTTGGCCGTCCCGATGTTCATCCCGCGGTAGACGAGCATCGAGTCCACTGAGACGATCTCTGCTCCGAGGCGTTCGGCGATGGCCACGGCGGCCTCGCTCTTGCCGGAGGCGGTCGGGCCGACGAGCGCAAGGAAGGGTCGCGCGCCAGGCATCAGCGGGCGCCGGCGGGCTCGCGGGGCGAGCCCGTCGCCCCAGCCTCACGCGTCACGTGGGCAAGCTCGCCCGTCAGGTGGTGCGGGTGCGCCGTCACGATCCGGGCGTCCAGGAACGTCCCGGGGGCGAGCGCTCCTGGGAGGTGCACCACCTTGTTCGTCCGGGTCCGGCCCTGGACGCCGCCCTTGCGACCCACACCCTCCACCAGGACCTCGAACGTCCGGCCGACCGTCTCGTGCATGCGCTCGAGCGAGATGGACTCCTGCAACTCAACGAGCCGGTCGAACCGCTTCTGCACGACGGCCTTCGGGATCTGATCCGGCATCGTGCCGGCCGGGGTCCCGGGCCGGGGCGAGTACTGGAAGGTGAACGCTTGGTCGAACCGAGCCGCCCGAACCACGTCCAGGGTCGAGCGGAAGTCCTCCTCGGTCTCTCCCGGGAACCCAACGATGATGTCGGTGGTGACGGCCACGCCTGGGACGGCGTCCCGGATCCGCTCCAACCACGACAGGTACCGCTCGCTGCGGTAGGACCGCTGCATCGCTCGGAGGATCCGGTCGGAGCCCGACTGGAGTGGGAAGTGGATGTGCTCGCACACCTTCTCGCACTCCGCCATGGCCTCGATAACGTCGGGGGTGAAGTCGTGCGGGTGGGGGCTGGTGAACCGGATGCGACGGATCCCCTCGATCTCGTCCACCGCTCGAAGCAGCCCCGCGAACAACGGCTTTCTGCTGGACCCGGGCACCGTGAGGTCCCGCCCGTACGTGTTCACGTTCTGGCCGAGGAGCGTGACCTCGACGACCCCGCGGCGGGCCAGTCCCTGTACCTCGGCCAGGACGTCGCCGATCTCCCGCGAGAGCTGCGACCCCCGGACCAGCGGCACGATGCAGAACGTGCACCGGTTGTCGCACCCCATGGCGATCGACACCCACGCGTGGTGGGCCACCTCGCGCCGAGCCGGCAACGCGCTGGGGAAAACCTCGGTGAACTCTCGGACGTCCATCTGGGGGCCCTCGGCCTCGGCCCGCCTCAGGAGCTCGAGCAATCCGGGCAGCGCATGGGTCCCCACCACGACGTCGACCCACGGGGCCCGCTCCTGGATCCGGCCTTGGTCCTTCTGGGCCAGGCACCCCGCCACCACGATCCGCAGCCGCGGGTTCGCCTGCTTCAGCGGCCGGAGGTGCCCGAGGTTGCCGTACAGTCGGTTGTCGGCGTTCTCCCGCACCGCGCAGGTGTTGAACACGACCACCTGGGCCTCGGCGGCGTCCTCGGCCCGAACGTAGCCGTCGGACTCGAGCAGGCCGGCGATCCGCTCGGAGTCGTGCTCGTTCATCTGGCACCCGAAGGTGCGGATCAGGTACCCGCCGCCCATCGCCACCTCAGGCTACCGCTCGCCCGGATCCTGAGCGCGGATCAACGGGCGAACTCGATCGCCCGGGTCTCGCGCACCACCGTGATCTTGATCTGCCCCGGGTACTGGAGCTCCTCCTCGACCTGCTTGGCGATGTCGCGGGCCATCACCTGCGCCTGGAGGTCGTCGATGTCGCCGGGCTTGACCATCACCCGCACCTCGCGCCCGGCCTGCATGGCGTAGGTCTTCTCCACCCCGGGATAGGAGGAACAGATCTCCTCCAACCGCTCCAGGCGCTTGATGTAGGTCTCCAGGCTCTCCCGCCTGGCGCCGGGGCGGCCGCCCGAGATGCCGTCGGCGATCTGGGCCAGCACCGCTTCGATCGTCCGCTGCTCGACCTCGCCGTGGTGCGACTCGATGCAGTGCACCACCTCCGGCGCTTCCCGCAGCCGGCGGGCGATCTCGGCGCCGATGATGGCGTGGGAGCCCTCGACCTCGTGGGTCACGGCCTTCCCGATGTCGTGAAGGAGCGCGCCCCGCTTGGGGACCCGTTGGTCCAGGCCGAGCTCGGCCGCGATGGAGCCGGCGATGTGAGCCGACTCCACCAGGTGCTTCAGGACGTTCTGGCCGTAGGAGGTCCGGTATTGCAGACGGCCCAGGAGCTTCACCAGCTCGGGGTGCATGTCGGTGACCCCGACCTCCATGACGGCTTCCTCGCCGGCCCGCTTGATCTGCTCGTCGATCTCCTTCTGGGAGCGCTCGTACGTCTCCTCGATGCGGGCCGGGTGGATCCGGCCGTCGGAGACGAGCTTCTCCAGCGTCATACGGGCCGTCTCACGCCGGACGGGGTCGAAGCACGACAGGACGACGGCCTCCGGTGTGTCGTCGATGATGAGGTTCACACCGGTCACGGCCTCGAAGGCCCTGATGTTGCGGCCCTCCCGGCCGATGATCCGACCCTTCATGTCCTCCGACGGGAGGGAGAACACCGAGACGGTCGATTCGGCGGTCTGCTCCGAGGCCACCCGCTGGATGGCGATCGTCACGATCTTTCGAGCCCGCTCCTC
>Ga0209887_1000496_pt1 | contig 11835 bp, 10 predicted proteins | sample GWRWN1_30_40_FD_187230 | JGI IMG/M metagenome (GOLD analysis project Ga0209887, IMG submission 187230) | Riverbed sediment microbial communities from areas with no vegetation in Columbia River, Washington, USA - GW-RW N1_30_40 (SPAdes)... | ecosystem: Environmental > Aquatic > Freshwater > River...
GCCAGTGTGCCCCTCCCGGAGACCGGATGGAAGCCCCCGTTTCATCCACGGAAGGCGCTTCGCGACCACCTGACCGAATATCCTTTGGTCCGGGAGGTAGCCAAGTCACGAGCCGTCCATTCCGCAGCGTCCCGACGTCGAGCCCGGACCACCCCGTAAAGGGTGAGGTGGAGGCGAAGATCGCCTGTGAGCGGGGCCATCTTGTCGCGCCAAGGACAAAGCTGTGTCCAACGTGCGGTTCTGATGTCGAGGAATGCGGGATGACAGCGGAGGACCTGGCGGCCTACGAGGAGAAGTTTCGGGAGAGGGCCCGCGAGAGCGCGGTTCGGGCGATCACGCTGGGGCCGCTCGTCGCCGGTGTGGTCGTGCTTGCGCTTCTGGCTCTCACTGTGGGGAGTGTCCTCGCTTTTCTGGGAAGTGGTAGTGACAAGGAGTCAGCTGGTGCCTGCGCCGCATCGACCGCTTGCAAACTCGCTTCGGTTGACGCTGGGACGAAGCTCGATCCTGACTCGAGCGCCGTTCAGGAGTACCAGGCCGCCCTTGACGCTCTGGAGGTGAATTGCACCAACCCCCCGCGGCGACTGGGCGAGCTGGCTGTTAGGTCTCAAGAGCTGCTCGCGAATGGCGGAGTGGCCGAGGACCTGCTAACCATTCTCCGGAACGTCGAAGCCTCGATGCCCGCAAGCGCTCCACGGATGGAGTGCACCGACATCTTCGCGAGCTACGTGCTGCGCGGCGGCCACGCATAGCGAAAAGTCGGGCCTTCCGCTCGACAACCGGGCGATGGACGTTTGGAGCTTCGTTAGCCGTGATTTGGACCCCATTGTGAAGGGCACGGAACCCGCGATCGCCGCCGTAGCCAGCACGTTGTAGCGGCCGCGATCATGGAACTGCAAACCCTCCTTCAGGTCATCGACACGCAGATCGACATGGCGGAGCGGATGGCCCAGATCCTTCACCGGAAGGGAACTGCATCTGAGGCGCGCGATGGTTGCGCTTGCAACCGAGGTGCTTCTGATCGGCATTGGACTCGGGATACACTGAGCGGCGGGAGACGAGATGGAGAAGGAACCCGAACCGACGCAAGATCAGCCGACCCCCAAGCCGGAGGAGAAGCCGCCTCCTTTCAACCCCGACCCAGATCTGGTCACGTTCCTCGAAAGAGGGCGGAAGCACGACCCCAAGAAGGTCTGGAAGGAAACGGAACCTAGCCGCTAGTGGTGTGTCTCATGATGGCCGACTACTCGGTCGAGTGCGACGCGACCTCCCTTTCGAACCTCTCATCGCCTCTGCACTCGCGATGAGTTTTGCTCCGCTGGGCCGTCTTAGACTGCGTGGGCTCAACTCAAGCCGGGGAACTGATCGAAAGGACGTGAGAGATGAGAAAGCTCATCGTGAGCACCTTCTTGACCCTCGACGGGGTCATGCAGGCCCCGGGCGGACCTGGAGAGGACGACAGCGGCGGCTTCGCGTACGGTGGTTGGTCGGTCCACTACTGGGACGAGCTGATGGGTCAGGTCATGACCGAGGCGATGAGCACGCCGTTCGACCTCGTTCTCGGACGCAGGACCTACGACATCTTCGCCGCGTACTGGCCACACGCCCCCGAGGAAGCCGGCGCCAAGCCGTTGAACGACGCCACCAAGTACGTCGCGTCGCGGAGTCGTCCCACGTTGGAGTGGGAGAAGTCGGTTCTGATCGAGGGAGACGCGGCCGAGGGCATCGCGGAGCTCAAGAAGGAAGAAGGGCCAGAGCTGCAGGTGCACGGCAGCGGGAACCTGATCCAGACGCTGATGCGCCACAACCTTGTCGACCAATACCGCCTGTGGGTCTTCCCCCTCGTCATCGGGTCAGGAAAACGCCTGTTCTCGGACGGCACCATCCCCTCCGGGCTGAAGCTCGTCGACAGCAAGGTCTCCACCACTGGAGTCGTGATCGGTACGTACGAGCCGGTAGGCGAGATCGTCACGGGATCGTTCGCGCTGGACTGACCCCGCTCGTGACGCGGATCGGGGTCGAGCTGCGGGTCGCCTTTCAGACTCTCAGTTGAGGAGCGCGGGGGCGACCTGCTTTGCGAAGAGCTCCATCGTGAGCTCGTCGACAGGCGGCCGGGCAAGCATCAAGAAGTCGCCGACGCCCATCTCCCGAACCGGCCGCAACACGTCCGCGAACCGCTCCGGCGTCGTCGCCATCAACCGACCCCTGAGCAGGTCCTCGTCGATCCCGGTAGTCGCCGCGCGTTCCTTCACTCGGTCCTCCGCCTCGGCCTCGGTCTCCCCGAGGATCATCGAGATGCTGAGCTGCTTTCTGATGTCCCCCGTCTCCCGTCCGAAGTCCTTGCAGTGCCCGGCCAGCACCTCGAGCTTGTGCCGGTACTCCTCCTCGGGCATCAGGAACGTGTTCCACCCGTCGGCCACCTCGGCCACCACCCGAAGGGTCCGCCGCTCGCCCATGCCGCCGATCCACAAGGGGATCGAGGGAGCTGCAAGGGCTTCGGCTCGCATTGCGCGTCCTTCAGCCGGTAGTGCGTGCTCTCGAACGTCGTCCGTTCGGTCGTCCACATCGACTTCAGGATCGGGCAGGCCTCGCGCAACATCTCCGCCCGGATCCGGAACGGCGGGAACGGGATGCCGTACTGCTCGTGCTCGAGCTCGAACCAGGCGGCGCCCATCCCGAGCTCGAGCCGGCCACCCGAGATGTGGTCGATCGTGGCCGCCATGTTCGCCACCACGGCGGGGTGGCGGTACGTGACCCCGGTCACGATGACGCCGCACCGGAGCCGCGACGTGACCGCCGCCATAGCCGCGAGTGTCGTGTAGGCCTCGAAGCACGGTCCTTCGGGGTCAGAGAAGATGGGCAGGAAGTGGTCGAACGCCGAGGCCCAATCCAGACCGAGATCCTCGGCCTTCTTCCAGGTGGCGAGATAGCTCGGGAAGTCCGTGTTCTGCTGGCCGGCCTGGATCCCGAATCGGAGCCGTCCGTCGAAGATCTGCACGAGCCATGCTATCCCGGCTCGAAGCGGGCGATGTTTCAGCGGTTGCGGAGCCAGCGTTCGAGCTCGCTACGATCCACGATCCCGAGGACGAGAACGACGCGATCTTCGTGGATCACGTCGTACATGACTCGGTAGTCACCAACCCTGAGGCGGTGGAACGAATCCGAGACACCCCGGATGGTCTTCACCTTCTTGCCGCCGAGACGCTTGCCGGCCGCCGCCTGCTCCGCGAGCCCTTCGAGCGCCTTGCGAAGCCGGGGGCGGACATCATCGGGCAACTTCCGGAAGGCCCTGGCAGCCGCCGGTGCCAGCTCGACCTCATAGGGCGTCAGCGAAAGTCCCGCAGCCGCGTAGTGCGACGCGCCTTGTAGGCGGTCCGCCCCTGCCGCCGCATCCGGACGAACTCGTCGGCGTTGGCGAGCACGATGTCCTCGGCCTCGTCGATCGGCAGGAGCACCGCGGCAGGCTTCCCCCGCTTCGTCACAACGTAAGCCGCGCCACTCTCGACCTCGTCGATGACCTGCGACGCCGCGGCCTTCAACTCCTTGATCCCTATCTCAGCCATCTCGTCCTCCGGTGGTCACTCAGGTGACTACTTTATCATCATGGCTGGGATCATTCACGATAAGGCCTCGCATCTGAGACGGCCATGGTCGCATCGCAGCCGCAGTGCTTCTAACGCGGAGGACTAGCTCGGGCCGAGGAGGGGCAGGCCCGGCACCACGAGCACGAGCGCGCTGGCAAGGATCAGGCCGGCGCCGATCGGCACCGCCCCGCGATCTCCGCCCCGGCCGGTCTTCTCGAACACCATAAACGCGGTGAGTGCGGCCATCCACCACAGGTTGGCCACGCCGGCCGCGAACCCCACCAGCATCAACGCCCAACAGCATCCGAGACAGAACAGCCCGTGGATCCGGCCGAGCCGGAAGGCCGCCGCCGCACCGCGTCGGTAATGCTGGACCAGGAACGGCCCCGGGTGCCGGCACTCGGTCAGGCATCGCTCCTTGAGCTCCGAGAACTGGAACGCGCCCGCCAGGGCCAGGACCGAGCCCGCGATCAGCTGCGGACGCGCCGCCAGCCACGGCGAGGCGTGGACGAGCTTGTGGAGGCCGACGTCCCCGACGAAGGCGAGGACCCCGAACGCCGTCCACACCATCCCGTATCCGGCCAGGAGCGCCGCGGTGGCCCGCCCGGGCCGCTGCTGGCCCGCGGCCGCGACGCGGAACAGCCGGATCAGCGGGAGGCTCGACGGGAGCATCATCGCGGCGATCATTAATTGCCACGCGAGGACGAAGACGCCGAGGGCGCCACCCATTGGCAGGCCGCTGTGGATCAGGGCGCTGTGGCCGAGGAGCTCGGCCTCTCCGGTGGCCTCGGCCGCGATCGCGACGGCCCAAGCCGTCGCGATCGCCCCGATCACGACGACCGGCACCCTCGGCCTGCGGGTTCTGATGCCGGCGACGGCGCCGATCATGCGACGTGCTCCATCTTCCAGTCGGCCTGGATCGCGTTGCGACCCTCGAACTCCCAGTCCCAGCCGTAGGCGGGGAGGGTCAGGCGGTACTTCGACGCCTTCGAGACCCACGCGGGCGAGCCCGGAACAGTGGAGAAGACCGAGTCGCGGAGGGTCGTGACCGTCCCATCCGCACCGCGGAACGGCTCCATCTCGGACTCCAGCACGCCGCCGATCACGAGCGAGCCCACGCCACCTTTGACCTCATGCGAGATCGGCACGTACTCGACACCCTTCACGGTCCCGATGAGCCGAGCCCAATCCGCGATGGGGCCTCCCAGCTGCCCACCGAACGCGGCCAACAGCGCTTCCCGCTGCTCAGGCGTGGCGCGCTCGTCGACGAGCACGACGGCGTCCCAGTTGCCGGCCAGGATGTTGCCCGGGACGTAGGCGACGATCACGACCGACAGGTCCGACACGTCCATCCCCCGGATCCGCCCTGAGTCGATGTGGAACGACAGGAACGTCCGGCAGTCACCGAGGTCGGGGTCCTCTCCGATCCAGCATGGGCACAGCACGTTGCACGAGCATGCCTCGATCAGCGTCCCGGTGAACGAGTACACCTCGCCGGTCCCCTGCAGCTTCTCCTCCGTCTTGGCCATCGCTCCTCCTCTCCTGGGCACAGGGCGTTCGCCGCGGCCCGCTCTCACCTGGGATGGCGTGAATCCGGGGGGAACAACTGTTCCTGCCGAGCTCAGACTCAGAGGTCCCAGACCGGCGGCTCCCGCCCGGGAGGTGCGTACGAGCAGAACCGGCCCGTGCGGATGGACGCGGTGAGGTGCTCACCGAGCGCGGGGCAGTCCTCCGATACCGCCCGCACGGCCGCCTTGATGGCCTTCGTGACGCTCACACGAGCGCGCTCGGCCGGTGACGGCATGCCCCGGTCCCGCCCCCCCAGGCCGAGCGACCGCTCCAGCTCCGACGTGAGGGCGTCGATCTCGGCCTCGACCCGCACGGCCCGTTCCGGGTCGTTCCAGGACCGTGCCTCCTCCAGCTCCTCCCCCAGCTCGGCCAGGCGCCGCCGGAAAGCGTCCTTCGCCTGCTGATCCAGCACCGCTTCGGTTCCCTCCAGCCGCGACGGACGGAGCCCTTCGGTGCCGGCGTGGTCACCGGAGAGGCGTTCGGCGGCGTGCGCTCCCGCCAGCTCCAGCACGTGGACGTCTCGGCCCGGCGCGGCCAGGAGCGAGCCGATGTATCGAAGGCCCTTGAGGTCGTGCAGCCGGACCATCTCGCCCCGATACGCGACCGTCCAGAACTGGCCCTCGCGACGGAACGTCCCTCGATCGACGGCGCCCCGGGCCGCCCCGGCGTCTGCCAAACCCGCCGCCCCGGCAAGCGCGGAAGCGCGCTCGGCGATGCCGGGGAGATCGAGCTCCTCGCAGATCATGGTGGCGCGGGCCAGGAGGTCGCCGCCTCGCTCGTCGTCGCCCGCGCCCCTGCGGGCGTGGAGCATCCGCGCGTGTTCGACCAGGACCCTGGCCTCGATGGCCCGGGCTCCCATGGCCTCGCACAGCTCCATCGCGCCCTCGAACTGCTTCTCGGCCTCCTCCCATCGCTCGAGCAGCGTCGCCACCATCCCCAGGCGCATGGCCACCGGCCCGAACGGCATCGTGGAGATCGAGATGGCGTTCCGGTCGGCGAACGGCGCCAGCAGCTCGTAGAGCTCGGCCGCCCTCTGTTCGTCCCTGAGCAGCACCGACGCCTCCGCCAGCCCGCACAGATGCAGGATCCACAGCCCGTCGCGGGGAAGGTCGGCGAATCCGTTGCGGGCGTGCCGCTCGACCTCGGCCCTGGCCGACCGTTCGTCGCCGAGCTCGGCCGCCGCCAGCGCGTCTCGCCACCGAGGGATGCCGCGGAACCGCGCGCCGTGCTGCTCGATCCGATCGTGGACCTCCTCCAACCGGCCCCGCGTCCACCGGAGCGCCACGAGCTGCGCGTACTCGAACATGTAGAAGACGTACTCGCTCTCGCGAAGCCTGGCGATCTCGAGGGCCTCGCGCATCTGGTGCTCGGCGTCGGCCAGGCGGCCATCGAGGAGGGACCGCGCCCCCCGGAGGCAGGCCGTGTGCCACAGATAGAAGGGCTGGCGGATCCGGTCGGCGAGCTGCGCCATCGCCTCGAGCTCGGCGTCGATCCCCGGGACGTCGCACAGCTCCAGGAAGCAGTGCACGCGGGTGTGGCGCGCCAGGAAGGCCGCCTCCTCGTCCCCGGCGCCGGTGGCCGCGAGCAGCATCTGCTGGGCGTTCGACAAGCGGTCGCCTACCGAATCGGGGGCGAGCGTCGCCCAGTGCCGGCCCCGCAACGCCTCGACCAGCGCCTCCGCGTCCCCGAGCCGGAGCGCCATGTCGATGGCCTCCTGGCTGAGCGAGAGGCGCCGGTCACGGAACTCGGTCGGGTACAGCTGGGTCGCCAGCCCGGCAAGCGCGCGGGCTCGCAGCGGGCTATCGCCCGTGGGCAGCGCGTCGAGCGCTTCCTCGAGGAGCGAGATGCCCCTCGCCCCGGCTTCGAATCGGGCCGTGAGCAGGAGGCCGCCGAACCCCTGATACGGGACCGCGCCGGTCACGTACCCGAGGGCGGCGCGCGTCAGCGTCTCGTGATCGCCCGCCCGTCGGGCGACGGCCGCCGCGTGCTCGAAGCTCTGTCGCGCGTGCTCGGTGTCGCCCGCCCGCGATTGGACGTCGCCCAGTCGAAGGAGGATGTCCGCGCTTCGCTCCGACGCCGCCTCGGTCGGTCCCAGCAGCTGAAGCGCTCGCTTGTAGAGCCCGGCGGCGTCCTCGTAGGCGAGCACGGCCCTGGCCCTTTCGCCCGCCCGCACCGAGTAGTCCACGGCCCGCTTGGCTTCTCCGATCGGGGCAGCCTGGGCGAGATGGTGGGCGATCTCGGCCAGGTGTGGTTCCAGATCATCGCGGAAGAGTTGCTCGAGCTCGCCGCCGACCGTTCGATGAAGCTCCATCCGACGGGTCGCCGGGAGATCCTCGTACAGCGTCTCGCGAACGAGGTCGTGGGCGAAGGCGTACGTGCCGGGCTGGTTCCGATCCTCGGCGATCACGCCCGCTCGCTCGCTCTCGGCGAGGACGTCGATGATCCGTTCGGGACTGAGCGTGGTCGTGGGCGCGATCACCCGCAGGTCGAAGTCGCGTCCGATGACCGCGGCGACGCGCAGCAGGTTCACGGCCTCGGGCGACAGCCCCGCGAGCCGCCGGCGGATCAGCGCGCGGACCTCTTCGGGCAGGGGAAGGGCGGCGGCCTCGTCGGCGGCGGCCAGCCGGCCCTCCGCCACCAGGACCCGTACGACCTCGCCGATGAAGAACGGGTTGCCGCCGGTCACGTCGCTGACCCGCGTTGCCACCGCGTCCGACGGCTCGTCCCCGGACGCGAGCGCGATGTAGCGGGCCACCTCGGTGGTGCTGAGTCCCCGCAGCGGAATCCGCCGACCCAGCCTGGCCAGGTCGCCGAACAGGTCGGCGAGCTCGCGCACGCGAAGCTCGCCCTCCCGGTACGAGCCCAGGGCAACGATCGGACGCTCGGGCACCGTGGTCGCCAGGAACCGCAGGAGGAGAAGCGACGGCTCGTCGGCGGCGTGGAGATCGTCCAGCACGATCAGGGTCGGCCGTTCTCGCGCGGAATCCGCCAGGAACCGCCCAACCTGGTCGAAGAGCTGGAACCGCGCGGCTTCGGGATCGACCGACTCCGACACGGCCGAACGACGCCCTCGCCCCGATCCATCGTCGGCCGCTTCCGGAACGGGCGCGAGCTCGGCGAACTCGCCGCCGGCCCCCCGGACGATCTGGATCCACAGCCAGTAGGCCGGAGCTCCCCCGCCCTCCCAGCACCGCCCGGTCAGCACCCGCCAGCCCCGCTCCTCGGCGTGCTCGGCCACCATGCCCATCAGGCGGCTCTTCCCGATCCCCGGCTCGCCCGAGATCAGGAAGAGCGACCCGTGACCGGCGGATGCCACGGGGAGTGCCGAGAGCACCTCGTCGAGCTCGCGGGTCCGACCGACGAAAGGCCGGGCCTGCTCCCCCGGTGCCGCATCGCCGGAGGGCCGCTCGGCGGGGAGGCCTGCCGCCGCCGTCGCCGCGGCTCGGCGCCGGACAGCCTCGTCGGGCTCGAGTGGGGGCTCGGCGCGCTGGCCATCCATCTCGACGACCGCGACGACCGCATGGAACCCGGCGATGCCCTTCAGCTCGTGTGTGCCTCGATCCTCGAAGCGGAACCCCGCACCGCTCGCCAGCTCGCTCGTGGTCGCGGTCGCGAGGACCGCTCCGGCTTCGGCGATCGAGGCGACCCGCGCGCCGACGTGCACGGCGATGCCGCCGACCCTTCGGTCCACATCCTGCTCGACTTCGCCGAGATGCACCCCGGATCGAATCTCGAGGCCGATGTCCCGCACGGCAGCGGTCGCCTCGAACGCGGCCCGCAACGCCGCGGCCGGTGCATCGAAGATGGCGAACATGCCGTCGCCGGCGGTGTCGATCTCTCGCCCGCCGTGTCGCCGCAGCGCCGACCGAGCGACCGCGAGGTACCGGGCGATCAGCCAGCGGAAACGACGGTCTCCGAGCTCCGCCGCGATCTCGGTCGAGCCGACGACGTCGCAGAACCAGACGGCGGCCAGGCGCCTGCCGCGATCACCGATCGACGGAGTGGGGACATCTCCAACCATCGTGCGACAAGTCTGTCCCTCAGAGCACGAGCGAGTCCAGACGGGGACGCGTTTCAGCCGGATGGCGGGCGCCGACGCCGTTCAGGACGCCTTGAGGTGGGCGATCACGGCCAGCACCCGGCGGTGTACCTCCGGCTCGGGCAGCAGGTCGAGCTTCGTGAAGATGTTGCCCACGTGCGTCTCGATCGTCTTCTCGGTGAGGAACAGCTCCTCCGCGATCGCCTGGTTGGACCGGCCTTCCGCCATCAGCGCCAGCACCTCGCGCTCCCGAGGCGAGAGCCGCTCGAGAGGATCCACGGCCCGGCGGCGCCCCACGAGCTGCGCCACCACGGCCGGGTCGACCGCCGAACCGCCCGATCCCACCCGGCGGACCGCATCGGCCAGGGCGTCCAGGTCCGCCACCCGGTCCTTCAGCAGGTACCCCGTCCCGGCCTCACCCACGAGGTCCACCGCGTGCTGGGTCTCCACGTACTGGGAGAGCACGAGCACACCTGTCTCCGGGTAGTCCCGTCGGATCGCGAGCGCTGCCTGAAGCCCCTCGTCCGTGTGCGTCGGCGGCATCCGGACGTCGGCGATGGCCACGTCGGGTCGCTCCGCCTCGACCAGCTCGATGAGCTCGGCAGCGTCGGCGCCGCGCCCCACCACCTCGAACCCGGCATCCTCCAGGACCCTGGCCAGCCCCTCGCGGAACAGCACCGAATCGTCCGCGATCACGACCCGCACGGCAGTTCCGCGACGATCGTGGTCCCTGCGAGGTGCGGGCTGTTGACGGTGAATCGCCCACCGATTGCGGCGACTCGGTCCGCCAGTCCCCGGAGCCCCGAGCCCGTCGCGGTCGCGCCGCCGCAGCCGTCGTCGCGCACCTCCAGACGCAGGACGCCGTCGCGCTGCTCGAGGCGCACCACGACCTCGCTCGCGCCGGCGTGCTTCGCGGCGTTCGCCAGGGCCTCGGAGGCCACGAAGTAGGCGGTGGCCTCGACCGCCGCCGGCAGCCGGCCGTCGAGTGACCCCTCCACGCGAGCGGGGAGTGAGGATCGCTCGGCCAGGGATTCCAGGGCCGCGCCGAGACCGCTCTCGGTAAGGATCGCCGGGTGGATCCCTCGTGCCAGCTCGCGCAGCTCCTCGAGCGAACGGCGGAGCTCGGACTCCACCTGAGCGAGCGTCGCGACCAGCTCGGGATCGTCTGAGGCGCGGCGGGTCGCACGCTGCAACGAGATGGCCAGCGTCACCAGGCGCTGTTGGGCCCCGTCGTGGAGATCCCGCTCCAGCCTGCGACGGGCATCGTCCGCCGCCGCGACGATGCGCTCCCGCGACGACCGGACCTCGGCGAGCTGTGCCCGAACCTCCGCTTGGAGCCGCTCGTTCTCCAGGGCCATGTGCGCCGCCGCCCCAACGGAGCGAACGAGCTCTCGCTCATCGTCGAGCGCCGGGTCGTGCACGAGGACGGCGAACGGGTCGCCATCTGCCTCGAGGATCGTCGCCGACCGCCGCGCTCCTGCCGGTGGGACCTCGAATGGTCTGCCGTCGCCGGCCATCCACGTGCCCGGGTCGGAGACCCAGAAGCCGACGTCGAGCTCGGGGTCCCCGAGGGATCGAGCCAGCAGGTCCCGAAGGCCGCCGATCGGAACGCCCCGTTCCAGCTCGAGCACCAGGTCACCCACGGACGCCCGATCGAGCCGGGCACGCAGCAGCCCCGCGAGGAACCCGATCGGAAGGGCCACCAGGACCAGGGGGCCGACCTGGAACAACACCCACACGAGCCAGGACGGAGGATGGGCGAGGACGGCGAGGACGTTCTGTCCGACGATCACCGCGGCGGCCGGCAGCGCCGCCCAGGCCACGGGGGCCAGCGCCCGGCGGCTCCGGGCCGACGCGGCGCGCCAGTGGCGATAGATCAGCGCCAGCACGATCGCGGTGAGGGCGATGCCCACAGCGAGGAAGGGGAGGCTGAGTGCATCCCTGAGCGAGGGCGAGTCCGATATCAGGAGGGGATTCGTCGGGCACTCAGGGCACCCGTGAGCTCGAGGGTCGAACAACAGGACGTCCATGACGGTCGTGTTCAGCGGGATCCATACGTAGATCGCGACCACAACGATCCGTTCGGTTCGGGACCGGAGCCGGCCGGTCGGGAACGCCAGTGCCAGATGGACCAGGAACGCCTGGTACCAGTTGACCGCCGCCACACCCACGACCGAGGCGACGGGGTTGCGCGTCCACCACACCGCGGGGAAAAAGAACACGAGGCCGACGGCGATCATGAGTAGCCCGATCCGGTTGCCCGGCCGGCGGACCCAGGCCACCAATCCCGCTCCGATGAACGAGGCGCCGACCACCGTATAGACGATCGCGGACAGGATGGTCGGCTTCATCCGGTACGAGCTCAGGAAGGGGCCGATCGCGTGGAGCACGGTGGCGGCCAGGCAAGCCGCGCCGACGGCGAACACCGCGCGGCGGGACGGCGCGGCGACCGAACCCCTCTCCGCGAGCGACATGGTCGCCACCATGGCATCGAAGCACAGCCGCCGGCCTCGGGGCCAGCCCTGAACCGGGTTCCGGGCCGGCCCCGATGGCCGCCGCCATCCCCATGGCTACGGTCGAAGCATCAGAGCGGAGGAGGCCACGGTGGACGGAACGATGCACGTGGAGGCAGTGGACCGGGCGTCG
>Ga0209887_1000497_pt1 | contig 11826 bp, 12 predicted proteins | sample GWRWN1_30_40_FD_187230 | JGI IMG/M metagenome (GOLD analysis project Ga0209887, IMG submission 187230) | Riverbed sediment microbial communities from areas with no vegetation in Columbia River, Washington, USA - GW-RW N1_30_40 (SPAdes)... | ecosystem: Environmental > Aquatic > Freshwater > River...
CCGACGCTTCAGGGGGGAAGGGGGGTGCCTCCGGTCGGGTTCGATGTCTCGGTCGAGGTCACGCGCTTCGAGCATCGGAGCGGCTCGGCACGCCTCCAGGGAGACTTTGCGCAGGCTTTGCGCACCGCGAAACCGTCGCGCGTCACGCCGCCACGCCTCTGAGCCTCGCCATCCATTCGTCCGGATCAACACCCTTTGGAAGTTCTGCGAGCCACGCCAGCTCGCGCTTGTACCGCTCAATGTTCGTGTCGAGCTCGCCATGTTCTGCTCGTAGCGATAGGTGCCAGGAGTGCGTAGGCGTCGGTATTCCCCGTCTCGTCTCTTCTGGGAAGTCGAGTACCGGAGGTATCGAGCGCGTCCCTTCTCGGAGTGGTTGTAGCGGTCGTCGGCTGCGCTCATGCGGCCTTCCCGGTGTCCTGGCCCGCCTTGGGCCGATGCGCCGCTCTATGGGCCGATAGCGGGGTCTTTCCCCGCACAGTTGAGAGGGTTGTAGTTGGTCGTTGTTGGCCCGATTCCGCCAGCGGCCGTGCTCGTCCAGAGCCCAACCCTTTTCGGTCATTTCTGCGGGGGTCAGGCAGCGCCTCGAGCTGCCTCGTCCGCTGCGGTGCTGCTTTTGCAGGGTGCGGCCCCTGAAGTCCTCACCGCAGTCGCCGCAGCCATGAATGAACGGCTGGCCAGATGAGTTGAGCCTGCGGGCCTTCGCGCCCGTAGGCTTGAGCGTGTCTGGGTCTACGAGCCTGCCGTGACGCTGATGGCGGGCTCGCTTGCCGCACGAGCACCAGACGGTCGCGTTCGGAGTCGTGGCGACGAGGAAGCCGTGAACGTCAAAGGCGAACTCGACCCAGCCACGTTCGACTTCTGCGGCGGTCAGGCTCAGGGCCGATCACTCCTCAGCGCACGCGCTGAACTGCTGTCAGACCAACGCTCCAGCTCCTTGACGGTGACGTAGCTGTACCGCCCGAGCCGGACTAGGCGAAGGTGCGGCCTGACGTATCGGTCGAACGTCTCGTCCGAAATCCCGCACGCCTGCGCGGCCTCGGTCGGCACGCGGAGCATAAGCCTTGGAACCGTTCCGGAGGACTGCCCCGAGGTCTTGCTGACATCGGGTTGCTCCTGGTAGACGACGCTCTCTAGGCGTACTGATCGAAGAGGGCGTCCTCCGTAACTAAAACCAAAGTAGCAACCGGCATAGGACGTGTGCCCGCTCGTTCACGCTACGGGCCGGTAGTGCTCGTTCGGGCGCACATTTTGCGCAACGCTTTGCGCAGTGGCCCTAGGACGCATGGTTGAGCCGAATGTCCGCGGTCTCGAAAACCGTTATCCGTCGTTAGGCGGATCGAGGGTTCAAATCCCTCCCCCTCCGCTTCGTAGAGGCGAAAAGTCCCCGATTAGCAGGCGGGTCGGAACGATGTTCCCCGCCTGCTCAGGGCTCTACTCAAGCCGCTCACAACCGCTCCGGACCGCTCCTGCGCGATACCGACTATCGCCCGTTGAACTTACACAGATCCTGTGCGACTCTCCAAGACAGGTGTCAACGCCGCAGTGGCATCCCTTGGTCGCGGCTGGCGCTGGACTCGTCGTCGCCGCCGCCCTGAAAGGCCGCGCGGACCGGGCACGGCGGCGGACGCTTGCGGGCGGATTCCACGTGAGGCCTTAGCTCGTGCAGATCGTCCTGGTCGGCGCCGGAGTGGCCTGTCTGATAGCGGCGGTGGCCGGCGTCGGGATCAAGGCTCTGAACGTCGAAATCGGGGCTATCACGAACCGCGGCCGACAAGCGCTGTTGGCTGTGTTGGGAGCCGGCTTTCTGGCGGGAGGCTTTTACGCGGACGGCGGAGACGGAGGCGCCTCACCGAAGGTGCCATCGCAACTAGCGTCACTGCCTCTAAGCGACCGGCGGCTCACTCCCGCCTCGGTATCGGTGACAAGCACCCTGCGGCCGGTGCCGGACGTCACGTACCGAGCTGAGAACCTTCTGGACGACGACAATACAACTGCATTGGTGCGAAGGAGCGAGAGGAAACGGGATCGGTGAGACCCTCACCTTTACGTTTGCGGTGCCGGTTCGTCTTCGCCGAATCGATGTGATCAACGGCTACAACAAAGGAGGCTCCAACAAGCCCGCGTACCGCGCTAACGCCCGTGTAGAGAACGTCGGAATCGGCTCGAGCGACGGAAGTCGACTCGCGACTCTTCGCGATATAAGAGGCGTGCAGCATCTTCCGGTTCCGAACTCCGCGACGACGTTCGTCAAGCTCACGATCAAGTCTGTCTACGCCGGCATTCGGTACGAGGACCTTTGCCTCACCGACATTCAGTTCATCGGCGCCGGTACATAGCGAACGGCAGGTTCACTTAGGAGCGCCCAGCCGGGGTCCGCTCCTGTTTCGCCTCGGTTGAAGCGTGCTAGCTCAGCGCGAGGATGATCACGCTTGCTGCGAACGCTGCTCCGCCGGCAAGGATGATCACGGGCCGCCGACGAGCGAGCAGGTCGGCCGTTCGTGGTCCCACAGTCGCCGCCTTGGGGACCGCCGCGAGACCGAGCAAAAGCACCGTGAGAACGAGCGCGAGGATCGCGAACGGGCTCTTGCCGATTTCCCCGGCAAGGTTCTGTGGCGCCAGGGCGGTGACGTCGACGCCGAGAACGTGGTTCGATCCAGACGACGAGGACGATCCGCCGGTGGCCGACCTTCCCTCGACTCCGGTCGGGGGGAAACTTAGATAGGACGAGAACGACGTAGTACCCCCGCAGACGTTGCGCTTCCTCGCCGTCGCGACAGCCGAGGGCGAGCGGACGACGGAGTCGAAGATCGCAATGGTGACGCGGAGCAACCGGCCGCGTCTGGCGCGTAGCCCGATCTGATACGTCCCGGCGGGCAGCCGTTTCCCCTGAACGCGACCGTTGAAGCGGTAGCGGTTGACGCCGGCGTGCCCTCGCACGGTGAAAGAGCCGACGACTCGGCAGAGCGGGAAGACCTCGACCACGGTGAACCGAACCCGCTCCGCGCGGCGCAGGCGGAACACGAGAATCGCGGAGCGCCGCGCTTTCGGGCCGTCCAAGACGAGGAAGGGTCGAGGGCTGCGAAGACGCGTCACCGCTGTAGGCGCGGCGTTCGGACCACCCGAAGAGCTGAACAGACTGGCGGATGCCGCCCCCGGTGCGGCCGAGCCGTTCCCGCCCGACGGGCTTGACCCTCCGGTCTGCAGTGACGGGAGTATCGCTCCGAGGCCTGCAGCCGGCGCCGAGATCGGCGCTGTCGTCGAGGTGGTCGGGGCCGTGCTCGGCACAGTGGTGGTGATCCTCGGCAGCGTCGTGCCGACCGGCAGCGTCGTCGTGACCTTCGGCAGCGTCGTGGTTACGGGAAGCGTCGTGGTCACCTTCGGAAGCGTTGTCGTGACCTTCGGCAGCGTCGTGCTGATCGGTAGCGTCGTGGTGATTTTCGGCAGCGACGTGCTGACCGGAAGCGTGGGCGTGATTGTCGGGAGCGCCGTAGTGATGGTCAGGGCCGGCGCTGCAGAGTGCCCGACAACCGCCGTACTGGCGACAAAGCCGAGCAGGAGAAAAATGACGAGAACGGCCGCACGTCCCACATTTAAGGGTATACCCCGATTGGCGACATCACAATCCCGCGCGGCTAATCCGACCTCCGGCGTACCTTTGAAGAGGGGTCGGATGCGCGAGGTGGCCGCAACCTCGCGCCCGGCCCCTGACGACCCTTAGGTAACCGGCCTCGCGTCCGGGCTCCTCAACACCTCGCAGCAGATCGGGGGCGCACTAGGCCTCGCCATCCTCTCCACCCTCGCGACCGAGAAGACGACGAGCGTGCTCGCCGGGCTCGGCTCGGATCCATCGGCCACCCAGCAGGCGTCGGCCCTCGTCGACGGGTTCCACATCGCCTTTGCGGGCGGCGCCGGACGTCGTGGAGGTCGAGGAGGACGAGCCGATCTCGCTGGCGGCCTAAGAAGCTTCTGGGGCGAGTCCACCTAGCGCGCGCGGAGGCGTGACCGCGTCACGCCGCAGCGCAACCAGACAGCAGCGTTGCCGAGCCACGAAGAAGGGGGCTCGTGGGGGAAACATGGTTTCCCCCACGCTCTTTCCCCCACGCTAAAGCGGAGAGGGCGGGATTTGAACCCGCGACGCACCTTTCAGCACGTACGCGATTTCCAGTCGCGCTCCTTAGGCCACTCGGACACCTCTCCGTGCTGCAAGCGGAGAAGGAGGGATTCGAACCCTCGATGGAGGAAATAACCCCCATAACGCCTTAGCAGGGCGCCGCCTTCAGCCACTCGGCCACTTCTCCGCGGGTCCGCGCAGGATAGCCGACCGGTATTTCCAATTACCCCCAACGGGGGAGGAAAGAGGGCACCCAGGAGCGAAAATGAGGTTGCCGGCTCCCCCCTCATACCCCCCGGCATCTGAAACCCGTCTGCGGCTCCCGAGGCGGGTTTCCCTTTTGTTGGAGAGCGTTAGGCTCGGCCGGTGGCTGACCCGGTCAACGTCTGGGACTACGAGCAGCTCGCGGAGGAGAAGCTCGACGCGAACGCGCACGCCTATTTCGCGGGCGGCGCCGGTGACGAGGTCACGCTCCGCGACAACCTGGCGGCCTTCGAGCGGCGGAAGCTCCGGCCGCGCGTGCTGGTCGACGTGCGCAGCGTCTCGACGGCGACGACCGTGCTCGGTACCGACGTCGCGCTGCCGATCCTGATCGCGCCGCTCGCGCTGCAGGCGATGGCGCACCCCGACGGTGAGGTCGCGACCGCTCGCGCCGCCGCCGGCGCCGGAACGATCATGTGTCTCTCGACCGCGAGCACGATCCGTCCTGCCGAGGTGGCCGCCGCCGCGCCGGGTGCGCCGCGCTGGTTCCAGGTCTACGTCTTCCAGAACCGCTCCGAGACCGAGGAGCTGATCGACGAGGCGGTGGACAACGGATTCTCCGCGCTCGTCTTGACGGTCGACACGCCGTACCTCGGCAGGCGCGAGCGCGACATTCGCATCGACTTCAAGATCCCGGAGCACCTCACCGTCGTAGGCGACATCTTCGGCGGCGGCTTCGATGCCGCACTCAGCTGGCGCGACCTCGAGTGGCTTGCCGGCTACGAGCTGCCGGTCGTCGTCAAGGGAATCCTGACCGCCGAGGATGCGCGGCTTGCGTGCGAACACGGCGCGGCGGCGGTCGTGGTCTCGAACCACGGCGGGCGTCAGCTCGACGGCGTGCCCGCCACGCTGGACGCGCTCGAAGAGGTCGTCGAGGCGGTCGACGGCCGCGCCGAGATCTTGCTCGACGGCGGGGTGCGGCGTGGGACGGACGCGCTGAAGGCCCTCGCGCTCGGAGCGCGCGGCGTGCTCATCGGTCGCGCGATGGTCTGGGGGCTCGCTGCGCGAGGCGAAGAGGGTGTCGCCGACGTGCTGCGCCTCCTGCGCGACGAAGTCGAGCTAGGGCTTGCGCTGCTCGGGTGCGCTTCGCCCGCCGACGTCACTCGGGCGCACGCGACCTAGTCGTGCACGCGGGCGATGAGCTCTCCGCGGCGGAGAACCTTGACGGCCGTCCCTGCGAGCCGGACGTCGTAGCCGGCGTCACTCGGGAACAGCACTTTTTCCCCGGGCTCGACGCCGCTCACGTCGCTGCCGACGGCGGTCACCACTCCCGTCCGGCAGTCGGCCTCGGCCGAGGCCGGAATGATCAGCCCGAGGTTGGTCTCGGATTCCTCGTCCGAGGGCTGGATCACCACGAAGTCGTCCAGCGGCTCCAGAGACAAATCGATCCCGCGGGTGTTGGGCTCCTGCATCGGTATGAACGCTACAGGCGTCCGGCCTCGATGATGCGCTGAAGGAACTGCTGCGTCCGCGGCTCCTTGGGCGCGCTCAGGATCTCCTCCGGCGGGCCCTGCTCGAGGATCAATCCGCCGTCGAGGAAGCAGACCTGGTCTGCAATGTCTCTCGCGAAACTCATCTCGTGCGTGGCGATCAGCATCGTCATCCCGCCCGCGGCGAGCTCGCGGATGACGTTCAGCACCTCGGCGATCAGCTCGGGGTCGAGTGCGCTCGTCACCTCGTCCAAGAGCATGAGATCGGGCCGCATCGCCAGCGCGCGGACGATCGCGACGCGCTGCTGCTGTCCTCCCGACAGCCGATCCGGGTAGTCGTCGCGCTTGTCGGCCAGCCCGAAGCGAGCGAGAAGCTCGGTCGCATCCTGCCGTGCCTCGCCGCGCGGCTTGCGCAGTACGAGGGTCGGTGCGAGCGTGACGTTGTCGAGCACGCTCATGTGCGGGAAGAGATTGTACGCCTGGAAGACGATCCCTATGCGCCGCCGGATTCGGTTCACGTCGACGCCGCGCGAAGTAATCTCATCCCCCTCCACGACGATGCGTCCCGCGTCGATCGGCTCCAGCAGGTTGACGCAGCGAAGCAGCGTGGACTTGCCCGAGCCTGACGCGCCGATCAGGCAGACCACTTCGTGCTCTGCGACCGCGAGGTCGATCCCGCGCAGAACTTCGAGGTCCCCGAAGGACTTGTGGAGCCCTTCCACGACGAGCGCTTCGCTCATCGCACTCCCGCCGCCTGCCGGCGCCTGCGGTCCCGAGCGACCAGCCAGTCGGTGAAGCGCGCCAGCGGGATCGTGAGCGCAACGAACAGAACGGCAGCGCACAGGAACGGTGTGTAGTTGAACGTTGCTGCGGCGTCGATCTGCGAAGCCTTGAAGGCTTCGATGGCGCCGAGGAAGCCGACGAGCGCAGTGTCCTTCTGCAGGCCGATGAAGTCGTTCAGCAGCGGCGGGATGACGCGCCGCACTGCCTGTGGCAACACGACCTTGCGCAGCGACTGGAGGTGGGTCAGGCCGAGCGACCGGGCTGCTGCGTCCTGGCTCGGATGCACGGACTCGATTCCAGCGCGGTAAACCTCGGAGACGTAGGCCGTGTACACCAGAACGAGCGAGACGATTCCCCAAAACGTCGTCGAGAGAGGGACGCCCTCGAGTTGAAGCGCGGGCGCCCCGAATCCGAGCAGCGCGATCACCAGGATCGTGGGCACGCCGCGGAAGAAGTCGGCGTAGGCAATGCCCAGGACCCGCATCGGAAAGAACACCGGCCCGGGCAGGCTCCGGATCACCGCCAGCACGAGTGCGAAGACGAGGATGAACCCCTCCGCGATGCAGAACATCTTCACGTTCAGGAGGAACGCGTCCGCGATCTCGGGCATCGAGTCCTTGAACTGACCCCAGTCGAAGAACGTGCGCCTGACCTCCGGCCAGCCGGGGGCGTGCGTGATCGCGATCGCGAGGACCGTGAAGAAGACGACGGTGCTCGCGAGCGCGATGGCGACGCCGCGGCGGCCTTCGCCGCCCGACATCACGCTGCCGAGGATCCTCGAGCCGCGGTTCTCGTTCAGCGCGCTACTTCAGGACGGGAGCGCCGGCGGCCTTCGAGAGCCACTGGTCCTGGATGTCCTGCAGCGTCCCGTCGGCCTTGAGCTCCGCCAGCGCGTTGTTGACGCAAGAGACGAGCGAGTTGCCCTTCGCGAAGACCATCCCGAAGTGCTCCTGTGTCAGGCTCGGGAACTGCCCGAGGATCTTGCTGTTCTCGACCTGCGCAGCCGTGACGAAGAACGCGGTCGGCAGGTCGACGACGAGGCCGTCGATCTGCTTGTTCTTCAGTGCCTGAACCGCTGCGTCGTTGGAGTCGAAGACTGCGGGCTGCTTCGAAGGCTTGATGTTGTCGTTGATGAAGTCGTAGCTCGTCGTGCCCAACTGGGCGCCGAACTTATAGGGCTTGAGCGCTGCGATCGACTTCGCGTTCGCGACGGGTGTGCCGTTCACGACGACGAGCGCCTGGTTGACGTCGTAGTACGAGTCACTGAAATCGACTGCTTTCGCGCGCACGGGCTTGAACGAGATCTGATTGATGTCGAAGTCGAACTTCTTCGGCCCGGGAGCGAACGAGGTGTTGAAGGGAACACGGATCCACTTCACCTCGCCCTTCATGAAGCCGAGCTTCTCGGCGACCGCGTACGCAACGGCGCTCTCGAACCCCTTGCCGGAGCGCGGGTCGCTGATCTTCCACGGCGCCTTCTCGTTCCCCCCGAACCACGGCGGGTAGGCCGGATTGTCCGTCCCCACCGTCAACTGACCGTCGCTTACGAGGTTGAGGTCTGCCTTCTCGCATGAGGCCGCCGCTGTCGTGCCCCCGGCGGATCCGCCGTCCTCCGAGCCGCCGCAACCCGCTGCAAGGACACACAGAACCACGAGGAGGAGTAGCGCGAGGGGTCTCCGCACGAAGCGACACTACCACGCGGATACTTCGCTTCTCCAATGCGAATCGGTGGTCACGAAGTCCCGATCTCCAATCCGGACAAGGTCTTCTTCCCGGCGGCCGGGGTGACGAAGGGCGCCCTCGTTCAGTACTACGTCGACGTTGCGGACGCGGCGCTGCCTCACCTCCGGCGGCGGCCGTTCCACATGGTGCGGTACCCGCACGGAGTGGAGGGCGAGTTCTTCCACCAGAAGCGGGTGCCGGCGCATCCGGACTACGTCGGCGAGCAGTTCGTCCAGTTCCCGAGCGGCCACTCGACGGTCTTCGCGGTCGTCGACAACGCAGCCGCGTTGGCGTGGGTGATCAACCTCGGTTGCATCGAGCTCCACACGTGGCACTCGCGTGTCGAGCACCTCGAGCAACCCGACTATCTCCTCATCGACCTCGACCCGTCGAAGGACGGGCAATGGCCGTACGTTCGCCAGATCGCACTCGTCGTGCGTGAGGTGATGGACGGGCTCGGCCTGGCGTCCTATCCGAAGACGTCCGGCGCGACCGGGCTCCACATCATGGCCCCGATCAAGCCCGAGGTTTCTTTCCCCGAGGTGCGGCGGTTCGCAAAGGCGCTGGCAGAAGAGGTCGAGCGTCGCGTGGGGGACCAGGAGATCGCGACGACGACCTGGCGTGTCGCCGACCGGCGTGGCGTGTTCGTGGACTTCGGGCAGAACACGCGCGACCGGACCATCGCGACGGCCTACTCGGTCCGCCCGACGCCCGATGCGCGGGTCTCCGCGCCGCTCGGCTGGGACGAGGTGCCGGATGTCGAGCGAGAGGCCTTCACTGTCGAGACGATGCGCAACCGGATCGCCGCCGTCGGCGACCTCACGGCCGGCATGTGGCGCCGCAAGGCCTCCTTGCCGCCGCGGTTCGCGAAGCTCGGGCTCGAATACAGCGAGCCGACCGGGAAGACTGGTGTAAAGCGAGCTTGACAAGGAGTTCATTTACGCACGGCCCGCGAGCAGGCTCTCGAACGTTGGATCGTCCTTGCGTCGCGGAGGCCGCACCTCGCGCCATGTGCATTGCTCCGGATCCTTGTCGTCGCGGAAGCGGATGAACTTCGAGCCGTGGCGGAAGCGGTTGCCCTGCACCTTGTCGTAACGGACCTCGGCAACGAGCTCCGGCCGCAGGGCTGACTCCTCGAGGTCGCCGGTGCCCCAGCGGTTCGGCTCCGAGAAGCCGCGCTCGGTCGCACCTTCGAGCAAAGGCTCGATGCGGTCGAAGATCTCCTTGTGGCGGCTCGCAGCGACGGCCGCGGACCCGACGTAGTCCATCTTCCCGCCCTTGCCGTACAGGCCGAGCAGCAGCGTCGCGATGCGCGTCGGCTTCTCCTTCCAGCGGACGCCGACGATCACGCAGTCGGCCGTCTTGTACGGCTTGACTTTCAGCACACCGTCACGCGAGCCGGGGAGGTACGGAAGCCCGAGCTTCTTTGCGATCACGCCGTCGAGGCCTGCCGCCTCGAAGCTGTCGAGCCACTTCTGCGCCTGGCCGGTGTCGGAACTCGTTGGAGAAAGCCGGAACCCCTTAGCCACGCGCTCGAGCTCCTGGCGCCGTTTCTCCAGCGGCTGCTCGTGCACCGGCTTGCCTTTCCAGAGCAGAACGTCGAACACGATGAACTCGGCCGGGATCTCGGCTGACAGCTTGCGGACGCGTGACTCGGCGGGATGCAGCCGCATCTGCATCGAATCGAAGTCGAGCACCCCGTCCCGTGCGATGACGATCTCGCCGTCGAGCGCGGAGTGGGGCGGGAGCAGGTCGCCGAGCGGACGTAACTCTGGGAAGTAGCGGAGCAGTGGCCGGCCGTTGCGCGACCAGAGTGCGAGCTCGCCGCCGTCGTTCTCCAGAACGCCCCGAAATCCGTCCCACTTCGGCTCGAATTGCCAGCCGTTCGCTTCGGGCAGCTCTTTCACGAGCTGTGCCTCCATTGGCGGGAAGGGCACGTTTGAACCAGGCACCGCGCGGAACCCTACTGGTGTGGGTGAGCTCGACGGGGTCTGGGCGGTCGAGCGCGTTTCGGGCGCGCTGCCGCCGCTGCATGGATGCGTCAAGCGCATCAGCGGAGCTCGCGGGACGACCGAATATCCGCACTTGCCGCGAATGCCGTTCGAGGTCCGCGGTCATGAGCTCCATTACCCGTCGGGTTTGCTCGTCGACAAGCTCGAGCCTCACAACGGCGGCTATTTCGGTCGGGCCACGCTGCTCGGCCGCGAGCTCGGTCAATTCACTCTGAGGAGGTTGGATCCGGTGGGACAGTTGGAGGAGCAGTTGATCAAGTACATCGACGAAGCACACGCGATGGAGCAGAACGTGCTTCGCATGCTCGACGGGATGATCGCGACGACAGACGATCCCGAGATCCTCGACGCACTCGAGCATCACAAGATGGAGACGCAAGGACATGCGGATCGCATGGCTGAGCGTCTGAACGCGCACGAGGCAGCGCCCTCGACCGTGAGGCAGCTCGGCGGCGTGCTGGGTGCGCTTGCCAAGCTGCCGCTCGATTTCGTCCGGGGCGAGAAGGCGGGCCGCAACGCGCGCGACGCATTCGCCACCGAGCATCTCGAGATCGCGAGCTACGAGTTACTGCGCCGGGTCGCCCAGAAGGCGGGCGACGAGGAGACGGCCACGGCTGCGACCGAGATCATCGAGGAAGAGAAGGCGGCTGCGAACCTGATCGCAGAGAACTGGGACAAGTTCGCCGAGCTCTCGCTCCAGGAAGAGGGAATCAGGGTCTAGCGCTGGTTGGGACAGGTCCGGGGACGGACCCGGACCTGTCCACCTCGGGCCTGGGTCAGTTCAGCCAGGGCGCCAGGAACCCCTCGATGTCGCGGCAGCCGCGCGGGCGTTCCAGCCGGCCCGCGACGGAGCTCCCCTCGACGACGACGAGGGTCGGCACCGTCTCGATCCTGAAGCGCTGCAAAAGATCCGGGCGCTCCTCCTCGGCGATGGGAACGACCTTGAAGGTGCCGTGATTTTGCCGGCGTTGCAGCACCTGGGCCAGGAATCCCTCGACGCGCCGGCACTGCCCGGACAGCGTCGAGTGGAAGAAGACCAATCTGAGCTGTTGCTCCAGCGAGGGAACAGCCACTGCCATGTCGCACCTCCGAGTTGCTTGGAAGGGCGAGGACTTGGCCCTTGCTAGGAACGAGCGGATTTATGTCCGGAACCTGCGTATTCGTAACCTCACCCAGGCACCCGGGTCTAAGCTCACGTGATGAGAAGGGTCGCCGTCACGGGGCTGGGCGCGGTCACGCCGCTCGGCAACGACGTTCAGTCGACCTGGAGTTCCGCGGTCGCGGGCGAGAGCGGAATCGACTGGATTCGGGCCTTCGACGCGAGCGACCAGCCCGTCCGGGTGGCCGCCGAGGTGAAGGACTTCGACGCTGCTCAGGTCGCCTCGCCGAAAGAAGTGCGGAAGCTCGAGCGGAACGTGCTCCTGTCGCTCGGCGCCGCCCGAGAGGCGGTAGGCGACGCTGGGCTGAACGGTTTCGACCCGATGCGCGTCGGCGTCGTCTTCGGAAC
>Ga0209887_1000498_pt1 | contig 11822 bp, 9 predicted proteins | sample GWRWN1_30_40_FD_187230 | JGI IMG/M metagenome (GOLD analysis project Ga0209887, IMG submission 187230) | Riverbed sediment microbial communities from areas with no vegetation in Columbia River, Washington, USA - GW-RW N1_30_40 (SPAdes)... | ecosystem: Environmental > Aquatic > Freshwater > River...
CGTCTCGCCGGCCGAGGACCTGACCGCCACCCACCGCGGCCGCCATGTCTCACGCCGGCCGACCGCTGGTCACCACAATATCGGATTTCGCTGCGCCCGGTCGGACGGGTCCAGCCGACCAGAGGTGGCGCCGGGCGCAGCTCTGGGGCTTCCGCTGCGCGCGGTCGGCGCCATGCCGTGAGGCCGGGTAGTGTCCTAATTTGGAGACCGGCTAGGAGTCGGCTGGCGGCCCCTTTGCATTCGCAGATTGGTCGGGGACGGCCTGAGACTCGGGCAGGACAAGCTGTCCGATCCACTTGGGGTGCCTGATCTCCGGAAAGCCGGGCAACTGCTGTTCGGCAACCTGCCTTGCTACCCGCCCGAAATCGTCGTCATCGTAGTGCTCGACGACCGAGACTCCTGCCTCTATCGCCGTCGCCAAGTGAATTGCGTCGCGCGGGCCGAGAAAGGGAAAGTCCCAGATCAGACGGCGCGCTCTGGTCGCAATCGCGTGGCTCACCGGGATGAGAACGATGTAGTCGTTCTGAAAGAATTGGGTGATCCGTTCTTCCACATCATTCCCGACTTGTACGGAGCCTCGCCGCGTCTTCGTGACTTCGGTCAGGGTGATCGTCGAACTGTAGATGAGGCAGCGGCCTTCTCTAGCGTCCTGAATGATTGACTCACACGTATCGGCTCGGTTGACCTCGCCCTTAATCCACGCAAGAAAAGAAGTTGAATCCCAATATCTCTTGAGCGGATCAGGCATCGCCTGCCCAACGTTTCTTAACGTAAGTACTCACGTCGAGCCCTGCGGTGTAATCGGCGTCAATCCCGCGCAGAGATTGAGGCAACTGGTCTCGCTTCGGTAATTCTTGAATTTCCTGAACCTTTACATGCCTCGGATGTCCCGCTGCATCCGTGCTGACGATGCCTCGGACAATAACTCGCTGATCGAAGGCCGCTAGGGCCTTGGGCTTTAACTCCTGGGGAATGTCGCACTTCACGCGACTACCCCACACGCTGTCATAGATGGCGAAGTACAATTCACCATGGGAGTGAATCGCTTGGAGCGTGCCTTCGACGGAGCCGATAGCCGAATGCTTTGGGCCAATGATGTCATTGACCGCAGCGGCGACCCGTTCGGTTAACGCGAGCGTCTTTCTCTCCTTCGTGCGCTCAGAATTCTCGCCCATGATGGCCACGCTCGTGATGCCACGCGGGCGTCTGAGGTAGGCGAGCCGCGCAGTAGCGTCAAGGGCGTCATCACTGAATTCACGCGGTCGGCCTTCCCCCCTTTCAAGCTTCTCCATTCCAGAGATAACGGCCTCTCCGATGATCGGCGACAGGTCATAAGGTAGAGCCTGGTCCTTTCGTGTCCGTCTTCGGCGTGGCTCGCCGGCCCAAGTCAAGATCGCTGGGCTTCCGCGTCGCAGATCGGCGAGCTTCCAGCGCACGGATCGTCCGCCGGACACGGCTTCATCAACCTCCCGGAGAACCTGTAGGAGATTGCCGATCGCCTGACGGAAGGCCTCAAGGGTGATCTCGCCGTCAAGCTTTAGAGTGATCTTGTACATTGCTCCCTCCCTGCACTAAACATCTGGCGAGATCATAGCACCCCCTTGGCCTTTCGGACTCTCTCCCACCGTGCCCGCACCGCCGCTCGGCTGATCTCGCTAAGGCGCTCTGGGCCGAGGGCCTTCGCCCGCGCATGGCCCCCCTTGAGCCCCCCAAGCCGACCTAGTGCGACCGCATGGGGATTCTTACGCACGCGATTCGCTGTTGGTTTCTTTGTTGGCTTCTTCATGGACCTATGTTTACATGACCGCTCACGAATGTCAACCAAAGAGTACTTGACATATACGTGACCGGTCACGTATAATGGGAACCATGGAAAAGAGAAACCCCCGAGCCGTTACAAGCGACCCGGGGGTGGCGTCACACCCCAACCGCCGAAGCCGTCAGGATGCGCTTGCTCGCCATCCCGAGTATACGGCCTTCGGCAGCCGAAAGGAAGCTGCCATGTACGTGCTCAAGGCCGAGAAGAAGCTGGCCGTAATCGCCACCCTGGTCGAAGGGAACAGCATCCGCAGCACGGAGCGCCTGACTGGCGTTCACCGCGACACGATCATGCGGCTCACCGTCCGCGTGGGCGAGAACTGCCAGCGCATCCTGGACGAGACGATGCGCGGGCTCACCCTTCGCAACGTCCAGGTTGACGAGCTGTGGACCTTCGTCCAGAAGAAACAGGCGCGGCTCAGCTTTGAGGAGCGGTTCTCCCGCACGCTTGGCGATCAATACGCCTTCGTGGCGATCGATGCCGGGACGAACTTGATTCCCCACTTCGACGTGGGCAAACGGGACATGGTAACAGCCTACCGCTTCATGGAGGGGCTGGAGGGCCGGCTGACCGGGCACTTCCAATTGACGACGGATGGCTTCGTGCCATACATCGGAGCCGTAGACCGAGCGTGGGGTGCGGACTCGCCGGACTTCGCACAATTGGTGAAGCTCTACGGCGCGGTCCCGCCGGGTCCGGCGCGCTACGCCCCGCCGAAGATCGTAGAGGCGGTCCCAACCGTGGTCAACGGCAACCCGGACCCGGCGCTGATCTCGACCAGCTTCGTGGAGCGGCAGAACCTGACCGTCCGGATGGCCTGCCGCCGGTTCACGCGGCTCTGCAACGGATTCAGCAAGAAGCTAGAGAATCTAAAAGCCGCCCTGGCGCTTCACTTCGCGTGGTATAACCTCGTCAGGATTCACCGGAGCTTACGGGTGACCCCGGCGATGGCGGCGGGCGTGACGGAGCGGGTATGGGAGCTTCAGGAGCTTCTGGCGTGAATCTCCTCTACTACGGGGACAACCTGGACGTGCTCCGGCGGCACGTCCAGGATGCCTCGGTTGATCTCGTCTACCTCGACCCGCCTTTCAAGAGCAATCAGGATTACAACGTGCTCTTTGCCGAGCAGGACGGCTCGCGAGCCGCAGCACAGATCAAGGCGTTTGAGGATACCTGGCGATGGGACCAAGCAGCGGCCTCCGCTTACCAAGAGACAGTCGAGGCAGGCGGTCCCGTCTCACAGGTCATGCAGGCGTTTCGGACCTTCCTCGGCGACAGCGATATGCTCGCCTACTTGGCGATGATGGCACCGCGCCTGATGGAACTCCGGCGCGTCTTGGGTGTCCGACATGGGGAGACAGGCAAGGCATGGCGTGAATTCAATCCGACCCCTAAGGGTCGACATTGGTTCGTACCGCCATCGGAACTCGACAAGCTTGATGCGCGTGGCCGCATCTACTGGCCCAAGAAGGCCAAGAACTGGCCGCGCCTCAAGCGCTATCTTGATGATTCCCTGGGTGTGCCATTGCAGGACGTGTGGACGGACATCCCGCCGATCAACTCACAGGCAAAGGAACGCCTCGGCTATCCGACACAGAAGCCCGAGGCGCTGATGGAGCGAATCATCCAGGCGAGCAGCGGCGATGGGAACCTTGTGCTCGACCCCTTCTGTGGCTGCGGGACGACGGTGGCCGTCGCACGGTGGCCGAGCTGCTGGCCGGTAGGGGGATCGCCTACCCCCCGTCCCGCCAAGTTGACCGGACGTTCAAGAAGGCCCCGAAGGTCAAGGGCAAGGCGGTCGAGCAGCTCCCGCTGGCTGCTGAGACGGCCGCCGACTACGACCCGGAGTCAAATTAGGACACTACCTGAGGCCGGGAACCCTTGACCTGGGCCGGCGATTCTCTTACAGTGAGAGCACCGTTTGCGCTGTTCTGACCGACACTTCCCGACCACGGGAGGACCCCCGATGAAGCACTGGAGCGTGTCGCTCTCCGTCACTTCCGCCCTGCTGGCAGGAGTCATGCTGCTCGGCCTCCCGGCATCGGCCGGCGCGCAGGCGGCGCCGACCGAGATCCGCGTCGGCGCCACGGTTGCCGTGACCGGCCCGGCGTCGGCCGAGGTCGGGCACTTCAAGAAGATGATGGAAATGTGGGCGGAGATGATCAACGCGAAGGGCGGCGTCCTGCTGAAGGAGTACGGCAAGCGCCTGCCCATCAAGATGGTTGTCTATGACGACACCTCGAAGCCGCCGGACTCGGTCCGCCTCTACGAGAAGCTCGTCACCGAGGACCAGGTTCACATGCTCCTCGGCCCCTATTCCTCCCCGATCACCGTCGCCGCGTCGACGGTCGCCGAGAAGCACCAGATCCCGATGATCGCGCTCGAGGCCAACTCGACCGGGATCTTCAGGCGCGGCTTCAAGTGGCTCGTCGGCGTCATCGACGACGGCACCAAGTGGTCCCATCACTACTTCGACATGCTCAAGGCCGAGGGCATGGCGAAGTCGATCGGCTTCGTGATCGAGGACACCCCGCACCCGAAGGAGGTGGGCTCCGGAGCGATCCCGAAGGCCAGGTCGATCGGCCTCGACGTGAAGCTCGAGGAGTACTTCCCGGTCGCCACGCAGGACTTCACGCCGATCATCACGAAGCTCAAGGCCGCGAACCCCGACATCGTCTACATGTCGGCCTTCCCCGCCCGCGAGGTCACCTTCTTCAAGCAGGCCCTCGAGCAGGGGCTGAACCCCCGCGAGTACCACATGATCCACCACGGCGTCGCCTTCTACAGCGCGGTCGGCCTGAAGAACGCGAACCTGGTGACGGGTGAGGCGTACTGGATGCCCGGCGTGAAGGCCGGGAACCCGAAGCCGTTCGAGGAGCTTCTCCAGAAGCTCCAGATCAAGGTCGAGGACTTCCCGTGGTCTTCCATCCACTACTTCGGCTTCGAGACGCTCGTGGCCGCGCTCGAAAAGGCGGGGACCCTCGACCGTGAGAAGCTTCTGGCCGCCATCAAGAGCCTCGACATCGAGACGATCAGCGGCCGCCTCAAGTTCGATCCGACCACGGGCCAGGGCACGCTGAACCCTTTCTCGACGCAGATCCAGGAGGGCAAGTTCGTGAGCGTGACGCTCTGGCCCCCCGAGATCGCGTCAGGCAAACACATCTACCCGCGCCCCGGCTCGCAATAGCGCGTGAGCCGACGCGCCCTCGCGCCCTCTCCCTCCTGAGCGGCGGCGGGAGAGCGCCGGAGTGAGGGTACGAGGCCGGCCGCGGCGTCCGAGAGCGGACCCTCGCGTACTGCGACGCTGAGCTCTGGGCGACGGCGCGGCTTAACCAGATCCCGGTGATCCTCTCCGAGGACTTCAACACAGGGGCGATCCTGGACGGAGTCCGGTTCGTAAACCCGTTCGCCGCCGGTTTCGTGGTCGAAAGCGGGCGCTGAGGCCCACGCTCGGCGACCGGAGACGCCGAGGACGAGGGACCAGGCAGCGTCATGAGTTTTCGGGTCGGCTTCGACGTTGGGGGAACGTTCACGGACTTCGCCCTCCAGGCGGACGACGGGCGGCTCCTTACGGGCAAGCGGCTCACCACGCGGGACGACCCGGCCCGGGCCTGCGTCGAAGGGCTCCGTGAGCTGGTCGCCCGGGCGGGCTTCGATTGCGCCGACCTCGCCCAGGCCGTCCACGGGACCACGCTCGGCTCCAACATCGTCATCGAGCGCAAGGGGCGGAACGTCGCCCTCCTCACGACGCGGGGCTTCCGCGACGTCCTCGTCATCGGCCGGGAGAAGCGCTACCAGCTCTACGATCTCTTCATCGAGAAGCCGGCGCCGCTCGTGCCGCGCTCCCGGATCCACGAGGTCACGGAGCGGGTTGGCTTCGACGGCCAGGTCCTCACCCCGCTGGACGAGGGCAAGCTCCGCGCCACCGTCCGAGGGCTCGCCAAGGAGGGGATCACCGCCCTCGCGGTCTGTTTTCTGCACGCCTATGTGAACCCCGCGCACGAGCGCCGGGCGGCCGAGATCGTCCACGAGGAAGCACCCGACATCGCCGTGAGCCTCTCCTCCGAGGTCTCCCCCGTGATCCGCGAGTATGAGCGCACGTCCACGACCGTCATCAACGCCTACGTCATGACGGCCGTGCGCGACTACCTCGAGCGGCTCGAAAGGGCGCTGGCGGACCTCGGCTACCGGGGGCGGCTCTTCGTCATGCAGTCCGGGGGCGGCATCGCGACCGCGGAGACGATGGCCCGCTTCCCCGTCCGCATGATCGAGTCCGGGCCCGCCGCCGGCGCCCTCATGGCGGCCGCGTACGGCAAGCTCACCGGGCACGCCGACCTCGTGGCCTTCGACATGGGAGGGACGACCGCGAAGCTCTCGCTCATCGCCGGCGGCCGGCCTCAGACGATCCGCGAGTTCGAGCTGCACCGCATCCGCCTCCAGCCCGGGAGCGGCATCCCGATGAACATCCAGGCCACCGACCTAGTCGAGATCGGGGCTGGCGGTGGCTCCATCGCGCGGGTCCAGATGGGCGTCATCACCGTCGGACCCGATTCGGCGGGCGCGGATCCGGGACCGATCTGCTATGGGCTCGGCGGGACCGAGCCCACGGTCACCGACGCGAACCTGGTCCTGGGCTACCTGAACCCCGACTACTTCCTCGGCGGCCGGATGCGGCTCGACCTCGACGGCGCGCGAGGCGGGATCGAGGCGGCCGTGGCCCGTCCGCTCGGGCTCTCGGTGCCGGAGGCCGCCTGGGGCATCCATCAGATCGTGACCACCAACATGGAGCTCGCCACGCGCGTCGTCTCAATCGAGCGCGGCTACGACCCCCGCGGGCTCGCCCTGGCTGCGTTCGGCGGCTCGGGCCCCGTCCACGGCTGCCGCCTCGCCCAGGCCCTGGGCATCCCGCGGGCGATCCTCCCGGCGGCGGCGGGCGTGACCTCGGCGATCGGGCTCCTCGCCGCCGAGGTGAAGTTCGATCTCTCTCGGTCGTACGTAACGCGCCTCGACGCCCTCGACGCCGCTCATCTCCGGCGCGTCCTCGACGAGATGATCGCAGCCGGGAGCGACGTCGTGCGCGCGGCCGGCGTGACGGACCCCCTGACCGTCGTGACGACGGCAGACATGCGTTACGTCGGGCAGGGCTACGAGCTGACCATCCCCCTCCCGCACGGGCCCGTCGGCGCGGCCCCGGCCGGCGCGCTTCGCGAGGCCTTCGACGCTGTCTACGCCCATCGCTACGGCTACTCGGATCCGAAGGCCGCCGTCGAGCTCGTGACCGTCGGGGTCACCGTGATCGGAACGGGGCCGGAGGTTCGCCTTCCCGACCACCGTCCCGCCGCGCGCGACGTGGAGGAGGCTCGGAAGCCGGATCGGCTCGTCTACTCCCCGGAGTCCCGGGGGTACGTGCCCTGCCCGATCTACGATCGCGCGCGCCTGCCGGTCGGTGGGCGCATCGAGGGGCCCGCGGTCGTCGAGGAGGCGGAGTCCACGACCGTGCTCCCACCAGGCACCGTAGCCGAGGTCGACCGATGGGCCAACCTGCTCGTGAGCTTCGAGGAGGGCTGAGAGATCCCATGACGGCTGCAGGGAACGTCGACCCCCAGGTGGGAGGGCCCAGGGGGGGAGGGGTTGGGACTCCCCCCCTGAAGGTCGATCCCATCACGCTGGGCGTCATCTGGGGCGGCCTCCAGTCGATCACCGTCGAGGTCGGGACGACGGTCCACCGGACGGCCTACTCCCAGCAGGCGCGCGAGGGCCAGGACTTCTCCGTCTGCCTCTTCGACCCCGAGGGGCGCATGGTCGCCCAGGGACCATACAGCCCCGGGCATATGGGGGCGATGTCCTTCGCGGCCAAGAACGCGATCGCGGCCTTTCCCGGAGACCAGCTCCGGCCCGGGGACGTAGTCCTGTTCAACAGCCCATTCCTCGGCTCCGGCCACTTCCCCGACTTCTTCATGATCCAGCCGACCTTTGACCAGCATGGGAAAGACGGACGGCTGATCGGCTTCGTCGCGAACATCCTCCACCACACCGACGTCGGGGGGATGCGCCCGGGGAGCCAGGCGGTCGAGGGCGTCTCGGACTACTTCCAGGAGGGGCTGCACGTCCCGCCGGTCCGGCCGTGGAAGGGCGGCGAGGAGCAGGAGGGGATCCTGGCGATCATCCTCGCCAACACGCGCATGCCCGAGTCCATGCTAGGGGACCTGCGCGCCCAGCGGAACTCGCTCCGCGTCGGCGAGCTGCGCCTCATGGAGCTGGCGCAGCGCCATGGCTACGGGACCGTCCGAGCCGCGATGACGGAGATCATGGCGCGCACGGAGACGAAGGTCCGGGACGCGATCCGCGCGATCCCGGATGGCGTCTACCCGTTCGAGGACTTCATGGACGACTACGGCCCCGGGACGGATCCGATGCGCCTCTTCGTCACGGTGACCGTCCGGGATGACGAGATCCTGATCGACTTCGAGGGCACCGGGTCCCAGACCGAGTCGGGCATGAACTCGTACATCAACTACACGCGCTCCTACTGCTTCGCAGCGGTGAAGTGCCTCACCGACCCGTACGGGCCTCAGAACGACGGCGCCTTCCGCCCCGTGCGGATCGAGGCGCCGGAGGGCTCGTTCCTCAACCCGCGGGCGCCGGCCGGCGGCGGACCCCGGGCGGTCTTCTGCTATCGGCTCTTCGATGCCGTGATCGGGGCTCTGGCCCCCGCCCTGCCCGACCGCGTCACGGCGGCCGGCGCACACTTTGCCAACCCCACCTTCGGCGGCTTCGACCCGCGACGGAACCGCCACACGGTGGTCTACGAGCTCGTGCTCTCCGGGACGGCGGCGCGGCCCGACCGCGACGGCTGCGAGGCCATGTCCATGGCGTTCAACGCCTCGAACATCCCGGTCGAGTCGCAGGAAGCAAACCAGCCCGTCCTGATCGAGCGCTTCGAGCTGATCCGCGACTCCGCCGGGGCCGGCCGGTACCGTGGCGGCACCGGGATCCGACGGGACATGCGGCTTCTCCTCCACGGCGGCAAGCTCACCAACAACACCGAGCGACACCGATTCTCGCCGTGGGGCCTCTTCGGCGGGCAGCCAGGCCAGCCCGGGGTGACGCTGATCAACCCGGGCACGCCGACCGAGCGGCGAGTGCACTCGAAAGCCTCCGACACGTTCGAGTACGGCGACGTCGTCTCCTTCCAGCAGTCGGGCGCCGGGGGGTTCGGCCCGCCGACGGAGCGCGATCCACATCTGGTGCTCCGCGACGTGATCGAGGATTACGTGTCCCTGGAGAGCGCGCTGATCGACTACGGCGTCGTGATCGACCCGGCAACGATGACGGTGGACGAGACGGCCACGCTGGCAGTCCGGGCCGCGATGCCCCGGCCCGACCCGCCGCCCCTCGTCACCCGCCGGGGCCCACTCTGGTGAAAGGGCGCACCGAGGCTCCTGAATGCCCCGGGAGGCAGGCCCGATCCGTTCGCCGCCAATCAAGGCCGGACGTCCGCGAGGCCATAGGCCGAGCGCGTCCCGGCCGAGATGGACAGGCGAACGGCGTGGCTTGCCGGGTACCCGCCCTGCGGGTGGGGCATTCTCCGGGGGGCGCAGCCCCCCTCCGAGGTTAGTGTGGAGACGCTTCTACAGCTCCTGATCGGCGGGGTGCTCCAGGGGGGAATCTACGCGCTCGGGGCCTTCGGGCTCTCGATCATCTTCGGTGTCCTCCGTGTCCTGAACGTGGCCCACGGCGACTACCTCATGCTGGGCGGCATGGTCACGTACTGGCTGTACACGACCTGGGCGCTGCCGCCCTTCGCGGCGCTGCTCGTCGTGTTCCCGCTCTTCTTCGTGGGTGGCCTCCTCGTGGAGCGCTGGCTGATCCGCCCCATCGCCGGCATGCCCCATCAGGAGTTCCTCGTCGCTTCGATCCTGATCACTCTCGGCATCTCGCTGGCCATCGAGGACGTGACGGCCTTCGCGCTCACCCAGCCCATCAAGGGCATTGACTACTTCCTCCCGCCGTTCCGCGCCGGCACCGTCGTCATCTCGTCGCTCCGACTGATCTTTCTCGGCATCATCGTCGCCCTCACCGTCGGGATCCACCTCTTTCTCCGCCGGAGCTTCATGGGCAAGGCCCTGCGGGCAGTGATGGAGGATCGCGAGGGGGCGATGCTGGTCGGGATCAACATCCAGACCACGGCGGCCGTGGCGTTCGGCCTCGGCACGGCCCTCGCGGCCACGGCGGGCGTCTTCTTCATTACCCTGATCCCTGTGGATCCCCACATCGGCATCCCGCTCACGCTCAAGTATCTGGCGATCATCGTCCTCGGCGGGGTCGGCAACCTGCCGGGGTCGCTGGCCGGCAGCGTCGTCCTCGGCCTCTCGGAGTCGCTCGTCTCCTACTATGCCGGCGCCGAATGGTCGCTCACAGTCGCCTTCGTCATCCTAATCGCGATCCTGCTCCTCCGGCCGCGGGGGCTCCTCGGCGCATGACCATCGCGCTCGGTCTCCTCGGCCTGTCAGCACTGGGGTTCTTCACGGCGCTGCCGTACCTCACGGCCTCGACGTACCTGATTTCCTTCTTCCTCTCCGTCTTCATCGCCGCGATCCTCGCCCAGAGTTACGATTGGGTCGGCGGTCACATGGGCTACCTGAACCTCGGCCACGCCTCGTTCTTCGGCATTGGGGCGTACACCTTCGGCATCCTGCTCCGTGCCGGGGTGCCGATCGGCGTCTCGTTCGCGGCCGGCGTGCTACTCGCGACAGCGTTCGCGCTGCTCATCAGCTATCCGTTCTTCCGGCTCCGGGGCGCCTACTTCGCGCTCGCCACCTTCGGGCTCGTGGCGCTGCTCGAGCTGCTCGCGTCGAATCTCTCCGGGGTCACGGGAGGGTCCGAGGGTCTCACGATCCCGACGGGCTACCGGCTCTACGACGCCTATTACGCCTCGCTCGTCTTGCTGACGCTCTTGGTTGCCGCCACCGCCTGGCTCGCCCGCTCACGGCTCGGGCTCGCCCTGGTCTCCATCCGGGAAGACGAGGAGGTCGCAGGCGCCTTCGGGGTGAACGCTTACGCGGTCAAGTGCCTCGGGCTGGCGGCGAGTGCCGCCGTCGCGGGGTTGGCGGGGGGGCTATACTGCTGGTACCTGACCTACATCATCCCAACCACGGTCTTCGGCCTCGACGCCGCCATCGGTCCCATCGTCATGGCGATGCTCGGCGGCTCCGGGACCATCGTCGGCCCGCTCCTAGGGGCGCTGGTCGTAGACGTGATCCGCGAGGTGCTCCGGCTCAAGACCCCGTACCTCGCGCTGACGATCTACAGCGTGATGCTGGTTCTCGTCGGGCTCTTCCTGCCCGGCGGCCTGGCGGCGCCGCGCCGCTGGCGGCGGCTGGTCCGCTCGGTTCGCACGCGAGTAGCGTGACGGGCCCGCGCGTGGTCAGTCCGTCCAAGGCTGGGACCAGGAGGTCGTCGCCCCGGTGGGGGCGAAGCTCGCCGCGATCCTCTCGCTCTTCCTTTGGGCGGGAGTCATCTCTTGCGGCCGCCTGCTCGCCTACCTCTAAAGTGGCGCCGGAGGTAACGCGCCTAAAGAGCTTCTGCCGCGATATTTTCCCCCCACGCATGTCCCATCGCGGCGCACCCCCTTGACTCCGATGCGAATCGGACGTTATATGACAGACAGGGCTCCCACCGATCTGACGTCCACTAACATCCCCTCCGCGGCGTTTGAGCTGCCTGGTGCAGGAGCCCGTCATGCTGTGTGGGCAAGGGACGCGATAGGGTCAAAGGCAGGCTCAGTGCAGTCGTGGTGGGGGAAGAAGGGAGCATCCCAACATGACCCGACTCGTCGCCGTCGTAGTCGCCCTCCTGCTGGCCGCATCAGTCGCGTGGGCCGCTGAGATCGAGGGCAAGATCAAAGCGTGGAACGCCACCACAAACATGGTGACCCTCGAGGACGGGACGCAGCTCTCGGTGCCCGCCGACGCCAAGGTCGCGCGTGACCTTCTGAAGGAGG
>Ga0209887_1000499_pt1 | contig 11819 bp, 6 predicted proteins | sample GWRWN1_30_40_FD_187230 | JGI IMG/M metagenome (GOLD analysis project Ga0209887, IMG submission 187230) | Riverbed sediment microbial communities from areas with no vegetation in Columbia River, Washington, USA - GW-RW N1_30_40 (SPAdes)... | ecosystem: Environmental > Aquatic > Freshwater > River...
CGGGCCCTCCCCCACCACGTACCACTTAACCGAGGGCATCTCGTTCCGAATGCGCGGAAAGATCTCGCGCCCGAAGTACAGGACCGCATCTCGGCTCGGTAGATAGGAGAGATTGGCGACGAACACGAGCGCCCCCGGCTCCGCAGCGACCGTGGGCACGGGACGAAGGCGCCCGCAGTCGGCCCCGTTCGGCACCACGAAGACCGAGGCCGCCGGGGCGCAGGCCTGGAACCAGTCGCGATCACGCGCGGAGACCGCCGCGATGAAGGGAAAGCGGCGCACCGCGTGCCGCTCGAAGCGCGCCAGCTTCCAGCAGTCGACGCGGGCCGCCAGGAGCGACTTCAGCGGGGCATCCATCAGCCTGAGGGAGCGCTGGTAGATCTCGGACTCGACGTTGTGCGCGGCGTACAGCAGCGGCACCCCCCCGATTTCCCGGACACACGGCGCGATGAACAGTCCGTCGACCATGACAAGATCGTAGCGGTTGCGCGCCAACGCGAGGGCAGACAGCCTCCGTCGCAACGCCGGAAGCCCGTACTGCTTCGCGAGCACCGGCTGGGCCGACGCCAGGTGGTCCCACCATCGGAATCGAACCGAAGGGCCCGGGAGCGGGACAACCGAGAAGCCTTGCTCTTCGAGCGCCTCGATCGATCGCCCCTCCTCGGGGGTGTGCTGGACGCAGACCACGGTCACCCGGCCAAGCTCCCGGAGGGCACGTATGAGGTGAAAGCTCCGGATCCTCCCGCCTCGATCCGGCGGGAAAGGAACCTGCCACGCGACGACAAGCGTGGAGCGCTCGGTCGTCACGCGAGACTCTCGTGGTACAGCGCTTCGGTCCGCCTGAGCGCCGGTCCGGCCGCAAAGTGCTCGAGGATGCGTGTGCGGCCGGCTCCGCCCATGGACGCACGGAGCTCTGGCTGCAGAATGAGGGTGCCCAGCGCCTGCTCCAGCGCGCGCACGTCTCGAGGAGGAACGAGGATGCCACACGCATCGGTCTCGACCGCGTCGACGATGCCGTCCAGGGCCGACGCGACCACGGGCTTCCCAGCGGCCATGGCTTCCAGGACCGAGATGGGGAAGGCCTCGGAGTGGGAGGGCAGCACGAAGATGTCGAAGGCGTCGAGGAGCGCCGAAACGTCGTTCCGCTGGCCGAGGAACCGGAAGTGCGACGAGAGTCCTCCTTCAACAACCTGGGCCGTGATCGCCGGGCGAGTCGCCCCATCACCGACCAGGACGAACACGATCGGCGGATAGCGCCTCACGAGGCTCCGCGCCGCCGCCACGAGGTCGCCGTGCCCCTTTGGGTCATCGAACCGTGCGACCATCCCCACGATGACCGTCCCGTCGGAGACACCGAGTCGCTTCCGCATCTCTACCCGCTCGGTCCCACCCGCGAAGCGCACCGGGTCGACCCAGTTCGGCATCACCCAGACCTTCTCCGACCGAAAGCCCAACGTCGCGACCAGGTAGCTCTTGACGCCCCGGGAGATCGCGATGTGCCCATGCATCAGGCGGGAGAGACAGCGAAGAAGCAGCACTTGCCGTCTCGCCGGCGCGAGGGGCGGCCGCGAGTGATCCGTACTGAGGACCCCGCGACACCCAGACACGACTGCCGCCAGGAGACCCCAGCGGCACGCCGCAGGATGGGGCTTGTGCGCGTGGAAGACATCGATGCGGCGGCGACGGAGGAGCGCCGCCAACCGCCCGACCCGAGGTAGGTCGCGAACCCCACGCATGGGAGGAACGGGAATGGCTTCGACGTCCAGCGTCCCTAGTCTCTCGATCAGCGGAGCCACCGCCGGACTCGGCGAGTATACGACGCATGGGTGGAACTGCGACCGATCAAGCCGCTCCGCCAAGGAGAGCAGGTGGATCTCGGCCCCCCCGAAACCCTCGGCGTCCGTGAACAGCGCCACCGTCCTGGTCGTTCGCCCGATCCATGGCCCCGGGCGCGTCTCTCCACTCAAGCCGAACCTCGTCCACAACATCGAAAGCGCGCGCAAGGTCAGGAGGCCTCAGAGGCGGACGCTGACGAGTTTGCGACGATTCCTGCAGCGAGCCAGTACAGCTGGGCGGCTCCCGGCTCGAATCCTAGCGGAGTGGCGAGGTTGCCGACCGTCACCATGATGAGACACGACATGAACCCCAAGCGAACCCACCCGTCGCGACCCGGAGCTCCCGGTCGCGTGCGTCGGTACCCCCGGGCGATGATCCACAGGACACTCGCGACGAGCAGCACGCCACCGGCCCAGCCGGTCTCCAGCAGGGTCGCCAGATAGAGGTTGTCCGAGTGAATTGACCCATGGCGCAGTGACTGCTCGAACCTGGCCGAGACGCCCCCCGTGCTGCCGAGCCCAAGGCCCAACGGATACCGGGCGACGAGGGGCCACACGCTCTGCCAAGTGGCAAAGCGGATCTGCATCCCTTCTTCGTTCAGCGGGGCAATCACGGAGGCGACCCGTCGGGCCACGATGCCTTCCGCCGAGATGCGGCCGGCCAGCTCTGGTCCCACGACCATCACGAAAAGAGCATAGCCAGCCAGCAGCACGAAGAACGCAGTCACGATCCGCTGTTTTCCCAGGCGCGCTCCCAGGAGCGCGACGGCCAGGAAGAGCAGCCCGACCGCGTACCCGAGGAAGGGTCCGCGCATGTAGGTGAAAAGGAGCGTGGCGGTCGACAGGGCACAGCAGCCAAGCGCGCACACCCTCTCCCTCAAGGTCTGTGATCCGATGGCAAGCGCGCAGGAGAGGATCCCCATGGCGGAGATGTACGCCGCGAAACCCCATGGGCTCGTGAATGTGGAAAAGATCCTCAGCTCGCCTTCGACCCAGAACGTACCGATCTGCGACGCGTAAGCCTGCTCGACGTCCGTTGGGCCCAGAGAGTGCTGCTTGAGGCCCCACAGCGCCACAACGACCCCCGCGAGGACGAACGTCCACGCCATCCGTCGAAGGCGCCCAGGCTTGGACAGGTCCGCGTGGAACGCCACGAAGAACACCAGGAGGGGCAGAATGTTCCGACGAAAGCCCTGGACACTCACGACGACCCCGGCTCCGTCCGGATTCAGGACCTGGAAGCACGCCACGACGAGAAAGGCCCAAAGAAGGAGCTGCCCCCCGGAAAAGAGCGACACGCGGGTGGGCCGGAGAACCCATCGGAGCATCAAGGCGGCAAAGGGAAGGAGCACGAGGAGATCGAAGACCAGGCTAAAGCCCCCCCCGCCCTCTAGGACCAGCAAGGCGCCGGCGAAGGGAGCAATGAAGCCCAGGGGAAGGAGCGTCACGTGCAGTCGGTTGACCCCGGCCAGCAGAAAGGGCAACGCGAGGCACGCGCCGACGACCGCCGCGGCAATCAAGACGCCCTGGTTGATGATGAGGTAGCCGCTCACGAAAGCGACGACCGGGACGGCAACCAGCACGAGGAGCTTGAGCACTTCAAAACGCAGCGGCGAGGCCTGGGGAACGCTGCTCCGACCCGGTGTGGCCAGCGTCACGCGCATGCCACCCTCGCGCCGACATCGCCGTACGAGACCGTGTCGCCCACAAAGGCCCGAAAACGGCGCTTGAACTCGTCGACTCCGAATCCCTTGGCGTGATCCCGAAGCCCCGCGGCATCCCACTCCTGCATCTCGAGGCGACCGACCGCGTCGATGAGGGCCTCAGGAGTCGGCTGGTCGAAGAAGACTCCCGTGATACCCTCGACAACCGTATCGAGCGTCCCGCCTCCGCGGTATGCGACCACTGGACGGCCCGACGCGTTGGCCTCGACCACGGCGATCCCGAAGTCCTCCTCTCCAGGAAACACGAGCGCCCGACAGCCCGCATACGCTTGGGCCACGTCGCGATCACTCAGCCACCCGGCAAAGTGGATGTTGGGTTTCGCGAGGCGCTCGAGGTGTACGCGGTGCGGACCCTCGCCGATGATGACTAGGGGTCGGCCCAACGCGTTGAACGCTTCGACGGCAAGCTCGATTCGCTTGTACGGGTTGAGTCGGGACACGACGAGGTAGTATTCGCCCTTCGTCGTCCCCGTGGAGAACCGCCCGATGTCCACCGGCGGGTGAATGATCGTCGACGTCCGGCCGTAGTGCCTTCGGATCCTCCGGGCCACGTCGGCCGAGTTGCTGCTGAAGCGATGGGGCCTCCGCGACATCGCCAGGTCCCAGCGCTTCAGCACGCGAATGAGCAAGGGAAGCGCCCGGCGGGCCACGGGGCCGATCTGCTCCTTCTGGGTGTATCGATCGTAGTCCCAGATGAATCGAGCCGGGGTGTGACAGTAACAGACGTGCACCGCGCCCGCGCGCGCCTTCGCGCCGAGGCCGAACGCGCAGCTGCTGGAGATGACGAGGTCGTACTCCTGCAGGTTCATGCGCTCGATGGCGAGGTAGTAGAACGGGAGGTACTTCTTGAAGTGCCGCGTCAGCCCCGGGAGATGCTGCATCCACGAGGGACGGATGTCAGCATCCCGGAGCGCGGGCCACAGTCGCGCTGGGTCGACGATCGTCGTGTAGATCGGGGCATGGGGGAAAATCTCGTGGAGCACCGCAACCACCCACTCGGCCCCGCCTCGCTGGTTCAAATAGTCCGCGACGATCGCCGTCCGTAGCGCCGATCTGTCCACCTCCTGCACTGGCTCCCTTCCCGCCCGTTGAGCGCCCGCCGCTGCGCGCCAGCAGGGCTCAGCTCAGTTACCGGCTACCCGACCCTCCACCACGCTTTGTCCGGATCACGCCCGTACTCCTCCTCACCCACTGACCCGAAGCCGTGCAGGTCATAGTGCGCCCGGCACGGGATCTTGCTGGGTTGCACATGAATCGAAACGACGATCCGCTGCCTGCCCACCGAGCCCCCGCCGCGATGGTAACCGTTCACGTCGAAGAGGATCGCATCGCCGGGCGCCCCATAATACTCCACGAACCTAGTCACCCCATCGTCCTTTGGCTCCGTTCTGCCGAAACCCGGTAGGCCCGTGTGACCTCGGTGCGAACCAGGGACATACGCAAACGGCCCGTCGCCAGGGCCAACATCCGTTAAGTATGTGAGGATCTTGTACGAGTGCTCCGTCAGACGGTCTCTGTGCCACACGAAACCTCCGAAATCGGTCCGGATGTTCGGGAAGGTCTTGTACAGCGACGCGTTCACGATTCGCACGTGACACGACAGGTGGCGCTCAATGATCCGAAGGCACCCTGACTCCATGAACAAACCGGCTATCAGCTCTCGAATGGCGGCCTTCTTCAAGAACACCTTCTCGCAACCTTCCTGAACGCCGTCACGTCCATTCCCACTGACAAAGGAAACACAGTCTCCATCCTCGAGCTGGCGATGGATCGCCGCGAGCATGCCCGGAGGCACGTGAACCGCTTGCCTGACGAACAACACTCCTTCATCAGCCAATGCCCAATTGGGCGCAGTCCCACCCGCATACACTCTCTTGGCTTGTTCGTAATAGGCGCGCCACCTGCGCCTGACCAACAGGGCACTCGCGAGATCGACAAGTGAGTGCTCCCTCAGATAAGTGCCCGCCGTCCGCCCGAATAGGCTCCGAAAGACCTTTCGGCCAACGGTGTACATCGCCTCGCGTCTTGGCTCGGGTCGACCCCGGACCACCGCTACCTCGGGCGCCCTCCCCATCTCGCCGTCACCCTCAGGCGGCGCCCGTACCCTTGAGGACCGCGGGAATCGTTCGACCTAGGATCTTGAGGTCCAGCGCGATCGACCACTTGTCGATGTACAGAAGATCAAGCCGCACCCACTCCGAGAAGGGGAGATTCGACCTCCCCGACACCTGCCACAGACACGTCAGTCCAGGTTTGACGCTGAAACGCTTGCGCTGTACTCCGCGATCGAACAGATTCACGTCACGCAGAGGCAGTGGGCGCGGGCCGACCAGGCTCATGTCTCCCTTGACAACGTTCAGGAGTTGCGTGACCTCATCGAGGCTGGTCCTGCGCAGGAACTTCCCAACCCTTGTCACCCTCGGGTCATTTCGAAGCTTGAACACGGGTCCATCTGCCTCGTTCAGATGTTCGAACTGCGCCTGCCTCTGCTCAGCGTCCCGGTACATTGTCCGAAACTTGATCAGCCGGAAGGTCCGCTTGTTCATGCCCACTCGCCGCTGGATGAAGAGGACCGGGCCCGGGGAATCGAGCCTGATGGCAAGCGCGATCATCGCCATGACAGGCGCGAGGATGATCAACAGCGCCACCCCTACGACAAGGTCGATGCCTCGCTTCAACAGCAGCTTCCATTCGTCGTGCGCAACGGAATCGAAGGTCAGGAACGGGACTTCCTCGAGTTCATCCAACGTGACTCGCTTGAAGGGCACCTGGAACAGGTCCGCCATGAGACGGACCTTGACCCCCTCTTCCTCGCAGGCCCGGACCACTTTCTCGACCTCGCCGATCATGCCTCGAGGGATTGCAAGGATGACCTCGTCCACGACGTTCGATTTCAAGATACCGGTAATCTCACTCGTCGTACCGAGGACCGGCGCTCCGATGATACGCTCACCCACTCTCTGCCAGTCGGTGTCCAAGAAGCCCACGAGGTGAAATCCCCATTTTCTGCGCCAAACCAACGTTTCCACGAAGCGATGAGCTCGGTTCCCAGTGCCGACAATGAGAATCCGGTACTTGCTCTCGCCTCGACGAGTCGCTCGACCGAGACGCCAGAGCTGGCCAACGCGAACCCCCAGCAAGCCAAGCCCATTCAACGCTCCGAAGGTGAACACGAACACGCGGCTCACGAAGTGAAGCTTCAACGCGAAGATGATGGTCAGCATGAGCATGAGGCTCATGAAGACCGAACTCGCGACCGATCGAGTAATCTCGAAGGGCGTCAGCGTCCGCGGGTCTTGGTAACCCCTGAAGAACGTCAGCATGAACACCCACAACGGCAAGATGATCGGGAGCAGCCCCAAGTAGGCCAGGAATGGAGGCGTGTCGCCGATCCAAGTCTCCCGCAGCCCGTAGGCGGCCACGAAAGAGAGGACCGTCGTGAGGACATCCAGCAAGACGGTCTCGCGCTTCAGCTGTTCTGAGTGGTGCTGAAACATCTTGATCTAACCGTTCATCGGCTTCCCAGACGTCTCGTCGCGTGTCTCACGCCCGTCGCCAAGGCCCTTCATGCCGTCCCGCGCGCGAGGCAGCCGAAGGACAAGAGTGGTTCCACCGGCATCTCCGGAAGACAGCGTCGCCTCGCCGCCATGTCGCGTGGCGAAGGCACGGACGATCGACAGGCCGAGCCCGAGGTGGTGTCTTCCCTTGGTCGAGGAGAACGGGGCGAACGCTTTCTGATGGAATTCTTCGGCGACGCCCGGTCCGGTGTCCGCGACCGAGATCACCACGTGACCGTCGTCCCGATGGGTTCGGACGTGGACCCGGCCACCCTCCGGAATCGCCTCCATGGCGTTCTCGATGGCGTGGAGAACCGCCCCCACCAGGGCCAAGGAGGTTTCGACAACCAGCGGCTCACCCGAGGGCTCGAATCTCAGGTCAACTGCGACGCCCTGGTGGCGTCGCCTTTGCTCCCATTTGGTCCGGGCAATGTCCACGGCTCGGCGCACCAACTGGTTGATCTCGAGGGGGGTGGGCACGTCGTCTTCCGAGCGCCCGGTCGCCTCCCCCAGCTCTGCCAGGACAGCCGTCAGTTCTCGAGCCACGAAATCGGCCAGTTGGCGCCAAGTCGGCCCATCCTCCGAGACAGCACCGCCCAAGTCCCCCACCATCGCTTCCAAGCGCATGGGCAGGCGCGAGGAGACGAGCTGTGCGATCCCTGTAAGTGCCTGTTGGAGGATCGTCCGTGGATGTGCGGTGAGAAGCTCCCCCGCTGCCCGCTCCAGCCACTCCTGTTCCATCCGTTGATCCAGCCGGCTTGCGACGATCGCCATCCCGACCGCCGCAATCTCTCCTCGGCGCCGGAACGCCTCCAGCTCCCATTCGGAGGGATGGAGCTCGTCCTCCACGTAGAGGCACACAACTCCCAGGAGCTGGTCGTCCTTCATGAGCGGCAGACTCACCCGGGTCCAGGTCTGGCCTTCCTGAGTCGCGGCGTGGAGAGGGTCCAGAGGGTCGTTCGCCACGTTCACAACACTAACCGGCCACTGCGCGTCACCGCCGGCTCGGGCGAGGGCGAGCAGCAACTGAGCGCCGTCGTCCCCCGTCAGGGAGTCCGGGAAGAGCCAGCGCCCGACAATCTCCATGCCGTTCTGCGGCCGGGCCCGAACCAGGATGCCCCTCACCGGGGTCCCGAGCCAGTCCGCCGCTTCCGACGCGCAGCAGGCCAGCACGTCTTGGAACGAGCGAGTCCTCAGGATCTCCTTGACCATCCGAAACAAGGACGACATCGCGCGTATCTGACGGCGCAGACGACCGGCCTCCCAGGCCGGGGCCGACGCGACCAAGAACTCATCCAGGGCGGCGCGGCACCGGGTGCGCTTCTCTTCGCTGAAGGGTTCACGCTCCCGTGAGCGCATTTCCCCCAGTCCGAGAACCCCGATCGTCTCCTCACCGACCCGGATCGGAAGGAGGTACATCGACTGAAGGTTGAGAGCGAGGGAGAGCCTGGCCTCCTCCTGGAACCCGACCTGCGTCTCAGCGTCGCTCTCCAGGAAAACCGGCTCGTTCCGCTCGAAGACGATACGATGCCAGTGGGCGCTCGACAGTGGGACGCGGACCCCAACGGGGACGGGGATCGGGAGCGGTCTTGGCGCGCTCACTCCCTTCACGGTCAGAGAGAAACTCGGCTGATCCCAGAGAGCCACGCTCGCGATGGTGACCGGCAAGGATCGCGCCATCTCCTGAGCCAGCTGCTGAGCCGCCGTTTCCACGCCCCACAACTCCGCGTTTCCGCTCACGCCGCAGGTCCTCCGTCAGGGTTTGGTTGTACCCGTTGGTTGAACGCCCGCTGCCATGAGCCCGCGCTTGGCCGCCTCGTGATCAGGCTGCCGGGCCAATACCTGGCGGTACTCCTCGATGGCTCGCTCGCGCCAGCCGATCCGCGCATACAGCTCTGCCAACTCGACGCGGAGATCGCCCTCGGCGGGTAGCAGCCGGACAGCCATCTCGTAGGCGGCCGCGGACTCCGTCAGATGGCCGGCACGGGAGAACGCCTGGGCAACCTCTCGATGGAGATGCCCGTTGTTCGGAGCCAGTCCCTGGGCTGCCTTGTACTCCTGGAGTGCCCCGCTGAAATCCCCACGCTGCTCAAGGAGCCGTCCGGTCTCGAGGTGAGCCAACGGGTCGTTGGGCGCGCTCTGGAGCACTTGCCGCCACAATGCGAGCGCCCGCTCGCCTTCCCCCCGCCGCGCCAGCAGAGCGGCGAGGCGGGACCGGAAGGAGTCCGTGCGTCCCGGGCCGTCGGTCGCCGCAAGACCGACGGCGGAGACAAGGGCCGCCTCCGCGTCAGCGAACTGCTTTGTACTCTCGTAGATGTCGCCCAGGAGGGCAAAAACCTCCGGACTCCTCGCTCCGAGGATCAAGGCCTGCCTCGCCTGAGCGAGGGCGCCGGGGGAGTCCTGGCTCCCAAGCAGCGCCCGGCCATACGCGAGTCGCGCTTCCGTCTGCTGCATCGGCGCCGAGGCCAGGCTCAACGCATCCTGGAACGCCGTCGAAGCCGCCCGGCGCCGGCCACGCCGCTCGAGCTCCCTCGCAAGCTCCAGTACGAGGGAGTATTGTCGGGGAACCGACGCCGCCAGGAGATCATCGTGGGCGCGGTGCGTCGTGAGATCGTCCACGACGGTTCCGAGCAGGGCCGGTTCGATGGCAAGGGCCTGGCGAAACGCCTCGGCCGCGAGCCCGTGACCACCGGAGTCGTCTGTCAGCTTGGTCAGGGCAAAAAGAGCCAGACTCCGGTGGCGGTGGGCATTGTTGGGATCCCACTGGACCGCTTGCCGGAGATGCGCCACGGCCCGAGTAATCAGGCTCTCCTCCGATTCCACCACCGTCGCAAGCCGGGGATCCAGGGAAGCCGTCCCAGAGGTTCCACGAACGGACTGCCGAACCGTCTCCAGACTCCCCAGGAACCATCCGAACCGATCGTGGGTCTCGGACGATCTGGGGCGATATCGTAGGCTCTGTTGATAGGCATCGTAGGCCGTGGCGACAAGCCCGTGACTCACCTCGAGCCGCGCCTCCACGGAGAAGGGCGGCAGTCGGCGGCCATCCGGCGTGACGCCGAGAATCCACACGCGTTGGACCAGCTCATCAGAGACGACCGCGAGAGCGGCCTGCGTCCGCGGGTTCCAAGGTTCCCACCATACCGCCGCTTCCAGGTCGCGCTGGGCTGCCACCAGGTCCCCGAGGGTCACGGCCCCCTGGGAGCGCCTGGCGAGGCCTGCGGCCTCCGCAGCTCGCTGGAAGCGCCAATCGGCCACCGCCGCGGGGACGACGATAATGGACACGACAGCAACGACACCCGCGACTGCGACCGCTCCCGCAGCCCGGACGCGAGGGTTCGGAACTCGTCGCCACTCGGGAAGGTCCACGCGTTCGCCTGCGCGGTGGACCCGCAACGTCACGACGGCCGGAAGGAGCGCGCTCACCACGGCCAACAGCAGCGCATTGGCGGGGATATGGAGGCTGAAGTCGATCGCGCTGTGAACCACCACCGCGCTCAGGGCGCCCAGACCACCCATCGTCAGCCCTCGGACGAAGGGATCCTGTCGGGCGACCCATCGACGGAGCACGAAGACCGTCATCCCGACGAGACCCCAGACCATCACCAGGAAGCCCACCAGCCCTGCCTCGGCAAGAAGCTGGAGGTAGTCGTTGTGTGCGTAGTCGATGAGCTGCACCGCCCGAATCGCGCGAGGCCGATAAACCGGAAACGCGTCCTGAAACCCGCCGAGCCCGATCCCCAGGACAGGGGCGTCGCCAACCAGGCGGATGGCCCCTTCCCAGACCGCCCAGCGAACATCCGCAAACGGCTCGCGCCCCACCACGGAGAACCGTTCCACCACGGCGTCGAGACCGACCCAGGTCGCGTAGACGACGAGCATGGTGACGGCACCCACGAGCGCGAGCGGGATGTGGCTTCGTGCGCGGCCATGGAGGCTCAGGACAAACACCACGAGCAGACCGACCAAGGCGCTGACGAAGCCTCCACGGGAGGCGGTGAGGAGCATCGCTGCGCTCATCACGACGATGGCTCCCCCGAGCAGAACCTGGCCCACGAGGCCCCCCGTTGTCCCGTCCCCCCGCAGAACACCGGCGCCCGTCCCCTGTCGTGCCGAGACGCGCGTCCGGCGGGGTGGGCGCAGAAGCAGTCCGACGGCCAGGAAGATCAGGACGACGAAGTAGAAGGCTTGGTGGTTCGCGTTGATGAAGGTGCTGGTCAAGCGGTTCCCGTAGGCGTACTTCGGAACCCACAGGATCACGTCTCGCTCGAGGATCCGATTCGTTAGCCCTAGCCCGGCCAGGAGAACCCCCCAGCCGATCAGCACCCAGAGCAGCCGGACAATCCGCTCCCGCGTCGCGAGGTGGGCGTGGAGCAGGAGGAGGAACCCGAAGTAGGCCACGTAGAGACGGAAGCTCTCCCAGGTCGCGTAGGGGCTCACCGACCCCGCGGGACGCAGGAGCTGCAGGCCGGCGAGGGCGGCCATGGCCAGACCAGGCCAGAGGAGCGGCGTCAGCCGGATCCCGATCTCTCCGCTCACGAGCATGCGAATCATCCAGAGCGCACACAGGACGGCGACCCAGCCTTCGATCACGGCCTGGGCCCACGGAACGCTCGAGCCGAAGGGCACGGGGGCGAAGAGCAGGAGACCGATGAGGCCGCCCTCGAGCACCCCGTCCAAACGCTTCGTCTGGCTCACGCGGG